>Ga0335071_10000163_pt1 | contig 78902 bp, 74 predicted proteins | sample Lox_Sample_15_FD_206724 | JGI IMG/M metagenome (GOLD analysis project Ga0335071, IMG submission 206724) | Soil microbial communities from Loxahatchee National Wildlife Refuge, Florida, United States - Lox_Sample_1.5 | ecosystem: Environmental > Terrestrial > Soil > Wetlands | place: USA... | reverse complement strand
CACCGCCCCGGATCACGTCCACGAAGAGGCTCGCGCAGTCAAAAGTCCCCGCCCTGTAGTGGAGACCTTCGGGAAGCCCCCGTTGATATTGTTCGCTTTTTTCTCCGAGTTGAGAAAGTTGGGCTAGCCTGCCGGAGGTTAACGAGAGGTGCAGAACGGAGGACAGACTACCGCGTCGGGACTGGCTTGGGACCGCGATAATCGTAAAAGCCGCGCTGGGTCTTCCGGCCGAGCCAGCCGGCCTCGACATATTTCACCAGCAGCGGACAGGGGCGGTATTTGGAATCGGCGAGGCCCTCATGCAGCACCTGCATGATCGACAGGCAGGTGTCGAGGCCGATGAAATCGGCCAGTTCCAGGGGGCCCATCGGATGGTGCGCGCCGAGCTTCATGGCCGCGTCGATCGCCTCGACATTGCCGACGCCTTCGTAGAGCGTGTAGATCGCCTCGTTGATCATCGGCAGCAGGATGCGGTTGACGATGAAGGCCGGAAAATCCTCCGAGACCGCGACCTGCTTGCCGAGCTTGCTGACGAACTCCTTGGACGCGTCAAACGTCTTGTCGTCGGTGGCGATGCCCCGGATCAGCTCGACCAGTTCCATCAGCGGCACCGGATTCATGAAATGAATGCCGATGAAGCGCTCCGGCCGGTCGGTCGCGGCGGCAAGGCGGGTAATCGAGATCGAGGAGGTATTGGAGGCGAGGATCGCATCCGGCTTCAGGACCGCACAGACCTCGTGGAAGATCTTGCGCTTGACCTCCTCCTTCTCGGTCGCGCTCTCGATCACGAGATCGCAGTCCGCAATCCCGTCGAGCGTGTCGGTCGAGGCGATCCGACCGAGCGCCTGGGTGCGCGCGTCCTCCGAAATGACCTTCTTGGCGACCTGCCGCGACAGATTGCCGTTGACCGTGGCCAGCCCCGATTTGAGGCGGTCAGCGGACACGTCGTTGAGCATCACGTCAAAACCGGCCAGCGCCGCCACATGTGCAATCCCGTTGCCCATCTGGCCCGCACCGATCACGCCGATCTTCTTGATCATCGAAGTCATCTCGTCATTGTCGGCGGTCAGCGCATGTCGCACCCGCCTAGCCCCCAATATATGACCGGCCGGAGCGAGTTGCATCCGGCCGGCGGTCTTAACGTTATTTTCCGAGCTTGCCGAGCGCCTCGGTCAGCTCGGGAACGACCTGGTAGAGGTCGGCGACCAGACCGTAGTCGGCGACCTGGAAGATCGGAGCGTCCTCATCCTTGTTGATCGCAACAATGACCTTGGAATCCTTCATGCCAGCCAGATGCTGAATTGCGCCGGAGATGCCGATCGCGACATAAAGTTCCGGGGCGACCACCTTGCCGGTCTGTCCGACCTGCCAGTCGTTCGGCGCATAGCCGGCATCGACCGCGGCGCGCGAAGCGCCGACGCCGGCGCCGAGCTTGTCGGCCAGCGGCTCGATATATTTGGCAAAGTTTTCGCGGCTCTGCATGGCCCGGCCGCCCGAGACGATGATTTTCGCCGAGGTCAGTTCGGGACGGTCGCTTTTGGCGACCTCCTCGCCGACGAAGCTCGACAGCCCGGGATCCGCCGCGGCGGTCGCATTCTCGACCGCGGCGCTGCCGCCCTCGGGAGCGGCGGCGAAGGTCGAGGTGCGCACGGTGATGACCTTCTTGGCATCCTTCGACTTCACGGTCTGGATCGCGTTGCCGGCATAGATCGGCCGCTCAAAAGTGTCAGGCGCGACCACCTTGATGATCTCGGAGACCTGCATGACATCGAGCAGGGCCGCCACGCGCGGCATCACGTTCTTGAAGCGCGAGGTCGCGGGCGCCACGAAGGCGTCGTAGGCGGGCGCGAGCGACACGATCAGCGCGGCCAGAGGCTCGGCAAGGTCATGGGCGTAGGCGGCGTTGTCGGCCAGCAAAACCTTCTTGACGCCCGACAGTTTCGATGCGGCATCCGCCGCACCCTTGGCGTTCTCGCCGGCGACCAGCACGTCGACATCGGCACCAAGCGCCAGCGCCGCGGTCAGCGCCTTGTTGGTGGCGTCCTTGATCTGCGCGTTGTCGTGTTCAGCAATCAAAAGCGTAGCCATTTAGAGAACCCCGGCTTCAGTCTTGAGTTTCGCAACGAGCTCGGCGACGTCCTTGACCTTGACGCCCCCCTTGCGGCCCGGCGGTTCGGTGGTCTTCAGGATTTCGAGATGCGGCGTGAGGTCGACGCCGTAGTCGGACGCGTTCTTGTCCGCGATCGGCTTCTTTTTCGCCTTCATGATGTTGGGCAGCGAGGCATAGCGCGGCTCGTTCAGCCGCAGGTCGGTCGTGACGATGGCCGGCCCCTTGAGCTTGACGGTCTGCAAGCCCCCATCGACCTCGCGGGTCACCTTGAAATCCGACCCGTCGACATCGAGCTTGGAAGCGAAGGTGGCCTGCGACCAGCCGAGCAGCGCCGCCAGCATCTGGCCGGTCTGGTTCGAGTCGTCGTCGATCGCCTGCTTGCCGAGGATGATGAGGCCCGGCTTCTCCTCGTCAGCCACCGCTTTGAGGATCTTGGCGACCGCCAGCGGCTCGACCACGCCCTCGGCCTTGACCAGGATGCCGCGGTCCGCGCCCATGGCAAGGCCCGTCCGGATCGTTTCGGAGGCCTGCGCCGGTCCGATCGAGACCACCACGACCTCGGTCGCCTTGCCCGCCTCCTTCAGCCGCAAGGCTTCCTCGACCGCGATTTCGTCGAACGGATTCATGGACATCTTGACGTTGGCGAGTTCCACGCCCGACCCGTCGCTCTTGACGCGGACCTTGACGTTGTAGTCGACGACCCGCTTTACCGGCACCAGAACCTTCATCGATCTTCTTTCGCTAAACTAAGTGGGATTGCCCTGCCTCGCTTGTCGGCTTTGCTTGTAGGCTTGGGCGCGGAACCTAATGGTCCTGCCCACCCCGGTCAACGCACGCAGCGGCCAAAATTGGCCTCGCAAGCCGGCCCGGAGCCGGGGAGCGGGACCTTAGCGGTTCTGGCCGGGCACCCAGAGCACATCGCCTGCGCCATTGTCGTTGGCCGCGCGGCTTGCCACGAACAGGAAATCCGAAAGCCGGTTCATGTACTGGATCGTGGCCTCGCCGACCGGCTCGTCCGGCTTGGCCGCAAGTTCCACCATGATTCGCTCCGCTCTGCGGCAAACCGTCCGCGCCAGATGCAGGTGTGCCGCTCCCGGCGTTCCGCCGGGCAGCACAAAGGATGTCAGCGGCGCAAGGTCGGCGTTGAGCGCATCGATCTCGCGCTCGAGCCGCTCGACCTGGCTGGACAGCAGGCGGAGCCGCTCCGCCTTCCCTTCCCGCTCCGGAACCGCAAGGTCCGCGCCGAGATCGAACAGATCGTTCTGGATCCGGCCCAGCATCGCGTCGAGCTCACCTTGCTCTTTCAGATAGAGCCGCGCCACCCCGATTGCCGCATTGGTCTCGTCGACGGTTCCGTAGGCGGTGACGCGCAAATCGTATTTCGGCCGGCGCTCGCCACTGCCGAGCGCCGTGGTGCCGTCATCGCCGGTGCGCGTATAGATGCGATTGAGAACGACCATCTAGACTTCCCTGAGCTTCAAATACCGTCAGCGCCCCATCGCCCAGACCGCGAGCATGGTGATGACGATGGCAACGAACTGCAGCAGCACGCGCATCCGCATCAGCTTCTGCGAGGTGTTCGGCGACCCGCCACGCATCATGTTGACGAGGCCCATCAGGAGCACCAATGCAACCGCGGCAAGGGCAATGGGCAGCAGGATCTTACTGAGAAAAACTGTCATCGTCGCTACATAACACCATGCCGCCTCTCGCGCCATCGGCGATGGGAAGGTTCAGTTTTGAAGCGGCGGAGAGTCCTTGTATCTATTATGACAGAACGATCGACCGTTGGCAGAGGTGAAAGGTGAGGCAGCTTCGCTATATCTTCCATGTCGGCCTGGATGCGTTCTACACCTTCCTTGCCGACGACGGCTGGGCGATCGCAAGCCATATCGCGCTGTCGACCCTGATGGCGATGTTTCCGTTCCTGATCGTGCTCACCTCCCTTGCCGGCTTCTTCGGCTCCAAGGAACTGGCCGACCAGGCGACGGCGCTGATGCTCCAGACCTGGCCGAAGCAGGTGGCGGACGCGCTGTCGGGCCAGCTTCATGACGTGCTCACCACGACCCGCACCGACGCCCTGACCATCGGCGGCGTGCTTGCGGTCTACTTCGCCTCCAACGGCGTCGAGGCCCTGCGCGTCGCGCTGAACCGCGCCTATGCGGTGGTCGAGCCCCGCCGCTGGTACTGGCTGCGGCTGGAATCGATCGGCTACACGCTGGTGGCGGCGCTGGCCACGCTTCTGATGTCCTTCCTGATCGTGCTCGGCCCCCTCATCCTCGAAGCGGCCCGGCAATACATTCCGCACATCGTCGAGACCAACGAGCAGTTTCTCAACTGGTCGCGCTACTCGACGGCGATCTCGGCGATGACCGTCGCGCTGTTCATCCTGCACGCCTGGCTTCCCGCGGGCCGTCGCGGCTTCCTGCAGATCCTGCCCGGCATCGTCTTCACGCTGGTCGGCTCGCTGGTCTCGGGGATCATCTTCGGACAATATCTCGCGCGCTTCGCCAACAACTACGTCACCATGTATGCGGGCCTTGCCTCGGTCGTGATCGCCCTGGTCTTTCTGTATTTCATCGCCGCGATCTTCGTGTATGGCGGCGAGCTCAACGCGGCGATCATCAAGTCGCGGCTGCCGCACGGCGTGTCGCTTCAAGCAGCGCAGTCGCTAGGGCACGCGGAGAAACAGGCTTGAGCAGGAAGGCATCGGCACCGGCCTCGCGCGAGGCGGCCTCGTCGTCGCCGCGGCCCGAGACCCCGATGATCGCGATCGCGCCATGCGGCCGCGCCAGCCCACGAATGCGCCGGATCGCCTCGACGCCGTCGATGCCCGGCAATACCATGTCCATCAGCACCGCGTCGAAGGCGCCCTGCTCGATGCGCTCGACGGCGGCTTCGCCGCGTCCGATAAACTCCGCCTGGTGGCCGAGTTCGCCGAGGATGGTGTTGAGCACGACGCGCCCGAACGGATTGTCTTCGACACCGAGGATGCGCAGCCTTGCCGCCGGCTTGCATGCATCATTGTCCTCGCCGTTCGCGCCCAGATGGGGCGAGGCGTCGCCGCGGCTCAGGGCGACGGTCAGGGTGAAGACCGTCCCTCCGCCCGGGCGCGGCCTGACCACGATGTCGCCGCCCATCGCGCGCGCAAGCTGCTTGACCGACGACAATCCGAGCCCGGCGCCGCCGAACCGCGAGGCAATCGAGACATTGGCCTGCGAAAACGGCCGGAACAGCCGCTTGATTTCCGCAAGCGTGAGGCCGATGCCGCTGTCGGACACCGCAAAAGCCACGCCGATCGCGCCCTTCGCAGCCCGGGCCGGCTCAACCTTCAGTGCGACGCTGCCCGTTTCGGTGAACTTGATCGCATTGTCGATCAGGTTCTCGAGCGCCGCGCGCAGGCGAACCGGATCGCCCGTCACCAGCGAAACCAGCTTTTCCGAAATCTCAACCGATGATTGCAGCCCCTTGGCAGCGGCGCGGCCGGCCAGCGAGTCGCCGGCATTCTGCGCCAGCGCATGCACGTCGAACAGATCCTGACGCAGGTTGCCGGCCGCAGTCGCCTGCTTGGCCGCGTCGACAAACAGCGTGGCAAGGCTCGCCAGATGCTCCGCGCCGGCCTTGATGGTATCGACCCAGCGCCGCTCGCGCTCGCCGAGCTCCGAGGTCGCCAACAGATCGCTGATCGCGAGAATACCAGTCAGCGGCGTGCGAACCTCGTGAGCGAACACCGCAAGGGCGGTCTCAACCATACCGGGCACATTGCCGCGCTTGCGTGCCTTGCCTGCCGGCACGCGCTTTTTCACAGGTCGTTTTTTCGCCGGCGCTGCCTTGCGCCGCAGACGGAATTTTGCCGCCATGCTCCCCCTTAGCCCCACGCGATCGCAGCATGGCACGGCAAGGGCCGTGGAGTCACTTGGGCGTTTCGAGTTGTTCACCCGGGGAATCACGGCAAATCTACCAGGAGGCGAATATCGGCTGGCGTGGCGCCGGCAGCCCGCAGCTCCCGCAGCCCGGTCGAGCCAGTCGATTTGGACAGCTTCCCGCCCAGATCGTCGCGAATCAGTCGATGGTGCCGGTAAACCGGCACGGGGAAGTCGAGCAGATGCTGCAACAGCCGGTGCACGGCGGTTGCATGAAACAGGTCCTGCCCGCGGACCACCTCGGTCACGCCCTGCCGGGCGTCGTCGATCACAACCGAAAGGTGATAGCTGGTCGGCACTTCCTTGCGTGCCAGGATCACATCGCCCCAGGCTCGTGGAGCGGCGACGACCGTGCCTGCCTCGCTTCCCGGTCCTTCGCCCCGTTCGATCCAGCGGAGCTCGCCGGCTGCCGCGCACGCTGCAGCCATATCCAGGCGCAGCGCATACGGTGCGCCCTGTTCGATCCGCCGTCGGCGCTCGTCTGATGACATCAGCTTCGCGGTGCCAGGATAGATTGGCACACCGTCGGGATCGCGCGGCCAGGTGCCCGCCGCCCCACGCTGCGCGACCAAACTTGCAACCTCTGCGCGACTCTCAAAACTCGGATAGATCAGGCCCTGCGCCGTCAACCGGTCAAGCGCGGCGCGACAATCCTCGAGGTGCTCCGATTGCCGGCGCACCGGCTCTTCCCATCGGATGCCGAGCCAGGCGAGATCCTCGTAGATCGCCGCCTCGTAGTCCGGCCGGCAGCGCGCCGGATCGATGTCCTCGATGCGCAGCAGGAAGCGGCCACCATGTTGGCGCGCCAGATCGAAGTTCAGCAGTGCCGAGTAGGCATGACCGAGATGAAGATAGCCGTTCGGGCTCGGTGCAAATCGGAAAACGGGTGGCATCACCAATAGCGCTCGTCATTTCCGGGCACCTGCCCCCGATGGGATCGAAGGCGTCCCGGCAATCCGTCCTTCAAGAGTCGGTTACGATATGAGATGGATGAGCAGGTCAAGACCGAGCATGATGAGCCAATGATGCAATGACGGTTCACCTCGACAGCCAGGCCGATCTGGAAGACGCGATCCACGCGCTCGTGAGGCGGGATACGCGGCTGAAGCCGATCCTCGAAATCGCCGGCATGCCGACGCTGCGGCGGCGCGAGGCGGGCTTTGTCGGGCTCGCCCATATCGTCTGCGGCCAGCAATTGTCGACCGCCTCGGCCGCCGCGATCTGGGCGCGGCTCTCCGCCGCGTTCGATCCCTTCGACCATCATGCCTGCCGCCGCGCCCGCGCCGATCGGCTGGGACGCCTCGGGCTCTCCTCCGCCAAGATCAAGACCTTGAAGACCATCGCGCGCGAGCTCGCGGCCGATCGGCTCAACCTTGACGTCCTGGCGGAGGAAGAGGCCGACGCCGCACATCGCGCACTGACATCGCTGCACGGCATCGGCCCGTGGACGGCCGACGTGTATCTGCTGTTCTGCCTCGGCCATGGCGATGCCTGGCCCGCAGGCGACCTTGCCGTGCAGGAAGCGATCCGCATCGGCCTCAAGCTGGAGACCCGTCCGAACCCGAAGCAGATGGCCTCGATCGCCGAACCGTGGCGGCCTTGGCGCGGCGCTGCGGCGCATCTGTGGTGGAGTTTTTATCGCGCGATGAAGCAGCGCGAAGGTGTCATCGGCACGTAACAAAGCTAACAGCGTTTCAAACTTTGTTGCCGTTGCCAGGCGATGCGGCATGCGCGAAGAGATTGCGCGACACAACAGCGGACAACGGACATGATCTCCAGGGATTTCGTGGTCGGGCGTGACGATCTCGGCCAATGCAGGGTGATCGAGACGGAACTGCCCGATGCCGGCGCGTTGCCGTCCGAGGCGTTGCTGGTCAAAGTCGAGCGCTTCGCCTTCACCACCAACAACATCACCTATGCGGTGGCGGGCGACGAACTGAAATACTGGCAGCTGTTTCCGGCGCCCAGGGGTTTTGGCAACATCCCGGTCTGGGGTTTTGGCGAAGTGATCGCCTCGCGACATCCGGGCGTTGCCGTGGGCGAGCGGTTGTTCGGCTATTTCCCGATGGCGACGCATCTCGTCATCGAGGCGACCGATGTCTCCAGGCGCGCCTTGCGTGACGGCGCCGCGCACCGGCAGGTCGCGGCGAGCGTGTACAACATTTACGCACGGGTCGGCAACGATGCCGCCTTCACCGGGCGACAGGGCGATCATCAGGCGCTGCTGCGGCCATTGTTCATGCTGTCCTTCATGGTCGACGACTATCTTGCCGAGAACGATTTTTTTGGCGCGCAGACGGCAATGCTTTCCTCGGCCTCCAGCAAGACCGCATTCGGACTGGCGCACCTCGTTCACACTCAGCGCGAAAACGTCACGGTGATCGGGCTGACCTCGGCGGCCAATGTCGATTTCGTCAAATTGCTCGGCTGCTATGACGAGGTCCTGACCTACGACCAGGCGACCTCGGTGCCGTCCAGCACACCCGTCGTCTATGTCGACATGGCGGGCAACAGCCGCTTGCGCGAGACGCTGCACCGGCACTTTGGCGAGGCGATGCGATATTCGGGGCGGATCGGCCTCACCCATCGTGCGACCTCTCCGGATGAGCCGGACCTGCCGGGGGCCAAGCCAAAATTCTTCTTCGCGCCGGACCAGATGCGGAGGCGCGCCAGGGAATGGGGACCGGGCGGCGTCGATCGGCATTTTGGCGTCGCCTGGGCCGGCTTTGCACCAAAACTCGACAAATGGATCGATATCGTCGAAAGCCACGGACCGGCGGCCGTACAAAAGGTCTATCTCGACACGCTTGCGGGGCGCATTCCGCCCGATCAGGGGCACATGCTCTCGCTGCTGGACTAAAGCGCTTTTGACATCGCCCTCAAGGGTATAGCCTTTCCGCCGCAATGGCCGCGAACAGATGGCCAGCGGGAAACGCCGATGCTCGACAAGACGGACGACATTTCGCTGCAGGTCGAAGACTGGCTCGCGCAATTCGAGCAGGCGCTGACCGGCGGCAGCGAACTCGCCGCGCTGTTCCATGCCGACAGTTTTTGGCGCGACGTGCTGGCGCTCAGCTGGACCATCAAGACCCTCAACGGCGCAGACGCGATCCTCAGGGAAATCGCCCTCGACGCCAGAAGCGCCGCGCCAACCGGCTTTGCCATCGCCCCTGACCGAGCCCCGCCCCGCCGCGTGACGCGCGCCGGCACGGGCGCGATCGAGGCCATCATCCGCTTCGAAACCGCGGTTGGCCGCTGCAGCGGCATCATTCGCCTGATCGGCGATGCCGCCGACAACAATCGGCTGAAGGCCTGGACGCTGCTCACTGCACTTGAAGAGCTGAAAGGTTTTGAGGAGCAACTCGGCGCCTCTAGGCCGCGCGGACAATCCTATTCGCGCGACTTTCGCGGGCCCAACTGGCGCGATCAGCGCAGTGCCTCCGCGGCCTATGCCGATCGCGATCCGACCGTCATGGTGGTCGGCGGCGGACAGGCGGGACTTGCGATCGCCGCACGGCTGACGCAGCTCAAGGTCGACACGCTGATCGTCGAACGCTGGCCGCGCATTGGCGACAACTGGCGGAGCCGCTATCACGCACTGACGCTGCACAACCAGGTGCATGTCAACCACCTGCCCTACATGCCGTTCCCGCAGAACTGGCCGGTCTATATTCCGAAGGACAAGCTCGCCAACTGGTTCGAGGCCTATGTCGACGCGATGGAGCTGAATGCCTGGACCGGCACTGAGCTCGAAGGTGGCAGCTACGACGCCGCTCAGGGACGCTGGACCGCCAGGCTGCGCCAGACCGACGGCACGATACGCACGCTGCATCCGCGCCATATCGTGATGGCCACCGGCGTCAGCGGCATTCCGAACTTGCCCGACATTCCCTCGCTGAAGGATTTCGCGGGGAAAGTGCTGCATGCGAGCCAGTACGACGACGGCGAGAACTGGAAGGGCAGGCGCGCGCTCGTCATCGGCACCGGCAATTCCGGCCACGACATCGCGCAGGATCTTCATTCCTCCGGCGCCGAGGTCACCCTGGTGCAGCGGTCCTCGACGCTGGTCACCAATATCGAACCATCGGCGCAGCTTGCCTACGCGAACTACAGCGAAGGCACGCTCGAAGACAATGACCTGATCGCCACATCGATGCCGCTTGCGCTGGCAAGACGCTCCCACCAGATGCTGACCGAACAATCCAGGCAGCTTGACCAACCGCTGCTCGACGGCCTCGCGCGGATCGGCTTCAAGCTCGATTTCGGCGAAGACTTCACCGGCTGGCAGTTCAAGTACCTCACCCGTGGCGGCGGCTATTATTTCAACGTCGGCTGCTCCGACCTCCTGGTCGATGGCGCGATCAGGCTCGTCCAGTTTTCCGAGATCGCCAGCTTCGTCGCGGAGGGCGTGCGGATGACCGACCACGAGACGATCAAGGCCGATCTCATCGTGCTGGCGACCGGCTACAAGGGCCAGCAGCACCTCGTGCGCAAGCTGTTTGGCGATGACGTCGCTGATCGCGTCGGGCCGATCTGGGGCTTTGGCGAGGCTCAGGAGTTGCGCAACATGTTTACGCGCACGGCGCAGCCGGGCCTGTGGTTCATCGCCGGCAGCCTCGCGCAATGCCGCATCAATTCGAAATTTCTGGCGCTGCAGATCAAGGCCATCGAGGCAGGACTGTTGCCGCGCGCCTCGAAATGACAGGAGAAGAACATGATGGACCAACGCGTACAAACCGTTCTCGGCGCCGGCGAGCACCGCTATCGCGTGGTGGAGAACTGGGCAAAACTGCCGGACGGCTGGCAGCTCACCGACGTCGCTTCCGTCGCGGTCGACAGCAAGGACCGCGTCTACGTCTTCAACCGCGGCGACCACCCGATGATCGTGTTCGACCGCGACGGTAATTTTCTCAAGGCCTGGGGCGAGGGGCTGTTTGCCCGGGCCCATGGCCTGCACATCGATGCCGACGACAATCTCTATTGTACCGACGATGGCGACCACACCGTGCGCAAATGCTCTGCGGACGGCAAGGTGCTGCTCACGATCGGCCTGCCCCACAAGCCGGCGGCCTATATGAGCGGCGAGCCGTTTCATCGCTGCACCCACACGGCGCTGTCGCCGCAAGGCGAGATCTACGTCTCCGACGGCTACGGCAATGCCCGCGTACACAAGTACACGCCGGGCGGCGAGCTGATCGCGAGCTGGGGCGAGCCGGGCAGCGATCCCGGCCAGTTCAACATCGTGCACAACATCGCAGCCGACGCCGATGGCTTTGTCTATGTCGCCGACCGCGAGAACCACCGCGTGCAGGTGTTTGACGGCAATGGCCGCTACGAGACGCAATGGAACAACCTGCACCGGCCCTGCGCGCTGTGCTGCTGCGGCGGCAAGCAGCCGACCTTCGTCATCGGCGAGCTCGGTCCGGGCATGTCCGTCAATCTCCGGGTGCCCAATCTCGGCCCGCGCCTCACCATCGTCGATGCCAAGGGCAAGCGCGTGGCGCGGCTCGGCGGCGAGAACGGTCCGGGACTCGAGACCGGCAAATTCCTCGCGCCGCACGGCATCGCCCTCGATTCCCGCGGCGACATCTATGTCGGCGAGGTCGGCGTCACCAACTGGAAGACGAGCTTTCCTGACACCGAGATGCCGGCCGCGGTTCGCAGCCATCGATGCTTGCAGAAGCTGGAGAAAATCGCGGATTAGACTCTCCGTCATTGCGAGCCAACGGGTCCGCGCACGGCGCGGCCCGATGATAAACTCCGCGAAGCAATCCAGACTGCCGCTGCGGTCACAGTCTGGATTGCTTCGGCGCTTTGCGCCTCGCAATGACGGTGTCGATGGCACGTGCATCAATCCACCTTGATGCCCGACGCCTTGATGATCGGCCACCAGCGCGCGGCGTCCGATTTCTGCAGGGCGCGCAGCGCGTCCGGCGCCTGCTGGTCGATTGGTGAGATCTGGATGCCGAGTTCGTCGAAGCGCTGCCTGACCTGAGGATCAAACAGCACCCGCGTCATGGTGGCATTGAGTTTTGCAACCACATCCTTCGATGCGCCCTTCGGAACCCACAGCCCGTACCAGAGCGAGGCGAAAAACCCTTTTAAACCGGCTTCGTCCGCGGTCGGAATCCTTGGCAATGACGGCAGCCGCGCGAGGCCGGTGATCGCGAACGGCTTGACACTGCCGGCCGCGAGCAGACCCCTGAAGTTCGACGCGGGTTCGATCATGAAATCGATCTGCTCGGCCAAAAGGTCCTGCATCGCAGGTCCATTGCCCCGATAGGGCACGAACTGGAACTTCGTGCCGGTCTCCTTCTGGAACGAGATGCCCGCAAGATGCCCTGTCGCGCCGACCCCGGCGATGCCCACCGACGCCTTGTCCGGATTGGCCTTGAGCCAGGCGATCAGGGCGCTGAGATCGTCCGCCGGCAATGTCTTGCGGCCGACGATCAGGAGCGGCTCGCTGCCGATCAGGATCACCGGTTCCAGATCGTTGATGAGATCGAAGGCCAGCGGATAGAGCCCGCCGGTCAGCATGTGCGTGGTCGAGGTTCCGATCGAGAGTGTATAGCCGTCGGACACGGCGCGCACCGCGCGGGCCACGCCGAGGCTGCCGGCGGCGCCGCCGACATTCTCGATGATGATCGGCTGCCCCAAAATCGCCCGCATCCGCTCGCTGAGGTACCGCGCCAGCGTGTCGGTCGCGCCGCCGGCCGGGAACGGCACGATCATCGTGATCGGGCGCGCGGGATAGTCCTCCTGGGCCATCGCTGCCGAGTTGGCGAGAAGCCCTGTCAGTGCGACAGCCAGTGCTGTCAGCAATCGTATCATGGTGCCTTCCTCCTCCCCTGATCCGGCGCCTTTTTCGGCGCTTCGGCGTGCACCGCACGCGGGACCCGTGTGCGGGATAAGCTGTTCTCAGCTCTTCACAATCCCGTCACGCTGCATGTAGTATGTCAACACATGCTGCTTCGCAGCCATGAGGGTCAGGAGCGTTATTTGAACGCACATGTCTCGCAAGGCGGTTGGCCGGTGCTGGTGCTGAATGCGGACTTCCGGCCGCTGAGTTACTACCCGCTATCGCTTTGGTCCTGGCAGGACGCGATCAAGGCGGTGTTTCTCGATCGCGTGAACATCGTCGAATTCTACGACCGTGCGGTGCGAAGTCCGAGCTTCGAGATGCAGCTCCCCAGCGTCGTTTCGCTGAAATCCTTCGTCAAGCCGTCGACCCACCCCGCTTTCACCCGCTTCAACGTTTTCCTCCGCGACCGCTTCATCTGCCAGTATTGCACCTCGCCTGACGACCTCACCTTCGATCACATCATCCCGCGCAGCAAGGGTGGCCAGACCACCTGGGAGAACGTCGTCGCCGCCTGCTCGCCCTGCAATCTGAAAAAGGGCAACCTGACGCCGCAGCAGGCCAAGATGTTCCCCCGGCAGGCGCCCTATGCACCCACGGTGCACCAGCTGCACCGCAACGGCCGGCTGTTCCCGCCGAACTATCTGCACGACAGCTGGCTCGATTATCTCTATTGGGACACCGAACTGGATCCCTAGGCGCTCGTTCTTTTTTGCGGGTCGTCGTGTGCTGGGACTCATGAGAGGTCGCAGGGCGAATGGCTTTCCATGGGTCATGGGAACCGGTGTCCACTTCGCCCGAAAAGGCTCTGGTCGGAACAGGATCAGTGGACATAGCTTCGCGTTCTCGCGGCGCCTGATGCCCGAGCTTTGCGTCGATCGCGGCCCTCTGAATCAAGAGGGCGCAGGGAAGGCCGGGTGCAGGCCGCACCCATGGCCCGCCAGCATCAAAAAAAGCTGGCGGCAGTTACCACAGGTTTGGCCGAACATCCGGCCTTCCCTGCGCGATGGTTTTAACGGTTTCCTTCGTGCTCTTCCCGGGAACCGGGCTTTCTTGCTCCCGTCGCGAGCAGATCGTTCTGCCCGCTTGGCCTCAGCGTCGGGAGGCCAGAACCACACGACTTCGCCGTCCGCGACATCGCCGCTCGTCCGGCAACGCCATCGCGTCCATCGCATCCCGCCTCGCGTATCGTGACGATCGCGATGCGCCCCTCTCACCGAAGCGGGACGGCGACAATGAAGCACATACTTCCGAAAAACGGAAGCAGTATTTTTTTGCGCAGGGGACTGGACAGCTCGGTAGAATCAACGTTGCAGCCGCTCGCGAATTTTGCGTTCGGCGCTGCGACGGCAAGACGTGCCTGAAGGCCACCGGAACCGACAAATCTACTCCCCGGCGTCTCACGGCATGACCACCGAGCACGCCGTTGCTGTCGCGCCGGCTCGAGCGCATCATCCTCAACCGCTCAAACGGAGGACCAATCATGATCGATCACGTCGGCCTTCCCGTCTCCCACTATGGCCGTGCCAAGACCTTCTATGCGGCGGCCCTTGCGCCACTCGGTTACACGTTGATGATGGAAGTCACCAACGAACAGACCGGCGGCCACGGCGATCACGCCGGCTTTGGCGACACCCGCCCGGATTTCTGGATCGGAACCGGCCAGGCCGCCGCGACCGCGACCCATGTCGCCTTCCATGCCAGGGACCGCGCCACAGTCGACGCCTTCTACAAGGCGGCGATCGCGGCGGGCGGGCGCGACAACGGCGCCCCGGGCCTGCGGCCGCATTATCACAAGGACTATTACGGCGCCTTCGTCCGCGACGCGGACGGCAACAACATCGAGGCCGTCTGCCACGACCCGGCGTGAGCGCCGAGCGTCGTCTCAGAGCGCTTCGAGCGCAGCGCGCGAGGGCGCGATCGGCAGCCACGCCGGGATGCGGCGCCTGGCGAGCCAGTACGGCCGCCACAGCGCGAGCCAGGTGGCGCGGTCGAGCGGCGCCGTGTCTCGGCGATGCCAGCCCATGTCGATCTGCAGCAGATCATGTGTGTGCAGCCACTGACGCGCCGCGAGCCAGAGCTCGCGCGGCACCTGTACGTTTCTGGCGCCCTTGAGCTCGACGATCCGCGGCAGCGGATCGCGATTGGCAGTGGCAACGCGCAGCGTGGCGATGCGCTCGCCATCCCGCCTGACGCTCCAGAGCCGCGCCCAGTTGTGCGCCAGGCTGTAGCCATAGGTACGAAGGCAGTTTTGCATGGCATCGGCCTCCTCGGTGATGGCGGCAATCGAGTTCAGCGGCAGGAAATCGTAACCGCAGACGCGGCCGGGCTGGAGCCAGATGTCGGCGATCGGATCGCGGCCGAGGTTGACATGCAACTCGATCATCGTTCGCCAACTGTCCGCGCCCTGGACGGCCGCATCAAGGCGCATGTCCGGCGTCCACGGCTTGTCGATCAGACCGTGCCCGAACGTCGCCGGCCGAGCGGAGAACCACGACCAGACACTGATCAACCGCAGGCGTGCAGCATTCGCACGGGGTGGCGCGGCGCGGGAAAACTCGCGCGCGATCCATATCGCGGCCTGCTCATGCGCGAGTTCGGCCACATCCGCCACGACCTGCAGCCAGGTCGGCGCAAGTCTTGGCGAGCGCGGCAGGTGGTTGGCGATCTGCCGTCGAAACAGGTCACCGTCAGGCAGTTTTGCGATCGGACGCTCGAATGCCTCCGGAGGCAGCTTTCTGAGCCACATCGGCAGGTCGGCCGCGCGCGCAGCCTCGGCGAGCGAACGGCCCTCGATCACATGCGCCAGCGCAGGCGCGACATCGCGCCCTGCCCGCGGGACGGCGAGTGCAAACAGCAGCGCGGGAAAGCTCACCGCGAGGTCGGCGATGCGCGCGTGACGGGCGGCCAGAGCGCGCACGGCATTCTGGACGCGCGGATGAAATCGCGAGAGCCGACGTTCGCGCAGGACGCAAGGTCCGGCCTCCCGGCGAGGGGCCAGCAACGAAGAAGTGGGCATGACAAGAAATTCCGCATGCGCGGAGCAAGAGGGTCCGCAGGCAGATTCGATTTGTGCCAAAAATTTTGGATTTCATCCGGGATCAGAAGCCCGGGGGTCGCGTCAGGTATCGCGCGTCGAACCCGGGAAGCGCGCAGCCATGGCCATGGTCGCCTCCATCATTGGTGTTGCGGGCAGCCCAATAGCTTGTTTTGCAGCAACACGCAACACGAGACCGCATCCTGCGTTGCAGCTCGGGCAGTCACTTCAATTGCGCGGTCGAGCCGTGACGGCCTTGTTGGACCGCCAGCGGTTGGACCCATCCTTTTGATCGCAACGCGCGAGGGACCTTCACAAATCTCCCCGTGGCGCTGTCGGCGGCGGAGCACGAGCATTCCGCACCGCCTGCACGCGGAGAGACGATGACCACGATGGTTCGTTCCGTCTCGAGCCGTCAGGCCCGATCCTTCGCGAGGCGGCGGGACGGCGCCGAACCAGGCCCGCCAACGCTCATCTCATAAGCCAGATCTCTACCCGCCGGTTCTTCTGCCGCCCCTCCGGATCGTCCGAGCCATCCGGCCGCGCGTTCGGTGCGATCGGATGCCTCTTGCCCCAGCCCTTGATCTGGATCGCAGAGGCTTGCATGACGTTCCGATTGACGAGCCAGTGCCTGACCGCGTTCGCACGATGTTGCGACAACACGACATTATAATCTGCATTGCCGATCGCATCGGTGTGGCCCTCGACCGAGAGGAAGCGGAAGTGCGGCGATCTCTGCTGGATCAAGGCCGCAGCCTGTACGAGCACAGCCTCCGCCGCAGGCTTGATGTGGTAGCTGTCGAACGCGAACAGGGCGTCACCGGGAAGATGGATGACATCCGCCTCGTCCTGAGATGCCAAGGCTGATCGGGTGGTCACCGTCTCGACGGTTGGCACGTCGAGATTGGGCATGCTCTGTCCCCGCGGCCCCCCCAGACCCGGGATGTCCGACCACATATAGCCGATGTTCTGCGCACCACTGAACCCGATGCTTCCGGCAGTTTGACCGTGCATCAGCAAGAGCGCTTTCGCTCCGTCGCGAAGCACAGAAGGCCAGATCTTGTGGATTAGCCACCCTACGGGCGCTTCTCTTAATACCTCGATTGGCAACCTCCTCCCCGGGATTCCGACCAGCATCAGGGTGCCGGAATATCCCGCAAGCAAAACGCCAGCTGACGCGTCGTGCGACATGAACCAACCTTCCAAGTCGTGGACGCTGAGCTCCGTGCCGGAGAAGTCTTCGAGCATATAAACCTGCCCCGCACTGAACATGCCTTCCGAGGAGGCCGAGGCGCCGACCGCCGGTGACGTCGCAGCGTTGAGTTTGGGAAACTTGAGCTTGAGTTTGCCCGGCAGGGAGAGACCGGCGCCGGCGCCGGCGGATGCAACGTGGAACCTGACATCGCGGCCGTACGGGGACTCCAACGTAATCGACCCCACGCCGCCCTGGACGAAGACAGGCCCGACTGGCACCGAATTCGAGTAGCCTCCCGACGTGTTGAAGGTCCAATTGCTCTTCTTCATCGTGAGAACTCAATCCTGCTTGTGTGCCGTGCTCGCTTGTTCGCTCGCACGGCGATTTCGCATTCACTGATTCTTGCCGACGCGATGCCATGAACCAAAACGCGCAGCGAATCTTGGATTCTCGCGACAATGAAGCAGCCGTGAATGGAAAGCGTGCGCGCATGCTGGCGCATCCTCGCTCGCATGCGCCATCTTTCGCCCGTCTGCTGTCGCCCGCCAAGACGCGACACCTTGACTTTTCAGCATGATTCCAATACGGCCACGCTGCTCCGCGAGAGAGCGGGCTGACAGAGGTGCACGATGACGGACGATAGCCAGTACCGGGAGTCCCGCTAGCGCGTCCGTTGCGGCGCGCCTGGCGCGCCTCCCTCGCCATGCCGGAGCGGCTGACGCCGCCCGGCAGATCACAATCGAGTTTGTGTCGCTAACGCTTTTGGGAAGCGCGGCCGCGCGTCCCGAGATGCTTAGCCGCGCGTCCGGATGGATTCGCGGGCCGCATGCGCGCGGCCGCTCGACTCGCGCCCCTATTTCACGAAACTCCGCGAAACTGAAAATGACCCGCACATTGAGAAATGTTGGCATCATGGCTCACGTCGACGCCGGCAAGACCACGTTGACGGAGCGCATCCTGTTCAATACCGGCCGCATTCACCGCGCCGGCGACGTCCACGACGGCAACACCGAAACGGACTTCCATGCGCTCGAGAAGAAGCACGGGATCACGATTTCCGCCGCCGCCATCTCATGCGAATGGAACGGCGCGTCGATCACGATCATCGACACGCCCGGCCATGTCGACTTCCAGATCGAAGTCGAACGTTCGCTCCGCGTGCTCGACGGCGCAATCGCGGTGTTTTCCGCGGTCTCCGGCGTCGAGCCGCAGTCGGAAGCGGTATGGCGCCAGGCCGATCGCTTCGACGTTCCGCGCCTGTGTTTCGTCAACAAGATGGACCAGGTCGGCGCGGATCTTGGGCGGACGGTCCAGATGATCGCCGATCGTCTCGGCACGCGTCCGATCGTCCTGCAGCTTCCTGTCGGACGTGAAGGCGATTTCGTCGGCGTGATCGACCTCGTTGCGATGCAGGCGCTGCGCTGGGAAGCCGCGGAGCCGTCGCCGATAACAGGCGCGGTTCCGGAATCGATGCGCGATGCCGCCGAGGCGGCACGAGCGCAGTTGCTCGAAACCCTCGCGGACCAGGACGACGCTGTCATGGCCGCCTACGTCAGCGGCGCAGCGGCCAGCACGTCGCAGATCAAGGCGGCGATCCGAAACGCCTGCATCGCGGGACGGCTGGCGCCGGTGCTCTGCGGTTCGGCTTATCGGAATGTCGGCGTCCAGCCGCTGCTCGACGCGATCGTCGATTACGCCCCGGCACCGATCGATCGGCCGCCGGTCGCGGGCACCGACCCGCGCAGCGGCGACGTGGCGCAGCGCTTGCCGCGTCCGGACCAGCCGTTTGTCGCCTTGGTCTCCAAGGTGCAGACGAGCCGGTTTGGCGCGCTGGCGTTCATCCGCGTCTACGCCGGGCGGATCGCGCCGGGGAGTTCGGTGGTCAACGCAGCGACCGGAAGGGTCGAGCGTGTCGGCCGGCTGCTGCGGATGCACGCCAGTTCGCAAACCGAGATTGGCGAAGCCTTCGCCGGCGACGTCGTCGCGGTGATTGGACTGAAGTCCGTGGCCGCCGGCGATACGCTGAGCGACCCGGCCTGCCCGATCCTGCTGAGCGGATTTGTCGTCCCGGCCCCCGTGATCGAGGCCGTCATCGAGCCGCGTATGGGCCAGGAGCAGGAACGCCTGGGACAAGCCCTGGCGATGATGGCGCGCAGCGATCCGTCGCTTCGCGTCGCCGTCGACAGGGAAAGCGGCCAGACCCTGCTGCGCGGCATGGGCGAACTGCACCTCCAGATCGCGGTCGAAACACTGAAGGAAGACTTTGGTGTGGAGGCCGTGATCGGAGCGCCTCACGTCGCCTATCGTGCGGCGGCTTCGCGACGAGCGGAAGTCGATCACACGTTGCGCAAGCAGAGCGGCGGGCCCGGGCAAATGGCGCGGGTTCGCCTGGCGTTCGAGCCGTTGGCGGGAGGCGAGACTGGTCTCGTCTTCGTCAACAGGATCGTTGGCGGTGCAATTCCGAGCGAATTCGTGCCGTCGATCGAAAAGGCCCTGCGCCAGTGTCTGCAGGATGGCGGCCCCGGCGGGTACCCCGTGCTCGGCCTGAAAGTGAGCTTGCTGGACGGCGCCTTCCATCAGAAGGATTCGTCCAGCCTCGCCTTCGAGCTGGCGACGCGGGCGGCATTTCGGCTCGGCCTCGAACAGGCCGCTCCGATCCTGCTCGAACCGGTGATGCGGATCGTCGTGACGACTCCCGAAAACTATCTCGGGGGCGTCATCGGCGACCTGCAAAGCCGGCGCGGACAGGTTTTGGCGACAGAGGCGGTGGCACGTGCGCAAGACGTCATCGCGGAAGTTCCGCTGGCGGAGTTGTTCAACTATGTCGGCGCGCTCAGGTCGCTGTCGCAGGGACGGGCAAGCCACACCATGGCGTTCTCGCGCTACGCACCGGTGCCGAGAGCGCTGGCGGAAAAAGTGCTCCAGCCTGCGTGATCGCAGAGGGATGGGCGGTAACCACCGCTCATCCCTTTTGCGGCTTTGGAGCGCTGGTTCGCAGCGTTTCGATCTCGCGCGCGATGTTCGCCCTTGCCTGCTTTTCCAGTCGCGCGGCAAAGGTCGCGTCCGGGTAGATCGCCGGTCGGGCCGCAAAACGTTCGAGCACCGCGAGCCGCCCGGCGCGATAGGCATCGTCAGGGACGTGGCCGTATTCCCGGCGGATCGCCGCCGCATAGGCTGTGTAGGCGGAAGGCTCGGAGCCGAGAATTCCGAGATCGATCGAAATCATGATGGCGCCGAGGCGATCGCCCGGCTGCACATCATGCGTCCTGGTCAACCTGATGAGACGACCGACCTCGTGGCGCAATTCAGGCGCGAGGTCTCGTTCGGCGAGTTTTGCGCTTTCCTCCTCATTATCGGAGCGGGTCGGATCGCAGACGATGTCATGCCACCAGATCGCAGCGGTCAGCACCTCGCGGTCGTACGCGCTCAGTCCTGCCACGCCGCCCAGCGCGGCGAGGCAGTCCTCGATGTGTTTCAGGTTGTGATAATGTCGGCCCGGCGCCGAATAGGCCCGGACCGCCTCGTCTCTTGTCATGGCGCAGCATAACTCAGCGGTGAACTAGCCGACAATCTCGCGGTCGCCCTGGTTCCGACGCCCCGGCTCGCCCATCGCGGAGACACCAGCGAATTCGTGGGGACAAGGTGCGTGTCACGCTTTTCCGGCGCCCTCGATGCGCAGGCCCGCAACCGCAAATTGTTGTTTTGCGCCAGCTCCCATGCCAGACTTTGGTTGCATCGATGGGGGCAAGATGAGCGACACTTACGTTGAGGGTTTGCCGGCAGGCGGCATTCCATTGCGGGTTGGCGACGTGCTCAGCAAGGCCTTCTCCGTGTTCGGCAACAGGCTCGTGAGCTTTCTCCTGCTGGCATTGGTTCCACTGATTCCGCTGCTGGCGGTCGGCTTCTCGACGCCGGCCGGATCGCAGCTGCTGGGGCTGACCGCCCAACGCGTGGTCACGTGGGGTGGGTTGTCCGGCGCGCTTGCCTTTGTGCTCGGGCTCGTGGCGCAGGCGATGATCCTCTATGGCGCCTTTCAAGAGATGGCAGGCAGATCCTTCAGCGTCGCTCAATCCTTCGGGGTCGGCCTTGCAAGGCTCCTGCCGCTGTGTTGCGTCGCCTTTCTGAGTGCGTTGTTCACGGGCGTTGCATTTCTGCTGCTCTTCGTCCCCGGAGTCATCGTCCTCTGCATGCTTTATGTCGCGATTCCCGTGTGCGTGATCGAAAGACCGGGCATCTTTGCCAGCCTCGACCGCAGCGCCACGCTGACAAAGGGTTCGCGTTGGCAGATCTTCGGCCTGCTGGTGCTGACGAGCATCGTCAGCGGCATCGCTCAATTCGTCCTGGAAAAGGTCCTCGGCGTTGCCACGATCTGGGGCACGCTTTTCAACTTCGGCTGGCAGGTCGTTGCAACGTCCTTCAATGCGGTACTGGTCGCCGTGGTCTACCGCGAACTGCGGATGACGAAGGAAGGCATGGACATCGACAATCTGGCCAACGTGTTCGACTGAAGCGTGGTGAAGTCAGGCCTGGCCGCGGCCACGCGCGACGTCCACCTCTCCCCGTCGGGGGAGAGGTTCACCGCGCTCGCGGATACAGACGAACCCAATTCGTCAGCTGCGGCTTCGTAACGCCATCGGCTCGGTCTTGTCGGCGCGAAAATGTCCATGAAGCTGCTCGCGCTCCAGATGCGCACGTTCGGCGGTATAGAACGCCTTCAAGAACTCCGCCACGTCGCCTGGAGGCACCGGGTCGGTCCAGCCGATCTTGCGGCAGATCTTGCTGCAGACCTGCTGCTGCACGTTCCACGTATCCGGCGAGGCGGGACGACGAAGCAGTTCTTCCAGAACCTGCAATTCGAACGCGCCGTACATGTCGAGCTGGGCTCGCGTGAAGACGTATTTGACCTCGGCCTCGACCAGTTCGGCGAGCAGGCTGCGGCGCGGCAGCGAAATCACCATGGTCCCGGCAATCAGATCGCCGGCGCGCAAATGATCGCGATTGAAGAACGGCAGCGCCGAGATCAGGCCGATCCAGCCGAGATGCGCGGCGGCGATCCAGAAATCCACACCGGTCTCCACGCGCGGCAACGACAGGAACAGGCCGAGCGGCACGAAGATTTCGACTTCCCGTGTCAAATTCCTGGCGACGATGGCCCCTGGAAACAGCGGGCCGCCGCCGCGGTCGATGACCCTCAGATTGGCGATGCGTTTGCCCGGCGTCGATCCCTGTGAGGTCAGCTCGAAATGGATGAAATAGAGATTTCGAAGCAGGAAGGCGATGAAGAAAATGACCGTCCCGGCGACCGCGCCGCTCATCCGCTCCACGACCAGGAGCATCAGTATCAAGAACAGCAGGGCGGTCCCGAGCATCCAGAACACGAAGTCGATGACAAAGGCCACCAGCCGTTCGCCGTTGTTGGCGATTTCGACCTCCAGCGCGATCCCTTCGGGACTGACGATCTCGCGGCGGTCGCGCTTGACGCCGTCGAGGAAGCGATTGATCCGCTCAAGTCGTTGCGCCATCGCCGGACCTTTTGCGGTTGGACAGGAAATAGCCGACCCAGAACACTGACGTCGCGAGCCCGATCGCGAGCCGGGCCGAGGTGTCGCTGACGAGCTGCCGAAGCCCGCCTTCGATGATGCCGGCAACGAACAGCATCAGCACCGCGCCGCCGGCCAGGGCCGCGGCCGCAGTGCCGTTCCTCGCGAGATTGTCGAGGCGGCCATAGCGGCCGGGGAAGAGGACCTTCTCGGCGATGACGAGGCCGCCGGCGCCGGTCAGGATCAGCGCGCCGATCTCGGTCACGCCGTGGATCGAGATCCAGCCGATGAAATCGACCAGCAGGCCGCGATTGTAATGCAACGCCAGGAACGCGCCGATGACCAGGCCCTGATAGCCGAGCAGCAGCAGGGTCGGCACGCCTCCGGCAATGCCGAGCCCGAATATCATGATGCCGATGGTGGCGTTGTGGCGAAACAGCGCGTTAGCAAAGACCACGAAAGACGCAACGAAGCCCGGCCAGGGTCCAAAGATTTCTTCGTCGTGCAGCTGCGCCGCGGTGCTGGCGGGCCCGCGGCCGCCGGCCATCGCCGACGACACCAGCGCGCTGAACCAGTCTTCGCTCGACAACACCAGCGCGAACCCGACCACCACGCCGGCGATGATGGCGATCGACGCCATAATGATATGCCAGACCGCGCCGCGCACCGCGACCGGAAAGCCGCGCCGCAAAAAGCTGCCGAGCGCCTCTTGGATGCCGATCCGCGGTCCATAGACGACGAAGAAGGCCCGCAGCACCAGATTCTCCAGATAGAGGACCAGGTTGCGGTCGAGCGCGATCGACCGCGCGACGGAGAGCGACGAGGCAGCGGCGCGGTACAGCACGGGCAGTTGCTGCAGTTCGTCGGCCGAAAGCTGCGCGATGCCCCTGCTCTCGACGCGCGAGATCAGATCCTCCAGCGTCCGCCAGGCGCTCTCGCGGCTCTTGCGGAACTCGGCGCTGCGCAGCACGATCTTTGGCGCGGGCGCGGCGATCTCGGATGGTGCGGCGGTCTCTATAGCAGCCCCCTCTTCTTGATCGTCAGATAGCGGTTGACCAGACTGACGGCGAGCCCGCGCGGCGGCACTTCGAGGCAGTGAACCCCCATCCGGGCGAGCCGTTCCAGCACGACGGCACGGTCGCGCAGCAGGTCATGCGCCACGACGGCCCCGGCGGCGTCCTGGAACCGGTCGGGTTCGGCATTGACGATGCCGGGCAGCAGCGGATCGCGCAGCGTGACGAAGATCACCGCATGGTGGTTGGCCATGCGCTGCAGGCTTTCCAGCAGCAGCTCGGCAGTCGTGGTGTCGATGAACTCGGTGAACAGCACCACCAGCGCACGGCGCTTGAGGCGGAAATTGAGCTCGGCGAGCCCGAGCGTGAAATTGGTTTCCTCGGTTCGATAGGCGAGCTGGCTCGAACCGCTCTGCAGCCGGATGAAATAGGGCAGGCCGCGCGACGGCGGCATGAATTGCCGCACCTCTGCATCGAAACCGAAACTGCCGACATAGTCGCCGCTGCGCAGCGAGATCCAGCCAAGCAGCAGGCCCGCATGAATGGCATGATCGAGGCGGGGCAGGCCTTCGATCGGCTCCGACATCAAATGCCCGGTGTCGAACGCCAGCATGATCTGGTGGTTGCGCTCGACGCGAAACTCCTTCGACAGCAGTTTTTGGTGTTTTGCGGAGCGCTTCCAGTCGACGAAGCGATTGTCGAGCCCCGGCGCGTGGTCCCGCAGCGCCTCGAATTCGGCGCCCTCGCCCTTCTGATGCTGGACCTTGATGCCGTCGATCGCATCGCGGCTGAAGAACTGGACCGCCGCGGAGGCGATGCCGCGGACGTCCGGCAGGACATCGATCTTCTTCCCGATCGGCAATCGCACCGTTCGCTGGGCCAGCGAAAGCGGGCCGCGCCAGCGCAGCCAGACCGCATCGACGAAGAGCTCCCCGCGACGCCTCGGCACGATCGGCAGCCGCGCGGACGCCGCTTGTTCCGCGGCCATGACCAGGCGGCTGACCGTCGGCGGCGCCACGTTGCCGCCCATCTCCAGCAGCGCCTCGAATGGCACGGTGCGCGCGCGGCCCTGTTGCGCAATTGTGAGCTGCAGCGCGCCCTCGGCGCCGATGAACAGCCGGGCCGGCACGGCATGCGTCACGGTGATGTTGCGGAACCGAGTGCACAGGAGGGCGTCGATAACGATCAGCGCGAGCACAAAGAGGCCGAGATCGAGCGAGACCGGCCACAGCTCGGGGCCAATGATCAGCACAACAAGCGCCGGCGGCAATGTCGCGCCGAACAGCAGCACCGCGCGCAGGGTCGGCCGTGTCATCTGGGAACGGCAGTCTGCTCGAGAATCTCGATCACGACCGATTCGCTGGCGAGGCCGTCGATTTCGGCATTCGGCGCCAGCACGATGCGATGCCGCAGCAACGGCACCGCCAGGAACTTGATGTCGTCCGGAATGACGAAGTCCCTGCCCTGGGTGGCGGCATGCGCCCGGCTGGCCGATGCCAGCATGTTCGCGGCGCGCGTCGACGCGCCGGTCTCGATCGACGGATGATTGCGGGTAGAGCGAACGATATCGACGATATAGGCCACCAGCGGATCGCCCAGCCTGATGGCCGACACCAGCTCCCGTGCGGCGAGCAGCCGGTCGCGGGAGACGACGGAGCTGAGGCCGAAATCCGCGACCTTGGGCATCGCGGTGCGACCGCCATGCCGGGCGACGATGTCGAGCTCCTCCTGCTTGCTGGGATAGCCCAGAATGATCTTGAACAGGAACCGGTCGAGCTGGGCTTCCGGCAACGGATAGGTGCCCTGCTGCTCGATCGGATTCTGGGTCGCAACCACCATGAACGCGTCGCCCAGCGCGTAGGTCACTCCGTCGACGGTCACATTGCGCTCGTTCATGGCCTGCAGCAGCGCGGCCTGCGTCTTCGGCGGCGTGCGGTTGATCTCGTCGGCCAGCAAAATGTCGGTAAAGATCGGCCCTTGCGTCAGGGTGAAGCTGGAGGTCTGGAAATTGAACAGGTTGGTGCCGAGCAGATCGCCCGGCATCATGTCCGGCGTGAACTGCACCCGGCCGAATTTCAGTGACAGGCCGGCCGCGAAGCATTGCGCCAGCAGCGTCTTCGCGGTGCCCGGCACGCCTTCGAGCAAAATATGTCCGCCACACAAGAGGCTGGTCAGCATCAGGTCGATCACTTCGTCCTGACCGACCACCGCCTTTCGGATCTCACCGCGAATCTCCTCGGTGATCGCCGAGACGTCGCGAAACTCCATTGAGCATGTCCTTCCTGTAACGATGGATTGTCCGAGCCTCCGTGAGCAGCACGACGAGGTCTTCGGGTTTTGCCGCGACACGTGCCAGCGCGCCCGCGCAGTCCGATCGCGCGCCGCGTGCGGTGCGGGTTTTGTCCAGCCATGCCGCGAGCTCATCATCGTTCAGTTGTGGCGGCGCGCGCATCAGTCGGCCGGTGTCCTGCAGCATCATGCCGATGTAGCGCTGCAGGATTGCGGCGTGATGTCCGGCGTGATCGATCAGGTTCGCCGCATTGCCGATCAGGTCCTGCTTCCCGGCCTGCAGAACCTTATCGGGATTTTCGGGGGCGCCAAACCGGCCCATCGACGCCATCAGCAGCAGTGCCACGGCGGCAACGGCCTGGAGGGCGATCAGATTGAAGGGGAATTCGAGCAGGAACTTCAACGCGCTCGGCGCCGAGTGGTGAAAGCCATGCTGCGTTTCGTCGAACACCAGCTTGCCCGGCTTGCCCGCCAGCATGGCGTAGACGATCGCCGTGGCGAAGGCCAGATTGTCGCCCTTGCCGATCCCGTGATTCTCGATCGGATCGGGGTCCGCGAGCACCCAGATTCTGCGCCGCCCCTCCTTGAGTTCGCCAAGCAGGATGCCTTCGGCCGTCGCGATGATCGGTCTCAGTTTCGAATTCTTGATGAGCTGGATCGGAGCGCTGACGGTCGGATCGGGGAATGCGAAACTGTTCTTCTGGAAGGAGGACGGCTTGCTGATCCGAACGACGTCGCCGGATCCGGCAACACCGCTCAGGACTGATCGCGGCACATATTCACCGAGCAGCCGTGCGGCGCCAATCCAGTCGTCGCGTTCCTCGCTGCGCCGGACGTCCCATTTCGGCAGGACCAGCAGCGTCGTGTCGGCGCCGAGCAGATTGCCATTGCTGGCACTGCCGGACACCGCCCGGTTCGGTTCGGCCAGAATCAGGATGCCGTTGGTTCCGAGCTGGGCCATGACGTCGTGTTCGCCGCGGACCACGTCATAGTCGAGCTTGCGCAACACATCGAAAAACCCGAGATGCCCGACAGCCGAGCGCGAATACGTGTTGGCACCGACGAGATTTTCGCTGTCGCGATGGCGGCCCACGCCGGTCAGCAGCAGCGACGCGGCAAACAATCCAAGGAATGCGGCCGCCAAGGCCGCGACGACCCTTCGATCAAAGGGGGCTTGCCCGCTCATGTGCCGGCGACAGTCGCGAGCGACTGCTTCAGCGTCTCGAAATTGCTTCGGCAGTCGGAGTAGTCAGCCTGGCCAGCGTCATCGCCGCGGAAATAGGTCCGCTCGACCGCCGCGATGATGGCCCTCAGCGACTGTCGTCCGGTGTCCGGCAATTGGACGCGCCGCAGGATTTCGCGGCTGGTCAGTGAGACGGCAAAGCTGGTCTTGAGCTGCCGGCGCATCTCGCTCAGGCTGTTCAGCAGGAGCAGGTGCATGGCCTCGCCGTAATGGCCTTGCCGGGCAAGATCATCGGCCTCGAGCCGGGCCTCCGCCATGCGCTCCGATTGCGCCAGCGACGACGGCGGTTCAATTGGCGCGGCGATTTTCCGCGACCGGTCGAAGACAGGCAGGCTGTCGCGCAAGGACCAGACCAGCACCAGGACGCCGATGATGACAGCCGCCCACAGCAGCAAGCGAACGAGCTGCGGATCGACGGCAGGCGTTGACCGATGGACCGGAGCGCTGACGGGCGGATCCGGCTTTTCGGTTCGCGGCGCCGATCCGGGATCGGGCGTATCGGCTCGCGGCGAGGAATTCCGCTCCGGCATGCCGGTTTGCGGCGCCGATTTCTGACCGGGCAATTCGGTTCGCGGCGAGAGATTCAGGTCCGGCGTTCCGATTTGCAGTCCCGAATTCAGGTCCGGCAATTCGGTTTGCAACCCCAATCGATCGACCGACTCTTTGACCAGATCGCCTGCATCGGGCTCGGCAAAGACCGGACCGATCGGCAGCGCCACGATCAGCGTCAGAGCGAATGGCAATACGGGGAATTTCACGGCACCTCACGGCCATGATACGTGACAGGCCGAGCTCGCTTCAGGCGGGATCGCGAGCGGCAGGACAGCGCGCCAAAAATCATCCTCACGCTCAACTCGGGCGCTCTGCCGTCCATTTCGGGCCTCCAGCAAGAGTATACTGAACAACCGATGGTGGAAGGCAATCCCCCGAGGCTGGTCCACGTCAAAATTTCCTAGCGCTACAAGCCTCCGGCGTTCCCGACCATCCCTTCAGCCGGCGGCGTTCTGCCAAGGCGCCAGACCTAGGCGATGGCCTGGTCCGTCTCCCCGATCCGGAGAATGCGAAAGACGGACGACGTCAGGCCTGCGCCGTCAGGAAAACGTCATCCATGAACAACGCGTCGATGCCCGACTTGCGAAACGTGACGATGGCGTCGGTGGGGGCGCAAACGATCGGTTCGGAATCGTTGAACGAGGTGTTGACGACGATCGGCACGCCGGTGTTCGCAAAGAAGCAGGAGATCAGCTCGTGAAAGCGCGGATTTGATTTCCGGCTCACGATCTGGACCCGCGCGCTGCCGTCCTTGTGGACGACGGCCGGGATGAGGTCGCGCCGGTCGTCCTTGACGCGGCACGCGAACAGCATGAACTCGTGGCTCGTCGTCTGCGTACCGATCTCGAACCATTTTTCGGCGTGCTCCGCCAGGACGCTCGGCGCAAAGGGGCGAAAATCTTCCCGGTGCTTGACCTTCTGGTTGAGGATGTCGCGCATGTCAGGCCGGCGCGGATCGGCAAGCAGCGAACGGTTGCCGAGCGCCCGCGGCCCGAACTCCATGCGGCCCTGAAACCAGGCGACGATCTTGCCGTCCGCGATCATCTTGGCGGCGTCACGTGCCGGCGACCTGCTTCGCCGTGCCGGAAGACCGGCCGACTTGACCGCGGCCAGAATGTCGGGCCGCGTGAACGCGGGCCCGAGATATGGCGTGGATTTGCCGCGCTCGGGCGGACGCTTCTGCGTCGCGCAGTGTACGGCAAAGGCGGCCCCGATCGCGGTGCCGGCATCGTGCGGCGCCGACGGTATGAACACGTTGGCGAATTCGCCGGAGCGCCGGACCACGTCGTTGGTGACGCAATTGAGCGCGACGCCGCCGGCCAGACACAGATTGTCGAACGGCACCCTGCGCTTGATGCGTCGGACCAGCGCCGTGACCGCCGCATCCGTCGCCTCCTGCAGGGCTGCTGCCATGTCGGCGTGCCGCGGCAGAATTTCCGCATTCGCCTCGCGCGGCGGCCCGAACATGGCTTCCATCTTTGCAAGCCCGCTGCCGAGCATGCCGAGAAATTCTCGGTTCACGCCGTAATTGATCTCGTCGGCGCGCAGGATCGATCGAAGCTGCTCGCGGAAAACCTCGGGATTGCCATAGGCGGCAAGCCCCATGACTTTCGACGCATCGTAATGCGAGAAGCCGAGATAGCCGCTGAACACCTCCCACACAAAACCGATCGAATGCGGATATTCGAATGTCTCGACGGACTGGATGCGGGTCCCGACCGCCTTGGCGAGCGTCGAGCCGGCCGTCTCGCCGATGCCGTCGATGGTGAGGATGGCGGCGCGGTCGAACGGCGACGGAAAATAGGCCGAAGCGTGATGCGCCATGTGGTGCGGCACGAAATGCAGCTTTGGCCCCAGCGAACGTCCGAGCAGGTCTTCGATGGCCTCGCGCACCTGGCCGAGCCGCAGCCGAAACGTTTCCTCGAGCCGCGGATCCCACCACTCGGCGCGATACTGCTTGCAACGCATTTTTGCATCGAACGAGTAGGCGACGCGACCGATATCGCGGGCGGTGAGCCCAACAGACTTCAGGCAATGGCGGATGGCCTGTTCGGGGAGCTGATGCGGGTTGTCGAATTCCGCCTGCTTGCCGTGCTTGATGCGATTGAACCGTTCTTCCTCGACGGCGACGACGAGCTTGCCGCCAACCAGCAGCGCGGCGGCCGACTCGTGATAAACCGAATTGATTCCAAGGATGTTCACCACGCCTCCACCCGTCCAGCTTGTCCGCTCCGCAAATGCCGCCTCGACCGCATGTCCGCGCCGTTCATACATCAAGATGAACAGCCCGCCTCGTGCCCACGCTGACAGGCACCGCAGCAGAATAACCAACCTGCCGGAAATAGTGAGGTAGTATCGTGGCAGGCCTGCGACGCGGCGCGCGACACCGCCGGCGCTATCGGAAATGCGGACCGGCTGATGGCCGCCTTGGGTTGCCGCGTCCAGCAAAGTCCAACGCATTTTAACGATCTGTCGGACGGTCCTTTCAAGGATTCGAATTACCCTGGGGTCGTGAGCATCATGACCCGCGTGTTGTCCGCACGCCTCGCAACCGCATCCGTGCCGCCTCGTCGAGCCTGAGGACGGCGCGCGTCAGCGAGCCCCGAATATCCTGATCTCAGCAAACCACGCCGGCGACCGCGCGGGCGAACGAATAACTTTGCCCGCCGCAACGGACGACCTCGCGCGTCCGCGAGGCGGGCGCAACGGAGAGGCCGCATGGCCACCACCCCGCTGCGCGTCAGCGCCCCGCAATCGCCCTACCGGGACTGCGAGATCGCGCGTCTCGAGCCCGCGGATCCGGCCGCGCCACCGCGAGCGATGTGCACCGATGCGGCGAGCGGCCTGATCATTGGCAGCCCGTCGATCCTGCCGGACCGCCGGGATGGTCAACGAGACCTCAATGCCGAGGACGTCATCGCGAAGCTCGGCGGCACCTATCGCCTCGCCTCGATCGCGGTCGAGATCGGGACGGACGAGCTGGCGCGGCTGACCCGGCGCGTGTCCGACGAATTGCGGCTGCGCCGCCGCCTGTGGCGACGACAGCGGCGGGCGCGTGCCCGCCGTCTGGATGCCGAACAGCTTCAATCGCGGGGCTAGCCAGCCGGCGTCGCACCGAATCCAGCATGCAATATCCAATTCCGGATCGCGAGGCCGCGACGCAGTCGCATTCGTGCGCTGCAGTCGCCGCCGGATGACGTCTGGGGCGGGCGGCATCTCCATCGCAGGAGTTGATCTTGAACCACCATCGCTCGCGCTTGCTGGCCGTTCTCGTCGCCGCGACAAGCCTCGCTGGATGCGGCGCATCCAACCAGACCATGGGGGCCTTCTTGCCGGCCGCCGCGCAGGCCGCAGAACCCGTTTCCGAACGCGACCAGGCTTTTGTCGCCATGGTCAGCCAGGGCGGCCTGTTCGAAGTCAAGGCCGGCGCCCTCGCCGCCACGCAGGGCAACACCCAGGACATCAGGGACCAGGGCTCCACCGAAGCCCACGATCATCAGCTCGTCGGTGACAAGCTGAAGTCGATCTGCTCCGCGGCGGGGATCCCGATCGCGGACCAGCTCAACGATCAATTCCAAAAGCGGCTCGACGACCTCAAGGCTTTGTCGGGCAGCGCCTTCGATGCCGCCTATCTCCGTGAGATGGACGACATCCACAAGAAGGACGGCGCGGCGTTCCGCGTCGAGGCGAAACAAGGCGGCAATCCGGCGCTGCGCGCGTTCGCCGCCGAGACGCACCGCATCGTTCTGCGCCACCGCGGCGAATTGCACGCCGCCAGCGCCGCGACGGAATGAGCCGATCGGCGCCGGTATGACCGCGACAGAGTTTTTCTAACGTGCGCCCTTCACTGCGTCGCGCTTCCCGCCAGATAGGCGGCGGGATCGCCGCTGTCGACCAGATGCTCGATGGTCCGCTGCAGCGGCGCGCTGATCGGAACATTGAGATTGATGTCGTTCGGCGGAATCGGCGCCTGGAACCATTTTGCGTAGATCTTCCTGATCTCGCCGCTGCGATAGACCGCCGCGACAGCATCATCGACCACCTTCTTGAATGCGGGATCGTCGCGCCGGATCATGATGCCGTAAGGCTCGACCGACAGCGCGTCCTCCGACACCATGTAGTCGCCCGGCGTCGTCGAATGCGCCATCCGGCTGTAGAGCAGGATGTCGTCCATCACGAAGGCGTCGGCGCGATCGGATTCCAGCATCCGGAACGCCTCGCCATTGTCCTTGGCGGCCAAAATGGTGAGGCCGAGATTGCGCTGTGCGTTGAGCTCGCTGAGCTGCTTGAGATTGGTGGACCCGATGGTGGAGACGGCGATCTTGCCCCTGAGGTCCTCCAACGTCCGCAGATTGGCGCTCTTCTTGGCCATGAAGCGGTTTGCGGCGACGAAATAGGTGATCGAGAACGACACCACCTTTTGCCGCTCGATGTTGTTGGTGGTGGTGCCGCATTCCATGTCGATCGTGCCGTTGAGCACCGAGGGAATGCGGCCCGACGGGGTGACGGGCACGAGCTTGATGTCGAGTTTGGACAGGCCAAGCCGTGCCTTCACGGCGTCGGCGGCCAAATAGCACAGGTCCATGGCATAGCCCACGACCTTCTCGTTGCTGTCGAAGTAGGAAAACGGGGTCGATGATTCACGGTGACCGATCGTGATGACGCCCGTGCTCCTGATCTTCTCCAGCGTGCCGGTCAGTTCTTCGGCCACCGCCGCATGGCTCGCGACGCTCAGCGCGGCTGCGGCCAGCATGATCTTGATACGCATCGCTCCATCTCCTCGTTGAAATCGATAAACTATCTCTGCAATAGCTCAGTCACGTCGTGCGCTTCACGCGGTGGAGGCACGGCTGGCCGGTGGGCCACGCCGATCGAGGCGGGCCGGCCGGCCCACGATCGCGGCGTACTGGTCGATCGAGGCCGGCCGCCCGAGCAAATAGCCCTGCGCGAAATCGCAGCCCGCCCGCGCCAGAACGTCGAGCTGCGCCTCGGTCTCGACGCCTTCGGCGGTGACCGGAAGCTCGAGCCCGCGCGCCAGCCCGATGACGCCGCGCAAGATCGCCTTGGATTGCGCGCGATCGAGGTTGGAAATGAAACTGCGGTCGATCTTGATCATGTCGAACGGAAACGCCTGCAGATAGGACATCGACGAATAGCCGGTGCCGAAATCGTCGAGCGCGATGCCGACCCCGAGCGCCTTGAGCCGGCGCAGGATCGAGACCGCGCGGGAAAAGTCGTCGATCAGGACGCCTTCGGTGATCTCGAGCTCGAGCCGGGTGGGGCTGAGCCCGGTCTCGATCAGGATCTCGTGCACGAGCCGCACGATGTCGTCGCCCCGGCATTGCACGGGCGACAGGTTGACGGAAATCTTCAGCGCATTCGGCCAGGACGCCGCCTCGCGGCACGCCGCGCGCAAAATCCATTCGCCCATGGCGACGATCAGGCCGGTTTCCTCGGTCAGCGGAATGAAGACGCCGGGCGGCACCAGGCCGCGTTTCGGATGCTGCCAGCGCACCAGCGCTTCGAAGCCCGCGATCGCGCCCCCGATCCGCATCAGCGGCTGGAAATCGAGCCGCAGCTCGCCGTTGGCCACGGCGGATTGCAGATCGTGCTGCAATTCGCGGCGGTCGCGCAGTTGCGCGCCCATCTCCGTCTCGAAGAAGCGGATCGCGTTGCGTCCTTCGGACTTGGCGCGGTAGAGGGCGATGTCCGCATTGGCGAGCAGCGTCGCCGCCTCGCCGCCGTCGACGGGAGAGCATGCAATGCCGATGCTGATCCCGATGCTCACCTGCCGCCCCGCTATCTCGATGTCCCCGATCAGGGCCGTCCGCAGCTGCTCCGCGAGCCGGCCCGCGGCGTTCGCATCGTCGTGCGTGACCACGATGAACTCGTCGCCGCCGACCCGTGCCAGAAAGGCATCCCCTGCGACCTGCTTGAGGCGCCGCGCCACCTCGCACAGCAGCGCGTCGCCGACCAGATGGCCGTGCAGGTCGTTGATCTCCTTGAAGCGATCGAGGTCGAGGCACAGGATCGCGAACGCGCCGCCGGCGTGGATCGTCGCGTCGACGGTGGTCGCCAGATAATCGGAAAACGACGCGCGGTTGTTGAGGCCGGTCAGCGCATCGTGGTGGGCAATGTGCGCGATCCGTTTCTCGGCGCGCTTCTGCTCGGTGATGTCCTCGACGGTGGTCACGAAGCCGCCGCCCGGCACCGGGCGGAACACGACCACCAGGGCACGCCCGTCGGGAAGCTCGGCGACGATGCTCGCCGGCTTGTTGGCGGCAATGATGCCGTTCAGCCCGGTCTCGAGGCCGCTGCCGGGATTGAGGCCCTGCGCGATCTGATGGTCGAAGATCTGGCGCAGCATGGTGCCCGGCCGCGTCAGCTCGCCGGGAAGGTGAAACATCTCGGCATAGCGGTCGTTGCAGACGATCAGGCGATGATGGGCGTCGTACATGCAGACACCCTGCGACTGGTTGTTGAGCGTCGCGTCGAGCTGGATGCTCTGCTTGCGGAAATACTGCACGACCACGGCGCCGGTGCCGCCGATGGCGACGACGAGCACGATGGTGAGCCCGATCAGGTACCACGCCTCGGTCCGCCAGCCGGTGAGCGCGGCGGACACCGTGGTGCTCGTCACCAGATCGATCGGAATGTTGGCAAGCCGCGTGCCCGCGATCAGCCGGTCGGAGCCATCGAGCGCGCCCGGCATCCGGGCCACGCCGCCGCCGGCGCGCATGATTTCCCCGAGCGGGCCGCCGGAAAGCGACTTTCCAGTGATGGAATCGATGTGCGGAAAGCGCGCCAGCAGCACACCGTCATGGCGGAGCAGCGCGATCCATTCATCCGCTCCGCGGATCATGGTCCGGTAGAGTTCTTCGAAATATTGCGACCTGATCGTGCCGACCACGACACCCAGAAATTCGCCGTCGGAGCCCATGAATTTGTGAGCCAGCGAGATCGTCCAGGTTCCGGTGCGCGGATCCTGCTGCGGCCGGCCGAGTTTTGAGCTCAGGGCCGGGTTGTTCTTCAGGGCCTGGAAATAATCCTGGTCCGCGACATTGCCGCGCGGCACGGGCCACGCCAGGGACGAATTGATGAGCTGGCCGTCGGCGCCGACCAGGATCACGCCCTCGATATGCGGGAAGCCGGAGATCTTGTCCTCCAGCATCAGGTGAATATCGCGGCTCGCCATGGCCCGCGCGTAGACCTCGGCGGAGACGACCGCGAGCGTTTCCATGTGCTCGATCAGGCTCGCCTCGATCAGGTCGACCGCCTCGAAGTCGCGCGCGGCCTGCTTGGCCAGCACGGTCGCAGTCGCCAGGAGCTGCTGCTTGCTCGCGGCGATGGCGTGTTCGCGCAGGTTGGACAGAATGAGGGCGATGGTGCCGACGACGAGCGCGATCAGGAATACGCCGCACAGCATCAGCACGACCACGGGACGCGTTGCGCCAGTCCGCCGCATCGGCGGGGCTCCCGCCTCCGGCACGAACGTCGCCAACACGCCTTTGAGTGAGCGAGCAGCCCGCAACATGGTTCCAACGATGGTCAGTCGTCCGGAAACCTAGGTTTTGATCTTTTTGATCGGGTTAAAGCCCGGGCGGGAGCGCGGATCAGGGTTACGCGGGTGTTACATCAGGGCCCGATGTGTGGACGCGTACCCCTGAAAGGGCAGGTCTTCTCCGTAGTTTTGCGGGACACCAGCGTCTGGAACGCGCCGAGACCTTTGCTCCGGCGAGCTGACGACGCGCGATTCAATGATCAGGCCCAGGCAGCACTAAAGGCAGCACCGAGGATGACGGCATGGTCGTCATCTTCGCCGTCGGCGCGGCTGGTCAGCCGCCTGCCATGCGCTGCGCCGCGCTCGCGGCGGTGACGGAAATCCAGCCGCTGCATGGTCGCCAGGATGCTTCTGGCGAGGTCGATGGCCTGCCCTGCCGCCTGCCTGACGACAAACAGAGCGGCTGAAGCCCGGCTCATGATGCCGAGCAGGAGGATCACCGAGACGACATCGATATAGGCCAGCACATCGCCGACCAGCATCAGCTCCGGCGGCAGCGGAATGCTGTGGGCATAAGCCACCGCCAGGATGACGAGCGGAATGAGCGCGACGATCCGCCGCCATGTCAGCCGGTCCAGGAACGCGGCGAACTGCACGACAAAGACCTCCCAAAGCAAATCGCCGAATGCTGCGGGCTTGTCGATGGTCCATTTCTTCCAGAGCTGCTTCCACATCGGACGTGCCCGGCCTCCATCAAAGCACTTTCCGCTTCGCCAGATTCCGCATCAGCGCCCCCAAGCCAAAGGTCCACGGCTCGCAGTCGTCGCTCATGCGCATGCGGTTGACGAGCCGGCCGAGCTGCGGCGCGGCGATCGTCACGATGTCGTCGGCCTTGTGGGTAAACCCCTGCCCCGGCGCATCGCGGTCCTTCACCGGCGCGAACATGGTGCCGAGGAACAGCACAAAGCCGTCGGGATATTGATGCACGGCCCCGACAGTCTGCGCGACGAGGTCGGTCGGATCGCGGCTGATCTTTGCGATCGAGGAATGGCCATCGAGGACAAAACCATCTTCGCCCTTGACGTTGAGGCCGACCTCCATCTTGCGCACGTCATCGAGCGAAAAGCTCGCATCGAACAGCCGCAGCAGCGGACCGATGGCGCAGGACGCGTTGTTGTCCTTGGCTTTCGACAACAGCAGCGCCGAGCGGCCCTCGAAGTCGCGCAGGTTGACGTCGTTGCCGAGCGCCGCGCCGACGATCCGGCCAGCGCTCGACACCGCCAGCACCACCTCGGGCTCCGGGTTGTTCCAGGTCGATTTTGGATGCAGGCCGGCATCCATGCCGGTGCCGACCGAGGACATCACGGGCGCCTTGGTGAAAACCTCGGCGTCGGGCCCGATGCCGACTTCCAGATACTGGCTCCAGGCCTGCTGCTCGACCAGCACCTGCTTCAGGTGCATCGCCTCAGCCGAGCCCGGCTTGAGCTTTGAGAGGTCGTCGCCGATCAGCCGGACGATCTCGGTGCGGATCGCTTCGGCGGAGGCCGGATTGCCCCGCGCGCGCTCCTCGATCACCCGCTCCAGCATCGAGATGGCAAAGGTGACGCCCGCGGCCTTCACCACCTGCAGGTCAACAGGCGCGAGCAGCCAGGGCTCGCTCGGATTGCGACGGTCGGGCGGCGTGTTGGCCAGAATGCGCTCGAGATCGCCGATCCGCTCGCCCTTCGCGGCACGCAGCTTCTCCGCCGGATCGTCCGCCTCGCACAGCGCGCTGACGGTCGGAAAGTCTTCGGTGACATCGAACACGCCGTCCGCACGCACGGCGACCACCGCCGGACCCTCGGCCTGTGGCAGCCATACGCGTCCGGCCAGTGTGCCCGTCGTGCCGTCGTCGGGCAGCACGGATCCCAAAGTCAGCGTGATCATGGCTTTAGCGCCCCCAGCGCAAGGCGAGCGCGTCGAGATCGCGCGCCAGTTCGATCAGCCCCGCCCGCGTCGCCGGATGCAGGGCCGGCAGCGGATGGCGCACGGCGTCGGAGCGGATCACGCCGCCCTCGCGCATCAGCACCTTTGCGGCGGCCAGGCCGCATTGCCGGTTCTCGTAATTGATCAGCGGCAGCCAGCGCGCATAGGCGGCCTTGGCCTCGTCGCGGCGCCCGGCGAAATAGGGATCGATGATCTTGCGGATGCCGTCCGGATAGCCGCCGCCGGTCATCGCTCCGGTCGCGCCGGCATCGAGGTCGGCCATCAGCGTGATCGCCTCCTCGCCGTCCCACGGCCCCTCGATGGCCTTGCCGCCGGCCTCGATCAGGCCGCGCAGCTTGGCGGCCGCCATCGGCACCTCGATCTTGAAATAGCGGATGTTCTCGAACTCACCCGCGAGCCGCGCGAGCAGATCCACCGACAGCGGCGTGCCCGCCACCGGCGCGTCCTGGATCATGATCGGGATGCGGATGGCGCCGTTGAGGATCTTGAAGAACTCGACGATGCCCTTCTCCGCGACGCGAAAGGTCGCACCATGATAGGGCGGCATCACCATCACCATGGCGGCGCCCGCCGCCTCGGCCTGCCGGCTGCGCGCGGCGCAAATCGCCGAGGAGAAGTGGGTGGTGGTCACGATGACCGGGACGCGGCCGGCGACATGCTCCAGCACCGCATGCATCACGGTTTCGCGCTCGGCATCCGTGAGCACGAACTGCTCGGAGAAATTGGCCAGGATGCAGATGCCGTGCGAGCCGGCGTCGATCATGAAATCGATGCAGCGGCGCTGCCCTTCCAGATCGAGTTCGCCCCGATCATCGAAGATGGTGGGGGCAACCGGAAAGACCCCCCGATAGGGCCGGCTTGTGGCAGCAGAGGACATGGCGTTTCCTAGTAGGGACTGTTTTGCTCCCTAGCCTTCACCACCATCGGGCTTTTGGGTCAAGATGGCACTCCGACGAGCCGGACCTGGCGGGCTTTCCGTGAAGCCACACCTCGCCAGCAAAACAGGGCAAAACGCCTCGCTGCGCTTCCGCAAGCTGCCGGCGGCTCGTAGAATGCCCTTGGCAGGGGGCAAGCGGGCGATGCAATCAAGACGGCATTTTCTGGGCACGGCGGCTGCGACGCTGGCCCTGTCGTTCGTGAAGGTGAAGCGCGCAGCGGCCACCCAGCGCACCATCCTCAACGACGCGAGCCGGCTCAGTCCCACCCCGGTGGCAAAGCACGTCACGATCTCCAAACCGAGCCAGGACGACCTGATCGCGCGCATCCGCGCCGAATTGAAGGAAGCCGCCGAGGCGGGCCGTCCGTTCGCCGCCTCCGTTGCGCGGCACTCGATGGGAGGACAGAGCCTGCCGCGCGATGGCACCGCCGTGACGCTCGACGGCGGCGCGCTGGAGATGGACACCGCCGCAAAGACCTATCGCACGACGGCGGGCAACCGCTGGTCGGACGTGATCCGCATTCTCGATCCAAAAGGCTTTTCGCCGGCGGTGATGCAATCGAACAGCGATTTCGGCGTCGGCAGCACCTTTTGCGTCAACGCCCATGGCTGGCCGGCGCCGCACGGCCCGTACGGCTCGACCGTGAAGGCGATCCGCCTCGTGCTCGCCGACGGCACCCTGATGCAATGCTCGCGCAGCGAGAACGCCGAGCTGTTTGGCCTCGCGATGGGTGGCTATGGACTGTTCGGTGTCATCCTCGAGCTCGACGTCGAGATGACGGAGAACCTCTTGCTGCAGCCGAAATTCGAGCGCATGCCGCCGGAGCGTTTTGCGACCGAGTTCGTCCGCGCCATCGACACCGATCGCGCGCTGGCGATGGCCTATGGTCGCATGTCGGTGTCGCGGAAGAATTTTTTCGACGACGCGCTGATGGTGACGTACCGGCCGGTGGCGAACCCGCCCGCCACGCTGCCGGCGGTGGCGAACGCCGGAAAGCTGACCGGCCTGCAGAACGACATCTATCGCGCACAGACCGGCTGGGAGGTCGCCAAGGGGCTGCGCTGGTTCATGGAATCGCGGCTCGGCCCGGCGATCACGGGCGGCGGCGCGACGCGCAACTCGCTGATGGCCGAGCCGGTCGTCAATCTCGCGCAGAAGGACATGCGGCGAACCGACATCCTGCACGAATATTTCGTGGCGCCGGAGCGTTTTGGCGAGTTCGTCGGCGCCTGCCGCGACATCATCCCGAAAGCGAAGGCCGAATTCCTCAATGTCACCTTGCGTTACGTGGCCGAGGACAAGACGCCCGCGCTGACCATCGCGCCGGTGCGCCGCATCGCAGCCGTGATGTCGTTCTCCCAGGAAGCCTCACCGGAAGGCGAGATCGACATGATGCAGACCACCGAAGCCCTGATCGACCGCGTCACCGCGATCGGCGGCGCCTTCTATTTGCCCTATCGCCTTCACGCCCGCCGCGACCAGGTCGAAAAAGCTTACTCCAACGCTCCAGCCTTTGTCGCGGCGAAACGCCGCTACGACCCGCAGCTCAGATTCCGCAACGCCATGTGGGACACCTATTTCGCATAAGAGACTGGATATGAACCGCTACAGCATCGCCGCGATCGTGCTCGGATTTGCCCTGCTGTTTGCCGCCGCGACCGATTACATCCCGGCCTTCATGGATTCGGAAGGCCGTGTGTTCGGCCTGTTCCACCTCGATATCTACAAGGACGCCCTTCACGTCGCCTCGGGACTGTGGGCGCTCGCCTCCGCCGTCTCGCGCCGGAGCGCGATCTTTTTCCTAAAAGTGTTCGGGACGCTGTATTTCCTCGATGGCGTCATGGGGGCCTTCACCGGCTCAGGGTACCTCGACCTCTCCATCTTCATCGACGGCATCCGCGACGTGTCGCCCACGATCAAGGTTTTGTCGAGCCTACCTCATCTGGGCCTGGGCGCATTCGGCATTGTCGTCGGCTGGTCGCCCTGGCGCACGGAACGCGTGACGGCATGAGCTTCCTGCGCAAGATCCTCTGGACCGCAGGCGCGGCGCTGGCCGCTGCCGCGATCGGCATCACAGCAACGGTCGTCGGCGTGGAACGATCCTGCGTCTCGCCGCTGCCGTCGCCCAGCGTTCGCTCGGACTTCTCGATCCATCCCCAGGGCTATGCGCGCCCCCAGGGCGACAGCTTTCTGACCTTTCCCGAATGGTACATCGTTCATGCCTACACGGATCTCGCCGGCGTGACCGCGCGCGGCACCGAATCCGATTTCGACTACCTCGCGAGCATCACCGGCTTCTGGAGCAGTCTTTGCGGCGCAACGCGGCAGGCGTCTTTGTCGGGACCCGGCAGTTCCGATCAAAAACTGACGAACTACATCATCGGCTTCAGCTTCACGCTCGAAATGGGGCTGCAGGGCGCCTATGAGCGGACGATCGGCGCGCTGACGGCGTGGGCGGCCGACGGCCGCAAGACGGCGGAGGACGAATTCAACCTGGCGCTGCTGAAGGACTACGCGGCGTTTCTCTATCAGACACCGTGGTACCGTTTTCCGTTCTGGAGCAAGCTGTCGGCGTTCTGGCAGGAGACGCCGTTCGTGCCATCGATCCGCGCCGTCGAGCGGCGCATCTCGCTGACCCTGCAATACGCGGGAAAGTCGGGCTATGCCGCGATCATCCGCTTCCTCGCAGGTTACGACCCCGCCGATCTGACGATCAGGAGCGTGGTCGCTGGAATGACGCCGTCGGATCTCGCTGGCGTGCCCGGGGTCAAGGTGCTCTCGCAGGTCTCCAGCACGAACGGGACGAAGGGCGTGCTGGTGGAGACGGCGCGCTATGCCGAATTCGATGCCTTTGTCCGGCAACTGGGCCGGCGTCCGGGCGCATCCCTGCTCGAAGTTGCCGGCAATCATCGCATCCTCGTCACGATCGTGCTTCCCGAGGCTGACGCGGCAGTGGCGGTTTTCGACGGCGAGCCTATATTCAAGCTGCCGATCCAATCGTCGCCCGGCGCAAGCCGTCTCGGCATCGATACGCCGGTGCGTTCGCTGGTCGGCGATGTCAAACGTGTCGAGGACGCAGGGTACCGGTTCGAGCATGCCTATGACTATTGAGAGCACGGCTCCAGCTCGCAAGCTGCCGCTGGCGGGATTGTTCGCGGTGGCCTCGATCTGGTTCTCGGGCATGGCGATCGCCGCCACGGCAGTGCGGCCCGATGCCGTGGTCGCCTTCGGCGCGCCGGCGCGCATGATCGCGGCGGTCGCCCGGTCGGACGGGTACCTGCTCGATGCCGGCCGGTTTTATGTGGCAGCGCGCACCGGGCCTTCGACCGTTCGAACGCTTTATGCCGGCGGAGCGTGGTTCGTATGGCCTGCTTTGGCCAGGGAATGCGGGCGTCCTTGAACGGACCAGGCTCCGGACATTCGTTGCAGGCCGATGCGCGACCACGCGATTGCTGCAGACGCCCGACGGCACCAACAGTTCCGCTCTTGGCGGGACTGGTGCGCTCCCAGCCTGTTGATGATAGATTGGCATGCGGGAGCGTTGTTTCGGATGACAGTAGAGTGTTTTCGAGCGAAGTGGGTACCGGTTCGCGTGAAGAAAACGCGTCAAAACAAGAATCTAGAGCCTCCGTTCCGATTCAATCGGAACGGAAAAGGCTCTTGAATGCGGCGTCCCCGATCTCGCGCCCGTTGAACAGGAGAGCCACGATGGCCTCTTTGACTGAATGGAAAGTTCCGCTCGCCTACCAGCCGCATCCCGGCGACTACACCTTCGACATCGATCAGGTGCTCAGCTCCATCGTCGGCCTGCACTCGATCATTCCCCACGACGCCTTCACCGCGGAAACGCTGGGCACGGAACGGGCAGGCAACGGCGTGGTGATCGATGACGGGCTGGTGCTGACGATCGGCTATCTGATCACCGAAGCCGAGTCGGTCTGGCTGCATCTGGCCGACGGCCGCGTGGTGGAAGGCCATGCGCTCGGGTTCGATCCTGTGACGGGCTTTGGACTCGTGCAGGCGCTCGGCCGCCTCGATCTCGCGCCGCTGCCGATCGGCTCGTCAGCCGCGGCAAAGGTCGGTGATCGCGTCGTGGTGGGCGGCGCCGGCGGCCGCAGCCGATCCGTCGCAAGCCAGATCATCGCAACACAGGAGTTCGCCGGCTATTGGGAATACCTGCTGGATGAGGCGCTCTTCACCTATCCCGCGCATCCGAACTGGGGCGGCACCGGCCTGATCTCGAACAGCGGACAACTGATCGGCATCGGCTCGCTGCAACTCGAGCGCGAACGCGAGCGGCGCGCCGAGCATGTCAACATGATCGTTCCGATCGACCTCCTGAAGCCGGTGCTCGAGGATTTGCGCAAGTTCGGCCGGGTCAACAAGCCGGCGCGGCCGTGGCTCGGCATGTATTCGACCGAGATCGACGACAAGGTGGTCGTGATCGGAATCGCCGGCAACGGGCCGGCGGCCCGCGCCGAGCTGAAGACCGGCGACGTCATCCTGGCGGTGAAGGGCGAGACCATTTCGAGCCAGGCGGAGTTTTATCGCAAACTCTGGTCGCTGGGCGCGGCGGGCGTCGACGTGCCGCTGACCGTGCATCATGAGGGCGTCACCTTCGACGTCGTGCTCGCCTCCACCGATCGCGCCAAGCTGCTGAAGGGACCGCGGCTGCACTGAGACGCAACACCGACCGCCCTAGGCCATGACGAAGTGGAAAGATCAGTGCTGCGCGACTAGGCGATGAGATGCCAGGACCCGGCGACGACCGTCTGCAGGTGCGCATCCGACGGCATCTGCGATGTCGCGGTCGGATCGAAACCGGGATGGGCCGCGGAATAGACAGCCATCGCCTGAACGAGTTGCTGGACATTGGCATCGATCTCGACACCGCCGGCCTTGATCTCCTGCAGCTGATGCGATCCGCCGGCGAACCAGTCGGCGATCGTCACCTGCTCATGGGTGCCCAGAATGTCGATCTGCAGATCGCTGCCCGACTTGACGAACCAGAAATTGTCGGCGGACAGCGCCAGGCCGAAATCGAGCGTGCCGGTCGCGATCGCCTCCGAGGCCGTGCCGTTGACGATGACGTCGCTGCCGTCGCCAGTATGGTACAGATAGGTCGCGTTGGCGCCGCCGACCATGATGTTGTTGCCCGCGCCGCTGTCGAGCGTGTCCTTGCCGGTGCCGCCGATCAGAAGATCGTTGCCGCCATTGCCGACAAGGGCATCCGTCCCATTGCCTGCGACCAGCAGCGCGCCGTCGGACAGCGACAGACCAGGCAGGATCTCTGCCGTGATGCTGAGCGCGGCATCGGTCGTTGCCGCGCTCAGCGAATGCAGGCCGCTGGTCTGTCCGCCCCACAGCGTGGCGATGGCGGCATCGATCAGCGCGGCATCCTCGCCGTCGGCCGACGCCACCGCATCGATCAATGCGTTCAGCCCGACGATATCGGCCGCGCTTCCGGTGTCGGACCGCAGCCACAGATCCGGCGCCAGATCCGCGACCAGGAGATGGGCGGCCGCATCGTCGTAAAGGATGCCATGCTCATGGCCGACGACACCCGCGGTCGTTCCAGCCACCTCGTCGTGGTTCTGCGCGAGAAGCGCGGCATATTCCACGGCGATGCCGGCGACAGCCGTCTGCACCGCGGTCGCCTTCAGATAGCTCGCCGCATCGGCGGCATGAACGACGTCGCCCAGGGCATTGCCGGCGTTGAACAGCGCTGCAATCGCGGTGTTGCCATAACCGCTGGCGTCGGTCACCGACGAATAGGCGATCATGTCCATCATCTTGGCCGAGGCGGAGGCCTCGCCCATGCTCGCACTGGCGCCGGGAATCCCGACCGCGGAGGCAACAGCGTCATTCTCGAGCGGCGCCATCAGCGCGGCGGCAGCGCTCTTCCAGTCCTGGTAGCCGTTGTCGCTGGCCCACTGCAGCATCGCCAGAAGCGCGATCGAGTGCAGGCTGACGGCGCTCAGGCCAAGATCGGTGCCGGTGTCGAGAACGCTGTCCTGCTCGGATGCGATGCCGGTTGCAGCATGCGCGACGGCGATGGCGCCGTCGATCGGGCCGAGTTGCAACAGCGCAAGCGGCGCCTCGACGACAGGGGCGGCGGCGCGCACATATTGCAGGATCTCGCCCGACACCGAGACCATGTGAATGTCGGAATAGCGCGCCTCGGGATTCGACGCGAGCGCGCCCCAAAAACCGTGGAGCTGGTCGTAGCGGACTTCGGCGGCGAACTCGAACGGCATCGCATCGAAGGTGTAGGCCGGTTTGTCGTAGAGTGCGGCGATGTAGCCGGCGAGGCCGCCGCCCAGTGAATGCCCCGTCAGCGACACATGCGCCGTGGTGCCCCAGGCCGCATAATAGGCTTCGGCATCCGGAAACTGCGTCGGCCAGCCGGTCAGGCCAGCGCCACCGAGCCAGGAAGGCACATCGGCGAGGTCATCGGTTCCGCGAAAGGCCAGGATCCGGGTGGTCGGATCGCCGGCGAGCTGGTAGGTGGCGGCCTGGAAACTGTCGGCCGTCGAGACGATGCTGCCTGCGACGAGATCATAATCACCAATCTGGCTGAAGCTGACGACCAGCGCAGGATTGACGCCCCTGTTGTAGACGTCCATCGCCAGCACGGCGTTGATGAGCGCACTCGACGGCTGACTCGTCATGATAACGGTTCCCCCCGGATGACCCGAACGCGGAGCGTGCGCCTTCACTGGCGCTTTTTTAAGATGTCCCCGCAGTATACGATCGCGCCATCGGCTCACGTCACTGTCAAGCGCGCGACACGCGAATCCTGAGATCGCACGCCCGTCTTGGTCGCGTTTGTGGAGACTTTGTCGGGCGCGCCGCAATCGTGACAGCGGGAACTTCGAGCCACGCGCACAAGACGCAGGGACAGAGGGAAAATTGATGAGCGAGGCCGTAATCGACGACATCGTAGCCGTGTTGCCGCCCTTGCTGGAATCGCTTGATGCGCTCGGCTACGTGGCGCGCCACCTGCATCCGCCGGTGTTCGGCCGCGTGATGCAGGATATCGGTGCGCCGGACGAGGCATTGCAGACGGTCCGGCCGCGGCTCGACATGTGGTCGCCGCAGTTCGCGCAGGTGGGCGCGGCGCTGAAGGCAGCAAGCGATGCGGTGCTCGCCGCGTTTGCCGGCTTGCGCCAGGTGGAGCAAGGCCATGGCGACCTCGTCGCGGTGTTTCGCGCGCTGCGCCACAGCGCACGCGCGCAGGAGGCGCTGTATCCGCTTGCCGAAAAGTTTCCACCGGTCAGCGATTTCTTTCTCGATCCGTCCTTGCGCGAAGATACCAATTTCAAATCCCGGTTCGAGCACCCCGCCGCGAAGGACACCGGCGTTTTTCACTTCGACAACGAACCCGGCAGCCGCGGCGGCTTTTCGCTCTACGTTCCCGAATACTACACGCCGGATCGCGCATGGCCGCTGGTCATGGCGCTGCATGGCGGCAACGGCAACGGACGCGGTTTTCTGTGGAGCTGGCTGCGCGACGCCCGCAGCCTTGGCGCAATTCTGATCGCACCGACCGCCACGGGTTCGACCTGGGCCTTGATGGGCGACGACGCCGATACACCCAATCTCCTGCGCATTCTGGGCGAGGTGCGCGGCCGCTACGCCATCGATGAACGACGACTGCTGCTGACCGGCATGAGCGACGGCGGCACGTTCTCCTATGTCAGCGGGCTAACGGCGTCATCGCCATTCACGCATCTGGCGCCAGTCGCTGCGACCTTTCACCCGCTGATGGCCGAGATGGCCGATGCCGAACGCCTGCGCGACCTGCCGGTCTTCATCGTGCACGGGCGGCTCGACTGGATGTTTCCGGTGCAGGTGGCGCGGCAGACGCGCGATCTGTTGTCGGCGGCCGGCGCGCAGGTGACATATCGCGAGCTCGACGACCTCAGCCATTGCTATCCCCGCGACATGAATGCGGAGATCCTGAACTGGCTTGTTGACGAAGGCTGACGTTCGTCATCCCGCCAGAGATCCCGGCGCCAGATGCACCTCTGGCAACTCACCGACGCGATCTCGCGCGTTGCAAAGAACACTTCGGACCTCCACACTCAGCGCATTCAGGTCGCCATCATCGAAGAAGCCGATCGCCCGCAACACCTGAGCCGGCTCGCCATTGAACATTTGCTTGAAACTGCTCAGTCCGCCCGGCAGCGATACGCCCGCCGAGATCATTTTTGCGATATCCCGATAGTCCTTTGCTTCGGCGCGATCGAGGATTGCTTTCAGCTTGGTCGCCATCAGGTCGTCGAGCGAGGCAACCAGCATCGTACCATCGCTCGTCTCGAGGGGATCCTTGACTCGACCAAGTTTCACACCGCCAAAGAATGAAACCTTGACAGGTCCCGACGGCATTCCGGCGAGGACGACGAGCGTGTCTGGCGCATCTTGCAGGATTGCTGCATCGGCAAGAAACGCGAAGGCAGCACGGAGCTGGTCCTTGTCGAGGGGCTCGGATCGAAAGAAATCGAAATCAATTGATTGTCGGTGACCAAGATGCAGCGCAACCGCAGTGCCGCCGTAGAGCACAAAACCCAATTCTCGGGCTGGCGCCAAAGCTGGCCAGACTTCACGTTGAGCCGCTGGGAGCGTTGACAGCTTCGGTTCAAAGCGTAGCCGCATCGAATTCCCTTCGCGGAGCCTCGCGCGGAATGGCTAGACCGGTGGCCAGAGATAGCCGGCCGCGCCAGAACTCCCAAGACCGATCGCTGATCCACCCCGGCGCGGCGTGAAGCATGACCTCCACAAGACGGCTCCTGCCAACGATGCGTTCCAGAAGAAGGATGTCGTCATAAGTCCCAAGATTCATCGTTTGCGCGATGATACGCTGCTCCGAGTGGCGGCGAGAGTTTTCTGGTTTCCACCACAGGTACTTGCGTTCGAATTGCGCGATCAGGTCGGCGGAAGCGTCATCTGCCATGATGCATCACAATACAGCAGTTTTGAATGGCGTTCCATGCTCGCCTGGGGTTCGAGCGGACCACCCGGAACTATTTTCCCCGCATCGGGTTATATCAGCCGATATCGGAGGGTCCCCATGCAAGTCTTCGTCGGAATAATCCTGGGCATGCTGCTCCTGGTCGGCGCCGTGTTCATCTCGGATTCGATCCAGACGTCTTCCGTCGCCAACGGCCAGACCGCGCAGGCCAGTCGCACCATGGTCAACTGGGACGTCGTGGCCGACGACTGGCAGGCGCTGAAGACCCGCGCCCATGACGACTGGGTCCGGATCTCCTCGAAATAGCCATCCGGCCTGAACGCACAATCACCGGCACAACGGGAACGTGGGCGCCTCCGCGGAATGCGAAGGCGCCCAAAGCTTGATTGCCGGCGACTTGATTGCCGGAGATCAGTTGCCCGCCTTGGCCTTGCGCGCGTCGGCAATGACCTGCTCGAACTGGGGCATGGTGAGGACGCCGGGCACGCGGAATTTTCCGACGATGAAGGACGGCGTGCCGTGAAATCCCAATCCCTCGGCCTGCTCGTTGTTGCGCGCGAGAATGGCGTCGATGGCTTTTGCATTGGCGTCGAGATCGCGCCGCGCGCGATCGACGTCGATGCCCGCGCCAGCCAGGATTTCGGCGATCCGGGGCTCCGTCAGTTTTGAATTGACGCCGATCAGGGCATCATGCGCGCCGTGGTATTTGTCCTGGAATTTGCAGGCCAGCGCCATCCGCGCCGCGACCACCGAAACCGGTCCGAGGATCGGCCAGTCCTTCAGCACCAGACGAACCTTGCCGTCATCCTGGACCACCTGCCGCAGCTCCGGTTCGAGCTTGCGACAATAGGGGCACTGATAATCGAACCACTCGACGATCGAGATATCGCCGCTGGCATTTCCGGTCACCGGCGCATCGGGATCGCGCAGCACGGCGGCCTCGTTCGGCTCGTCCGCCTCGGCGCGCGCGGGACGTCCGCCGGCCGCGAGCAGCATCGTGCCTGCGCCAACCAAGCCCAGCAGTTCGCGCCGGCTGCGTGCCTGACCGGCCATTCCACTCGATTGGTACATGTTGCCCCCGTCTGCTGATCGCATCAGCCCGTCTACGTCCAGAACTGGGCGATGTTACGTGCCAACATATAGAGCGCAACCGCGACAATGACAGCCGCAAACACCATGTTGAGGGCGCCGCGCCGCTCGGACAGGTGCCGCGCCAGGCGGGTGCCAAAAAGCCCGCCCGCGATACCGCCCGCCACGAACAGGCCGGCCAGGCCCCATGAAACGAGGCCGGACCAGGCATAGCTCAAGGCGGTGGTCATGCCGAACGCGGTCACGGCCACCAGCGACGACGAGACCGCGTTCATGATCGGCATTCCTGTGGCCAGCATCAGCGCCGGCACGATCAGAAAACCGCCCCCGATGCCGAAAAAGCCCGACAGCGTGCCGGCGGCAAGCCCGAGTCCGGCCAATGCGGGAAAATTGGACCAGTTCATCTTGACCGAGGGCAGCCCGACCCGCGCCCGCGTTTTCAGCATCAGCGCGGCAATGATCAGCATCACCAGCGCGAACAGCGCCAGCAGTTTTTGGCCGTCCAGCATCTTGCCGAGGATCGATCCGGCAAAGGCTCCGGCGATGCCCGCCGCAGCGAACACCAGTGCACAGGACCAGATCACGGTCTTGCCGCGGGCGTGACCGAACAGGTTGATGGCGGCGTTGGTGGCGACGGCGACCGCGCTGGTTCCGATCGCGACATGAGGCTCGCCGACGCCGACCACATAGACCATCAGCGGCACCGCCAATATGGATCCGCCGCCGCCGACCAGGCCGAGCGAAAATCCGACCAGCGCCCCTGAGACCAGCCCGAGCGCGCCTTGCATCGCGGTGATGATCAAAACGGCGGTCTTTCCTGCACCACGACTGTCTGCTTCTGCGTTGTCCCGCAAGCGCTATAGAGGAATTTTCCGGCGCCTGCCATGCGGCCCGCGCAGGACCGCCCCGAAATCAACGAAGCAGCAAGGTCACTGCGAGCGGCACCAGGAGTGAGGTGACGAGTGCATTGAGGCTCATGGCGATGCCGGAAAACACGCCGGCCACCGCATCGACCTGAAAGGCGCGGGCGGTGCCGATGCCGTGCGCCGCGAGACCGGCGGCAAATCCGCGGGCGCGAAAATCCGTGATGCCGGCAAAATTCATCAGCGGCGTGACGATGATCGCGCCCATGATCCCGGTCAGGATCACGGCGACCGCGGTCAGCGAGGGATCGGCGCCAAGCTGCTCGCTGATCCCCATCGCGACGCCGGCCGTCACCGATTTCGATGCCAGCGCCAGAACGACGCCGCGCGGCAGGCCGAAAACCTCGGCGAGCACGACCACCGACACGATCGCGGTGATCGAGCCCACCACGAGCGCCACCAGCATCGGCAGGATCGCCGCCGCTACCCGCTTGCGGTTCTCGTACAGCGGCACGGCCAGCGCCACGGTCGCGGGACCGAGCAAAAAATGCACGAACTGCGCGCCGGCGAAATAGGTCGTGTAGGAGGTGCGGGTGACAAGCAGGAATGCGCCGATGATCCACATCGAATGTGCGACGGGATTGGCGAGGGGATGCCGGCCGGTGGCCTGCGACACGGCATCGGCGCCGGCATAGACGAGCAGCGTCACCGTGAGCCAGAGCAGCGGCGACTGCTCCAGATAGACCCAGAGCGAGAACGGATTTTCGTTCATGACGCATCCTTGCCGCGCGCCATCAGTCGGCTGGCAATGACGAAGGTCGCGACCGTTGCAAGCAGGGTCACGACCACGGAGAGGGCGAGGACGGCCATGATGGCGATGCCGTGCTCGGCGAGCAAATCGAGCTTTTGCACGACGCCGACGCCTGCCGGGATGAACAACAGCGAGAGATTTGCCAGGAGGCCGCGGCTTGCGCTCTCGACGCCGCCGCCTTGCAGCGGCCCGCGCGCCAGCGCCGCGAAGCGGTCGCGCGCCAATAGCAGCAGAAGCAGCAGCATCAGGCCAACGACCGGACCCGGCATCGGCAGCGCAAGACCGCGCACGATGACCTCACCGATCAATTGACAGACGAGAATCAGGCTCAGGCTTGCGATCATGGACCATCCGCACGCAGATCGCGTTCATCAGGTGGTCGGCGCAAAAGATTGTCAACGGCCGATCAGGCGACGGCCGTATTCGCATCACCATCGCGGCACGGCCGCGCCATCAGCGTGCCGGTCATGGTCGCGATCAGGCGGGCGCAACTGATCGCAAGATCGGCCGAGAAGCTTTTGGACGACAAGATCTGAAGGACGGCCGGGCAAGTCCGGCCGCCCTTCATTGCCCTCACGTCAGGCGGCGCCCTTCAGCCGCTTGTTGCATTCGCTGTAATAGCCGCCGCCCTTCTCGATCCACTTCAGGCCGCCATTGCCATTGCTCGTCTTGTTGGCGTTGTACTGATCGACGCAGGTATGCATGCGCGCCTTGCCGGCGCTTTCCTTGGCATATTTCGGATCGACCGCGTTCGGAAAGATGGCCGGCCCGCTCGGCGCCGCCGGTGCTGCCGCGGGCGCTGCCTCCTTCTTCGCAGTCGTCACGGGCGGCGGCGCGGCGGGCGCCGCAGGCGCGGCCGGTGCTGCGGTCGTCGCCGCCGGCGTTGCATCCGCTGCGCACTGGCTCTTGCGGAAATCATTCCATTTCTGGCCGTTCAACGTGCCGGCATCCTTGGCCGCCTTATATTTCGCGCTGCATTCCTGCATGGTCAGCGCCTGCGCCGGCGCGGTCACAGCGAACGCCGCAAAGCCAGAAATCGCGGCCGCGCACAACAATCCTGCTCGAAAGGTCATCCTCGGTCTCCCTGGGAGGTGCAAAATTTTGGGAGCGCATCGTAGCCCAGCCGAACAAAACGAGAAAGTCGCGTTTCTCTGCGCGGCCCGAAATAAAGCGCGGGCAAAGCCACGGCGCGGCCTCTCTCATTCATCGGCGGTTCAGCATCGCGGAGCAAGCTAGCCGCCTTTCCCGCTTCCCACAGGGGTTTTCACGATGACCATCACGTCCCGCGCGGCCCTCGCCGCTCTCGTCTCGCTCTTCCTTGCAGGTCCGGCCCTGGCACAATCCGCAGCGCCTGCGGCGAAGTCGGACACCGCGGCCCCCGCCGACACCAAGATGGGCAAGCAGCGCTCGCCCGAGTCGATGGAGTGCTCCAAGGAAGCCGACGCCAAGGGACTGAAGGGCAAGGAGCGCAAGAAATTCCGCAAGGAATGCATGAAGGACGCCAAGAAGTCCGCGGCCGACAAACCGAAATCGTAGAGACCGGCCCTCCTCGCCTTGCGCGATGTCACCAAGCCCCACGCAACCGGGATGATCCCGGTTGCGGATTTCCTTGCGACGGAAGAGGGTGAGGCGGTCTGCATTGCTGCATCGCATCAGTGCATTTGCCGGGCCCCGGCGGATTTGCCATAAGGCCGTGTGAAGCAAATCTCCTCCGCTATCCTCCTCGACCTGCCCAGCCGCGCCAAAACACTGTCGGTGCTCGAAACACTCGCGATCGGTACCGCGGGCGGGCTATTGTTCGTCGTGGCCCATCTGCCGGGCGGGCTGATTTCCGGCGCCATGCTGGCGGTCGGCATCGCCGCGATGGCGGGGCGGCCCCTCGCCGTGCCGCCGATCCTGACCCAGGGCATTCTGGTGGTGCTCGGCATCTCGCTCGGCTCCGTGGTGTCGCGCCAGCTGATCCAGCATGTCAGCGCCTATCCCGTGACCATCGCGCTGCTGGCGCTCGCGACCTTCTGCTCGACTTTTGGCTCCAGCTATTACCTGCAGCGGGCGCACGGCTGGGACCGCACCTCGGCCTTTCTCGCCGGCAGCCCCGGCGCGCTGTCGCAGATCACCATACTGGCGGTCGAGCGCGGCGCCGACCTGCCCGCCATCGCCGTGGTGCAGACCCTTCGCGTGATCGCGCTGACTGCGGCGCTGCCGCTGTTGCTGGCACTCGGCGGGCTCGCGCCGGCCGCGGCGCCTGCGATGACCATGACGACCGCCTCGCCGCTCGCACTCGCCGGGCTGGTCGCTGCGGCGCTGGCGCTGTCGATGCTGCTGCGTCTGGTCAAATTCCCGGCGAGCTGGATGTTCGGCGCGATGATCGCATCCGCCGTGCTGCATGGCATGGGGCTGGTCGAGGGTGGCCTGCCGCCCTCCGTGCGCAACGTGGCGCTGGTCGGCATCGGTGCGCTGATGGGCAGCCGTTTTGCGCGGATGAAGATGAAGACGCTGCTCAGCCATCTCAACGCCGCGGTCGGCTCGTTCGCCATCGCGATTGCGATCAGCTCAATCTTCGTCGCGGCGATCGTGCTGACCACGCAGGTGCATTTTGCCGACATTCTGGTCGCGTTCGCGCCGGGCGCCATGGACGCCATGCTGGCATTGGCGCTGACCCTGCACATCGATCCGGTGTTCGTCGGCGCGCATCACCTGGCGCGCTTCGTCTTCGTCACCATCGCCACCCCGGGCATCGTCCATCTGTTCGGACGGCCGCAGGACGACGTCGACGACTAGCTTATTTGAGCATGATCTTATCGGAAAACCGCTTCACACTTTTCCGGATCATGCTCGCACGCTCCGCGCGATGCCGAGCCCGGCGATCGCCGCCATCGTGAGCGAGATCAGGGCGTTGTAGCCGGCGAGCGACAGCCCGAGAAAACGCCACTGCACCTCGTCGCAGCGGATCACCTTGACCTTGTCGAGCTGCTCCAGGAGATTGCCGGCCTTGCCGAAATCGACCAGCGGACCGGTGCAGTCGGTCGGCCCCTTCCAAAACCCCCACTCGACGCCGGCGTGATAGGCGCCGAACACCGCATTGCCGAGGCCGGCGATAAGCAGCAGCGCAAGGCCCAGCAGCAGCACGGCGCGCGGGCCGCCGCGCCAGGCCAGCAAGGCGATCAGGGCCGCGAGCGGAATGATGGTGTAATAGGCGTAGCGCTGCTCCAGGCAGAGCGGACAGGGTTTTATGTCCAGCACGAGCTGGAAGAACCAGGCGCCGCCAATCGTCGCAGTGGCGATCACCAGGATCGCCAGCGCGGCCAGCACCACGGGGTCGGCGTCGCGGCCCGTGATGTTCAGTTGCGGGACTCCGGTCGCTTCCGACGTCACCATCGCCTCCATCGGCCTCCCGGCACATGCCCGGCAGGCCTCTCCTAGCCCCGAACGACGCAGCCTGTCGAGCCGGCGAACAATCACATCGGCGCGGGTTGACCGGAGAGAGCCGCCCGCTATAGTCCGCCCGCTTCGCGCTTCGCCTGGGCCTGTCCCGGGCAAACGCGCGAATGCCCCTGTGGCGGAACTGGTAGACGCGCTCGACTCAAAATCGAGTTCCGCAAGGAGTGCTGGTTCGATTCCGGCCAGGGGCACCAAGGCGCGTCCGCCCCCATCCGCCAACATTCACTTCATTCAACAACGACAGGCATCATTCGCATTTCAGCGATCAACCCCCTTCACCGGCCCTAGAAAATTCCCGTGATTTCGCTCAGTCGAGGGGCAAGCGCAGGTGTGGAGCAGAGGATCGCGTTGCCTTTGCTGATGCCGTCGCCGGCGAAGAAATCATTGATCGTGGCGCCCGCCTCACCGGCGATTGCGATGCCGGCCGCCACGTCCCAGGCATTGGTGTGCAGCTCGGCATAGGCATCGGTGCGCCCAGTCGCGACATGGCAGAGCCCGAGCGTGCCCGAGCCGGAGCGCTTGACCGAGCAGCCGGCGGCGTAGCCGCGCTGCAGGACGGCAACGTAGCGCTCGACGGGAATGCGGGTCGACCAGCCGAGCTCGATGCAGGCGCGCTTGAGGTCCTCGGCACCCGAGACCGCGATCGGCCGCCCGTTCAACGTCGCGCCCCGTCCGCGCTGGGCGACATAGAGCTCGTCCAGCGCCGGCGCAGCCACGATCCCGATCGCGGGGACGCGGTTCAGCAGGAATCCGATCGAGATGCACCAATGGCGGTCGCCGCGGGCGAAGTTCGAAGTGCCATCGATCGGATCGATGATCCAGACCGTATCGCTTGCTGCGCCGCCGCCCTCTTCGCCGATCACCGTGTCGGTCGGAAAGAGCACGGCCAGCCGCTCTCGCAGGAAGTCCTCGACTGCTCCGTCGGCAACGGTCAGCCAGTCCTGAGCGCCCTTCATGGTGGTGCCGAGACTTTCCTGCTTGCCGAAATAGTCCATCGCAATGTGCCCGGCCTCGGCGGCAAGGCCCTGGACGGCATAGCGTCGCAATGCGAGCTCCGCCGGTGTCATGGTTCTGCAGTCTCGATGGCGACCAACTTGCCGGTGCGGGCGAGTTTGGTCGCGGTGCCGCCGCGCAGGGTCGGATGCGGCTCGAAGACCGGCGAACCGAAGCGCTCCGCGAGATCGCGGATCGACAACGACAGCAAGGTTTCATCGGCGGCGTTTGGCATGAGCCCGATCGATCGCACATTGGCCGGCATGGGTTCACAAATCTGTTGCATCGGCCGGCTACGGATCGTTACGTTTATTCCAAGCCGATGGCGGAATGGAAGAACATTCCATTTTGCACGATGAGATCGGCATGGAGGGGACGGATATCGTGCAGGCGGAAACGCAAGCCGTGTCGTGCGCCGGCGCCGCCATCCGGGTGCGAGACCTGCATGTCGCCTATGGCGGAACGCCAGTGCTGCACGGCCTGAACCTCGACTTTCCTCCCGGTAGCTTCACCGCTCTCCTCGGGTCTTCCGGTTGCGGCAAGACCACCCTGCTGCGCTCGCTGTGCGGCTTCGTGCCGGTGCGCTCCGGCTCCATCGTGGTCGGCGACCGCGACGTCACTCCGCTACCGCCGGAGCAGCGCGAGATGGCGATGGTGTTCCAGTCGTACGCGCTTTGGCCGCACATGACCGTGTCCCAGAACATCGGCTATGGGCTGAAGCTGCGGGGCGTCGCCAGGACCGAGATCGCCGCCAAGGTGGCTTCGCTGCTCGCGATGCTGGGTCTCAGCGGCTACGAGCAGCGCAAGGTCACGGCACTGTCCGGCGGGCAACGCCAACGCGTCGCGCTCGGCCGGGCGCTGGCGGTCGATCCCGGCATCCTGCTGCTCGACGAGCCCCTTTCCAATCTTGACGCCAAGATCCGCATGACGATGCGCCACGAGATCCGCGCGATCCAGCAGCGGCTCGGCGTCACCGCCATCCATGTCACGCACGATCGCGAGGAAGCCATGACCATGGCGGACCGCCTCGTCATCTTGCAGGCGGGGCGGATCGCCCAGGTCGGCACGCCTGAGGAGGTGTACGACCGGCCGGCGAGCGCCTTCGTCGCCAATTTCATGGGTGCGGAAAACGCCCTGCCCGTGCATGTCGCGCGCAGCGAGGACGGGACGACCGTCAGCACCGGCCTCGCGGTCGCCCGGCTCGCGGACGACGCCGTCGCACTGCCCGCGGGCGAGGCTGTGGCCTATTTCCGCGACAGTGCCGCGAGCCTCGATGCGGCCGACGCAGCGCCGCAGGGCGATCTCCTCGTGCCCGGACACATCGCCGCGCGCAGCTATCCCGGCGGCCTCTATCGCTATCGCATCGAGGCGGCCGGCCGGCAGATCGTGGTCGACGACGCCGCGCGGCTCGAGCCAGGCGCCGCCGTCAGCCTGCGCATCCCGGTGCAACATCTCCACATCTTCGCGGCCGCCGAGGCCGCCGTCGCCGCCTGAAGGAGCCGGACCCCATGCGCATTCTCACATTCGCCTGTTCCCTGGCTGCGCTGCTCGCGGCGTCGCCTCTCGCTGCGCAGACCCTCAATGTCGCCTCGGCGGGCGATCAGAACATGGTCGACTACGTCAAGGACTATCTCGGCCCGATGTTCGAGAAGAGCCATCCCGGCGTGAAGGTCATCTCCGTCGGCACCGGACCCGGCGATGCCGGCTCGCAGAAGATCTACGAGAAGCTCGACGCCCAGAAAGACGCCGCGACCACCGATTTCGACGTGGTGGTGATCCACCAGAAGGCCGCCGGGACAATGGTGAAGGAAGGCCTCCTCGCGAAATATACCGACAAGGTCGACACCGCCAAGCTGGTTTCCAGCGAGACCGCCAAGAACGCGCTCGGCGCCGACGTCTCGGGGTACGTGATCCCGATGTTCCAGTCGCAGACGGCGCTCGCGTACAATGCCGACATGCTCAAGAACCCGCCCGACAACTTCGCCGAGCTGAAGGAGTGGGCGAAGAAGAACCCGAAGCAGTTCGGCTATAATGGCATTAAGGGCGGCATGTCCGGCGTGGCTTTCGTCGCCGGCTGGGTCTATGCCTTCGGCGGCGACGCCGGCAAGCTGATCCAGGGGCCATATGACCCGGCCGAGAAGGCCAAGTGGGACGCGGCGTTCAGCGAGCTGAAGGAGTTCAACAAGAACGTCGTCATCACGCCCGGCAATGCCGGCACGCTCGACATGCTCAATCGCGGCGAGATCGCGATCGGTCCGGTGTGGGTCGACATGTTCTATTCCTGGCAGGCTGATGGAAAGCTGCCGCCCAACATGAAGCTCAAGCTCGCCTCGCCCGGCATGCCCGGCCAACCGATGTATTACGCCGTGCCGGAGAAGACGGCGCAGCGGAAGCTGGCGGAGGAGTTCATCGCGCTCGCCACCAGTCCCGAGGTCCAGGCGGACGGCATCGTCAAGAAGTTCAACTGGTACCCGGGGATCGACGCCAAGAACCTCGAAGGCAAGCTCGACAAGGCCGCCTGGGCCAAGCTCTTCACCGACATCACGCCAACCGACCTGTCCAAGAACGCAAAACCCTTCCCGATCGCGCCCTACTTCAACGAAATTCTCGAGGGCTACGAGAAGAAGGTCGCCAACTGAGCGCCAGCCTTGCGGGATGGCGTTTGGCACATCGCACCATCTCGCATAGCGAACCCAAGAGTGAGAATTGACGCCAGAACCTTTCGGACACGGATCGTCGATCGTCTTCGTCGACGCGATCGATCCGGAAAGACGTGCGACCACACCGAGAAGCGCGGCACCATGAGCCTGTCTCCACGCCAGCTCGCTTTGCTGCTGATCACGCCCGGTCTCGCCCTCGTGGCGGCGCTGTTCCTCTATCCGCTCTGCTTCTCTCTCGTCTCAGCCTTCTCCGGTCCCGAGGGCGGTTTCTCCGTGCAGGCCTTCGGCAAGGCCTTCGAACTGTATTCCGGCGATATTCTCTTCACGATTGTCATCGTGGTAACCTCGTGCGCGCTGACGGCGGTAGCGGCGGTCGCCATCGCCGGGACGCTGACGCTCAGCGAGAATCCGTGGGTTGTCGGAACGCTTCGCGCCCTCTATCGCTGGCCCCTGTTCATTCCCTTTGTCGTGACCGCGCAGTGCATGCGCACCTTCCTTGCCAAGAACGGGCTGATGAACAACACCTTCGTCTCACTCGGCCTGATGGAGCCACTGCAGGCGGTGAGCTACCTCGACTGGCGCGGGATCATCATCACGTTCGTGTGGAAGCAGACCCCGTTCGTCACGCTGCTGCTGGCCGGCGCGCTGGCCTCGCTCGACCGGGCGACGCTGGAAGCCGGGCGCAATCTCGGCGCCTCGCGGCTCAGGGTTCTGATCGAGCTGGCACTGCCGCAGGCGATGCCGACGCTGCTCGTTGCGCTCGTCCTCACCTTCGTGACGATGCTGTCGGTGCTCTCCGTGCCGATGATGGTCGCCGGCTCACAACCGACCATGCTGACCGTCGATATGGCCTTCCGCATCAACGCCTACGGCGACTATGCCACGGCCAACGCACTCGGTGTCATCACCTACTTGATCAGCGCCGGTGCTGCGATCCTCTACCTCCGGCACGGCATGGCGAAGGAGAGCGCGCCATGAGCCGCGTCGCGCCCTTGCTGCGCGCCCCGCTGGCCGGCATTCTTCTCGCGGCCTTCGCCTTCGCGCTCATCGGTCCGCTCGCTAATCTGGCGCTGTGGTCGGTGGCGGAGCGCTGGTACACGCCATACAAGCTGCCGGTCACCTACGGCACCCGCTACTGGGAGCAGGTCTTCCGCCCGACCGGCGATGCTATGTCCTCGCTCGGGACCTCGGCCTGGATCGCGGTGCTGACGGTCATCGTCGCGCTCGCGCTCTCCGTTCCAGCCGGCTACGCGCTGGCGCGCCTGAAGCTGCCAATGCGGTCGCTGTTCATGATCGTGTTCCTTCTGCCCCAGGCCTTCCCTTCGGTGGCGATCTACATCAATGTGGCGCGGATCTTCTATAAGCTCGGCATCAACGGCACGGTGCTCGGTGTCGTGCTGGTCCACGCCGCCCACGGCCTGGTCTATTCCGTGTGGATCGCGGCCGCGGCTTTCGCTGCGGTCGACAAGGATCTCGAACTCGCGGCGCGGAACATTGGCGCCTCGCCACTGCGCACCTTTTTCACGGTGACGCTCCCCCTGGCCGCGCCGGGTGTCATAGCGAGCGGCATTTTCGTCTTCCTGGAATCATTGGACGAGTTCACCGGAACGTTCTTCGTCGGCGTTCCGCAAGTCACGACGCTGCCGCTTTTGCTCTACAACGCTGCGATGGGTGGAAACTACCAGGTCGCGTCGATCACGGCGCTGATCCTCCTGGTGCCATCCGTGCTGTTCATGTTGTTCATAGAGCGCTTTCTGCGCGCGGACGTTCTCGCGAAAGTGGGGGCGTAATGCCTCGCGTGCGGACCTGAGCCGGTCAGTGCCGGACAAGCCGCACAGGAGTAAACGGCCCATCTCGTGCGGCCGATCATTGCTGAATGCCCCAGAGTAGGAGTATGTTGCGGGGATCAACGGGTATTTGCGAGGTCGCGGATCCGCTTTGACATACGATTGCCTTCGTGATCGCAGCCAATGACGACGCTCCTCCTTCGCAGGCTTTGGCTCGCCCTGCTGGTGTGCCTGACGGTTATGGTCGTCAGCTTCGTTCTGACAAGGCTGTCCGGCGACCTGGCCGCGTCCATCGCGGGACCGAACGCCTCGGCCGCCGACATCGCGATGGTCAGGACCAATTACGGCCTCGACCGCCCGCTGACAGTGCAATTTCTCGACTGGGCAGGCCATGCGCTGGAGGGCGATCTCGGCCGATCCTTCCTCTACCATGCGCCGGTCTCGGAGTTGATCCGTGCGCGACTGCCGGTGACGCTGACACTTGGGCTGACTGGCCTGACCATCGCACTGCTGCTCGCCTTGCCACTGGGCATTCTTGCGGCGGTCCGTGAAGGCTCAATCGTGGACCGAAGCATCATGCTGGTCGCGCTTCTCGGGCAGGCGATGCCAGGCTTTTGGCTGGGCCTGATCCTGATCGTCGTGTTCGGGCTCAATCTGCAATGGCTGCCGATATCCGGCACCGACACGTGGCAAGGCTACGTCATGCCGGGATTCGTGCTGGCCTTTTCGGCGATCCCATCGCTGATGCGCCTTACCCGCTCGGGGATGATCGAGGCCTTGACCGCCGACTACATTCGCACTGCGCGCGCGAAGGGCCTCAGCCGGTCGAAGGTCGTTCTCAAGCACGCCCTGCGCAATGCGGCGATGCCGGTGGTCTCGATCGCCGCCGTGCAACTCGGATTCATGCTGGGAGGCTCCCTCGTGACCGAATCCGTGTTTGCGCTACCGGGTATCGGCTATCTGGCCTGGGAGTCGATCACCAAGAATGACTTTCCGGTCGTTCAGGCGGTCGTGCTGTTCCTGGCCGTCATCTACATCGTCCTGACACTGGTGGCGGACATGATGAACGCTCTGCTCGATCCGAGACTGCGTGGATGAAAGTCGCCGGGGTCCTGCAGACGCAGTCGTTACGCCGGCGTGCGGCCTCGTTCCGCACGTCAGCAACGTTGCTGGGTGCGGGTATCGTGGCAACTGCGTTTCTGATCGCCATTCTGGCGCCGGGTTTGGTGCCGTTTGATCCGTTCGCGCAGGATCTAAACTTGCGTCTCGTCCCCCCGGCCTGGATGGACGGAGGACAGTCCGTGCATCTCCTGGGCACGGACCAGCTCGGACGCGACTACCTGTCGAGGCTGATCTACGGCACGCGGATTTCGCTGTTGATCGGTACGCTGACCGTCGTGACGTCGGCCACCATCGGCATCACACTGGGCGTCATCGGCGGGTTTTATGGCGGGCGCGCCGACGACATCGTGATGTTCGTGATCACCTGCCGCCTGTCGATCCCGCTGATCCTCGTCGCGCTGACCGTCGTGGCGTTGGTCGGCAGTTCCCTCGCGGTGGTGATTCTGACGCTCGGGCTGTTGCTCTGGGAGCGGTTTGCCGTGGTGTCACGGACCACGACCATGCAGGTGCGCAACCTCGACTACATCGCTGCCGCGCAAGCCGCCGGAGCGTCACGCACGCACATCCTTCTGCGCGAGGTGCTTCCCAATATTGCCAACCATCTGGTCGTGGTCGCGACGCTGGAGATGGCCCTCGCGATCCTGCTTGAAGCGGCCTTGTCCTTCCTGGGGCTCGGCGTCCCGCCACCGCTGCCGAGCTGGGGACTGATGATCGCCGAAGCCAGGGAATACATGTTCTTCAGCCCGTGGGTCATCGTCACACCGGGCGTTGCGCTGTTCATATTGGTATTGGGCATAAATTTGCTGGGCGATGGGCTGCGCGATCTCTTGAGCGCAGATCGAGAGCAGTGACCATCTCAATGTCAGATCCCGTTCTCAGCGTTGCGGGCCTGCGCGTTTCCTTCGGACGAACCGATGCAGTGAGGGGCGTCTCGCTTGCGGTGAGGCGCGGCGAAACGCATTGCGTGGTTGGCGAGTCTGGCTGCGGCAAGTCGCTTTCGGCACTGTCGGTCATGAACCTGCTGCCGCGCGGCGCCAGCCTCCGCGCGGATCACATTCGCTTTCAAGATCAGGATCTGCTGGGCATGTCGGAGCGACAGATCGCCCAGCTGCGAGGCGACAAGATCGCGATGATCTTTCAAGAGCCGATGACGAGCCTGAACCCCGCCTACACGGTCGGTTCGCAAATGTCGGAGGTGCTCGAACGCCATCGCCGCGCCACTCGGCGGCAAGCCATGGACCGGGCGGCCGAAATGCTGTCGCGCGTCGGCATCAGCACGCCGGGCATGCGACTGGGACAATATCCACATCAGCTCTCTGGAGGCCTGCGCCAACGAGTCATGATCGCCATGGCCCTCATGTGCGATCCGCAATTGCTCATCGCCGATGAACCCACGACGGCCCTTGATGTGACGGTACAAGTGCAGATTTTACGGCTCTTGAAGGAGCTGCAGCTGGAGTTCGGCCTCGCCCTCCTGCTGATCACGCACGATTTCGGCGTGGTGGCGCGCATGGCGCACCGGGTCTCTGTGATGTACGCGGGCGAGGTGGTCGAATCCGGCGCCGCGGGCGAACTGTTCTCGGCGCCGACACATCCCTATGCACGTGGCCTTTTGTCATGCATTCCAGTGCCCGGCACCGTCAAGCGTGGCGCCCCGCTGGGCAACATTCCGGGCGTCGTCCCTCGCATCTCGTCGGATTTCACGGGCTGCGGATTTCGTGAGCGCTGTGCCTTCGCTACGCCGGAATGCGCCCAGACGGTGCCGCTGCGCGAGGTCGGCTCCGACCATCTTTACCGATGCCGCTTGCCGCCGGACTGGAAGCGGGACGCCGCAGCATGACTCATGCGATCGAAGTTCGCAACATCTCCCGACAATACGAGCAGCGCGGACATTTCGGACGTGTCCGTGCCACGATTCGCGCGGTAGATGGCGTCACGTTCTCGCTCGGGGCCGGTGATGTACTCGGTCTGGTCGGCGAATCCGGCTGCGGCAAGTCGACGCTGGCTCGCCTCATCATGGGACTGTTGCCGCCAACGTCTGGCGAGGTTCTGGTGGACGGACGCAGCATGGCGCGGATGGATCGGCGCGAACGCGCCAGATTAATTCAGCCAGTGTTCCAAGATCCGTTCTCCTCGCTCAACCCTCGTCAGCGCATTCGCGACATCGTACGCCTGCCGCTGGCCTCTCAAGCCGATTTGCCAAAAGCACAGCAGGTCGACCGCGTCATGGCAATGCTGGCACGCGTCGGAATCTCGTCCGAGATGGCGGATCGGATGCCAAGCCAGATTTCCGGCGGTCAGCGACAGCGCGTTGCCATCGCGCGCGCCTTGGTGCTGCATCCGCGCATCGTCGTGTGCGACGAGCCCACCAGCTCGTTAGACGTCTCTGTCCAAGCACAGATTCTCAATCTGCTGGCCGATCTGCGGCGGGAGTTCGGACTGACTTATGTTTTCATCAGCCATAACCTGGCGGTGGTCGAGCACATCGCGACCGAAGTCGCCGTGATGTATCTTGGCCGAATCGTCGAGCAGGCACCGACGCAGGATCTCTTCCAAAGGCCGATGCATCCCTACACGCAGGCGCTTCTGGCCTCCGTGCTGACGCCGGATCCGACGCTGAGCCTTCCGGATACGGGCCTCGGCGACGCCTATCCCGACCCCACGAATATCCCGCCGGGCTGTCGTTTCCACACCCGCTGCCCGAAAGCGTTTGCAGACTGCGCGGCAACATCCCCGGATGATATCCGCCGGGACGGTCGCCTGGTCGAATGCCTGCTCGCGGTCTCGCATGACGACCAGCGACCGCTTGCGTCAAGCGTAGCTGAACGAGGCTGCTAGGCCGACAGGGCCTTACTTCCAACTCGACAGGTAGAAGCGCGGCAGATCGTCCGGGAAGCCCTGGAAATTCAACTGCTTTGAAAAAGCGACATACCGGACCTGGCTGAACAGCGGGATGAAAGTGACGCGTTCGGTGACGAGCCGGATCGCATCGCTATAGGCCTTCCGCCGCATTTCCGGATCGAGAGCGGTCCCGGCCTTTTTCAGCAACCCCTGCACTTCGGCATCCCGTGCATAGTCGTCCGGTCCGCCGCCGAGGAAATAGGGCATGAATGCCGAGACATCATTGACCGAATTGCTGCCCCAACTACCGGCATAGAGCGGCGCCTCGCCGGCTTCGGCCTTCTGAATAGCCGCGCCGATCTGTAGCTGCTGAATCCGCAGATTGATGCCCACAGCCTTCAGGTAACCCTGCAGGGCTGCGTTTATTTGTGGCGTGTTGTAGCTGATGAGGTCGGTATCGAACCCATTGGGATAGCCGGCTTCCGTCAGCAATTGCTTGGCACGGGCCGGGTCGTATGGATATTTCACAGCCGCCGCGACGTCGCAGCCGAACTGGCTCGGGAAGCACGGCGTATCGATGACCTGTGCATCGCCCTGAATGAGTTGTCTGGCCATTGTTTGACGGTCGATTGCCGAGATGATCGCCTGCCTGACCATCAGCTTTGTCAACGGATTGTCCGCACCGCTCCGACCAGCGGCATCGATGGTCATGAAATTGACCCTCATGATGCCGAACCGCAGCGCTTCCACGTTCGGCAGCCGCGCAATCTTGTCGTACTGATCGGCATTATAACCCCAGATCCAATCCGCCTTTCCACCGAGCAGTTCCGTCAATTCCGTGGTTGCATCGGGAACCTCGTGGATCTTGACGAAACGTATCGCGGGTCGGCCCTTGGGGCTGTCGGCGTAGTAGCCATCATAGCGCTCCATGTCGATCTCGGTTGCGCCGTCGACCTTGGTGATCTTGTAGGGGCCCGTACCGATTGGCGCGCGTGAATAGGCCTCAGACCCGACCTTCTCGCGATAAGCCTTTGGCCAGATCGGCGTCACCATCGCCAGATATTCCATGACAGCGGGAGACACACCGGTCAGCTTGAGACGGACGTGAAACGCGTCGACCTTCTCGGCGCCGGCATACGACGTATAGTAGGCGGGAATTGCCACCTTTTTGTCGTGGATGATGGTGTTGATCGTGTACACGACGTCGTCGGCAGTGAAGGGGTCCCCGTTCTGGAACGTCACGCCCTCCCGCAACGTGAACTCGATCGTGGTCTCGTCAACCTGCTTCCACGAGGTGGCCAGGGCAGGCTTGATCTCCATCGTCGTCGGATCGCGATACACCAGGCAGTCAAAGGCGTGGAACGCCACCACCATGCCGGTGCGCTGCGAATTATAGTAGGGATCGACGTCGGGAATGGCGTCGCGCCACGTGATCCGCAGCGTATCGGCCGATTTTTCCGCCAGTGCCGGGCTCGCCGTCGCCAGCATCATGCAGACCGTCCACAATGTCCGGAGACGCCAGGTACTCGCCCACATGGTCCAATCCTCTTGCTTGCGAAAAGCCGACAACAGCAAAAACCACAATGAAAACAGAAGCAACCCGCGTGCCACGATCCCGCATGCGGGTTGCTGTCGCACCTCGCGACATGCGAACCAGCTCACTTGACTTTCTCGTCAACGAGCCGTGTTCTAGTGCAGATCCAAAGAACCTCGTCGCGCTGAGGAGGGTTAGATGTCGCAAGAGAAGCAAAAAGGCATATGGTCGCAACTGCCGGCGGTGGGAGCCTTGGTGCTGGGTTGCGGAGCGCTCCTTGGCCTCGGCCAGGAGGCTCGGGCGGACCAGTCGCGGGCCCAGCCAGCACCCGACCAGCAATCCTCGAAGCGAATTGCCACGCCATCGAGCGATGTCGCTGTCAGGCTCGATGGTGAGATTATTTCCATCTCGCAGGACGGACGTCCGTTCGAAGAGCTGCGCCTGGAGAATACACCCGAGGCGGCGTATCTGCGGAAGTTGTTGCGCGATGCGGGAGCCGTCGGCAAGTCGGTCGCGGTCTCGACCGGCGCGATGATCGTCGCAAGCGGCGGCGGCAGCGGCAAAGGCGAAAAGCCATCCCAACAGACATCGAAAACGACGGGCACGGGAAGCGGAAAATGAACGGGTCGCTTCGGCGACGGCATCTTTGTCCTCCCGGGAATGTCGCGCACGGTGCAGCAGCGGAACATTGACAGCCTGGCCGGGATTCTCGATCAGCCAGTTCACAAGCGCTTCAGGCGCGGAACACACCGGACCGCTGCGCCGGAAGAGACCTTGGCTCGTGTCGCCCCACTGGCCCGTCAGATCGGCATCACGCGTCTGGGGAATGTGACCGGACTTGATCGGATTGGCATACCGGTCACCGTCGCCGTCCGGCCGAACTCTCGCTCATTCTCGGTCTCGCAGGGCAAGGGAATTGGCCTTTCCCAGGCGCTTGCCTCCGCCGCGATGGAGGCGATCGAGCTGTATCATGGCGAAGAACTCGCGGAACGTACTGTGTCGACAAGCTTGCAGGAGTTGTCGGCCGAGGCCAACGTGGTACCACCTGCTTCGCTCAGCGGCACCGGAATTCCGCTCCCCGCCCAAGCCAGAATAGACTGGATCGAAGGGTATGATCTCCTCCAGCAGAAGCCCTGTTGGGTTCCATGGGAGGTCGTGCACACCGACTACACGTTGCCAACTCGCCACAGCGGTGAGCACTTCATCTCCGGGACCAACGGGCTGGCCTCCGGCAATCATCTCATTGAGGCGACCAGCGCGGCAATCTGCGAACTGGTGGAGCGCGACGCCGTTGCGATGTGGCATGCTCGAGACATGCGCGAGCGATCGCTCCGCCGTCTGGATATCGGCTCTATCGACGACGAGGATTGCCGCGCCATCCTTGGTCGATACGAGGCCTCCCAAATAGCGCTTCGCCTCTGGGACGTGACATCTGATGCGGGAATCCCCGCGTTCATTTGCGATATCCCAGCCGCAAGTGCAGATCCCGAGGGCGGATTGAGACGATTTCGCGGAGCCGGCTGCCATCCCAACAAGGCGATCGCGCTCGCGCGGGCCATGACCGAGGCCGCGCAAATCCGACTGACCTACATCACCGGCATCCGGGACGATCTTGTGGACTATGTGGAGACGGCAACGGACAAACTTGGCGCCGCCTTGCTCGACGCCGTTTCGCAGGCGGCTCCGCCGCTCTCGTTCTCCGACCTGCCGAATTTCGATGCAGATGATATGGCGGTCGACTTACGCTGGGAACTCGACCGATTGCGTGCGATCGGAGTGGAGCAGGTCATCGCGGTCGATCTCACACGACCCGATATCGGCATTCCGGTGGTCAGGGTGGTGATTCCCGGTCTCGAGTGGGATTGCACCCATCCGGCTTACAGTCCGGGGCCGCGGGCAATGCGCCGGAGGTAACAAATGACCGCTATCATCTTTGCGGGTCCGTCATTACCCCCCAGCGCGCGTCCAAGGGCTGCGGAGATCGAATGGCGACCGCCGCTCCGTCAAGGCGATCTCTACCTTGCCGCGTTGCAGCGCCCTGCCCTGATCGGGGTCATCGACGGTTATTTCGAGCTCGTACCCACGGTCTGGCACAAGGAAATCCTTTGGGCGATGACACAAGGCATCCACGTTTATGGCGCTGCCAGCACCGGCGCGTTGCGGGCCGCGGAGCTCGCCGATTTCGGCATGAAGGGTATCGGCAAGATCTATCGGCAATTCCGTGCTGGTGAGTTGACGGACGACGATGAGGTCGCGCTTCTGCATGGACCGGCGGAGGTCGACTATCTGCCGGTCACCGAACCCATGGTCAATGTACGCGCCACAGTCGACCACGCGCACCGGCTTGGGGTGATCGAGCCCTCCACCGCGGCGACCCTCGTCTGGATCGCCAAATCGCTGTTCTACAAGGACAGGACCTACGATGCCATTCTGGCGGCCGCAACCGAGCAAGGGCTCAGGCGGGAAGTGCCGCATCGCTTTGCGGCATGGCTTCCCGAGGGGGCGATCGATCAGAAACGCATTGATGCGGAGGTGATGCTGCGCGCCGTGTTGGTGCATCTCGGTGGTGGGGCTGCCGAATTGAAAGTTTCCTGGCAGCTTGCACACACATTCGCCTGGGAGGAGGCCCGGCGTCGCGCCGAGACCCGCCGCGACCAGGCGAGCATGTTGCAGCCATGACGTCCGGCCTCGAATGCGTCAGGGCGCTCCTTCCAGCAATCCGAGGTCACGCAAGCATTCGACCTTCTTTTCAAGAGTCCCGGACCGAAGAAGATCGGTGACATCGATGTCCTGATTGCGCAGCCGGAATACAACCGGGGATTTTGGGCTCGCGTCGACGAGCACCTTGTACTTGTAGGTCTCGACGAAGTCTTCCACCGGATTGATTGCAGCACCAAAGCTGACGAATTCCTTGCTGCGGAAAACACCGCTGATAGCGTCATTTGCCGGGTCGAGCTTGCCGCCTCGCGCTGCAGCCTTGAGTCTCGCCAGGCTGAACTCCGCATCAACGTTCTTCTGCCTGTTCTGGTACTGTTCACCGAAATCGACCCATCGCAGCATGCGACGATGAAACGCGTCCGGGTCCCAAGATGCGCCCAGAAAGGCATTCTCAAAGCATGCGCTCCGTGGCGGACCGCTCACCTTGCGTCTTGGATGGCGCGGGTCGGTCCCATCGGCATCGGCATCGGCAAGCAGCGCGTGGCCGAGTTCATGTGCGATTTCACCCAGAACGGCCAGTTCGGGATCCGACGGGTCAGTGGTCCTCAAACGCTGCAGTTTCGGCCCGTAGGATCGCCGGCGTTCCGCGGCGCCGAGGAGTTGCTCCGCGGTCTGATTTTCGGCATCTGCCAGCGATTTTTTGCTGTCCAGTTCTCGATCGGCGATGGCAACGTAAACAGCCTTGCCGGGTGGGCGGTCCGGTCCCTCCCAAAAGCCCCAGCCCCAAGGCCCCCACGGCTCGGCACGTGTCACAAACAGCTGCGTCAATCGACACAGCTTGGCTTTCATGTAATCGGGCGCGCGTGTGTAGATCCTCGCGAGGATTTGCCTTTGGCCGTCGGTGACCTTTGTCTTCTTGGCGCAAGTCGGCGGATGGTACGCGGCGCCGAAACCGGATTTTCCTGGATAGTAGACGGTGTAGCAGGCCTTTGCCGCAAACTTCGTGCCATCGGGATCGCTTTCACACGATCCCTGAAAGTGAGTGACCGGCGGACCACTCGGTGGCCCCCCCGCGGCCTGGGCCGCATAAGCCGCGGATAGAACGATCAGCGGGACCAACGCGCTCGATCTCATGGCAACTCCTCCAATACGCGGCCGCCAGGACCTTAAAGTGGCTCGCCGGGGCAAGCATGCACCAGTGGTGGCCGACGGTTATGAACTTTTTCACAATCTCCAATTCGTAGGCGCGCGTCCCCGCCGCCCTATTCAACAATCAGGCCGAGCACCAAGACAAGCCATTTTTTCGCACTTGCGCTCGCTCGACGCAATGGCGGTGAGCCCGCGAGACGCTCGCCGCTGTACGCGAGCGCGACGACTAAACAGCACCGCCAAGACGCAAGATCATGAATTGATGAGATGATGTGGCGCGCTGCAGCGAGATGCAGTCAATATTCGCCTTGTGACGACTAACATTTCAATAACAATAATCATTCCACCCCGATTTGAGGTATGGGAGACTGCGAAGCGTTTACCTCCTGTCGTCGGCGCCGTCCCGGGCTTGAGCGGTCGACATTTAGGGTGTCCTATGGAATGTCCTAATTGCCGGTCTGAGGTTTCAGAGCAAGCCAAGTTCTGTAGTCAGTGCGGCCATGCGCTGGCGCGCATCTGTCCCTCGTGCGGCAACCGGGGAACGCCCGGCGCGAAGCTCTGCTTGAATTGCGGCGCATCCTTGCCCGGCTCGAGCGTGCTCCCAGGAAGCCTGCCGATCGCTCCGATCTTGCCGCCGCGAGCCGCGTCGGCCGAGCGCATTCACCTCACGGTGATGTTCTGCGATCTTGTCGGGTCAACGGCTCTGTCCGTCAATCTCGATATCGAAGACCTTCATGATCTGATTGGCGCCTATCACAGGCGCGTCGCGGAGATCGTAGCCCGGTTCGGCGGATTTGTCGCCCGCCGGGTGGGTGACGGCGCTCTCATCTATTTCGGTTATCCGAATGCAGATGAGGACGATCCGGAGCAGGCCCTGCGCGCGGGCCTGGCCGTGATCGAAGGCGTGAGGCTCCTGGAAAACCGAGAGCCGGTCGAGGTGCGACTGGGCATCGCCACGGGTCTGGCGGTTGTGGGAGATCTCATCGGATCGGGCCTCGACAGCGACAAGGAAGTTCTCGGTGAAGTGCCGAACCTCGCTGCCCGACTGCTCGCGCTGGCCGAGCCGAGCGCAATCGTGATCGCGGACAGCACACGGCGGCTCATCGGATCGGTTTTTGCGCTCGAGGATCTCGGATTCAAGGAGCTCAAGGGGTTCACCGAGCCTCAACGGGCCTGGCGTGTGCTGGGCGAAAACCGCTTCAAAAGCCGGTTCGAAGCGCTCCGTTCAGCCGAACTGCCGCTCGTCAATCGTCAGGAGGAAATCGAACTTCTGCTGAGGCGCTGGGCGCAAGCAAGAGCCGGTGAAGGGCGCGTGATCCTCTTCTCGGGTGAACCTGGAATAGGCAAATCGCGCCTGACGGTCGCGCTGAAGGACTCGGTCCAACCCGACTTCATCGAGCTGCAGTATTTCTGCTCGCCTCACCACCAGCACAGCGCGCTCTATCCGATCATCACGCTGCTCGAGCGTACGGCGCATTTCGAGCGCGACGATGCGCCGGCAGCGAAACTGGACAAGCTGGAAGCCGTGATGGCCAGGACATCCGCCTCCAAGCGGGACGTGGCACTGCTTGCAGACTTGCTGTTGCTGCCGACGGCACGCTACCCCGCCATCGAGCAAAACCCGCGGCGTAGAAAGGAGGAGACCTTCGAGGCTTTGATGCATCAGTTCACGGCGCTGGCACAAAGCAAGCCGGTGCTGATCAGCTTCGAGGACCTGCATTGGATGGATCCAACGACCCGAGAGTTTCTCGACCTCTTGATTCGAAAAATCCGGGGCCTGTCGGTGCTCCTGGTTGCAACGTTCCGTCCCGACTTCATCGCGCCGTGGGTCGATCAGCCTCACGTCACCCTGCTGAACCTCAATCGCCTGACCAGGACCGACAGCGAGGCCCTGGTGCGGCAGCTCGCAGCGAATGCGACGTCATTTTCCAGCGAACTGATCGCCGAAATTGTCGAACGAGGCGACGGGGTACCACTTTTCCTCGAGGAGGTGACCAAGACGGTCGTCGATGCCGGATCGGAACCACCGGCAGGGTCGCCTGGTCTGCGCCCATCACTTTCCGTTCCGCCGACGCTGCACGCCTCGTTGATGGCGCGGCTTGATCGTGTGGGCGGCGCGGCAAAGGAGATTGCGCAAATTGGCGCAGCGATTGGCCGCGAATTTCCTTACGAGCTCACGGCCGTCGTTGCCGAACGTCCCGAGTCGGAACTGAAGGAGACACTTGGCCGCCTGGTCGATGCGGGCGTGCTTTTTCGCCATGGCGAGCCGCCGCGGTCGACGTTTCTGTTCAAGCACGGGCTCCTGCAGGACGCGGCCTATAGCACGCTGCTTCGCGGTCCGCGTCGGAATCTGCACGCGCGGATCGCGCAGGCGATCGAGAAGATGTTTCCCGACCTGGTCCAGAGCCAGCCGGAAGTGGTGGCGCGTCACCGGACTGAAGCGGGTCTGAAGAAGAAGGCCACCGTCGATTGGCAGCGTGCCGGCGAGCTCGCACTGCGCCGATCGGCAGGCAACGAGGCGCTCAAGCACTTTTCCACGGCGCTGCGCCTTCTCGAGGAGTTGCCCGACGCCACGGACCGCTGGCAGCAGGAACTCGAGATAAGGCTCGGTCTGGGAACGGCGCTGATCGCGGCGCAGGGCTTTCGCTCGGCAGGTCATGACATCGTCAAGCACTATGCCCGTGCCGTTGCGCTCGGACGAGGGCTCCGCAACGACAAGACGCTATTCAGGGCGATGTGGGGAAACTGGTACGGCAACCTCATTACCGGGCAGACCGACCGAGCCCTTGGGCTGGCCAACGAACTCGTCGAGCTTGCCGAGCGTCTTTCCGATCCCGATTTGATGCTGGAGGCGTATCACTCACGCTGGGCCAATTCCCACGTGCTGGGGCTCAATTCGCTCACGCTCAACGACGCCCAGCGCGGGATCGCGCTTTACGATCCGGAACGTCACCACGCTCACGCCTACGAGTACGGGGGTCACGATACCGGGGTCTGCGCCTATGCCCATAGTGCGATGACGCTTTGGATCACCGGTTCCCCGGAGCAGGCGGTACAGACGTCAGCACGAACTCTCGAACTTGGTCAGAGGCTCGGGCATCCCCCAAGTCTCGTGCATGCAGCCTGGTGGTCTGCGACACTTCGCCAGCTTCGGCGGGAGACGGCAGCGTGCCGCGAGCTTGCCGACCTGACGATCCGCATCGGGCGTGAACAGGGAAGCAACGTGTTCGTCACAAGCCCTCTGCTGCTCGGGTGGGCGCTGTTCGAGTCCGGCCAGGTGTCCGATGGCCTGCAACGAATGGACGAAGCCGTCTCGGCGACGCGGCAGTCCGTTCGACGGTTTTATTTCGACTATGAGCTTCTGGTGTTCGCGGAAGCTCTGCTGAAGACCGGAGAGCTTGATCGCGCGCAGCAAGCCGTCGAAGAGGCACTCGAAAGCATGACGACGAGCCGGAACCGGTTGTTTGAGGCCGAGGCGCATCGGCTCGCAGGATTGTCACTCCTGAGAAGAGGGGCCGATCAGAACGCCGAGGCCCGGCTCTTTCAGGCGATGGAAACGGCCGAGCAGCAGGGAGCGCTCTCGTTCAAGCTCAGGGCAGCCACGAGTCTCAGTCGACTCTGGCTCGATCGAAATAGGCCGAACGAAGCCTACAAGCTCCTGTCGCAAGTCTACAATCGGTTCAACGAGGGTTTTGATACCGCTGATCTGAAAGAGGCTAAAGCCCTGCTGAATGATCTAGGGTAACGCATTTCGTCCAGCACAACCGAGGCTCCTGCGCTGGCGTCGATTGACACGGCCTCCATATTCCACTGAGACAAGTCAATCCATGGCGGAGTTTTCGGCTTCACCATCGCCGCCGCTGCCGTTGACCGGCACCAACCGCGTTGCGGTCAATTCCTTCCTGCCAAAGATTCACGGCGTTCGCGAGCACCCCGGATTCGAACCCAACTTGTGGAAGTTCCGTCTGGCAGCGCGGCTGGTACCCACGGTTTCGTGGCCATGGAAACATCATGCCGATCAATACGTTACAAAGTTACTTCGACGCCGGCCAGGGCACCAGCCTTCGCTGGTGCGCAGCTTCGGGCCGGACGAGCTGGGTCTGACCGCGGCGAATTCGTCGGAGGCGGCGGCTGCCGAAAAAACCGCAAAACAACCCCATGCAAAGTGCGATCCAGCGCACGCTGGGGCTTGCGCATCTTCCGAAACTGCTTGACGCGTCGGTCAGATCACCCCCGACGGACATTGATGGCGCCGATCCGCAGAAGACGGCCCAAGATGGCGAAGACCGGAGGAACGATGTCGTGGCGGACGGGATGTCCCATGGACGCAACTGAAGTCACCTCGGCTTTTCGCTGACGCGACAACCGATCCACGGTCGTGGCGCCGGCTCCTTCCATCGCCACCTGCCACGACCCTGCCGCCATTCCATCCTTGCCGACGAGGCAAGGGAGCTTGCGCCGTCAACTCAGCCAATTGAGTGTGCACCGTAATTCCCACGACGGGAATAGAGTTAATAGTGTTGCGTGTCTCGTTCGGCATGTTGACGCCGCCGATGCCGTAGGGGCGGAACGCATCGAACTGCAGGCCCAGCCTTGACGCGGAACCTGCCCATGAAGTTCGCCGTCGCGCCGAGTGATCTCACCGCTCGTTCCGGCGCCAGACCCCATAAGAGAAGGCAGCCGGATTATTGCTTGACGTCGGCGACGATCGCGGCCAAGGCGGCCGGCTCGCGGATCACACCCATATGGTCGACGGCCGGCAGCACCTTCGAGCTCACCTTTCCGGCATAGGGCCGGATCGTCTCACTGTATTCGTCCGCGAACATCAACTCGTCTTTTTCGCCCGCGATAATGTCGACCGGCGCAGCCACACGAGACAGTGCAGCCTTCCAATCGCTCGGCGGCCCGAAATTAGCTAGTAGCCGATAGGAATAGCGCCAGGTCACTTGCTTGGCAGTAGGCGCTGTGGCGAAAGCGACCACCGGCAGCGATTGCGCCCAGTCAATGCCCGCCCGCCTCATCAGTCCGAGTGCTATGATGCGCGGGACGTCTGCATTCGCCCAATGGGCGGTGCCTTCAAGCGGTCGGCTGGTCGGGGCGGAATAGCCCAGTTCAGGAGCCAGCAGCACAAAGCGATCGAAAACTTTGCCTTCAGCTTCACTGGCGATGCGCAGGCCGAACCCGCCGCCGGACGAATGAGCAACGACGGACAGACGTGTCTCTGGATAGCTCTTGCGCAGCAAGGCGACCAAATCGTCCAGATCGTCGTCGAGTTGACCGATGTACGCAATGTCGCCCCGGGTGCCCGATCCACCATGGCCTCGTATGTCAACCGCTACCGCAGTGACTCCGGCATCGGCCAGCGCTTGGGCCACGGCGTGCATATCGCCCGAAGAGCCTGCGGAGCCATGGATCACAATTGCCACCCGATCCGTCGACCCGTTGCGGGCCGGATAGAGACGGTAGGCAAGCGTGGTGCCGTCGCGAGCCTGGAACTCGGTAACGGGGGGGCGTGCGAGTTCGCTCACTGCAACCGCACCGTCATGGATCGAGTTGAGCAGCGGCGGTCGCTTGAGTGGCACGGACAGCATGACGGAAATCGCGACGGACGCTATACCGACGGCTGACAGGACCCAGCCGACCGGCCGAAGCATGATCTTTGGATGCATGGCGCGCTCCTCGAAATAGGAAACCGCACCGCAGATAGCACCAAGCCGCCGAACTGGGAGCGAGCGTTATCTGCATCAAGATACTGCACACGACGCGCATTCGTCGCGCCCCCGGTCTGAAGTAGGGTCGGCCACCCAGAATTTGCGCGGGCGCTTGGGACTAGGCAGGCACGCAGACGGCACGCAGACAGGCCCGAAGCCACCGATGGACCGGATCGGCGTCTAGCCTAGGATGCCACACCATCGAGACTGTGAAGCCCTTGGTCGGCACAGGAAGCGGAAAGCTGAACATTCCGTCTCGAAGGGCGGCGGTATGCAGTTCTGGGACAGTCGCGACTAGATCGGTCTGCCTCGCTAACGCCAAGGCCGTTGCAAAACCGCTAACGGCGCTGCCAATGCGGCGAGGCAGGTCCGCCGGCAGAAATGGCCGGTCTACTGCATCCTCGTCGAAACCGGTCCGGGAGACGATGACGTGCCGCGCCCCTTTATACGCCTCGGCGGTGACCTCTCTCTCGGCGAACGGGTGCGAGGAGTTGACTACTCCGATGAGACGATCCCGGAACAGAGCCTGTGCACGCAACTCGGGCCCCATCGAAGGCTCAACCACAGCTGTCTCCAGATCGATCCGGCCCTCTCGCAAGGGGGCGCTACCCTTGTCGGGCTTCTGAAGGAAGTTGAGCCGAATTCCTGGCGCTTCCAGGCCGACGCGCTCCAGCAAGCGCGGTCCGAAGTTCTCGACAAACCCGTCAGCCGTACGCAACGTGAAGATTCGCGCCACCGTCTTCAGGTCTAGCGCGTCCGCCGGTCGCAGCATGGCGTGCCCCTCATGGACGATGATACCGACCCGCTCTCGCAGTTCCAAAGCGCGAGGCGTCGGAATGAGGCCACGGCCTGCGCGTACCAACAGAGGATCGCCGGTGGCTTCACGTAGTCGCGAAAGCGTGCGGCTCATTGCCGAAGGACTGAGTCGGAGTCGCTTCGCGGCGCGGGCCACACTGCCCTCCTCAAGAAGGACATCCAATGTGACAAGCAGGTTTAGGTCAGGAGTCGACATGCGCCAACCTTAGCAGAAAACAACCATATGAGGCGTTTGGTGCACGATGAACCTGCAAGCGCTGCTCGTTCCGCCACGCCAAACGTCGCCGTAGCTTCTTCACACAGCCGGAAATCGATTTGCCGGCGAAGGAGCATCAAATGGCAAAGGACATTCTTGAAGAGGCGATGGCGGCGGTGAGCGCCGTTTGGGGGCCGCTGACCACTGAATTGGTCGATGTGTGCCGGCTGCACATCGAGGAGTTGGCAAAGGCGTCTTCGGACGAACCTTGGTTGGCGGCGTTGCACCGCGACCAGCCGGGCAGCCGCAAGCTTTATCGCGATCCCGTGCACGGATTCGTGCTGCAGGCGCACGTCGAGAAAACAGGCCTTTATCGCCCGCCTCACGATCACGGCCGCAGTTGGGTCATCTACGCTGTCCAACAGGGCGAAAGCGTAATGGGAACCTACGGTCGGATTGGCAGTCCCGACGAAAAGGTCAGGCTCATCAAACGCAGTTCCACCTTGGTTAAGTCAGGTCAGGTGCAAGTCTACCTACCCGGTGACATCCATGACACCTTGTGTGTCGCCGGCCCGGCATTGTTGTTTCGCTTCACCGAGAGGGACCTCAAGAAAGAAGACCTGATCAATCATAAGGTCATCCGCTACGTAGAGCGCGACGGCTACTGGACCGTGGGCCAGCCATGACAGCATCGCCTGTTACGACTGCGGCGGATTCGGACGGAGTCGCCGGTCCGCGGCGGATTTGGGCCATTACCTCGGTCCTGGCTGGCATGGTGCTTGTCGTGCTTGACACGGCAATCGCCAATGTGGCGCTACCAACAATCTCGCGATCCCTCCACGTGACGCCGGCGCTGTCTGTCCTGGTCGTCACGGCGTATCAACTGGGTCTCATTATCGCGCTTCTTCCCGCCGCTGCTTTGGGCGAGAGCCTGGGGTATCGCAAGGTATTCTTCGCGGGCACTACTCTGTTTGTCATCGCCTCGCGGTTCTGCGCCTTGGCGCCGACCCTCGCTTGGCTCGTGGCGGCACGCTTCTTTCAGGGCCTCGGCGGCGCAACGATCATGGCGCTGGGCGTGGCCCTGCTGCGATTCACCGTCCCACGGCACCGACTGGGCAGGGCGATTGGTTGGAATGCTCTGACGGTCGCCTTGGCATCCGCGGCCGGCCCAACCATCGGCGCTGCGATCCTTTCGGTCGCACACTGGCAATGGCTATTCACAGTGAACGTGCCGGTGGGCGCAATCGTGCTTATAGCTACCCGGACGCTGCCGAAAGTTCCCGGCCACGGACGCCCGCTGGATGGGTTGAGCGTGGCTCTCAATGCCTGTACGTTCACGGCGCTCGCGATCGCTGTGGAACTGGCTCCGACGAGGTCGACTCTAGCTGTCGTACTCTTCCTCGTTGCGATGAGTTCTGCGACGGCGCTCGTGCGGCGAGAAGTCGGCCGACCTGCCCCGCTGGTCCCGTTGGACCTTTTGGCTCGACTACCCTTCCGAGTGTCGGTTATCGCTTCGGTATTGTGCTTTGCCGGTCAGACCGCGGGGTTAGTGACGCTTCCCTTTTATCTGCAGCATACTTTCGATCTATCACCGCTTATGACCGGCCTCTGCCTGACGGCATGGCCGCTGACGGTCGCTTTCGCGGGGCCCACGGCCGGCCGTCTGTCGGACCACGTGCCGACGGCATGGCTTTGCCTGGTCGGCGGCGTACTCCTCGCCATCGGGCTGGCGGCGACAGGGCTCCTGCCGCTTCACGGGCAGCCGCTGGCGCTGGCTCTTTGCGGTCTGGGTTTTGGCCTATTCAATGTGCCAAACAACCGCGCGATGTTCCTCTCGGTGCCCCGCGAGCGCAGTGGGGCTGCGGGAGGGCTACAGGGCGTCGCGCGCCTGACAGGCCAGACTGCGGGCGCGGTCGTGATGAGCCTGCTGCTCGACCTGATGCCGCTCGATGCTGCTCTGCGGTCTGGGCTGGCCTTCGGCGCGACGCTAACCCTGGTTGCAGGGCTGACGAGCATCTTGCGCACCGGCACGCCGGACGCGATGCCGCAATAATCAGTATCAACCGGCCTCCAAATTTTTGCGAGGCATGAACTACGACGCTGTCTGTGACGCCAGTCCAGTGGATGTGAAATATCATGACGACGCTCTCGACCAACAGCGAAGCTGCAAACCCGCCGGCTGCATCTCGCTCCCGGATCTTGTGGACCGCCTGTGCTGCGCATGCGCTGCATGATGGCTATACCGATCTGATCTATCTCTTGCTGTCGGTCTGGCAGGCCGAGTTTGCGATCGGTTATGGCGCGCTTGCGTTCCTGCGCGCGCTCGCGGCGGCTTCCATGGCCGGACTGCAGGTGCCGATGGGCCGAGTCGCCGAACGTATCGGCGGCCGCGCCACGCTCGCGTTTGGCACCGCGCTCGCAGCCATCGGCTACATCATCGCCGGCTATTCAGCCGGCATCGTCGGGCTCTGCATCGCGCTGGTCGTGATCGGATGCGGCTTGAGCACGCAGCACCCGATCGCATCCGCCGCGGTGTCGCGGGCCTATCAGGACGACGCACGCGGTCCGCTCGGCACCTACAATTTCGCAGGCGATATCGGCAAGGCCACTATTCCGAGCAGCGCGTCACTTTTGCTCGCCCGGATGTCCTGGCACCACATGCTGTGGACGCTCGCCGTGCTTGGAGTCTTCGTCGCGGTGGCAGTTGCGATTTTCCTGCCTGCAAACCTGCGGCCGGTACATAACAGCGCCAAAGCTGAATACCGCGCTTCCGGCGCACACGGGGGGCTTTCTCTGTTGCTTGTGATCGGCATACTCGACTCCAGCGTGCGCATGGGATTTCTGACCTTCCTGCCGTTCCTGTTGAAGGAACAGGGCGCATCGCTTGCAATGGTCGGCCAGGCGCTGGCGCTGGTGTTCATCGGTGGGGCGGCCGGGAAATTTGTCTGTGGTTGGCTCGGCGCGCGGTTCGGTGTGCTTGCAACGGTGCTGTTGACCGAGACGGGCACGGTCGCCGTCATCCTGGCCGTACTGATCCTGCCGCTGGCGCCAACTCTCGTGCTGCTGCCCGTCCTCGGCATCATGCTCAACGGCACGTCGTCGGTGCTCTATGGCACCGTGCCGGAACTCGCGCACGCGGGCGATACTGAGCAGGCATTCGCGATCTTCTACACGGGGACCATAGCCGCAGGCGCAACCGCGCCGATCTTGTTCGGCATTCTCGGCGATCACATCGGCGCGCATGGCGCGCTGCTGGCGACCGCAGTCACCGCCGCCGTGATCTTGCCGCTCGCCGTAGCGCTGGCGCCCCGCCTCCCGGTGGCAGAGCGGTCCGGCCGGCGCTGAGAGCGTTTTCGCACCGAGACCGAACGTAGACGTGATCTGCAAAGGAGACATAGGCAACATGATGGGTGATACGAGCATTCGGGCTGGCCAGTGCCATTGCGGTGAGGTGCGTTTTGAAATGACGCTTATCGACCGCTTCGATTCGATCCGCCCACGGAGTCTGCTCTTGTCACTCTACGCTGCGGTGAAGCGCGGCGAACTCACGCCGATCAAGTTCGGCAAGACGACGCTGTTCTACAGACCGTCCGGTCGTCGAGTCAGCTTTACCTTCACAAACGGACATTGCCAGCCGGTCCGCTAAGGCCTACTGGCGACACCGACGCATAGCACCACATTGCGCTTAATCAGCGAACCTCAAATGTAAGAGTGGGTTTGTGAGTAGATCGAATCCAACGCATAAATAATCGCAATAAACCAGTTAGTTAGAAGCGTATTTGGTTCCGGCCAGAACACCAATCGAGCGTCCACCCCCATTCGCCAACATTCATCAACAACGGCGGGCCCAAATTGCATTCTGGCCTTCGCGGTCGTTCGCTCGATTTTGCTGGTATCCGGCTGCTTTCTCCGACAAGCGCTCTCGTTGTCATGCGCGGATCAAGCCGGGCATGAGAACGAGAGAGCTGCTTGGTGCGGAAAAAATCGGACCTGCCCCCGGGACCTCGATCCACAAGACGGACGCCGCAACCGGTCACAGTTTCGATTTGAGTTCGGTGTCGAGATCCACAT
>Ga0335071_10000162_pt1 | contig 78929 bp, 106 predicted proteins | sample Lox_Sample_15_FD_206724 | JGI IMG/M metagenome (GOLD analysis project Ga0335071, IMG submission 206724) | Soil microbial communities from Loxahatchee National Wildlife Refuge, Florida, United States - Lox_Sample_1.5 | ecosystem: Environmental > Terrestrial > Soil > Wetlands | place: USA... | reverse complement strand
CCCTGAGCTGGCCCCTGAGCTGGCCCCTGAGCTGGCCCCTGAGCTGGTCCCAGAGCTGGTCCCAGAGCTGGCCCCTGAGCTGGTCCCCGAGCTGGCCCCTGAGCTGGCCCCCGAGCTGGCCCCTGAGCTGGCCCCCGAGCTGGCCCCTGAGCTGGCCCCCGAGCTGGCCCCTGAGCTGGTCCCAGAGCTGGTCCCTGAGCTGGTCCCCGAGCTGGCCCCCGAGCTGGCCCCCGAGCTGGCCGCACACATCCTGCCAGGCTTTGCTTTTGATGACCGCCAAGATCAGCAAGCATTCCAGCGGTGATCGTCCCCACAAGACAATCGGGCGATTGGTTACGCCGATCTCGTCCCGCATCGCAAGGATCGCTGCCTCCGCTTTGGATCGATCCGCGCGATCAGTGCAAGTACCCCAGCGAAACCATTCGCTGCGATAGCTCGGCAAGATCTCTGTCTGTTCTGGCGTCAGTTGCTCTATTTTCATGTGGTGATTATTGTCGAACGACCTCGATTTTTTTCGGCACCTGCCCGATGATCTTGTCCCGCTCGGGACCGGTCCGGATCTCCGTGACGATGTAGCTCGGGGCATGGGCGGACCAGGCCTCCATTTCCCTCCGGCAGGCGCCGCAGAAAAACCGTATCGGCATCGCCACGTAGTCCTTGATCTCTCCGTAGACCTTGAACTTGGCGATGGGGATCTTACCCTTGCACTCGGTGGCGTACTGCAGAGCGATAGCAGGAAACGCGCGCTCGAAGTCAGACGCAGGGCAGAACATGTTGATGGTACCGATGGCCCGAGCCGTCTTGCACCGGCCGCACCTCGTGTTACCGATGACCGTGGCCCGCCACAAAGAGACAGCGTCGGTGCGCCCGTCGAACAGCTTCTTTCTGTGGAGTACCTCGTGCTTGCGTCGGGATGCTTCCCCCATGGTGGCCTTATCCTTTCGTCGGTTATTGATTATTGTCGCTCCGCCTGCGATTTGCCCTCGTCGAGAATCCCGAGCGCCTGGCGCACGGTCTGCCCCGCATAGGCCTCCCTATCCGTTTTCGGCCGCCCGATATCTAAGTTGGTCGGCAGACTCGACAGCGCCTCTCGGGATAGGCGGTCGATGTACTCGAGCTTGGCTCGCGCGCCGGTCCCTGCTTCATATCGTTCGCACCAGTTGCTGTTCGGGTCGAGCCAGCACGCGAACGCCTCCGCCCATGCCTCGTCGGGATGGCGCTGGGCATAGCCCGGCTCGACATCCGTCATGTATCGGACGAAGTCAGGGTTGTTCTCGTCGATGGGACCATCTGGCTGGTGCGTCGGGTACGGCAGCAAGAAATCGCCGAAGTGCTGAGTCCAATCGGGACGGCGCCACAGCTCGAACGCGTAGTTGACCGAGTGACCTACCTCGTGCCGAATCGCCCTGGTGACGTTCTCCCATGTCCAGGGGTAGCGCTGGAATGCCAGGTCTCGCAGTTCGTCGGTCGCGAGAAACCACGGCAGGTTGACCACGGTGCCCCGGTCTGCTGCCCAGAACCCAGCCTGCCCCATCTGATAGTTCGGCTGGTAGTGGGTGATACGGGCGGCGCGCATTTCTCCGTGGATCTGCTCCAGGATGCCCGCAAGGGTTCCGGTCGGAACGAGCTGCAGCGACTCCACCGGTCGGTCGAGCAGAGCAGCCATGGGCCCATCATCGAAGAGCGGCTCCGCCTCGCCGTACAGACGAGCAATCCTCGCCCAGGTCGCCGCCCCGCGCATCACGAAGGCCTTGTCGTCAACGATGAAGTCCACGAGCGGCTTTCCGCCAATGCCATCGTCGATTGCGTCGAACACGCCGGGTAGCTCCCGGTTGACGAAGTCCACCATCTGGTGGTAGCGCGCCCAGTACAGCGGCTTGGACTCGAGCCATGCCCGGCGGTCGACGTGCACGGCCCCGACGCGCACCAGAGGGTTGAGGTTCGGATCGTACAACAACGCTCGGCTTGCCCGGCCAGACCACAGCAACAGGATGTGGCCGGCGCGCTTCAGGGACAGCAGCGCCTCGCGCGCTCCCTCCATGAATTCGAGCGGCGTTGTCACGTCAGCATACGGGCGGTCCTGCTTGACTACCGTGCCGTCGAAGTCGATGGCTCCGATCACGCTAACGCCCCTCGTTCAGCTCTTTCAGGGATTGGGCTGCAAGGTCACCACCGGGCGGGGGCTCCTTCTGCAGCTGCTCCACCTCTCGATTCGGGTCCTCGATGTTGAAGTCGGGGGAGACATGCCGCACGGCCGTGCCAAGCGTGATGACCCGGCCGTTTCTCGCTGCCACCGTGGCCGTGACCTTCGTCGCCGTGTCCTGCGGCGTGGGCGCCGAGAAAGGCGGCCACACCAATTCCAGGTGCTTCCCCGCGGTGGCCCCGATCTTGTGGTCCTGCCAGTTGCCATCGACTAGGCGTTGGGGCAGGTCGATCGTCCGCCGCACGATCTGACCTCCGTCCGCCTTCGCCATACCGAGCTTAACCACGGAAGTGATGAGCTTGCGCATGAGCTTCACCAGGCCGGCTCCATATTGCTCACGCAGCTTGCTCGCCTTGGCGTGCATGGCGGCTACGCGCTTCACGATCTCGGTCGCCGTGGGGCTGCCTGAGCCGACCTCTTTCTCTTCTTCTGGAAGGACGCACGCGCAGGTCTCGAGCACCTCACGGCGGAATTCGGCCGCCACTTCGAGCGCGGTCTTAGCGCCACTACCCTGGCTTTCGAGATAGCCGACTTGGCCACCTTTCTCCGTCTGGATTGCCGAGTCACTACCGAGGGTCACAGTTTGGAAGCTCCCGTCGGACGCGATGTGCGGAGTCGGGTCGGCATTCCTTAGCGCGGCTTTGTGGGCGCCCGACCTCAGCTCGCTGATGCGGTCGATATTGTCGTAGCAGCCGAGCACGTCGGGGTCGCCGTCGATGTCGCCCGAGACACGCAGATTCTGGATCCACTCCACTGGCACGAAGCCAAGGTCATGCTTCACCATCGAGTCCACCGTGGCCGGATCGGTCCAATTAGGCTCCTCGCTTCCGTCCCCCACTGGCATCGCTTTCCAGAGACAGTCCACTTCGCGATCGATGATCCGCCGGTACCAATATCTCTCCTCCTTCCAAGCTCCCGTTTCGGGATCGCGCTCCTCCTTGGGATACATGTACCTAATCTCAAGCTCCACGAGCTCGGTCGGATCCTTGGCGTCGAAGCTTGGGAAGCACCACCGAGCATCGAATTCCTCGAACACCACCCGCCCATTGATGAGCTTGAAGCCTATCACCGCCGTGCCCATTGCTCCGCCCATGCTCCTGCACAGAGCGGCCGTGGACATGAGCATGTATCGCTTGGTGACCTCCTGGCACCATGCTTCGGTGTCGGCATCGCCAGGCACCTTCCACAGTGGGTTCTGCTGCTCGCTGAACAGCAGATCGCTGAACCGATCCACCACGACCTTGCCCAATTGGGCGGGAGCGCTCGGGCGGCGATACCGCAGCGGCAGGTTGGCCAGCCCCCCGCCCGGATCCTGATAGCCGGGAGGCAACACGGCCTGAGAGGCAATCGACTCCCTCGTCAGCGTGTCTGCGTGCTGGCTTCCGTCCCAGTCCACCATGCACGTATCGTACTGCTGGGTGCGGTAATAGGCATACCGCCGATTGAGCTCCACCTGCCGTTCGGTCAAGCCGAGACGTCGGTCTCGCTCCATGACCAGCTCCTTATCGGCCACGGTGTCGATGATTCGATTTGGTGCCCCGATGTCGCGTGTGATTCCGCTTGCCATGTCGCTATCCTATCACCACTTTCTGAGGTTCAGGTTGACCACGCCCGTCTTGGGCTTGGGTTTCTCAAGCTTCAGCAGCTTCGCGGCGTGCGCGAAGTAGCCCGCCATCACATAGTCCGAGGTGTGGGCCTCGGGCGTGTAGGCCAGCAACCCATCGATCCAGGCCTGCACCTCCGGGTGGCATCTTCCACCCCTGCTCGGGATGATCCACTTGCAGGGGTTGGCCGCCAACCCGGCCGTCATCCCCTCGATGCCAAACACCGGGTCGACCTTCTGCTTGCCGGTCGTGAAGCCCACGATCTGGATAGACGTTCCATGCTGGACCAACTGCACGATGTAGTCCTGGGCTTGGTTGTTCTCGCAAACGAAAAGCGCGCCGGAAAATCGTCGCTCCATCTCCTCGATCTTCTCAAGGATCTGCGGCGACAGCATCCTCGCCCCCTCGACCCACAACAGCTCCTCGTCCCCATTCGGATGGGTGAGCAGAACGAAGAACACCGTCTTGGCGTTCTTCTCTTCCTTCTTCACGCCGAGGTCTATTCCTATGTCGACCCGACATCCAGCGGGAACCGCGCGCAGGGCATAGGCAGGATCCTTCCCTTCCCCGCGCCGTTTGGCGGCCTCGATCCACGCTTCCTTGAACCGCGAGGTTTCGTCGCTCCGCACCTGCAGCATCAGCTGCCGGTTCGCTTCTGCCGGCGTGAGCTCGGCAATTCGCGCCTGAATGGCGGATTCGCCCCAGCGCTCCGGCCACTGCGGGGTCCGGCCGTCCCTCTTCACGATCGGGAACTTGAAGGCCTTCCAGCGTGGATTCTTCGCCAACCGGTGGGCCAAGTCATCCGGGTGGAAGGCGTTCACCAGGAAGATCGCACGACCGTTCACCGGGTTGAGCCGACCTGGCACCGAGGTCAGGTACCACTCCTCCATCTGCTCGCGCATGTGGGCGGTCCGCGTGTTGTCGAAGTTCAGGATGTCGTCCATGATGATCTCGTTCAACCGGCTGCCCTGGAAGTTCGAGCCCACACTGATGACGTTGATCGACGGATCTTTCGCCTTGTGCGGTCGGAGCACTGTCATGCTGCTGGTGTTCCACGAGGACTCTGGGTCCGGAACCAGCTTCGGAAACACCCGGTGCAGCTCTTCTGAGCTTTCGATGTAGCGTCCGATCAGACCGGCGATCTTGATCGCCATCTCGTCGCTCGCGGAGCAGATCCCAAACAGCAGCTGCGGGTTCTGCCCAAGCCGGAACAGCGTGCGGGCGATCGACAGATTGATGGTCTTACCGCTTTCGGGGAACGACCACACAATCAGCCGGTCGTACTGGTCTGCGAGGTAGTGCCAGGCGTAGTGCATCTCGGACAGGTCGACTTCGGACCCTGTCTGTTCATCCCGCATTACGTACGAGACGAAGGCTCGGATGTTCGTCCTGGCCAGGGCAATGTGGCGCTCCTCCGCGATCTCGTACGCGTCCTCCAGGTCGTGGCGTTGCGCTGATGACAGCATGGACTAGGTCGACAGAACCGTGAAGGGTGGCCGGCAATGGGCGTTGCAGGCGCACGCTGCCTCCAGCGCCTCCATCAATCTCCCGCGATTGTCATCCCAGCTCCTGGTCGAATACAGCGAGCCCATGGCGTAGCGGCAACCGCATCCCACGGCGTCGCATCCATCAACCGTGGTCATAGCGTTGAAGTCGTCCTCGACCGTGTACAGCTGGCTGCCGTATCCGATGAGGAAGCATTCAGCGAGCTCGTTCCCATCCTGGTGTCTCCTCACCCACCCATGCTCGCAGAAGGCCTTCCGAATGGCCGTCATCAGGTGCAGGCGGATGAAGGCTCCATCGGACACGCCAGCCCTGCGCTTGGGCACCTTCACCGCGTGCTGCAACAGCTGGGTCATGCGGAGCGAGCCAGATACGCCGATTACCAGCGGCCCAAGCCGGAAGACCTTGGGATCTCGCATGATGATCAGGCCGGCAAAGCTGTCGGTCACCGCGCTGTCGCCGCCGATCAGCACCCGGCCGTGGTCCTCAATGCCGACGATGCAGGTCATCCAGCTATGCCTCCTTAATCGCTTCGGACAGACCAGCCAGCTCATCCGCGGTCGGCCATCTCCAAGATTCGGACAGTGCCGACAGGCGATGGCTGATCGCTGGGCTGCCACAACGCACATAGAAGCAGATCTGCTCTGGCAATTCATCCCACAGGATACACGCGTGGGAATCATCCGGCTTAGCCTGCACCCTGATCAGCGTTGGTTCTATGACCCTCGGGATCGACACCATCACCAGATCGCCTAGCTGAGGAACCTTCAACCCCAACGCCAGAGCCGCATTGGCTAGCTTGCTCATGTATTCCGCAAACCTCACCTGGTCCCATTCCCGGTCGGAGATCTCTTTTGCCAGCATCTGGTCAAAACCAAGGACTGCCGCCATCGGAACATGTGGGCAGGCGACGTCGAACAACATGTTCTCGAGCCTGTCACGCTCCGCCTGTATCAAAGACACCTGAGCTGGTCCTGTCTTCCTTATTCGAGAGCTAGGCATTGGGTCCATCCTTTCCTCACCGCCTGTTCGTTGGGATCATCCCCGTAGGCAGTGCCGGTAATGATCTCTGCGGTGCCGGCGCTGTGGCAGCCGGCGGTGGCCCATTCGGCTGCCCTGGTTCAGGCGCCGGCACCGCTTCGAATGTTGCGTTTCCCTTGGGCACCTCGGCCGGAATAACCGGCGTGCCAGTGACCTCGATGGCGTCCGCAAGGCTGGGGGGGCGCTCCTTCCCCTCGAGCACCGCCTGAGCGATCCGAGTAGCTCGCACCATCTTCGCCGCCACCTCCTCGTCAGACAGAGATTCCAGGCGGCGCGACTCCGACCTGATGGGTCCTCCCCCGGGCCCGCTGAGCTCCACCGCCTCCCGCGGCTTATCGCACAGCAGCCATACAAGGTCTCTCCAGAATTCGTACTGGTGCGGATTGGACTGGTTGATCGCCGAGATCATCCCGACATGGATCAGCAGCTCCCGAATGGTCATCTGGTCGAGCCGCTTCCCGTTCTTGTCCACGACTGGCGACCCGTCGAGGTTGCGCAGATGCGCGGTCGCCATCAGCATTCGCGCCCACCGAACCTGCGGACGCCCGACCAAGCCAGGGTCCGCCGAGATCTCATCCTCGATCGCCTGCAGCGTCCTCCCAGCGCTCGGGCCCTTGCTGCGCCACTTACGCTGGGTCTCCTCCAGCTTCACGCCCTTCGCCACCAGCTCGGCCTCGACCCTCACATCCTCTTTGCTCATGATCGGTGGGGCGTGCGCAACCGGAGGGTCGTCAGGAGGCAGGCCGCTAAAGCCGCCACCCTTGCGCCCCCCCTTCTTGCGCCGGATGTGACCGATCAACGCCATCGGTCCTACTCCGTAGCTTCGAGGAGGGAATCAATCAGGTCAAAGCACGAGATCAGCGTCTCCTGTCTCGACACATGGATCTCGTCCCCATTGCCGTAGGTGAGCCTCGCCCAGAACCCGCTGCTGTACTTCCCGCACTGCAGCTTCGGGAACAGCGCCCGAGTGAGGTCGTACTGCAATGCCTTCTGCAACCGCGGCCACATCATCGACCACCTTGCTTGTCAGGCGTCAGAGCGGCCGTCGCACTCCCCAGTGGCACCACGTTGGACGGCATCGGCGTAGGCGTGGCGGTCGCTTCCACCCCTGCAGGCGGATGGTGCATCTCCTGCACCGCCTTCATCACCCGCTTGTCGATAATGTCCACGATGGCCCGGTCCAACAAGGCGGCAGCCCGGCGGCTCGGAAACTGCGCGCCTGTCTCGTACAGTGAGAGGGCCTGTCGCGAGACTCCGCTAGCCTCGCAAAGGGTCTGTTGGTTGATACCAAGCATCACTCGCAAGAGCCTGACGCTGAGCATTGATTCTAGTCAGTAGTACAACACAACAGGTTCACAGTCAAGCTCGAATGACGATTTTAATTGTACAGCAGAATCATACACTTACAATCGCGACTTGGTCAGTAGACTAACTATTTCTGGCGAGTGATTGTAGCCACCTTCAGTCCAGCACGTGGTGAAGCATGTAAGTGCCCTTGGCCCCGCGAGGCATGCCGTTGCGAAGCTCCATCGTGAGCCACTCGCACCGGCCACACCGTGGTGCCGGATGGTCGGTTGGTCACCGCACGCTGTCGACAAACGCCTGGCTTGCAGCCCTGTGCTGGAAATGGTTCCAGAGCATTGGTAGTAGGCCTGGAAGGTCGGGGCCGACGAATTCCATGCAATCCTTGCACAGGAGAACCGCCTCACCTGACTTGTCGTATACTTTCGGCTGTTTCCCGCACTTGCAAGGGACGAGCCTCCGCTCCCTCCTGTGCGCCTCTACCTGGGCTCGCACCGTGTCTGGCAGGCCTGCGACCTCCCAGCCCTCGAAGCTCCTCTCGTCTTCGTTCTCCCACCAGCGCTTACGCCAGCCGCGGAATCCAACGATCTCCTGGTCGAGCGTGCACGCCACCGCACCTCCCTTGCGGACTATGCACCACCCGCGGCCGGTGCGCTCCACCCTTGTCACCGGAGCATAGCCGCGCAGTCTGCCCCAGGCGACGATGTACAGACGCTCACCCGGGGAAATGGGGGGACGACCACCTCCGAGGTGGAATCCCCATTCCAGGGAGCTTGCTGGATCGCCAGCAACGTCGCCCTCACGAATCCAGTCCAGCCACATGCCCTTCGGGACGGTAACCACAAGGTCGGTCATGAGAGTTCCTGTTTGGTTGCGCTCGAGAACAGCAACATCCAGTCTTCGAGCTTTGCTTGCTTCTGCTCCGCCCAGCGCCACAGCACCGAGTCGACGGTCGTGGCTCTGTCACCTGTGAGGGAGCCGAGCAGGTTGCAGAGAGCTTGCGGCTCCATCTCTGCTGCCGTGCTCGCTCTGACTAGGTGGACATCCGGTTTGACCACGTCTGCCCCTAGGAGTTTTGCCAGATGGTAACAGGTCACCGGTCCAATGAACGGTAGAGAGCGGAGATAATCGACGTCCGCACGATGCTCGACGATGATGTCGAAACAGTCGCGCACCAGGCAGGCCATCTGGATGATGGCGTCAATCTTCCTTGGATAGTTCAGAACTCGCAAAGCTCCAGGGCGGCACCTCTCGTCTATGCGCTCCGGATCGAAACCGTTGAACGCGTCTTCGAGCGCTGGCCACAGCTTGCGCGCCACCTGGAAACGAAAACCGCTGTTCACGATGACCCATGCCGTTTCTCGCATCACGTAGCCTGGGGTCAGCTGCACGAAGCGCAGATTTTCGGCCCAATCGATGTCACTCGCAAAGCCAGCTCGGACAACGAATTCCTTGGCAGTGAGGTAGCCTACCAACAGCAGACGGTCACGCTCTGGCAGTAGGTACAGGTCGAGTGTCACTTTAGACCGTCGTCAACCTTCCGGTACTGCTCCGGGTAGAGCAGCACGTTCTGGCCCCTCTCGTCCTCCGGTGGGAAAGGCAGCACCTTGGATGCCGCCTCTCGCTCATCGGGCGTCAGACTCTCTATGATCTCGAACCATACGCCGTCGTCCTGCATTCTCCTCCTGCGCAATACAGCCGCTCGGCCGCACAGTGGATGACCTACCTGGGTGATGACCACAATCATCGCTCTCTAATCCACCAATCTGAGGTGTGGTCGATTCTTACGGGTACGCTCTCCCTGAGGAACGTAAACTTTGACCTCCTTCGGTATGCTGTCTTCGAACACCGCGTAGGAGTCGGTGACTGGAACCCTCATGCTGAAGACGGCCTCCCACGGGACGAACGTGTCGTGTGGGTGCTGCTGAAACGATAGGGTGGCCCACACCCCGTCGTCCGTAATGGTGAGGTCAGGGATGGGCACCGGCATGTTGTAGCCGTACTGCAAGGCGAGACAGGGTTGCCCTTTCAGATCCTCTGGCACCCGCACCCCGTCCCGGCGGGGGTCGAGGTAAACCGTAACCCAGCCTTCCTTCAGAAACTGGAGGAACTGCGCTTCCTTATCTCGTGCGGTTGTCGTCACCGTCTCCATGCTTTCCCTTCGCCTTTCTGGCCATCACGCCGAGATGAGAACCTCGCTGATTTCCCCGCGGGACTCCCCCTTGCAGTTGACGTTCCTCCGGGCTGCCACCTTCTCTACCTTCATGCCCTGATAGAGCTCGAACACGGCCGGGGCGGAGCTATTGGACAGCAGCACGTGCACCCCGCAGGTGGCAAGCTCGCGCGCCATGCTGGCTAGGCACCGCTGGTCCTCGGGCCCGAACCCGCCCGCCGAGTAGCTCGTGAATGACGAGGTAGCAGATAGCGGAATGTATGGAGGGTCGCAGTAGACAAAGTCTCCCCGGTTAGGCCTGAGCAGTGCCGTGCGGAAGTCGGCCTGGATGAGCTCTGCCCCCTGGAGCGCCTCCGAGCAGGCACGCAGATTCGCGACGTCGCAGATGGTCGGGGGCGTCTTGAACTTGCCGATCGGCACGTTGAACTTCCCACTGGCGTTCACGCGATAGAGCCCGTTGAAGCACGTCTTGTTCAGGTAGATCATGCGGGCCGCCACCTCCGCCGGATCCGTGTACCGCCGGTCGCGCACGCTGTAGAACTGCACCTCGCAGTGGCCGAGCACGAGCTCCTGCAGCAGATCGATCACCACCTGCGGATTGTCTCGCACCGCTTGGTAGGTGGTGACGATCTCCTGGTTGATGTCGCTCAAGACAGCCCGCTGGGGTCGGAGAGCGAAGAACAGAGCCCCTCCCCCGAGGAATGGCTCGTGGTAGGTGGCGAAGCTGGACGGCACCCGGGCCAGAAGCTCGGGCATGAGTTGCCGTTTTCCTCCGACCCATTTGACAAGTGGCGTTGCTTTGGTCACCGGGCTTCCTTCCTTGTCTTGTCAAAATTGGCCGGTTTCCGGCTGGCACGGGCGTAGGCCAGCTTGAGCTCTTCCTCGCGCCTCTTCGCTGCTTCCAGGTCGCTCCGACTTGCTTGGTTGAGGCGCACGGCCATCTCGATCCGAGCCACGTGCCCCACGGCTTGGACGTACTCCATGGCAAGCTTCAGCATCACGCCGCTTTGCTCCCCCTCGGGTGGTTCACCACGTGGCAAACAAGAGCCTTCTTGCGGTCGCGGCGACTCTCGTATTCTTCCCGCTGGTGTAGAGTAGCGGAGCCTAGATCGTCAACTGGACGTTGCGCCGGTACGGCTCGAGCAAACTCCGCGATGTCGGGGATGCACCGGTCGCACGGCAGAAGCAACCCGCACTTGCACCTTGGCAGGTCCACCGGGACCGGTTTCGTCTTGGGCAAGAACTGGCGGTTCCAGTTGCGGATCGCCTGATCCCGCTGCACTGCCGCCATGGGCGTGGATAGTAAGCACCCGCTCGGTTTCTTGTCCAGACGCTTGGACGGTCGACCCGTGTGCTCCACCCGGTTCGGGCAGATCACCTTGTACCGGCGCCAGAGCTTAGGTCTGTCTAGGACCAGGGGCTCGGCGCCGCACTTGCAGCGCGCCGGCTCCTCGTACGGCAGGTGTGGACGTCCCCTCACGCCTTCACCGAGGTGTGTGATACAAAGACGCGCTTCCCGCAGTGTGGACAGCGCATATCGGCGATCTGAGCATCAACCTCCACCTCGAGGTCCGACGTCGCCTTGTACAGACGCTTCTGCGTTCGGCGCAGTTGTACCGATCCTTCTAACCATGCGAAGCCAAACACCGCCATCATGATGATGGCGACCAGACATTCATTCGTGCTCACGACGTCACCGGCTCGAACTGCTCGACCCACACCTCGACCGTGAGGAAATCGACGGCGCCAATCTCGCCCGTCAGCCCGATCTGAGCAGTCCCTTGCTCCGCCTTTCTTCTCCACTGGGCCAGCAGTTTCTCAATGGCGGCCGGCTGTGCCTCCTTGGGCATTCCGGCGATGAGCGTAACGTCGCGGAGCAGATCCGGCGAGACGGAGCGCAGAAACTCCTCCAACACCTTGTTCTTGCAGACCACCTCCCGCACCTGCTGCCCTGGAACCACCTGGCCGACCGGGACCATGACCTCGTTGAGGGTACCGCTTTGCGGATCCAGGACCGTAGCCCGGTACAGCTTCGCCGCCTCACCTAGGTAGGACTCCGCCTGCTCCACCTTGGCATCCTGTTGCGCGGCCACATCGTCAGCGCTGATGATGCTCACCTCGCATGCGGCGCATTCGTAGCCGATGACCAGGACGGCATCTTCGCACGCCTGGCGCCCCTTGTACTCCAGCTGGTCCCCATCCAAGTGGCAGGCCTGCACCGTCTTCGTCCATGCGTGCTCGATGACGGCGCCGCTCTTCCGCAGGTCGCTTTCGCAGTTCGGGCATCGATCTGGCAGTTGGACCTCCGCGGTCTTGAGAGGAGGTCGAGGCAATATGGTCAGCGTTGCTGTGATGGTCCCCATGATGGTCTCCCTGTAGTTATTGTCGGCGGTCCTGAGTTTTATCCATCTCCGTGATCTGGTCCGCGCGCCGGGTTCGAACCGGCTTGCCGCCGCTCGGCGTGAGCCCTCGGGCTCGATTTCGGAGCGACACCCACCGCTGGGATTCGTGGCTGCGCGGAGTCTCGACTGCTATTCAGTTTTTCGATCCACACACAAAAGACGAGTTTGTTTCCTTGGTCGCCTCGTGGCTAGCTCGGGACCGTCAGGACCGTAGCCCTCGCGCATAAACCGAATCCACCGGTTTCTTCGGCGAGGTGTACTGAATGCCGCCGAGATGCGATGTTTCCGCGGTCAATCAGGCGAGAGAGGTAGCCGCTCTCCAACTCGCCAACCGCGGACAGAATCACGTACAGGTCGCCGACATGCGCCGGGCCGCTGGCCGAGATGATGGCGACCGAGTTGCTCACGCTCTGACCTCCAGCCGCTCACGCTCGCAGCGCGGGCAAAAGTCGTTCTCAGCGCGGCCGCGCGACAGCGGAAACAGCAGGCAGATCGAGCCGCACGCCACGCATCGTCGATCATCGGAGAAGAACCGCAGCAGGCCCAGACGTCCGTCGCGGATGCGCTTCCCGCCGTGGAGTTGCAGCGGAACCCAATTCACCTTGCCTCCGCCGACGATCATCGAAACACCTCCGCCAGGCTGGCCCACCCGACGTAAGCGCAGGCGAGCAGAGTCAGGACAACGACCGCAGTGCCGAGGACGCGCATCACCGAGCCCTCCTGGAGCGTTGCCACAGCCACCAAGTCACCGGCGTGAGCAGCCAGGCAACGATGGGCATCGGCGAGCCGAGGCGGATGCAGTCCTTGAGTGCGCGCATCAGTTGCGCTCCTTGTCGGCATACTTGCGCCGAATCTCGTCGAGCAGTTCGTCGTCCTGGCGCTCCAATCGGTCGGTCCACCAGACCACGAGGCGGACGACTCCGTAGGATAGACCGACGGGAATCAGGCCAATACAAATCAACTCGCGCATGGTCAGTTGCTCCTTGTGTCGGGGTTTCGTTGCGACAGCCAGACGCAGTAGTCTCCCCACACCGGCGTGGCGCCGATGAGGTCGCGCGTCCGTTGTTCGAGCATGCGAGCGAAATTGATGAGCAGTCGCTCGTTGTAGGCCGCGACTTCGGCGGCACGGATGTCGGGATCGCGGGTGAGCATTACGGCTTCCTCCGTTTTTCTTGGGCCGCTCGGGCGGCGTAGCGAATGAGCGCCTGGCCGATACGGCGGGCGTTGCCTGGCGTGAGCTTGACCGAGATTCGCACATCGGTGCCATCTTCGAGCAAGACCGCCAGAGTCACGTAGCCAGGCTCGCCATCGCAATCGCAACGACCGCCGATGCGTACACCAGCTTGATACAGGCCGGACTGACGGATGGTGAGACTCACGACTGCACCGCCGGCAGCTCGCGCGTCGTCGCCAGGTCCGAGCGAATCGACTCGGCCAGGGCGGTGGTCACGACCGGGCACTCGCGCGTGGTCCGGAGGGCCGAGGCGCGCTGGCGGCGCAGCAGCTCGGCCAGTATGGCGGCCTGCAGGTCGGACTTCACGACACCACCTCAATTTGCCATGCGCGGTTTAGTAATCGCGCAATCCGATGCGCTTCCGCGCGCAGGAGCAGGGTCATCTGTCGGTAGCAGTAGCAATACGACTCGCTGCCGTCCGAGTGGACCTGGTGCACCTCGACGCTGACGAGTCCGCGCCAGAAATCCTCGACGACCACTGCGCGCTTCACGACGCCACCGCCACGCAAGGCATGTCGATGCGCGTCCGGCGCAGGCCACGGCGCATTTCCGCGATGCTGGCGCCGCGGTCGCTGGGCTCGCGGATGGTGCGCTCGCATGGATGGCGGCTCTGCGCGAGAGCGGTCAGCCACGCCTGGGTTTCGGCTGAGAGCGAGCCGTCGGCGCCGATGATCGGCAGTTCCTGCGTTCGGCTCAGATTCTGTCGTTGCGCATTCGTCATCGTCTTCATGATTCTAGAGTACCATCTTGCAACGTCACCCGCAAGAAAAAACAACCAGCCGGTCGAAAATAATTTATGGTGCGTCTAACGCGGTGGAAACGCGGACCATCGCCTCAAGGTCGGCAACGGCAAAATAGGTGCGTCCCCCGAATCGTTGCCGGCGCAGCTGCCCGACTGCCGCCCGCTTGTTGAGCGTGGCTTTGTGGTAGTGGTAGAGGTGGCAGGCCGTGGAGAGCTGTATCCAGCCCGGGGGAGCCTTTTGGGCATCTTGGTAGGCCTTGAGCGATGCCGCCGAGACGTAGACCGATCCGCCGAGCTTCTGCACGGCGAGAGCCCCAGCAGACGCCAGCGCGTAGGCCCTCGCCGCGCTCACCCCGAGGGCTTTCGCTGCCACCGGGATGGAGAGGCACCCCTGCGCTTTCATCGCGTCGTCACGCTCTATCCGGTGCGGTGGTCTCTTATGTGCTCGTGACATTGCTACACTCCTTCTGCGCTGGGTTTGAGTCGCATTCCTCCCGCGATGGCGTTCAGCTTCGCCACCAGCTCAGGTCGCTTGAACTCGAGATGGATCGTCCCCTTCTTGTACCCGGAGAACCGGAAATACTCCGTCTCCCCCCTGCATGGTCCGCTAACTGGACACGCCTTGATCGACAGCGACAGGTCGGAGTAGTGCGAAGCCTTCTCTCGGACCACTCGACAATCGCAGAGCAAGAACACGTTCTCGAGGGCCCGCAGATCTTGCTCGTAGTGGTAGTTCACGTCCCAATGATCGAGGTAGCCACGCCTGATCACTCCGTTCAATACCACCCGCTTCCCGATCTCGTACTCGCTGTTCGTCTTGTACTCTGAGTCCCTCGGGCGCAGCCACTCGAACATCTCTTTGACCGATCTCTGCAGCATCTCAGGCAGGTCGGCACGGAACTGCCTCACCATGCCTTCAACGATCTCAACCGTGACCGGCGGCGGGGCATCGTGCCTAAGCTTCTGGTCGAATTCGTTCCATTGCTTGACCGACATGGCTCGCTCCATTTGGAGCTTTGTCACCATGGATCTCCAAAAAGCTCGTCTAAGCTCGGATGCGGTTTCGTCCGGGTTGTCAACATCGACGTCGCGCAGCCTGGTACTCTCGTTCACTCGCTCCATCCCTCGCTTGACCAAACCGAATCCAGCCCGGATATCCGCCTCTGCCTCCTGATAGACGCGCACCATGTCGGCGATCGTCGTGTGTTCGGTCAGGGCTTCGTACTCTGGGATGCTCATATCTGCGTTACCTGAAGGGCATCCCGGATCGCCGACGCCTTCCTCGGGTTGTGGCGAGGTGGGGTGCGGAAGAAGTCTCGATCCAACGTCATAGCCGCACCGGCATCAGCAGTCCGAATGCCTCCCCGCTCGAACCTTCAACACGAATCGGATCCAGCATCTCGACGTGTCCGAGCTGCTCTGAGTAGTGGTCGCAATTCGGGCACGAGCTCGGGCTGGGGAATGTCAACGACACCGCCCTTTCCTCGCCGATGGCCTTCGCCAGCGTGGCGAGCATGGTCGGGTCTACCCCGATGGTCACTGTTCCAGCCGAACCGCGCCGGTAGGACGGCACAACTCGCTCCCAGGGTGGAAACTCCAGCGGCTCGGCCTTGGCCCTTGGCATGGTCGCTCCACCAAGGAACACGTGCTGTCCGTTGGCCGACAGGATCACGCCGTCTAGCGACTTCGGCGTCAGCTTCTTCGCTTGCTCGAGCGCCGCGACCGAAACGAACCCGCTCTCATCGTTGGGGCAGGGGCCCGGAGATTGCGACAGCTCATCGACCGGCACCACCGCCATGGCGTTGCCGTTGGTCGCGACCAGCTTCTGCTTCTCCACGTCGAGATAGCAGTGGGTCAGGTGCTGGCGGGTTATGTCCTTGCTGGCGACTTTCCAAGGCGAGAACCTTCGGTTTAGGCGCATGCGAGACTCCTTTGCATTCCCGGGAAACGGCCCGGCGGATTGGGCGGAGCGCTCTCCGCCCGCACCGTCGACTCGCTTCTAGTTGCGAAGGAACGTGTCGACCGCTGCCGGCAACGCCTTCGAGCTCGGCCCTTCGACCTTCATCCACAGGTTCTCGAGACGAGCGTCCTGGCTGCGACCGCGGTGCCAGGTCAGGTGCTCGGTCACGGCGTTGTAGGCCGCCCACGCGGTACCCGCTACCGCCGGGTTCGTGTTCCCCTTGCCGAACTCGAACAGGCGCGCAATCTCCTCGAACACCTTCGACTTGGTCTCGGCAAGCATGTTGCCGCCTTCGGGGGAGAATGGGGACGGCTGGCTCGACTTGTGCGGCTTCGCGAGAAGCTCGTTCAGGATGGCAGCTCCAGTGGCGGAGGACTCGGGCTTCTTCACGCTGTAGACCGCGTCCACGTACTCGCGCAGCTGAGCGTCGTTGCGCACCTTGCGGGCAGCCAGCTCGCGAAACACCTTGGCACTTTCCTCGAAGCGCGCATCGATGCCCTCGATCATCCGCGTGATTTCGTCGATGGCCTTGTTGACGCCCGACACGTGCGACAGGCGCACGTGCGTCGACTGACCTCGGTCGATAGCAACAGAGAGCGTGTTCTGGCAGACGACCCGGATCGGAGTGTAGCCGATCCGGAAAGCCAACGTCCCATCGTGGCCGACTGCCGCCATCAGGTACTTGGCGACCCGATCGTCTGCGCTCGGGACGATCACGCTGTCCGGTCGGTTCACCTTGGCGAGCATCCACACCCGCTTGCCATCCCGCAGGCTGCCCGCAGTTTCGATGGTCGCGACGCCGGCCTTCAAAAACGGCTCGAACGGCTGGAATGCCTTCGCGTTCTGCACCGGCTCCCACCCGTTCCCCACGACGCCGAGGATCGATCGGTCGCTCTGGCGGACGACCGCTTTCGAGCAGTCGACCACCGTACCATCGTCAAGCTTCATCTCTTCCAGCGCGATCTGCCAGTCGAGCCCGGCGAGCTTGATCGCTTCCTCGGTGGTCGCCGGAGCAACCTCGAGCTTCTTTCCCAGGCCGTGCCAGGGCGTCTCGCCGACGTAGATCATTGCTGCCTTGCCGTTCTTCATCTCAAGCTCGTGTGCCATGGTCCAATGCTCCTTGTTGTGGTCCGTCGTATCGTACCAATTAATAGTGACATACCATGGCGGTGCAGACAAGAAAAAACAGCATACCACGATAAAATAAACGCCGGTCGCTGGGACCGGCGTTTCTTCATGTTTGCCGCGTGACGTCTACTTGAGCACGAGCTCTTTCTTTGCCGGCGCGAGCTTGTCTTTCACCTGCTCGACGAGATCGTCGTAAATGCCCGGCACCCGCGGACGCAAGGCCTCGTGCTCGCGCACGATGAACGTTTCCCGGGTTTCGCCGTTCTTCTTCCCCTTGGGCGTATGGTAGTCCCACGCCTCCTGCGGGATCGGGAAGTCGTCCATCGTTGCCTGGCCGGCCGCCTCCAGGTCATGCTGGATCTCCTCGTTCGAGATGCCGAGCCCGTCCATGCAGACCAGGTTGATCAGATTGTCGACGTCGCGCGATTTCTGAGCCTTGGCGAGCAAGTACGCTGCCTTGCAGACAAACAGCTGGCCGCCCCCGTCCCCCTTGCGGTGCTTGTTGATGATGCAATAGGCATCGTGGAGCGCCAGCACCTCGAGCGTGACGATCCCGGCGACATCCTCGGCCGAGATGATGAGGATCCGTCGCCAAAAGTAGGCGTCAAATCCAGATTGCCACATCTCGCATGCCCAATAGCCAGCCATCTTGACGTCGCCGCGCCGGATGGACTTTTGCAGTGCCGAGACAACGGACGGGAGCGGATAATGCTTCTTCGTGAACAGTAGCATGGTGGTCCTCCTGTGAGTGGTACCAACATGCTACCAGACAGTAGCGCCATCCGCAATAACAATTCGTCTGACGCTATAATCTCACTCGGTCCACGCTTGTCGGCGCTTGACCCTCAGTCGGCAGTGGACCCCCGGCCGATCTTCGAGCAAATGGAGTGACTCTCCCCACTTTGCTTTCAGCAGCTCTCGGTCCAATCGGCATCGCTCCTCACTTCGCACGGCTTGGAGCCCGCCAGCTCCACCCATCACCTTGCCGAAATTCCAGTAGTAGCGCTTGTCCGAGAACACGATCCTCCGCTCTCGCAATTCCCGCAAGATGACGTCGACGTCTTCGCCAACCTTCAACCGGTCGTCGTATCGTGCCGTCTTCCCGATGAATCCAACCGCTCCTCCGAACGCCCCACACAACGTCATCGGATCGCTATCTCGGTAGAACCAGGGCATGGCTTGCACGCCCCATCCGAACATCGCTACGGGAATCTCGGATGCAACTAGAGCGGACCCGTACATGATGTCGAAGATCCGCTCCGGCTCCGCTATCTTCCTCGGCTTGCGCCCCACACGGCAAAGGATGAAGCGCAGATCGTCATCGATACAGACCAGGGCAGACTTGCGCGCGTCTTGCACGAGGTGGTTCCGGATGGCTCCCATCCCTTCAAGGTTCGGATGCGTCCGAATGCGCTCGGCAGGGATCCCGGCAGATCGATAGTCGTCCACCTCTCGTTCGGCAACGTAGACATTGGCCATCGGCAAGAGAGTGCGCATGGTCTGCCAGCATCTCTTGGCCCTTCCGCTTGATGGGATGGCCACTTCGAGGTCACTGCGCTGGAGCATTGGCGATTCCCTGCAGCTTCTGCAACAACACCTTGGCGTCGATGCAGTGGCCAAGCCCGATCTTCTTCACCTTCGCCGTCGGACTCGCGTCGATCTTCTCCAGTCCTAACAGCGTTGCCAAGGCCTGCCAGTCCATGGTCGTCCGGGCCAGGACCAGCACGTAATCGTAGTGCTCGTACGGACGCAGGTCCATTTCTGGCACCGATTCCTTACCGCCCTTCGTGCCACCGTCATCCTTCGGAACCAGTTGCCCTGATCCGCTCAACTCGAGCAGGACGACCTGCAGTGGATCCGCGTCCACCTGCACGTTTTCGAGAGCGATATTGACCGCGGCCTGGTCGATCTTCGCTAGATCGCCGATCGGATCGTACAAGGCCACGAGGGTTGCCGCTTCCTCCGCTGTCACATCAAGGATCAACGTCGGCACCATCTGCCCGCTGCTCTCTTCGCTTCGCAGATGCCCGTCGATGAGCTCCAGTGAGCCGTCTGGCAGTTCCCTGGCCAAGGCTGCTCCGGCGTATCCAATCTCTGTCAGGATAGCCCGCATCGCCGCCCGCTGCTCTTCCGGATGTCGACGGAAGTTCAACCTGCTCGGTCGCAGTAACTCCGCTGGCACCCGACGAAACTCTTTGATTCGATCTCTGATCTTGCCGATGGCTACAGCCGAGTGGCCGTCGGCTTGGTCCTTACGCTTAGCCATGCATGGCATGGTAACACCGACGGAAGCTGTCCAGCACAAAAAAGTGGCCCCTCCCAGGGACCAACTGGAAGGGGCCTAGATGCTCTGCAGGAGGTTGGACCACCTCGGCTCTCAAAGCACTACTGTGCGACGACAGACACACTGTCGTCAAGCGCAAACTGGTTAGGCTGCCAACGCTGGTAGAGCAAGCCGACGGTTCGGCGCTGTCGATGGCCTGCTCGAATCGTCGAACAGATGCTCTTGGGCTCGCAGGATTGCCAGGCGACGCTCGGTTGCCGCTTTCTGTGCAGCAATGCAGGCGGAGTGCCCGCAGGCACAACGCCTATCCAGTACCAGACTCCAGCTCGTTATGTTCCTCGCGGTTCCCATCTTGCGACCTCATGACCGGAAGCATAACCACTACTGGACAGATGTCAAGCACTAGGATTAGCTGACATGGACCGATGACCAGACTTCAGGGTTGCAGCCCCATAGGCGGCTATCAGCAATGCGTCCGCCCTGCCGTCGATGATTCCTCCGCGTGGGCCATACAGTAGCGGTCTTGCCGACGGGAACCGGTTGCATGCCACCGTGGCAGACGGTGCCTTCCCCTTCTGCAGACGCATCAGCTCGCGCCCGATCATCATGCTCTGCCAGCTCTGAGGGGGCACCTCGAGCGGTGCCACCCCGTAAGCTGCCAAGGCCATCATCCAGTCTTCGTACGACCGGCCGAGCTCGAATGCCGCCTCAGTCCCTTGGCAGGCCCGGCGCTTCCCTGGCACATACGCCACCTTCCCCGCGTAAGGCATAGCGCGCACCCGCTCAATCACAACCCGGCACATGTCCTGCTCGCGCCCGATCAACTCACCTACCATCTTCAGGATGCCAAACCTGTCTATCTCCCCATGCGCATCCAAGGGACAGTCGCACATAGCAAGCACGGCATGCGCATCGTCGATCTTGGCGATAGCTCCGTGCTTGCCGGCGTCGATGCCGACGTACTTCACCCTGTGACCAGCGCCAGATCCGCCCGCAACGCTGCCAGGTCGAGCCCGTTCGGAACCAGCAGGTCGGGCACCAGGTAGGCGTAGATCTCGTCGTAATAGCGACCGAGGAACGGGTAAGTGATCGGGTGCCGCTCGCCCCACGAGATGCAGGGCAAGAGCAGCGGAGATTGCGCCGCCACGCAGACCGCGTGGCCGCCCGCCTCGCCGCCGTCGTTCGGGACCACGTCCCAGATGTCCTGGCTCATGGCCGAGTTGGGCAAGCGGAAGCCAATCGTCACCGCGCCGAATAGCTCGATGGCCAAGGCAAGATTCTGGGGCTCCACCTTGACGAAAGCCTCGCACTTCACGCCGCAGATGCCATCCTGCCGGAACTGGTTGGCCACGTCGAGCATGCTCGCGCCGTTGTCCGTGTCCGGCTTCGCCGGGTCGAATCCGGTGCCCGCAGAGTAGGCGGACAGGATGCCGGCGGTGGTCACCGGGCTCGGCTTACCCTGGAGCGCGAAGAGCAGAGTGATGAGGTGCCCGATGTCCGCATAGGCGCAATCTCCGTAGGTCGTGTTGCCAAGCGGATCCGTGTCCGGCGTGGTGTCGCGAGTCCAGTCGCGCGCCGCTGGGATGTGTGGGGCTTCACCCGTAAGGTACTTCTCGAGCTTGAGCGTGCGTGGGTCACGCCGCGCGGGCAGCTTGCCAAGCATTCTCATCGGAGTCCTACCTTTCTTGCTGTCAACCATGTGCCGGCAGCATCGCTGACCTGCACATCTTCTGGCGTGGCCGTCCCCTTGAGCCTCGCCACATTGGTGATTTCGCCGTTTTCCACGACACCGCAGACCACGCTGTCGATCGTGTAGCTCGGGAAGAGCCCGACCAGGCAGCTATCAAAGAGCGGGCCCGCCAAGCATGCTCGCGTAGCGGCCACCGCCAAAGAGCGCACGGACGTGACTGCCAGGCTGTGGCAGTCGGACAGGGCGCCCGAGAACGGATCCGGGGCGGCGTCTGGGGCGGGGGCAGGCGTCGGCGCGGGGATGGGCGTCGGCTGAGGAGTGGCGCACGCGAGGAAAAGCGCGGCCGCGCAGAAAAACAGAGACAAACGCATCACTGCACCGCCTTTCCCGCGTAGGCCGGCGTCCCGCCAAATTGCAGCGTCCCGGCCAGCGTGACCACGCCCTGGTAGGCCGATGTCCCGTCAGCGAATTTCGCCCTCTGGGCTCCGATCAGAATCGCGCCGAAGTTGGTCAGGCTCACCCCGAGACTCAGCTGGGGCGCATTCGGCCCGCTCGCCGCGAGTCCCATTCCTCCATACAGCCCGGCGCCGATCGCGAAGCCGGTCTGGTGCACGAGCGAGTAGCCAACCATCACAGCCGCGTTGCGGACGTCGCCGGTCTTTAGGTTGAGCTGCCAACCCAGCGCCGTGGCTGGCTGAACGCACCAGGTGTTTCCGGCATCCACACACGTGCCGAGCTGCGGACCGGCCGCCTGGGCGCTTCCTGACAGCAGACCAGCTAGCACCAACACGACCGCGGCTCCCGCTCCCTTCTTCTGGTCGAGTGGGACAGTCACAGATTCGCTCGACGGAATCGCTACCGTCCCTCCACTACCGAATGCTGCTTTCCACGAAGCCAGTAGCGCTGTGGCGAATCCTGCTGCGATTGCTCCCTTCGACCCTGCCGGTAGATTGGTGGACAAAGCAGTGATCACGGGTCCGGCAATTCCAGCGACAGTCCCAACGACAGCAAATGTCCTCCGCATGTTGGAAATGCCATCAGCCCAGACGTTCGCAACCCTCACGATCGCGGCGTACAACACCGCCAACACAAGGCCGACGCTGACCGACGCCCCAATGTTCGCTCCTCCAAACCACGCCTGCCCAACCGGAACTCCAACCAATCCCAGACCGAGAAACACGAGTCCAATATGCATGAGCCTGGTCTTCATGCGGAAGAGTCTACCACGTCTGTGTAAAAAAGTTTTCTCAAATCCTCACCCTGCTGCGCTGGCATGAGCCACCCCATCGCCGACAATGACGCTGTCCATTCCTAGGTAGTTGCACCTACGCTTGATGGTCTCGGCGAACAGAAAGCTCACCTCTCCATCCGGTAGCCGAGTTTGCCGGTTCAAGAAGCTCACCCTCCAGGTATCGCCTCGGTCACTCTGCCCGTCGATTTCTTCCAACCTGAACACATCTCCGCTGTTGTCCAGTTTCCACACTTGCCCAGCACTCAAGGCGATTTTGTCCCATTCTGAGCGTGGTCGGTCCATGGTCATCACCTCATTGTTGCTACATCAAGCCACCGAGCTCCAGGACTACGCTGCCCTCACCCATTCCTCGGAATCACCCGCTCGGCGAAGCGCTCCAGCTCCGCGAGCTTCATCTTCGCGCGCTGACACCTGGCAGCCTCGACGATCACCTCTCGCACCGAGAGTGACCGGCCTCCGTTGTGCCAATACGTCACCACGCCATCGACGTCGAACACGAAAACCTGGACCGCGCCGGTCAACTTCTGTGATCACCACGTCGTCCACCCATCCGTCCAGCTCCGAGTAAATCAAGACATGCTCGCCGATCGTCGGGAAGCTCACTTTGCACCTCTGTCCTTCAGAGATTCCATCCACGCTCGGTCGAAATCCTTGTAGGCAGCGTCTGGAGATTCCCCGAATCCAGCCACGCCGTCTTGCAAAGACTGCCCGAACAGCGCGCACCATTGATTGCCGTCGATGCTTAGTTGAGGACGCAATCGCATAGATGGCCTGGCCGCATCACGAGCGTTGTCCAATTCCTGCAACCTAGCCTCGGTGAGTACCACCGCTGCGTTGAATTCCTGTTGTAGCACGCTTGCGTCTTGGGTCACTCTGCACCTCCCCTGGCGATGTCGGCGATCATCAGCATGGTAGCCAGCCCTCGTTGACCATTTTCTTGAGCTGCCCTGCACGCCTCAACCGTCTCCGGCGACCAGCGGAACGGCGTGGGCTGGGGTCCAAAATTCACCGTCCTTGTTGCGGTGTTTGAGACCACCGTCGGCGCTGATTGGGGCGCTGCCGGTTGCACCGCCCGGCCCTGCGCCTGTAGCATCTCCTCCAGCTCTTTGATCCGCGCCTCCAGCGGAGGGCAGAGCATCTCGCGTGCTTTGGCGAGGGCTACGTGAGCACATTCCCAGCTGCCAGGCCAGCTGTCCATTCCCCATTCCGATCTTGGAATCGGCGGAGCAGCTTTTCCTTTTCGCCACGCGTTCGCAATCTCCAGCGCCATCTCTTCTTCGGTCATCATCTTCTGCGCTTCCATGGTCACCTCTCCCTTGCAAATGGCAACGTCTGCTTGAATCGTCTCTCGGCCTCGGCCTTTCGGCGGCATCTCTCGCGGTCCTTCTCTCGCTCGGCCGGGTCGGCCATGGCCAGCAGGTCAAAAAGGTCGTCGTCGGATATCCTGCCTCCCAGGCCCTCTTCTACCTCGGATCCCAGCTCCGCGATTCGTTTCCTGGTCAACATGGGTCAGCTCCTTTCCCGAAACGTCATCCTCAGCAGCGCGACCACCGCGCGACTGTACCTGCTTGCTCGGCACCGCCGATGTCCCGAGTACACCGACAGCGCCGGCCCGAGCGCCCCGCAGAGCACGAGGCATCGGGCAAGGTGGCGAGCGGTCAGGGCGAGGTTGAGGGCGGGGCCCTGCAGCTCAAGCGCGGCCGCGCCCAGGGCCGCCGACCCGCCGATGCGAATCTGGCCGAGGCCGAAGTCTCCGCGGCCACTCGCCGCCCAGGGGTCGCATCGGCTCTCGTGCGCGACCACGGCTACCAGCAAGTGGGGATGGAGCAAGTACAGCCGAGCGGCCGAATCGACCAACGGCGCGAGGTAGGCGCTGCCGGGCGGGCAGAGGAGCGAGACTGCGCGGGCAGCGTCGGCTCGGCACACGCCGGACAGCAGGATGGCCCAGGCGAGAGCGAGGGGGATGAGGTAGCGGGTCATGGCTGCACCAAGTGGAATCGATAGCTGAAACACCATGGATTGCTCGCCCAAGGTGCTTTCTTGCCGTTCAGCGCGTCCCATCGATCCATCAAATCGTGGACAGGAGAATCTGGACCCACCTCGCTGATGTCTCCAGCGATGACGGTTGCGTGCGGTCCATCGCAGCCCTCTTCGAATGCCATCTCCTCCGTCATCTCCTGCAGGCGGATTGGCTTGACGTCGTCGATCTCGATTACGTAGCGGGCGGCCCAGCGGGGCATGGACATTGACGAGCGCCACTTCATCTTGTTCCAATTCCAACTCTCGATATCGCGAGCTTCTATCTCGTGAGGCTCCTCAGCATTGAAGCGAATGGCTTCGCGTGTGCCGTAGGCAACTACGCTTGGACAATCGTTCACGTGGCCCTGGTAGTAATGATCGGCGTCTCCCCATGTCTCCTTGCAGTAGTAGCGCTTGCCGGGAAGGTAGCGTGGTCCCGGCATGAACTTCTCAGCTGGACCGTGTTCCTGGTGGATTCCGCGAAAACTGATTTTCCCCTTCGGAGTAAAATAGGTGTGTCCACATCGATCGCACCATTCGGGCGGCTGCGGCTTCATCAGCCGCGTCGTCCGCGTCTTCCTCCCCTCGCGAATGCCGCGGATGCTGTCGGCGGTGAAGATGATGCCACCGCCACAGGTAGCGATAAGGTCGGGGGTTGCAGTGTTCATGATTGCTGTTCTCCATACAGTGACGGCCCGTCATCTTCGTCGCACACGATTTCCTCGGGCGAGTCGCGGTAGTCCCATCCGAGGCAGTCCATGATTTGCTCGGCCAGATCGCCGAAGAGGAAGCCCCCTGGACAATACTTCGCGCGGATGTTCGCGCAGCCGATACATGTGCGATAGCGAAATGCTGTCCCCTCGCAGTCGATGCCGGTGGCTTCTTGGTAGCACTTTCCCGTCTGGATGACCTCTCCACACTCACAGCACGTGTGCGGCTTGCGGGCCTTGCGGATGATCTCGGAGTAGCAGCGGTAACTATCGTAATCGCCGCACGAGCAGTCGCAGGACAGAGTGGTCATGGCTACACCAAAATCCCCTTGTACTTGACGAGCGCGAACCCCAGCCGAGCACACGACACGCGGCCCAGCACGAGGTCGCAGCCGGCGCCGACGAGCAGACGCACGCGGATCCAAACCTGGTTCGGGGCGTGGGCGACGAGCTTGCACCCTGGCGCGGCCAACCGAAGCGCAGCTCTAGCCGTCTCTTCAGACGCGTATGAGGTCAATTCAAAGTGGCAGCGAATCCCCCACCCGCTCCACGTCGTGACCTTCGCCGCGGGCTTGCGCTTCTTCGCCTTGCGCACGGGCGGCAGCCTGATGCCGTCGAGTTTCGCACAGTAGGAGCAGCGGGCGCCTCCCGTCGCGTTTCTGACCGCCACGACTGGTCGGCGGCCACATGACCGAAGGTTGCAAACCCAATCGCGTCTCTCCGCCTTCGTCGGTCTCACCCACTCGGCGGGTTGCTGTTTGGTCTTCATCGCGCGCTCCTCTCGAAAATCGGTTGCCTGATTCGCAGGTCCTCGGGCCATTCGGACGGGTCGGAGCCGGCACGGTCACGGAATTGGATTTCGAACTCGTCGTCCTGTCCGCGCTCGGACCAGACCAGAATGCGTTTACGGCCGACGATCGGCTCCCATTCGCGAAACGATTCTTTGCTGTAGACAGCGCGCGCATTCGTCCCCAGCTGCTTGACGTGCACCCGCGTGCCGGCCTGCTTGCATTGCTCGACGATGGAGCGAATCCACCCGACATGGCATGGGCGGGCGTGGGGGCCGGATTCGCCTCCAGGTATTGCCCACCCTATTCCCCGCAGGTCCAACTTGCCCAGGTCCTCCAGCAGCGGCTCGAAGCTCACGAATCGAATGGCCGCCGGAATCTCGTGAAGCTCGTCGAGCTTGGATAGGTCGGCCTTTGTGCAGACCGAGGCGCCGATCACGACGTTCGGTAGCGGCCAGCGCTTTTCACGTGGCAAATGCAACGGATGACTCGCGACGGTCTGCCTCAGCTCTTCGTTGCATCCGATCCCATGCTTCGCCAGCTCGACCGCGAACGGATACCAGCTCGCGGGATCTCCGCACCACCGGAACCACTCGCGCAGCAGGCCCGGCCGCTTCGTCAGCATGAAATAGCAATGCTGCGGCGTCGCCGCCATCACGCCGAAGATGGCCGCTATCTGCTCGCGTGGCAGCATTGCGATGTCGCCCATGTCTATCACGAAGATTCCGGCCGGCTTGCGACGGCGCAGCGGCTCGGCCAGCTTCTCGGGGAAGAAGCGGACGGATCCGGTCCAGCGGCCGTTCTTCGTGAGACCAGAGTACGCCGCGAGATGTTCGAGCCGGGTGGAAGCAAGCGCGGCTGCCCAGCAGTTCGCGCAACCGCTGGACACAGGAGAGCAGCCCACTGCTGGATTCCACGTGAATCCCGGCGTTCCGTCGGGGTTCATGCACCACGAGATCGAAGTCTTGTTCATACGCGTCTCCCGCGAAAAGGCTTGCTCATCGCTCACCGGTATTATTGTCGCTCTGGTGCCGTTTTTCTCTGCCTTAAGTAGGCCTCCGCCAAGCGCTTCACCCGTTCCGGATCAGTTTGGGCCATCTCGATGAGATTTCCGCTCGGGTCGCGAATCCCCTCCAGCTGCGCCCTCTTCACCCCGAGCACGTCCGAGATGACCGGGTCGCTCCCACAGTCTGCCAGCAGGTAATAGGCAAACACCGGATCCGGTTGTCCGTCACGCAACAGACGACCAGTGCAATTGCCGACGATCGCGACCTTCCCATTCCTGCGCGTGACTAGAGTGCCGAGCTCATTGCTGAGGCACCACACCCTAACTTTAGACTCGGTCGCACATTCCGCGAAACCTCCGGGTTTACCTGATCGCGCGACTGACGCCTCTGCCTTGTCGGCAATCCACAGATCATAAATCGGCTTCCCTGCTTTGGTGACTGCGTTGCGCGTCGACAAATTGGCAGAGAATCCACGGCGCACACAGAGCGATTGGAGGCGGTCGAAGAACAAGCGGTTCGTGCTCGTTATCTTGTAGCTGAGTTTCATCGCTTTCGCACCATCGCCCATATTGACTCCGCGAAGGAAAGCCCGCAATTGCTCTCTCGTCATCGAGTCGAGGTGTGGACTGAGGTTCTTATCGAGGTATTTTTCCAAGGTTTCATATCCACGCCCAGCTCGCTTTTTGACCGGGACCGGGCGTTCTCCTTGTGCCCACTTTCTCTGTTTTTTGTATAGCGCATACTCTGTTCTGCCCATCTTCTTCGCCAGAGCCAGTCTCTCGGGGAGTCCTGTCACCGCCAGAAGTTGGTCTAGCTCCTCTTCTGACCACCGAGGGCAATTACCCTTTGGTACGTGGTACCAGTTCATCACTGTGACCCCGCTTGGCCGCACGACTCGTCGCTTAAAGAGCGTCCACCCGATGCCGCATCCGTTGAGCACCTCGACGAGGTCTTCATTCCACGGCTGTTGTTCAGCCTGATAGAAGATCAATTGATGCCCACTGAAATGTCCGTCGGTCACAAACCATCCCAGCAGCCTTAGCTCATAGTCACTCAGAGGAACACCGTCGGATGACTGAACCCCGCTCGTAGGGATGAAGCGTCTTGCCGACCCCGCGATGTTTCTAGCGATGTCGAACTCCCACTGGGACCTGCCAACCCCTGCCGTCGTTCTGGTTTTTCGCCTCACGACCATTCGGTGATCCCCGGTCACCAGGAAATCGACCTTCTTCGAGTAGCACCTGTACATCCGTTCGTCGTCGCCGAGAGTTCGATCCACCTTGCTCGTCGCGGCAACCCATCGAATCTCTCCGGTCGCAGCGTCGAACGCAGCCACCTCATCACCCTCTTTTACGGCGTCAACCCCGAGAAATCCGGCTGGCGTCAATATCTCGGTATCGCTCGAGAGGCACTGCTCGTGCACGGCCGGGGACCAGTCCATCTCACCGTACACGGCTGTCCTGCAGGCTTTCTGCAGGCCATCGATGCCTGCCCCGGCCCGCAGGCTCATGATGAGCAACTTGGTTTTCTTACCGATGAAGGCCTGCGCGGCTGCCTCCTTCTGCCCTGGAGTCTCCTCTCCCGTGAAAAACACCGGTTCGAGGTCGGCCAGCCGCTCCGCCCAGATGCGGTACACCTCACGGTGCCATCCGAACAGCACGACCGATTCTTCCCCCTCCACAAGCATGCGGGTGAACTCGGCTACTGCAGGAGCCTTCGCGACGCCAGTGGCCTGGCGCAGCTTCCATGACAGCTCCTGGCTTGCTCGCAGCTGTTCGAACGGGTTAGCCCCTCCCGACAAGACGATCTTGGCCAGCGCGGTGGCCTCGGTCTCGATCTCGTCCAAGTAGAACAGGTCGGCATCGACGAGCTGCGGGCAGATGGTAAGCGGCGGCAGCTCGCGCCCAACCTCTTTGCGCGTACGCCGGATCATCAAACCAGCTTCGCGCACGTATGCCCCGAACTCCTTCGGCTTCGTAATGGTGGCCTTCGTCTTGTCGGCGAAGCCACTGCACCACTCCGTGCAGAATTCCTCCCACGTTCCGAGATCTCCTGGGCGGAGCACGTCCGCGATATTGAAGAACTCGCCACCGAAGTTGAAGATCGGGGTTGCCGTGAGCCCAAGCCTATACCGCGACTTTGCTGCGACCCGCTTGGCAGCGCTGTATTTCTCACTCGTGCTGCGCCTCAGCTCGTGCGCCTCGTCGAAGATCACCGTCTGGACTTTGCCGTGTAGCTCTTCGGCCCACCCGACCAGCTTGTGGTAGTTGGTCACGATGACGTCGGGGAAATACTCCTGCCCGCCGCGGATCTCGAACTTGTACGGTGTTCCCTTCTTCAGGATGTGCACGTTGAGTCCGGGGGCGAACCGTTCGATCTCGCGCTTCCACTGCCCGGGTAGGTGGGTCAACGTAACGACCAGCGCCGGACGCGCCCTTGGATCGGCCAGCAATCCGATTCCAATGGCTGTCTTCCCGACTCCGAGATCATCCGCATCGAGCAGCCCGAACACCCGCTTCGTCAGATCGACTGCCTGCGCCTGGTAGTTGCGCAGCGGTATTGCCAACGTGATGTCCGTCGGCACATAGTCCGACTGCATGATCCGTCCGATGTCCTCAACCAGCACGCGGTGCTCGGTCTCTCGCTCGCGCAAGAGCCGCATGTCTGCCGGTGAGATCTCCATTGGATAGCGATCGAGAAACCACGCCAGGTCCCGCCCGGCGTCGATGTTGTCCTCGAGGCAAAGGTCGACCGCTCCCGCCTTGATCCGCGGAAACACCCGTTTCAGACGCTGCCTTACCTGCGGCTCGCAGTCGATCTCCCAGGCCCGCTTGGCCACGTTGTAGATCACCTTCCCGTAGATTCGTACCGCTCTGACCACCCCAGCATGTGCAGACTTAGCCGCAGGTTCGGCTACTTTCGAGAATAGAGAGACTTGCCCGCTCAAACGAAGGCCCTCACGAGGTTGACCACGTGGATGGGGATGTTGTTCATCTCGGTAGGGAGCGCGGACAGTCGCAGCTTCCCTAGCACCACAACCAAGACGCGCACCTGTGGCTGTTTGCTGTAGCGGAACAGCTGTCTCAGCAAGTCCGCCCGGCTGTGGTCGATCTTGCACTCGATTCCGATCCCCCCGTCCGCCATGAAGTCGATCCGGTCGCGAGGCCCGAGGATAGCCTCTCGCTGGTGAGGGATACTCGCGGTCGTCATCGCCTTCTCGACCGCGTCCTGTAGCTCCTTCTCGTCCGAGAACATGATGCGCATCCCGCGCAGCACTTCCAGTACCGAATCTAGCGTGGTCATGCATACACCGACAGCTCGGCCGTCTTCGGCAGGTAGAGCGGATGCTTGGGAGAGCCGTCGTGGTTGCGCCCGAAGCACATCAGCTGCCTGGTACCGAGCATACTGAGCACGTCGGATGCCCGCTTCGCAGCCATTGGATGGGCTCCCCAGCATGCGACAATGACGTCTGCATCGACCACAGCTACGTCGATGGCCAAGTCGTTCCCAGGTCCGACCGGATCAGCGCACGTGTACAGCCCGGACGGATCAGTGCTGACGAGCGCGAACAGGTTGACCACCTCCATACGCGAGCAGCCCCAGAGTCGGCAGAAGGACAAGAACCTCTTCAGAGTCGGGTCCAACACGTGTTCGTCGGCAATGCTCGGGTTGAGCCCGATCATCACCGCCTTGCGCTTCAGGATCGCAACGTCCTCGACGGTTCGCCAAAGTCGATACCGGTAGCGACGGTCGTCACTGAACACCGCTCTGGGCTCCTCGGCAAAGAGCTGCGCCTGTGGCATCTGGCTATTTCACCTCCTTCGTTTTGGCCAGTTCGACGGTCACCTGCACAATGGCGTCTCGGTTCTTGCGCAGAAATGCCACCGCCTCCGCATTGTCGCCTGCATGCACGAGAAGAACCGAGCACGACTGTGCGTCCCAGCGGAGGATGTCGCCTATCTTCGCCGTGAACATCATAGTCGTCAGCACATCTGTTTCGTCGGGACCTCGACGTCATTGTCCGAGGTGAAGCCCTCCCACAGAGCCCAAACGCCAGCGAACACTGGAGCATTCGGATTGCCCAGCGAGATGCCGGCCAAGCACTCCCACGGAAGAAATACCTCGACTGGCGGGATCCCTTCGCTGGCCGTGCTTGAGATTCCACCACTCTCACTTCTCCAACGGACGGATATCGTTCCTGAAATCCCATCTCTTTCGGCCTTGAGATGCCGATCATTCTTGCTGCCTGAAGAAAGAATCCCCGGTCCCGGTTGAGGGAACACGCGGCTGTCGTGTTTGTTGATGAACAGCGTGACTCGCCCATCTTCCTTCCAGACGAGCTCGAACACCGCTCTCTTGATGTGGTTCAAGTCAATTTGCTCTACGTCCATGCCTGCCCTGCCTTTCCGCTTCGTTCCGGGCCACAACTAGCCCCGCCTGCCCCTCCGATCCGGTACAAACCAAGCCTAGCACTTCCTGCCCATCCCCTCCTGTCGTCGCCGAGACTAGCCATGCCTGCCACTCCACGACTTGACCCGCCTGTCCCAACAAATCCTGGCCGCTCCTGCCGATCCATGCCCTGCCTGTCCAAACCATTCCCTTCCTGGCGCAGACAAGCCCTGACTGCCAGGCCTTGCCACCGAGGCCCATCCTTGCCATTCGACGCCTGCCGTTCCTACCCATGATCCGACGTACCTCGCCTTGCCTGCCTAGCCAAGCCTTCATGTCCCGACCATGACCAGCCCATACTGCCTGGCCTGGACCCGCCTTTCCTGGCCGCTCCCAAACCCGACGGCCACGCCAATCGACGCCCCGACCAGCCATGACTGCCTGCGCAGCCACGACCAGACTAGCCAGTACCTGACGGCCGATCCAAGACAAGCCCAGCCAACCCTTACTGCCATGTCAGTCGATCGCCTTTCTTCCTAGACACTGGTTCACCGGGGTGCAGAAGCGTGAGCCTGGAGCATGCCCGAGCAAGCTGCACTTCGGGCAACGCTTTCCCTCCCAGGGTGCTTTTTGCCGTAGGTCTGCCAAGATCTCGCGCAGCGTTCTCATCTCGTCGAAGATGTCCATGGTTCCACGGGCATCTTTGAGCGCATCCTCGATTCGATCCGCCAGCTCCTTGATTTTCCCTCTTGTCACCTGCGTTTCTGGTATCGGGGTCGGAAGAGGCAGTCTTGGCTCCGGTCGCTCGTCGTCCTCATCCTCCTCTCGCACGCTTGGATTTATGCGAACGCTGATGGTTTTCCTGGTCGTCTCCACGCGGACGGGACGAAGAACAACCGTGCGAACGAGCTGGCGCGCCTGCAGTAGGCGGTGCTCGTGCGCAGCCCGGTCGTTGTCCCACTCGAAAAACTTATGGAGCGGACTGTCCTCCGGCTCCGCTGCGGTGAGGAATGCATCTGGTGTCGCACGCCCTTCCGACTTCAACTGCTCGAGCGTCTTGCGGACGATCTCACAGTCTCCTTCTGTCAGGTCGAGGGAAGGGCGCGGCAACTGTGCCAGGTGGTTCAGCATGGGCAGCTATTCGCTTACCACCCTGAATCTTCCGTGCGTCCCGTCCTTTTCGGGCCGCCACTCGCCGACCCCGACGGAGTACCCGCCCTGGTCGAACAGGTTGACGAGCTGGTCGGCCGAGATCGCGTCGGCGTTGAACTCGATCGGAATCTCGCAGCTCCAGTCCTTGTACTCCGGTCGGTACCGCACGTCGCTGGTGCCCATCCCGACTCGCACCATGTCCCGCCTCATCGCTGGCTCTTCGGCCACGATGATGGGGATGAGCTCCTCGCCGTCGGGCCCAACGAAGAAGGACTTACGCAAGTTCGTCTTCTTCAGCCCGAGCAACACGCCGGCCTCGACAGCGCACGCTTTCAGCGCGATGGCCGGGATCCCGTCCGTGTTCTTGTCGATGCGATATCGCGCGCTCTCGAAGTCGGCCTGCGGGTCCTTCGCCTTCCGCGGCCCCGTGGCTTTCTTCTGCTGCTTGTCCTCGATCATCTTGATGGCCTTCTGACTCCAGGCGTGCATGATCAGCGTGCTGATGCCGCGGATCTTGATGGTCGTGCGCTGCAGGTTCAGCGGACGGATCGTAACCTCGATCGGGTTTTCTCCGCCGGGCTTGTCCGCTGGTGCTGTCGGGCTGACGTTGACGTTGTTGATGCTCGTAGGTGGTTTCGGTCGTCGCATATGGTCTCCTTTCGAATGGTGGTCCAGCCTCGTGTGTCGGTTCAGTTCTTCGGCTTGTCCTTCTCTTCGTCTCCCTTCGGCTTGTCGCCGTTGATTGCGAGAAGCTTCCCGTGTTGCTCGGCGCCACGGTCGAGCAGTGACGTCTGCAGCTCGGCTTGGGTCATGGGCCGCTCCTCGATGATTTCGCCGGTGTCGTTACGGATCGTCACCACCGTGTGGTTGTCGAAGTCCCTGTGCACGTGGCACTCGACATCGCGCTCTTCTTCTCCGTCACGGAGCGCTTTTCGCAGGGCTTGGATTCCTTCCTCGACTAGGGCGATGTCGCCCGCGATCTTCTCCGCCTCGCTTTTCTTCTTGGCAGTTAGGGCGTCCTTCTTGTCGAGCTCCGTGGTTAGGGACTTGCTCCGGTCAAGCAACTCCTCGTTGGTGAGCTTTACGGGCAGTCGTCTCAGCATGGCCATGATGGTGTCGTCCTTTCCTTCGTGTTGCGTGTGCACTTCGGGCAAAGCTTGGCCACCCTCGTTTGTCCGGCGACGGTATCCGTCGCAGCGAACCCGGCGTCAGTTGCGCAGTCGAAGCATGCCCCATCTGCCTTGGCTTGGCGGAAGGCCTTGTCGTGGATCCTCCAGAGCTTGCGGCTTTGTGGCGTCATCTGTCGCTCCAATGTGGATCATCGGCAGGATCGCCCATGGCGTCCCGGGCCCCGTCGTCATCCTGCTCGGCACCGAAGAACTTCGTCCGCCCGCCAACGAATTTCATCTTGTACTTTCCGACCGGGCCGTTGCGGTTCTTTCCGGCGATGAGCCACGAGATGACTTCGCCTTCGACGGTGCTCTGTTCATCCTCCGACCGGTGCAGAAAGAACACGATGTCTGCATCTTGCTCTATGGCGCCGCTGTTATGGACAAAAAAGCCATCGGCGACAAAGTTCCCCATGGCTGGCACTGAGACATCGAACACTTCTTCGTTGCCGTCCGGGGAAATTGCCACGACCTGATCCCACAGGATGTCGCTATCGGAAAGGGCAAGCAGTTTGTCGTCGTCGAGCTTACGAGCGACTTTGCCCAGAGAAGCGCGGCTCATCTCCTTTTTCTGACAGCGATATCCTAGTTCTTCCCATGACCATCCACGCTTCTCTTTCAATGCCGAAACATGAGCAGTGATTTCGATTGGCATGCGATCTGCCCTGGCATTTTCATGCTCGCGCTCGCTGGCAACCCATTGGGCAGCAATCTCCAGTTTTCGCTGCTTCTCACCATGGAGCCTAATCTGCCTTGCAAATGCGGCAATTGCATCCCCATCTCCGATCGTGACAGTGGCTATGTCCATCGTCGACTTGCTGTTGCGTCTTGGATTACCCAACACGCTCACGATTCCGAAGCGCAACAGCATGCGCTGGATGTCTTGCAGGAGTCCTCTGCTGGTCGATGCGAACTTGAGTACCCATCCCCCCGTCTTCCTCTGAACCACAGAGCCATCGCCTGACCAAAGTGCACCCAGAAATTCCGCAACATGGTCATTGTCGCAGGTAAACACCGATTCTGGTATCCGCTTTTTCGGACCCAACTGACCGTGAACGCCAAGCGCCTTCAGCCAGTTGATCACCGGATTGCACCCCGGGCCAGCTTGCTTCGTGGTGAGCTCGATCTGCTGTGCGATTCCATGGCAGGGATGATCTTTGGCGTCGATACCAAAGGAGGACTTCGCTATCCTCCGGACCTCGTCGACAAGGACGTGGTCTCCCTTCACGTATCCGACCGACCTGTTCTTTCCATAGTGTCCGTCGGAAATCAGGAACCCGAGCAGACGAAGCTGGTCGACGGTGTGCGGGTTATACTTACACGCATGCTGCGGGATGAAGCGTGGTACAGCGATACGCTCTCCGAGCGCCACCTCGGCAAGTTTCGTCCATCCACTAACCGTCAGGAACGGATGATTCCCGGTTGCTCGTATCACCCGGCCACTGGCGGTTTGCACTCGGTACACCGGCTTTACGCCTGTCGACCAGGCCTTACTCACCATTGCGGATCCGATCTGGTACCGGTCGCGAATACCCCACACGAGAGCATTTCCGCCGGCTGACAAATCGCGCACGGAGACCGTCCCTCCCGTAGCTGCGTCCCAGATGCGCGTTTCGCCGGTAAGGCACTCCCTCAAGTCCGACAACACTGGCTCCCCACCTCGCTCCTCCACCTTGCGATTGAGCTGGCTGCACACGAGCACCGGGCACTTCAGAGTCTTCGCCAGCCACTTGCAGGACTTCGAAATCATCGCTACCTGCTGCTCGCGTGGGATAGGCTTCTCCTGCGCCTGCATTGCTATGAGCTGCAGGTAGTCGATGACGATGAGACAAATCTTCATGCCGGAGGCAACCGCGTGCTTTGCGTGCCACCGTCGAGAGGTGCTCAAGATACGCCCGAGGGTCATCGACTCGGCGTCTATCCAGAGCGGCATCTTCATCAGCCGCTCGCCTACTTGCAGGACCTTCTTGTGATGGTCCAGGGTCAGCGTCTTCCCGTCGATTCTTCCCGAGCGGAATGCCGTCGCAGGGATCCCGCTCTCCATCGAAATGAACCTCTCGATTTGCTGCTGCTGGGACATCTCGACGGAGATGTACAGAGTCGGTATCCCGCAAACTCCAGCCGCGTACTCAGCCACTCCATTCGCCCAGCTCGTTTTCCCGACTCCAGGCCTGGCCGCGACAACAACCATTTCCTCCGGTGCCAACCCTCCGATGTGTGCGTCCAAGGGGGCTATTCCTGTCCGCACCAGCACGTTGTGATTTCTCGGGTCGCACTTCATGCTGATGGTTTCGATGGCGACTGGAATGGCGTCTTTCAGCAGCGCAGGCTCTTTGCTCGTGGCCCTGGTTTGAAGCTCCGACACGGCTGAAGTGAGGTCGAGCAACACGTCCTCGGCCTTCGCCCCTGAATAGCTTCTCGACATCGTCTCGATGGCCACTGCGATCAGCTTGCGCAAGATAGCCTTGTTACGGACGATGTCTGCGTAATGCTTCACGTTGTGCACGGTTGGAACATTCGAGCTCGCCGAAACCGCCCAGGTTGCCCAACCGCCCTCAAACCGATCCGCGCACCCGGAGTCCTTCAGCCGCTGTCCAACGGTCACGATATCTACTGCCAAGCTTTCACCGACGAGGCCTTGGATCGCCCCCCAAGCCTCCTGACATTCCTGCGAGAAAAAGTCGGTCGGGTACAGCTCTCCGACCTCTACGATAGCCTCTGGCGTGACCAGAGCGCACCCGATCACGGCGAGCTCTGCGGCTCGGTCATGCGGTGGGGTCTTGTCAAGATCTGCTTGGTACTGCACGGCGGTCCTGAATTGCGATTATTGGCGAATACTCTCCTGTTTACCCGAGGACTTTGTACGAGGTCGGAGGATGCCGAGGGTCGAGCAGCGGCTCGATGTACTTCCGGATGTCGGCGACAGAAGGGAACCTGCTTTCGTTCTCAAGCGCTTCCTGCAGGGCTTTCTTCAGCGCACTGGTCTCGTATCGGCCAAGGACTGACCAGTAGACGGCGACCCGCGCATCCCTCAGCGAGATATCGAATGCATCGGCCAAGGCTGCCATGCCAGCGATGAACAGCCTCTTCCGCTCAACCAAGTCACTCAAGGCCAAACTCCCGTTTCATGGCGTCGCTCACGCCGGGCTTGGATCGCGATGACCAGCCTGTCCCTCCCGTCGACCCCAAGGCATTGTAGCACCTGACAAATTTGTCCATCGTCCACGGCTTCATGTCGTCGTTTTTCGCGAACAGCTCGATCCTCCGTTCGATTTCGTCGAGATCCAGCTTGCCTCCAAAGCCTTCGAGAAACTCGCGGGCATCCTTCTGCGCGAACTTGCCTCCAGACCACATCCCGAGCTCAGGCCTATGCTGCTCCATTGCGATCCGGAGACACCAAAGCAAATCGGCTGCGTTCGATGGACGCAACTTCCCAGCTGGTACTACGTGCTGTGTACTACTGCCATCACCTACCACTACCGTAGGGGATCCGGATCCCCTTTTCTGAAGATCTGGCGGAGGCGGAGGCGGAGGCGGAGGCGTCTTTCCTCCAGCTTTACCTTCAGCTAAAGCTGAGCTTTCCTCGGCTGTGGAATATTCACTACTTACCGGATTGCCGCGATCCTGAGACACATCAGGACGAGCTGATCTGCTAGCCGACAGGTTACCGTTAGGTTTGCTGTTAGCTTTACCTTCAGCTAAAGCTGAGCTTTCCTCCAACTTAAGCTGAGCTTTAGCTGGCCGTCCTCCCAGCTTTCCCCTAGCTTGGTGGCTAGCTTTCTTTGCCCTAGCGCGTTCAATCTCCTCCAGGGTCCTCTGGTGGTAGATTCTTGCGTCATCGGATACTGTCCACAGCTCCTGCACCACGGACCAAATCGAGGGCCAATCATCGACATCGACTCCTGCCAGCCTCCTCAGGCGGTCGGGCTCCGCCGGTAGGTATCCTCCGTGCGACCACGACGCCATGGTCAGGCGCATGTGGGCCCCCATCTCGGCGGGCGAGAGATGCGCTGTCTCGCGCATGCTGTCCCCGAGGTGCAGAGACATGCTGATCGACACGTCTGGGGCGTGTGGTCGCTCGCCAGTCATTGTGTGTACCTCCAACAGAGCGAGGTCACTTATAGTCGCTCACTTTCCACAGGACCGAGACCGACGGGAAGAAACCCGAGGCCTTCCATTCGGTGCCGTCGGGCCTGTATTTTCCTGTACCGTAGCGGACACGCCCTCGGTACCACTTTACGATTTCGGCGCCCCTCCGTGCCAGCGGCGGCCCGACCGGCGGGTGACGAGCCGCCGCTAGCTCGTGCCCTCAAGGCCACGCCGTCGACGCCTGAACGATCGCTGCTCACACGTACCAGGACAAGCGGCGGAGGCGCAGCACTGAGGGCACGAGCAAAAACTATCTGGTCCTGGTTCATCACGTGAGAGCATTCGTTACGGTACTGTAACTGCACGTAGGCAGTCAATACCCGGGATCCACGGTTCGCAAATTGTCAATGGCTACGGATACTTCTATTGGTTGACGACGGTCAAGAGACTGGGCCGAGCTTGGCGAGCTTTTCCTTCACTGACCGAAGTGTGTCATTCATCACACGCACGTCGGCCACCGTACCGGCGGTCTTGGCGGCTTTCTTTGCTGCTCGAATACCCAGCTCGAGCCCTGCCTTCCTATCGAGTAGCAGTTGGCGCTGGCTTACCGTCTTGGGTGGCGTGTAGATGTGGCGGACTGGAGGTTCGAAGTGTCGCGTGCGTTTCATACCGGGATTATTGTCGGGAACGTCACGGTTTTCCTACGCTGAAATCGCTCTTGGTACTCCGCTATCCTTTCGTCCTGCCAGGCCCGCAACTGCTCCCCGGTCCAGCCGCGGAAGGGACCCGAGAAGGCATCAACGTCGGTGTGGTGCTGCCGGCACAGGCTGCCGGCACAGCGGGATTACCGTATCGTCTGGGGCCTTCAGGCGCATGCCTGGCTTCCTGCCGGCATGGTGCGGGTCGGATGCCCCGTAGCAGCCACAAGGGGCGCCAGGGGCGCAGCATGGGAGGGACCGAATCCAGGCGCGGCGCTCGGGCTCTCCACCAGAACGAGGCTTAGGCGAGACTCGCTTGATGGGGCGAGCTCGCCTAAGTGTGGTGTACCGTTTGAGGGTGCTGCGACGGCTGAGCATCAGCCCGTGTTGGTCTCCTACTCCTTGTGCGCCAGCTGGTAGCAATCGACGATGTCGAGGGCTCCGTCAGCGACCCGAGTCGCGAACAGCTGGTACCCACCTTCGAGGCACATCCGCACAAACTCGGGTTGGTTCGACGGGGCGAGCTGCTCGAGACCGTCGATGGTGAGAATCTTCGCCTTGCGTGCTGCTCGCTTGGCCACCTCCACGGCCAGCCGCATGCGTTCTGCCCCGCTGAGCAGGTCGATGTTCTTGCCGTCGAGCAAGATGGCGGTAGGCGTGACCTCCAGGCCTGGAATCTGGTTCGACCGTTTGGCCAGCACGGCAGGCGCTTCCTCGGTCAGGCGTTTGACGATGCGGTCGAGCTTCGCCCAGGCCGACTCAGCTTCCCGGTATGTGCGCTCGGCTTCCTCTACCTCTGCCTGCGCTGCTTTGTGGCGCTGAGCTTTCTCTGCCATCTGGACGTTGGCCTTCGCCTGCTCCAGATCCTTTTCCTTGTCCGCGACGACGTGAGCGTGAAACTCCGGGTTCCACTCCGACTGCACGTTGACGACTGATGCTTCGAGATCCTTGGCCTGCGACATGAGGCTGTCGATGTCCTTCTGCTGATCCTCTGCGATCTTCAGTCGGTCGTCTAGCGAAGCTTGCGCCTTCCTTGCCTCCTCGAGCTCCCTGGTCGCCTCCTCGAAACGCTTGGCCGCCGCATTAACCCTGGCATCGACCTCGGCCACCTCGTCACTGGTTGGCTTCCTCTCTTGAGAGAGGATCCGCGTTTCGATCGCCGTTCGAATCTCGGTAATCCTGACCTTGGTAGATGCGAGGGCCTCCTCCTGCTCGAGCGCCGCCCGCTTGCGCTCGCTGAGCACCGCCAGATCACGCTCGATCGCGGCGACGTGCGTGCGAACCACTTCCGGAGGGTCGACCTTCTCGGTCACGCGGATCGCGTCTGCATCACGCTGCTTTACTTCCATCACGGCCTTCGCCTGGTCCACCGTTCGCCCGGCGTTCGTGCGCTTGTCGAAGAACATCTGCCGCACGCGGGACAACACCTCTTGCCCGTGGCCATCGGTGTTCCACTCCTGCTGTGTTTCGCACCAGCCGTTCAGATCTTCGACCGTGATCTGCACTGGACACGCGGATAGAATCAGCTTCCGCCGATCCTTGGCGTCTGACAGGTACAGCTTCAGAGGGTCGAGGCTGTCCTCTCCGAGCATCTGGCGCATCTGCTCTTTCGCCCGCGGGATGGGCACGCCGTCCGAGCCGAGCATCTCGCTGCTCGTGCTCTTGCGAGTCGTCACCCGCCGCACCTGGAATCGGTTCGTGTCGACGACCAGCTCGAACTTGTCAGCGTCGAACCGGATTGCGTCCGGGCCAATGCCAATCGCTTCGAACGCGGCTCGCAGCCCCATGAGGGCGCTGGTCTTCCCGGCGGCATTTGTGCCGCTGAACACCACGCCGCTCGGAGGGATGTCCAGGTCAAGAGCGCTGATGCCGCGAAAGTCGCGGAAGCGCAGGTGGGTCACTTTGATATCGGGGTCGTTGGGCATGGTGGTCTCCATCGGTTCGGGCGGCAGGTTAGAAAACTCGGCAAGGGTGATTTGGCGGTCGTTGTAGATGATCTTCATTGCTACGATGTCGCTGGTCGCTTGTTATCGAGCCCGCGCAGACGCAAGTCCATGTTGGCGATCTTCTCGTGGAGCGAGCGGTTCTCGGCGATCAGCCCACCAACCAGATGGGTCAGGCACTCGACGGCCGTGAACACCGGATCGTTCGGCACCGGCGCGTACCCCCCATGTCGCTCCGCAACCTTCTCGACGATGTAGTTCTGCACTTCGACAATCGCCGACCTGGTCTGTTCGTTGCGAGCTGGGTTCTGACTGACGAACTCAGCTTCGAAAAGTGAACCTTGCTGTGGCATGTGTGTCCTCGATCTGGATTATTGTCGTCTGCGGTCAGGTTTGCCCGACGTCACAGATCGGACTTCCGGAACCATTTGTACCGCACGCCAGGCTTGCCCGGCCGGATAAGCCGCTGCAGACCCTCCTTCTCGAGCGTGGCCACGGTAGCCCCCATGCGTTTCCCAGCTGACAGGCATGGTCCATAAGCCATCTCCCCGGCAACGATTGGTCCCTCACGCACGGAATAGGCGTTGACGTTCGCCTCGACGATATCGACCATCCCCTGGGCCGATTTGAGCACGCGCTTCGCCTGTTCCATCCAGGCCAGGGCACGCACAGCGCTCTCAGCGTCGAGTTGGCCAGAAGCTTCCTCGAATCCTGCGACGGCAGCCTCTCCGCTCGTCAGCCCAGCCTTCACCAGTGCGCCGGCCGGCAGCAGGTGGGCATCGCAATGCATGCGCTGGTAGCAGTGGTCGCAGTGATCCCCCACGGATGCCTCCGGCTGGACTTCCTCCAGGTCGATGCCGGGGACTGCGGCGATTCTCCTCACGATGTCGCCGAGCTGGTCGGCCAAGATCGGCTGCGACTCAAGCGGCTTCACACCGCGGGCATCCCAGCACGCGAGCACGATCCTCGCCGACTCGAACTTGCGACTCGACGCTAGCCAGAAACCGGCGACATAGGAGAGCTGCTGCAGGTTCTCGTCTGGCGGTGCCAGGTGGGCGGCCCACATCTGACCGATCGACTTCCAGTCGATATCGACGAAGATCGGCTCCGTCCGGTGCACGCAGATCAGGTCTGGCGTGCCGTTGGTAAGCTCGTCCGGCGGGTCAGCGCTGGACATCGGGTCTAACAGCGTGACCTTCTCCTGCACGTGGTACTCCCAGTCGGAGGCAGGATAGTTCTCCGCCAGCCAGTTGAGGATGATCTGAGTCTCCGGGTGGATCGGCTGGTCCTCCGGCAGGTCGTCCAGATTCCCCTTCAGCAGGGTGCTCACCTGACGGTCGACGTCGCCCCCGAACCGTGTGTTCTCCATCGACTGGTTGTACTTCGCCGAGAGGTACGGAGCTCGGGCGCAGCTCTCGGCCATTTGCAGGCTGCTCGGGCGCGTTCGTTTCTTCGCCATGGACTACTTGCCGCCCTTCTTCACTTCGCCCATGAGCATGTCGGCCTGGTCTGGCGTGAGGTCCATCAGGCTGGACACCTTGGTCTGGCCTGCCTCTTCCAGGCGGGCGTTGATCCATTCCAGGCGGTTCTTGAGGATGGCCGGATCCCTCTCCCCCTTGGCCATGTTCTCCGTGCCGGCGAGACCGATCCCGGCGTCTCGCAGGGCGAAGTTCAGGTCGCGGATCTTCGTCGCGTCAGCCTTGATCGACGTGGCAGGCTTCCCTGATTGCGGTTGGCCGGACCCCTTGCCGCCAGCGTCCTTGTCATCTCCGTGAACATCATCTGGCTCGTCGGTGAAGATGTTCGACGTCGCCGTCGCGGTCCTGGTGGCCTTCACGAACGCGCGCTTCTGCGCAATCGAGATGATGGTGTTGTGCAGGTTCTGCACCTTGTCCGAGCTGACGGCGCCGGTCTGGTCGAGGATCTTCTTGTCTTCGTCGACAAACTTGGCCCCGCACCCGCCCTTCTTCGCGAAACAGAGCCACCCGCCCCCGAACTCGTCCTTGCCCTTGATGATCGTCGGCTTGTTACACACCGGGCAGAGGCGCGCCGCCGTCTGCACGAGGTACTTCTCCTCGCGGGAATTGGCGGAGCCGATTGCCTCTCCGACCAGCTCGCCAGTCACCACGTTGTATAGCTCGCACCGGTACTCGCGCAGGATGAAGTCCGGGCGCTCCTCCTTCGTCTCGACAACGTACTTCGGACGAAAGCGGAACACCTGGCACAGCACCTCTGCGCCCGGCTGCAACAGAGCCTTCTTGGGCTTCTTGTCGGGCTGGCTCGTTCCTGGGATCACCCCATAATGCTCGCCCTCCACGAGCACCTTCTCGATGATCTCCTCGACGGCTCGACGAATAGCGATCACGCGTTGGACATCGACATCGAACGAGAATGCTGCTGGTTTCGCCACCTCTTGGGTCGCGGTGGTCGCAAGTGTCTTGTCGCTCATCGATCCCTCCTGGCCAGTATCATTGTCGGAGTCGCTAGGATTTTCCCCGGGCGGGCTTCGCTTCCACGAGGCCGAGCGCCTGCGTGGCATCGGCTCCCAAGTGCCTCATGAGGCTGTCCCGCTTGATGTAGCGGTGCTTCCCCAACTTCGTGGATTCGATCTTGCCATCCGAGCACCACAGACTGATGGCAGTCCGGGTGAGACCGACCAACTCCGCCGCCTCATCCATCGTGAGGTAGCCTTTCTCTGCCATCAGCGTGCGCTGTCGTTCGCGCGTCTTCATGGCTACGCCAACGCCTGCAGGATTTTGCCGATCTCGGTGCCTTGGAAGGCTTCCGCGGCGTGCGACCGGCTGAGCTCCTTCTCGAGCAGCATGCTGCCGATGAGCAGCAGCGTGGTCACGATGTCGAAGGTCTGCCCGAGCACATGACCATCCTTGGCCCCGTCGAGCTCGCGCAATCGCGCTTCCTGCAGACGCGCCAACTCGGCCGCGAGCAGATGTGCCCGTGCCTTTCTCCGCCATTCCTCCAGCTCGTGGAAGGCTCGCATCCACGCTTCCTTTTCGCCGTTGCCGGTGTCGACCTGTGGGGGAGATCCTGGGTCGGGCGGCTGCGGCCCCGGCGCTGGAAACTGGCCAAATATCGAGACGTCGTTGATCGGTGTGCTCACGAGGATTCTCCTTCCAGATACGCCTTGAGGCGCGGGTTTCGGTGCAGCTGTTGACGAGCCTTCCAGACGCGCTTGTAGACCGTGCGAATGGGCAGTCGCGCCGACTTCGCCACCTCGCGGGACGGGGACTCGCCAAGGATGACGTCGGCAGTCCCGGAGTCGACCCCGTCGAGGATTCGCACGACCTCGGCCACAGCCCGCTTCAGGTCCATCTCGAATTCCATCGCTGGATGGACAGCCCGCCCAAGCTCATTGCTCGGGTCGAGCGTCTCTGTCTGAAACTGCCGCTTGAGGAACACCTCCCTGGTCGCCGACACAGGGCTCGACGATCGGGCGATGAAGAAGCGCAGCTCGCGCGCCACGATCTTGGCCTGGAACAGGTCGAGCGGCGCGAGACCGGGTTTCCACGCCTTCTTCGCGACCATCATCGCAATGATGGCCTCCTGTTCGAGGTCGTCTCGCAGCCACGGGGCCCGCGCGCTGTAGTTGTTCACCACAGCTCGGACTGCCGTGGGCATTGTGAGGTAGGCAGATCTCACGGCATCACCGACTTGATGGCCTTCAGCACGTTGGAGACATCCTGCCCCGTCGCAAGGATCTGGATCGCAGGTACGCCATCCTGCCGGCCACCGCGGGCCCAGATGTCGAGCTGCAGCTTCCCCTCCGGACCGCCGGTGTAAGCCAAATCGATCGACTCGGCCTCTCCACCGCCGTGGAGCTTCACTGTCAAATGGCGCCCGGTCATCGCTGAGACTCCTCCACCAGAGACCCAAACGCTGCCTTACTGAGCAGCATGGTCGCCTGCGGTGGCGTTTCGATCAGCTTGCCGCAAGCTGGGTTGCTGCAAGTGACGACGTCGCGGTTAGAATCGATGGTCACCCTGTGGCAATGCGGGCAATGATGCCGATGCTGGAGTGCACTTGGTCCCTCGTGCATGGTCCTACCTCCGTCAGATGTTTCAGTAGTGTAAGTTACGTGATGTCTTCTTGCAAGCCCTTCTAGGCTACGACCTGCCAAAACTCGACTGTCACCCGTGGCCGACGTCTGGAGCGCAGGGCCTCGGAGACGTCCACCATCATCCGGGCGTCGCCAAGGAAGCGCACCTTGCGCCCCTTCTTGTCCACGCCGACAGCACATGCCATGGATCCGATTGGCCGTTCCACTTTCACAACGCGCAACTGCAACATGGTGGTCCTCCTAGAGTCCGATGGTCATGATCTCCCGCATTCGGGAGTGGTAGGTAGCCTCGCTGATGTTCCCCAGCCGGAGCAGCCTGCGTAGGGAGGCCCGGCGGTACTTCGCCGGTATCGCTCTGATCATCGCGATTAGGTGCTCCTGTGGCTGCCGCGCAAGCGCTCTCGAGCCGTTCGTGTGGTGTACCTGGTCCACTGGTCCCCTCCTGTGTTTCGGTCCGCTCCACCCGCGAGGCTCGTGGGCAGAGCGCGCCGAAGCGCGCGGGGTGCTACAGAGGCGACACGGATCCGGGTCCGCTCTGGTGATACTCCGCGATCCGGTCGTCGGCCTCGAACGCTACGAAGAGAGCGTCCTTGTCAGACGCTGACACATAGATTTCGATCCAGATGGTGCCGAGCGAGCCGCACACGATGCCAATTTGCTTGACCGAGAGCTTTCCCGCGTATTCCGCGACGATCGCCTCGGCGTCTTTAGGCAGGAGGTTCTTGTCTGCCAACTCGGCGACAATCCAGTATTTCTTGACATAATTGCGCGTGGCGTTCCAATCCATCTTCTTCGTCTCCGTCGTTTGCGTCGTCATGGCCACCCCCCTCCGTTCTTCAGTCCGCTCTGCCCGCGACGATCGTGAGCAGAGCGCGCCGAAGCGCGCGGGAAGCTATCGCTGCTGCATGATCTTTGCGACGTACGGCCTGATCTTGTCGGGCAGTCGCGCTACGAGCTGTTCGGCCGTCTCGGCGTGGAATTCTCGTGCTAGGGCTCCGAGAGATTCCGCGAGACGGGCTTGGGCCGTTGCTTTCGTGCGCTCTTCGGCTCGTCGATCACGCTCGACGATGGCGGCGATTACGGCGCGCTCGTCGCGAGTGCCCGCCTGTTGGATGCCAAAATACAGCAGAGCCTCGATTCCATGCGGGCCAGCGCCTAGCATCAATCTATCGCTATTGCCATCGAGCAACAGCTGGAATCCGAGAGCGCGCCAGGATGCCTCGGACGCAGTGATTTGGGTGCCTTCGTGGGTGATGGTAGTGGTGGTAGTGGTCATGTGATTTTCTCCGTGGATTCGCCGGCAACCGGCCGGCTCGGGGCTCCTCGCCTCTGTCCGTCTCCGAGGTGGCTCGGAGAGGGGCAGGGACGCGGGAGCCTACTAGTTGAGATGCTGAATGGACACGCAACCCCAGACCGCCGCTGGTGCCGGGATGGCCAAAAACCCGAGTTCATGCTGGAACAGGCCCAGGCGCTCAGCATCAGCACGCGCCATTGTGACGTAGATCCACTCGCCCATTCCCTGCTCGGATTCGATATAACGCGCCAGCTCGTCTCCGGTAGCAAACTCGATGGTATCAATCCGTCCCGTCGCGCCGAAGGTGCGGAAGAAGGAGAGGGTCGCCGTCGTCTCCTGTGTCCGTGTGTTGATCATCATGATCATAAGATACGCTAGATTCGTTAGGTTCGCAAGTAAAATTCGACAAGAAAACGCACGAACCAATTCGTGAATAGTTACGCCTCTGTGCGAGGACGTCAGGAATCACGCCCCAGGCTTAGGGTAGCGTCTGGAGAGGTACCGCGCCACCGCATCGACGATTGAGGTCACCCTGGGCAGGTCCGCGTCCTCGGTCGTCCCCATCGGTTCAAACCGCATATTCACGAGCTTGTCGAGGTACTCGGCGAGCGGCACCCCGTGCTGCAGCCCGATCGACAGCGTGATCGACAGAGCATCCATCAAGCCGCTGATCGTCGAGCCCATCTTGTCGACCTTGAGGAACACCTCGCCCGGCCGGCCATCTGGGTACTCACCGATCGTGATATACAGCTTCAGTTCGCGTAGCTGCTGTTCGACGGTGTAGTGCAGGTGGATCTTCTTCGTCACCCCACTTCGCTCTGAGGGCAGTCTCTCACGCACTGGAGCTTCCATGCATCGTGATTATTGTCGATGAGCTTGCGGCTTACGCCATCGCCTGCTTCACCAACTGCAGGTACATGGACCATGGCCACCGCGGGCCCGGATCGCGATGGGTGCCAGACCCGGGGAACTCGGTCATCACGTCGACGTGGCCAACGATGCCTCGTCCGCTGGCAATCTGGCCCGGCATCAACCGCACGACCGGAATGCTCCACCGCTTGCAAATACTCGCCACGAGCTCGGCGGAGCGCTCGAGCATGGCTAGCGCCTCCGGACTGGCAAAGTCGGTCGCGCGCGCAATCATCTTGCCCTCTGCGAACACGTCGTACGCGTAAGCCGAGTGCTCGATCCCGATACCTTCGCGATTGGCCTTGCGGCAGTGGAAGGCGACATGCTTCTCGATCACGCCCTGGTAGATCTCGTCCGGGTCGATGTAGTAGTGAGCCGACTTCTGTTTTTCTTTTGGCAGCCCCGCCGGAAGCGCAGCCATGCGATCGGCGAGCCGCTCGGCGATGCCAACCTGGCAGGGCAACTCCATCGTGTGGATCACGACGTACTTCACGTCGGCACGGTCAGCTGCCTTCCAATAACGAGCCTGCACAAACGGAATCTGGTCCAGCATGGTCCCTCCTATTTTGATGTGGCGGCAGCAGCGCTCGGCACGAGCGACATACCGGCCCGCTCCTGCTTGATCAGCAATTGGATGTACGGCATCCTCTTCTGAAATGCGGATTCGACGGCGTCGTCGATCTTCTTCTCGGTTGCGCTCTGCCCAAGCCACACGATCATGCCGATGACGAGCACTGCAACGGCGGCCACCCCAAGCATCTTCTGGTAGGCCTTAGCCGCCGGACAGGTCGAGGCGTGCCTGGACACCTTCGCCCCCGATCTCATGTCAATGAGGTCTTCAATCCCAACTGGCACCTGCGCCACCGCACCAACGGATTCTGGTACCGCTTCATTCTCGTCGGTATCGCTCAATTTCTTGTGGGACATCAACAACCTCAATTTTCAGGGACTACTGCAACTACTGCGCTTCAAGCGCTGGGAACTACTTCAGTCTGGGCACATTCATGTTGAAGCCGGCGGCCTTGATGTAGATACTGTCAGGACTCGTGAGTCCCTTGTGGTAAAGCGTGCCCAGCGCAAGGCAGTGACCCGTGATCGTACTTACCCCCACCGTGGCTCCGCCATACTTCACAGCCAGCAGCACAATGTCTGTGTCGGACGTGGCGGTCGCCACCGATACGTACGGGCTCGCCGTTCCTGTGAAAAACAATCGCAACAGCATATCTGTCGAGCATGCCGGTATGGTCGGCATCGTAACAGCCTGGTATCCAGACGACGAGTCAGTGCTGACCACTGGCTGTACAAATGAGCTCAAGCGGGTCGGATAGATCCAATCTCCTGAGTAATAACAGGGAACTCCGTTGGAGCTGCCAGCTCCGCGGAACTTCACCCCGATGAAACAACAGGCAGCCCGCGGGAAGGTCACTGCGTGGAAGTACAGGTTTCCAGCCATACCGAGATCTGCCGTGGGATAGCCGAACTGGTCTGGAGGCGTCGCGCTTTCGATGATCGCCACCGGAATACCCATCACTGTGACCGGCTGATGCCTGCCACCGCAAAGGTAGAGATACGTCGGTAGGTCATTCCCAGCCGGCGCGGCGCCGGGATTATTCGCCGTGTCCGTGCTGAAAAAGACGGAGATTGCCGTAGCAAAGGCGAGCATCTCGCCATCGATGACCAAACGATGGGCGCTCAGCTTGAGATGCGGTGTCATCACTGACGTCAGGTCTGGCACGCAGCCATCTACGATCCCGTGCATGGCGGAGCCTGGGAATTCAATCCGACGCCACGCACGCCTGACAGCGACGAACCCCGTCGAATCTGTGGCTCCAGCCTCCACGCTGACGTCAAAAAGTGGCAGCGAGCCATCAGGCACGGTCGGAGGCACTGGCGCCGACGATGGCGACCCTACGACTACCGCGATCGTAGCGACGGGCTTGCTGGTCTTGTACGATGTAACAGGAGCAACCTCGCGAGTCGACGGGTTGACGAGGATATTGCGGCTCTGCGGATCCGCCGCTCCGTCTCCCGGCGTCGCATAGATCGTACAGATTCTGCGATGGCTCGGATCCGGGACGCCATCGGCTGGCCAGGCTATTCGCTGTCCATCCCAACGACATATCTGGTACGCCGACTCGTCCCCTGGAATCGTCCCGGAGCCGACGACATACCCTTCGCCGGTACCGATCGTCATATCGAATGATCCGACTATCCCGTCCAGCGACGGAGCAAGGTTCAAACCGAACATCGGATCGCCAGAATTCGCGGCCTTAGCAGCAGCGCTGAGATCGTCGAACGTGTTGGTCTCTGGGTTGTAGCCATCGTTTCGTATCGACTTCAGCGCGTCGGCATTCTGTGCTTCCATGGCTGAGAGTTGGCCGATGCGGACCAGGTCACTTGAGACTACGAGCTCTCGACTGACCCACTGTTCTCGCGTTCTTTGACCTGGCATGTGTTCCTTTCAGAGGGTCACTTCTGTAACCCAAAATGTCCCGACGAGGTTGAGGGTATTGGGAACCGAGCTGTAAATCAACCCTTCGATCTTCGCCACGATCGTCCCGTAGTACCCCATTTTCTCAAGCTGGCTGCGGCGAATAGGCAGACTAGAAATGGAGTGCCACCAGTCGGACTGGAGAACGCCTCCGCCAACCTGCGTAATCACAATGCGGAATTCGTCGGTGGCCGGGTCAATGGCCCCTGCCCCGTCGATGTTGCAGCTGACCAGACCCTCGCGGATGTACCATGCCTTTCCACTGGGAGCCTCTAGCGACCAGATCACGGCGGCCGAGCCGGGGGGGTTGGCTGCGGCTGTCTGCCCATGGGCGATCGTTGCATTTTCGATCGTGAGGTCGAATTGCACCCCGCCGGCTCGCTTGGATCGCGCCTCCTCCTGGATCGCGCGCAAGGCAGCCGTGATACTGGGATGCTGGCCAACATCCGCATAGCCCCACATCGGATCGTCGCAGTAGGACTCGTCGGCATAAAACACGAGGCCATCGGTCTCGATGGGGTTGCCGTAGACCGATTCGCGAAAGTATGCCCGACTGCCCCGCATATCCGGCATCTCAATCGTGCGGAAGGGACCTTTCGCTGCCAGGTCGGCTCCGAATGGATCGTCGCAGTAGGAGTCGTCACAGTAGGGAGCATCGGCGAAAACCAAATTGATGACCGACCTAGCGGTGACACTCGATTGGTCAGGCATCGGCTCGACTGCGTATAGCTCCCGGAGCTGTCCCTGCGACTTCGCACCGAGCACAGCTGTCTGCACCGCGATCGGAGTCACCGCGTCCGGAATCTGGCGCACTCGCGCCCGGTAGGCCTCACCATCCTCTCCGGGTTGCTGCAGGCAGCCACGCTCCTTCCCGTGCTCGGCGAGCCAATTCATCGTCGCGCCGTCAATCGGAGTGCTGGACACGTAGCCAAAGACGTCCGCCCCGAAACCTAGCAGAGGGTTCCCGCTGTCGTCCACCACCGCTGGGCTATCGTAGGAGATGATGCTGTCCAGGAGGTCACCCGCCTTCAGCTGGTCGTCGAAGGCGCCAATTACCGTGTTCACGAGGTCGATCTGTCGGAGGCTTTGCAGTGGCAGCGTCACGTTCGCCTGTCCATTCGCAACCGCGACGTCGCCGCTTACCAACAGCTCGACACCGAGCTTGGTGACGAACTTGAATCCATTGGGGATCGTCCCTGTGGGAGTGGTGCTCGACCGCGAGATCACCAGATTGCAGGTCCCGGGCGATCCCGTTGGAGCCCGCCCGATCTGGCAGGCCCCTACCTGCTCATCTAGAGCCTCGCTCACCTTGGCCCCAATCGCTTGAGCAGCAGCTAGGATGGCCTGACCGTCCGGGCTGGCGAGCATCCCTGCCACCCAATCGGTATCGCACGTGCGCTTGATGACGTCGAGCACCTCGTCAGACGTCAGGGCGATGTCAGGATCTCGATCAGACAAAAGTCACCTGCGTGGGCAACACACGGATCATCTGCTGCGTCGTCACCGGGATTATGTCTCCCGCCGGGTCGACCAAACTGTCATCCCTGATCACGACGCCAGGGACCTGCTTGGCAGCCGCCATCAGGTTAGCTCGATAGAGCACACCGCGGTCGGGGCCCGGGGGCAAGAATTGCGACACCGCTACGGTCACGGCTCGAACTCGTTCTATCGCAAGCTGTTCGTCCACCCCTACCTGGAAAGCAAGCTTCCACTGCACCGTCTGGTAGACAACGCTCCCGATGAGCACCTCCACCGGCATGCCGAAGGCTCGATAGTCGAGGAGAATATCGGACACCTTCTGCACCATCGTGCTGGTCGCGTTCCCATTGCGATCACCGATCACCAGCTGGATGAATGCCACCGGATAACCACCCACGGGATTGGCAATCTCTGTCGCCGTGGCCACCGCAACCCCTGGGACTTGCAGCGCTCCGTACTCGATGGCCCCCATCACGCCCTTGCTCAGAGTCGGGAAAAAGGACCTGTACCTGCCGAGATACGGAATATCGTCCTCGACATCGGTACCGCCGGCCGCACTGCTGGTGTTTCGCACCTGGAGCGTGGGATCGAATGGTGTCGAGGAAAATGAGCTGACGCCCATGCCAGTAGAAAGATCTGTCGGTGGCACGTTGCCGTCTGGGCCTGCCACCAATGCCTGGGCTGGGACAGCAACGAGGGTGTCGTAGTCTCCGAACACAGCGTCCCTGCTCAACCCGAACTGGACCCCGCTGGGGGTCTGCACGACGTCTCCGGCGTGGACCGTTCCAGGAGTCGCCACGCTCGGCGTGGACCGGAACAGCTCGAGGTCGACCGTGGCTTGGTTCGTGCCGAACCTCGTCAGACCCGCCCGGTCGTAGAACAGCCTGTCCTGCTGAGAGCCCCGGGCCAGCTCGGCGAAACAGCCGCGCATCCCTCGTGCTCCCCTTGCAGAAATCGTCTCTCCAATCACCGCCATCATACCTAGGACCACGTTCAGGTCGCTCCCTGGAATGTCGGCCACAGCTGGGTTCAGCCGGATCCCCGGCGTCGCAGCCAGGGCCCGCCTACCTACTGCGAATAGATCCTGTCGGCTCACGAACATCGTCATGGGACAAAATCTCCGTCTTGCGTAGCATGGGCCGACGTCGAGAGTTGCTCACCCCCGCTCGTCTTCACCGTAATGGTGATTTCCAGCAAACCTCGTTGGTCCATCATCACCCGCGTCGATGAGTCTACCACGTCAGGCTGGCGAATGATCTGCTCTCTCAAATCGGTGCGCAGGTTCGCGAGCATGCTTAGGGTCGCTGGGGTCTTCAGCCTATGGCTTATGCCAAAGTTGGGCATCCAAGCGAATGCCCCCTTGCCCGTCAGGGCGATTCTCCACACGCGCTTGTGCGTGCCATCGATCCCTTCGTGGTGAGCCCAGTCCCCTGCGCTATCCACGAGGATCCCTCCGGCGAACGGACTGCTTGCCAGATCCACGAGGCCAATGTTTCTGCGCAGTTGCCCACTTCGCTTGGGCCTGGCTGCCCCGGCAAAGTCAGCGGCGAACGTCGTACTGATCAGCTCGCCAGCCGCCGACTTGAGCGACGAGCTGACGGTCACTCGGTATGACATCCCGACTACCATCTGGCGATCGAGTTGGACATCAACACCAACTTCCCCACTTGTCGTGACCCCAAATGCCGGAAAGGGCACGACATCTGCCTGCACGCCAACGCACCGCAAGGGTTGGCCGGTACCGGATAGAATCGTCACGGTATAGTTGGCCGCATTTCTCGCGTCGTCCAGCCCAGCACTGCTCCTGTGTCGGGGCTCGGATGAAAAGACCACACGGACCAGTTGACCGCCAACCGCTATAGCTCGACGAACTAGGATGGACATGGAGAGATCCTACCACCGTAGACAGTGGTGCCCGCAATTTTGAAACTCGAAACGACGAAATCATCACACATCACTGCGTCCTCCGCAGTCTCGCGTCCTGGTAGTAAATACCATACCCTCCGGCCCCGCCGGTCCCTGGTCGACCACCGGTTCCAGGGATGCCACCCGTGCCTGGAGTGCCGCCCGTGCCTGCACTCCCTCCGGTGCCGGGTCGCCCGCCCGCGCCTGGGCTGCCGCCTGTTCCCGTTCGACCACCGGTTCCAGGGCTGCCACCACTTCCAGCGTCAATCGACACTCCATGGCCGCCTGTACTAAACCCACCAGTTCCACCGCCGCTTCCTGTCCTACCGCCCGTCCCGCGCGTCCCTCCGGTCACGCTTCCGCCCGTGTTCTTCACGCCGCCCGTGCCGGCCCCGCCAGCGCCCATTGATCCGCCGGAGCTACCGGCTGCGAGAATTAGGAGAATGGCCAGCGTCTTCAAAGCTTCATGCTCAGCGTGGGAGGATGGCCATCGATGTGCGAGTCGTCGGTAAAATACTTCCCAGCGCCATCATTGCCAGAGCCCAGCGTGAAAGTCACGCAGATCGCAGCCAACGATGTCGTGATGCCATTGATGATGAGCACGCCAGCCGTGCCGTTGGGTTGCTTCGTGGGGTCGATGGCGAGCGATCCGTTGACGTCGTAGACAGCGCCCGGGACACCGTCGATCCCATGATTCGACAGCTCGATCGCGATGGTCCCGACTATGCCGGTCGGCCAGCCGATACCAAGTCCGACGAGGGAATACCCATTGTCTATCCATTTGGATCGACGAAACGTGCTCAAGTCCCCATCGAAGATGATCGTCGCAATTCCCGACCGATTCATCCTTCGTTGGAAAGTTATCTGCACGCCAGGGCTTCCTTGAGTCTAGAGTCCGGGCAGCAGACACCATGGGCAGGCCGCATCTCGCTCGAAACTTCAGAGTCAGATTGGCGGCCATTGCTCATGGTGTCCCTCGTCTAAGTTGTCAGGTGTTGCTGGTACTGCAGGTCGGTGGCTTACGTCGGAGGCGTGTAGGCCCCTACCGTGTTGTAATAGGTCGTGAATCCCGTCGTGAGAGCGGCGAGCGCCTGGTTCACCTGACTCCCAGCCTGAGCGTCCACCAGATCGAGGTATGCGTTCTGTTTCGTGACCATCGTCGCTTCCATAGTCTGGATCGTGCTGTCAGGCTGTTGGGTGTTCATCGCGTTTTGCAGGTCGGTCTTCGCCTGCCCCCAATCCGCGCGCGCAGTAGCCACCTGCGCGCCTGTTGGCTTGCCGGCGACGGCGGCCTTCACGGCCGCGTACAATAGATCGAGCTGAGCGCGTGCATTTTCGATATCGGTTCGAGTTACCATGATTTTCCTTTCGTTTGTTGTTATTGGTACTGTACGAGTAGCTTTGCGAGTCCTATATCAGCAGTGCCTGACGAACCTCCTGAGTAGATCCAACTGCCTATAGCGGGCACGACTGTATCAGCATTGTCAACATATAGAGCATTGGCCAAGTAGGCTTTCCCGGCAACTACCAAATCAGAATCCGCTGGCCACGAGCCATCCCAAGTCATTGGGATCCTGTAGACCACAGCAGTCAAACCGCCTTTCTCTAACTGGACCATAATGCAAAACGAAGCCGGCGACGGCATAACTGTGTACGACAAATAGCCTATACCGTAACTGCTAGACCACGACGTGCTACCGTCGTATTGCATCCCGGCTCCACCGAATGTGAACAGGGTTGACGGGGATGCCTGAGAAGTATTGAGACCTCCGGCCAAGCGATTAACATTGTACGCCATACCTGACGCCTTTGACAAACCAAGACCGAAAAACGCTTGCTCTGATGAACCACTGTCTTCTAGTACAGGCCGAAAATTGAAGTACGCTCGAATGCGCGTCCAATTGTATTTGTCAATAGCAGTCGAAAACTGCCCGAGTAAGAGGTACCATCCGGCGGCCGTGCTAGTGTTCCCGCTGGCAGCCTTCCACCGAATATATAACCCATTGCCGTTCTGCTGCACAGCAAATGTAGTGGCATTGGCGTAATTGACTACATAATAGCTGCCAGATCCAATTGTAACTGCCCCGTTGGCCGAAATGGTCTGATTGTTTAGCGAAACGAAGTCTTCTTGGTAGAGAGTGGTCCAACCTGTTGGCATCCCAATGTCCGTACAGGCACGAAACGTCCCATCGCCACGAGCGCAGTCATTCACAGAGCCACTCAACTTCGGATAGAAGCCGTGGTTACTCGCCGACGAATCCCCGGTCGTGTTGTTCGAAAACGACATCATGGATTCAACCACACCATTGACGGTCAATTGGGGAGTTGAAGAAAGAGCCACCGAAGTGGACGTAGACGTATTAGTTCCGCTCGTGCATTGCAACCCGGAACCACAAACGATATTGCCTATCGGAGCACGAGCGTTTGACATGCGATCGTCATTGGCTTGCACCAATTTGTCTGTTGCCGTGCTTGTAGCCGTGCCGGTGCCTTCAATGGCATTTATGCTCACGGCGCCCGAAACATCCGTCACAGTATGCGTGTGCGTTGCGCTGGCAAAATTGGGCAGGATGGTTGTGCTTATTTTTCCGTTGGAGTCCGTCAGCGGACACCCCCCCGCCGCTGGCGTCACGCTACACAGAAAGCTCGGGCGGATGTCCAGCCCGCGCAGAGTGATCGTCGTCGTACTGGTAGATGTTGACCTGACTCCGTCGCTCGATATCGAGACGAGCGTTCCGGTGTACGTCTCAGTGTAGGTCGCGGTTGACCAGGCCTCTTGAACACTGGTGCTGGTAGAATTGGGAAAAAATCGCAGCTCCAGCGGTGGCACAATGGGCGAGCGAATCCAACCCTGCTGCTGATAGATGTACGCGGTCCCTATGATGTCGTCGGCTTGCACTGCCTGAAAGGGGACCAGCGTCGCCGCCAAGAATGCCACCGAGAATGCAATGGGCGAAATCCTGCTCATCACGGACCTCCTACGCGCACAAAAAATCCGGCGCCGCACGAATCGACGAAATAGCGGAACGTGTTCGAGTCGTACTGGTTGAGTACGATCGTCGTATCGGCGTTGTAATGGCTATCGACGAATCCGGCGTCAGGCTCAAGAGGTGCGAAGCGAAGATCACCGTAACCCGGAGTAGCGCCGTTGTTTCGCTGCAGCTGGATCGGGTTGCCTGCGATGATGACGACTGAATCGCCGACATTGAGCCCGTCGGTCGAGATTGCTACCAGCGGGGAGCCGGTAACAATGACGATCCTGGCGCTCCCGCGGGTGAGCTGCCCGTATGCGTCCACGGCAATCGTGGCCGGCGTCGCGAGGTCTGGAGACGTGGTGCCAACCTGATTGAGCGGCTCCCAGTCCGATGGATCGGTGCCGTACTTCTGCCAATTCTGCACGAGCGTCGTAGGATTCGAGACGTTGTCCACCTGGGTGACGATCGTGCCAACCTTGCGGTCGAGCCCGGCCGAAGGGATCTGTAGTTTGCAGCTCAATAGATCCGCATAGGCAAAACAAAAACCGCCGTGAGCCTGATCTTGCGAGCTGATCAGATAGCGTTGGATGAATTTTAGGTATCGCGTCGACGCTGGCACAGAGACAGTGGTTTGGTGAGTGCCAGCGGCGCCCGTTCCCGACCGCGCCATACCGGCGGGTCCCAGCTGCGTAGAGCCCAATACCATGCTCTGGTTGGCAGCGATGAATTGCACGATGAATGCCACGGTGTCATCCCACGACGGAATGTCTCCACCGGGACCAAGACTCGACGACAGCCACGCCGCGATGGCGGCCTGCACCGAGCCGCCATCGATGGCCGTAGCGTAGCTCGAAACATTCGTCGTGCTCCAAAAATCCCAGGTATACGCCTCTGGACCTGGACCGCCACAATAGACCCACGAGCCGCCTCCTCGCGGAACGGAGAATTCACTGCTGAGGTATTGCAATGGATCTCCGCCAATCCCGATTGTAGCAGCCGTCGCTGCATCTAATCGGTATGCGTCACCGCCTGTGCCGGTCCATCCAGTAGGGCCTGTCCTACTGCCGTCCTCGGCACTCGGATTCGTAACAAGGTTTGCGGTCCAGGTCGGGACGCCGGGGGCGGTGGCCACCAGTTCGATGCCTCCAGATACCGCCCCCCCTGCACCCAGCATCGTCCAATCGGTCACCGCCGGTCCAAACTTGACCCATAGACCTACGAAAACACCACCCGCGGTCAACTGCATTGCCAGGGCTGGAATCGGTCGGTCCAACCCGGGAGAGACATTAGGCGCATACGTGATGGTGTCCCAGCCTGGACAATGGGTGATGATCGCGTTGCCGAACAAGCGATCCATGTCCTGTTCGAGCTGTGCGATCAGCGCATCTCGCTGACTCTTATTGAGGCCGGGGAAAGTCAGGGCGTCGGTAGCCTTGAACGTGGCCGCCCGCGCCTGCTGGGCAGAGTAGCAATCGTCTCCTATCGCTCGCCCTGTGACCGAGTCGTTCACTTCAGATACACCGTGTTCGAGAGATCCTCATTGTTCGCGGTCGATGCCTTCCGGAACGTCGCAATGGCCTGTTCGCACATCGTCAGGCCAGGGAAGAAGCCAGCGTTCGATCCCTGCGCGGCTGATTCCATTGCAGACAAGCCGTCCTCGAGCGCATCCAGCATCGCGTTTTCTCGATTGCGGTAGCTCGTACCGAGAACGGCTTGCTCGGTGACCGAGTGATCGCCCTCATTGATCCGCTTCGCGGTAATGGTCGCAGTCCCATCCTGCTCGACAAGGATCTGGACTGGACTTCCATCGCTTCCCGCTGTGCGGATGTCGATGGGCACCGACTTGGCGAAGATGAGTAGGCGGTTGTTATCGAAGATCGGTTTTCCGCCATCGGTGGGCTGGCGCTTCGAGCGGGTGTGCAGGATGTGGGTGATGACAGGCGTCGTGAGGTCGCCATCTGGGCACTCGACGAGCACGATATCGCCCGGCCGAATCGGCGTGCAGATCGTGACCTCGCCGGCCGATTCTCCTGCGTACTTGCAGGTACAGGGCTGCTTCAGCGGTTCAAGGAGGACATCGACATCGACCCCGGCAGAGTCGTTGTAGATCGCGTGCTTGTCGGCGTAGTTTGGCTTCCCCGACTCTGGGTCCACCGTGCACACCGTCGCAAAGCTGCACCAGTACCTGGTGTCATTCCCTGGGGCCGCCAGAGCGCTGCCAAGCGTTTTGGCATCGAAGCTCGTGCGGATGTCCGTGCCAAACACGTGCGACGATTTCATTGAATCCCCGCTTTCGCGCCACGGGTGACGATCTCGTCGGTGTGCTTCTTCTCTGCAGCGGCGTTCTTTGCTGACGCACTTGTCGGATGGCGCTTCCTCTCGTCGTTAAGTTTCTCCGTCTCGTCGTCGAACTGGCTCGGATCATTGCTCGGCATGTAGTTGGTCAACTCCATGCTAGCGTGGAAGCTCTCGTCCTCCGCGGCGAAGTGCAATCGCACCAGCCTGCAGTAGTAGACCGACGGCAGCTTGGCCGCCCGGTACGCCGCCTGGATCTTTCTGGCCGTTTCCTCGATGCGCGTCTGGTCCATGGAGCCGTCCGAGCGAAAGGCTCCCCAGCGATCGTTTTGCTTCAGCAAGATGTCGACGATGTTGTTCCCGGCCAGATCGTAGAAGTCCGACAGGCTCGAGATGACGAGATTCCCTTCCTGGGTTGACTTGCGAGCTACCGTCACGTGGACGGGCGTCCCCGCGCACAGCCTCAGGATGTCTGGGTTATCGTTGTGATTCTCGACCAACACACCGGCCTGCTGGCTGGCCACCGGGTCGATGTAGCTCGACAGGTCGTCCGTCTCGATCTGCATGCTGATCTCGGGACGGGTCAGCTGATGGTAGAGGGACACAGCGGCCATGTCCAACGCGTGCTGGTCGCGGATGCCCTTCAGCACGAACACCTTGATGGTGTCGACCTTTCCGCCCCCCTTCTCGTGCATCTTCTTGGCCGCCCGGCCGAACTTGCCGTGCTTCTTCTTGGCCACGTGGCGAGGGTACCGCGATGAGAGCACTCGCAGGGCATCGTCCGCGTCGGGGTTGTACGCCCTCACTTCTACCCCGGTGGGGCGAAGCTTCCCCATCTTACGGGACAGCTTCATCTTGCCGACATGGTGGCCCCACACCATGAAACGAACATCCGAGCGGAAGGTGCCAGCCGACCCGTTCGAGAACTCGCGCTGAAAACCGTCGCGGGCCCCTCCCGCGATCTGCGTCGCGTTCGAAACGGTGTCCAGAAACGCTTCTGGCGCCGTGATGAGCAGGCAGTTGGCCGGGTCGATCTGCGTCTCCTTGCCTCCAATGCTCCCGGTGAACGGTGGCAAGCTCGGCCGGTACATGGGCATCACGCCGCAAAGCTCGCAGGCCTGCGTGATGAGATCCCAGATCGACATGCCGTCCTCGGTGACTCCCTTGGTGGGCATCATCGGGTTTCCGGCTAGGGCCGCGTCCCCCATGCCTGCCGCATCCGAAGCTTCCCCTGTCGGATCTGGCTGCGCGTTGACATTGCTCGAGGTCGACTGGTTGGCGGATGCGTTCCGCGACTTGGCCGTCTGGAGCGACCTCAACAGCTGCTTCCTGCTGATCTTCGGCTCCTTATCTGACGGGCTGGCGTACCAGTAGCAGCGAAATGGAGAGCCGCCGGTGTCTCCCGAGGTCGGCGGGTACTGTGTCAGGATGCGGTTGATGTAGCTGGTGAGGTACTCCTCCCCTCCCTCGATCCGGTATGCCTTCGCCAGGGGGTTGATCTTGCCGTCGATCAGCACGGCTATGTAGGACCGGCACTTGAGGTGCACCATCCCAGCCGAGTCGTCGTACTCCATCTCTGCCAAGTCGACGTAGCCGTTGAACCGCAACACGCTCGTCTTCGACATCTTCGGTTCGAGATGCCATCGCTCCGGCGTCGCGAAATCCTCCCGCTTGACCGTCCCCACCCAACCCTCGATCCTGATCTCGCGCACAATGAGTGGATGCAGAGGCACGTCCTGAAACGGCACCGTCACGTCCATGGTCTCGGCCTCGCGGAATCCCTTGTCTTCGATGTCGAGCACCATCGGCGCCGTCACGAACTCGATCGAGAATTCGTCTCCTTTCCCGGCGGGCCCGGCAGACGACATCTTCGCTACCTTGCCGGCATCGCGCCAGAGCGCCTTTGCCGTGGTCTGCAGCCCAATCATCGCAGCCCGCGACCGGTCGCCTCCGGCAGCTGCCTGCGCGATCTGCCCTTCTACCACCGCAGCCTGCACGACTTTCTGCACAGCTGCTTGCTTGTACGGCACGGCTTCGTCCTGGGCGTCCGAGTCGTCTGCCTGGCCGAAGTCCTCCAGGCGTACGTACAACCGCACGAACCACGCTGGGCGATACATCCTCGGCTGTGGCTGGTTCACGAGTCCCCCCAAACCTGAGTCAACGCCGTGGTGTAGTCGGTCTTCCTCGGGATGTAGATCGGCGGGGCCCCATCGTCGCTCAAGCCAACGGGAGTTGCAGGGACCTCCGAGCTCGGGAGATCGTTGTAGTCCGCGATCAGCACCCACAGATCGGGGTCGCCGTAGTATTTCACGGCCGCGTCTCGCAGGTCTGAGCCCGCCGGCAGTCGCACGATCGCGATAACGTCCGGGACCTGCCGGCTGGCAAGTGTCGCAGCGGCCACCGCTGCTTGCTCAGCCAGCAGGTCCCAGGACTGAATCAGGTCATCCCTTCCGGTCTGTCCATCCAGACGGTCGATCGGATCATCGGTCGGGAACATGGCGAGCTTCGCTTGCAAAGCTGCGGTGGCGATCTGGTTGGCCGTGTCCTGCCATCCCGGCGCGAATACGGCTGGCAAACCGGGCCACAACCCGCAGAAGTCCGCCAGTGCCGCACGGCTATTCGCGCACACGTCGACCGTGTGAATGCAGACTGCTCGCACCCTGTCCGACAGCTCGCTTGGCAGCTCGGCCGCGGTGGCGAGCATCGAGGTGGCCGCGTCTACGGTATTTATGGCATCGATGATCGAGTTGCCAATGTCGTCGATTGCATCGGATACCAGCCCCATGAACCCGGTAGCCGAGCTCATCGCCCCGAACACGACATCCTTCCAGGATGAGGTCTGATCTCCTGTCTCCTGCAGTTGGTCCGCCAGTGCCGAGAAGTCATCACTCGGACGCACCGCTGTCGAGAACGTCGGGGCCTTCGTCTGGATGCTCTCGCCACGCCACTCCCACTCGCACGTCCATTCGACGTGCTGGGCGAGGTGATACTTGGGCGTGAATCTGCGGATCAGACCGCGGCGCACGATGGCCGGGTCCACGCCTGTGCTGAGCTGCCGCCCCCCCCACCTCACCTCAACCGGGATAGCCAGATCTCGCAACAGCTCGAACTGCAGGACCAACGATCGGGCTCCGCCTTCGCCAAGCGTGACGTCCATCCATCGCCCTGACCAGGTCGATGGCGGCTTCGTCGGCCCAACCACCAGCTGCGTAGCCACCGGGTTGCCGGGGTAGTATTTCGTCGCTATCCGCTGCTCGCCCGGGTACTCCACTGGGCGGAATGGCAGCGCATCCCCGGTCAACCGAATCGTTGGATAGTCGCCCTCGAGCGGGATGATTTCGACCAATCCCTGTTCGTCGTCCGCCATCAGCCTGGCACCCTTCTGGCGTTGCTGCCCAACGGCGAGTTGGCCATCTGCACAGCTTCATTGACGATCCGGTGGAAGAGGCGGTCTGGGTTCGGATCGCGAAACTCCGGCGTGATGTACTGGTGCTCGATGTTGACGATGTGGTCCGCTTTCTTCGCCGTGTGAGACTCAGACTTGGCCAGCTCTGGATAGGCGGCCAGCATCTGCGACGCAAAGTTGTTCAACAGTCCTGCGATGCGTCCTGCGGCTTCGTCGATGAATCCCGACCCCTGCACGCTTTTCGCCGATGCCCCTCGGATCCCGTACATGCCGATCTGCTTTGCAGCCAGGCCGGGCTCGAGCGTGCGAAGCTCATCGGCGATCGTCTTCGCAGATAGCATCTGACCTGGCTTCAGGCCATAGGCCGAGAATGCCGACTGCAAATGGCTGAAGGTCTCTTTGACCGACCGTTCGTGCATGGCCGACGACATTGCCTTGGCGCCAGACGTGAGGGCGTCCAGCGTTCTCGGTGCTGCCGCTTGCGTGGCGATGCTCTTGGTCTGCAGCTCGTCGATGACCTTGGCCACCCCCTGCAGCCCGACGTAGAAAACTCCCAGGGCTTCCGTCACCATCATGGTTTTGCCGGCCATGCCGAACAGCTTGGACATCGTGTGGTCCAGGCCAGGCTGCAGCTTCGATCGGATCTGGGACGCGGTCATCTCTGATAGAGCCGACGCTGGTCCGGACGACAGATTCACTACGCCCGCCTTTATGGTCATGGCGCCGACGGCTCCGCCGAGCCCCCCCGCTGCTCCACCTGCGGCAGCGGCACCGTGCTTCGCGCCTGACAGGGCCTCCATCCAGGCGCCCATCTTGCTGCTGACGAGCACAGCGGCGATAGCCTGCCAGTGGTCAGCGATGAACACCGTCGCATCTTTGAGGAAGTGGAACGCGCTCACCAGCCTGTCGCCGTAGATCGCCGATACCGACTTCCCGTTCTCCCGTACCTCGTTCAGCTTGGCGGCCCACTCCCCTACCGTCTTCGTCACCTCCTCGAACACCGGCTTGGACAGATCGCGTGTGGCCTCTTCGATCGACTGTCGCATGTCGAAAAAGGCTCCGTGCAGCGTCTTCCCCATCCCGATGGCGGCTGGCAGCAGATCGCCCATGGCTGTCTTCACCTTCTCGAATCTCCTCGCCTCGCTGAGAGCGGCAAAGTGCTTCATGTCGCCGATAGCGAACCGCATCTGCTTCGAAAAGTCGTCGAACCCTCGCACCTTCCCGCTCATCACCATGCGGGTGATCTGCATCCCGGCAAAGTCCGCGTTCACCCCGAGCACCCGCTGAGCAGCGCCGAGCTTCTCGGTCAACTCCATCAACTCTTCTTGGTTGAGGTTGTGCCGTTGCCCAATTGCGTACGCCGACTTGTAGACGTCGGCCAGCTCCATCCTCCCCATCTTCAGCTTCCGCTCGGATGCCTCCAGATCTTTGACGATCTCCTCTCCGTGCTCGAGCGATTCGTTCCACTTCTGTTGTGCGGTCGTGCCCTTCTGCCAGCCCCCGAACGTGTACTGCACGCCGGCGATCTTTTGGGCGGACTCTTCGAGCTCCTCATTGACCTCCTTGATCCGGTCCCCCATCGCGTGGAAGCCCCAGCCGATACCAAGGGCGCCAAGCCCGGCCATGGCCGAGTGATGGCCCCAGCGCTCCATCGTGTGCATGCTGTGCTCGGCAGCGTGATGCACGCGTTCGAACGCATGGGCCATCCTTTCGGCTGGCTCCGACGAGTGGTCCTTGACCGTGAAGTCTAGACCTTCAACCTGTGTCGTGTGCTCTGACATCGGTCATTCCGTCGGTGGCTTGGCGTTCTCTTTTTCTACCAGCCGACTGAGGGCATCCTCGAACCGTTTGAGCTGTGACCTTGGTCGGCTGAATATCTCGCTGAGGGGCTGGTGTCCGTATCGGGCAGCGTAGGCTATGGTGTCGTACAAGCCGTCGAGCAGCTGTTTCTCAACTACCCTTCGGTCTTGCCACTCGTTAAAAAATCCGACGCCTCGCCATTCGTCGGCATGGCCACCCTCGTGAATCCTCGGATCACGAGGTCGCGCACCTTGTTCGAGAGAGCGTAGTAGGCCTCCTCCCTTTCGTTGTTGGTGTCGGTCAACACCCTGTCGTCGATCGCGTAGATGCTGCGCTTCGCTCCCTCGTACTCGAAGTTCGTGCCCTTCCGATTGGAGGCGACGAGGGCCGCCTCCTCCTCTCCGCTGGTGAGCTGGCGAATGGTGACGGTCTTCGGGTCGGTCGCCGTCCTGGCCGACTCGGGAATGGTGTACGTGGTGCGAGGCAGCGACGCGATGACCGCGGCGGCTTGCCCTTCAAGGTGCGACAGATTCGACATGGTGGCCTCCTTGTCGTGGTGAATGGGTGGGGGTTAGGTGAAATTGGGGATGTAGCGATTGGACTTCGCGGCCCACGCCATCGTGCCGAACTGCTCGCGCCCGGGCACGTTGAGGTCGCCGTTGGTTCCGAACTTCAGGTCTGGAATCGTGAGCCTGATGGTTGTGCCGCTGGGGAACTGGATCCGCAGCGACAGGTTGATCTGCAGGTTGGTGATGACCTGCCGAGCCCGCGTGTAGATCGCATTCTGCATGCGGAAGATCTCGGCCCCCTCGGGCTGCACGTTCCACGCCATGTCGACTTCATCGAAGATTTCGCGGTGCCGCTTCGCCGCCTCGCCAAGGAAACCCTCGGACAGCAGCGTCTGCACCAACTTCATGTTGATGTCCTTGAGCGCCGTCGTCTCAGCCAACAGCACCCCATCTTGGGTCAGCCGCATGGCCGAGTCTCGGCCGAGAAAACGATAGTCTGCACCTGGCATGGGATCTCCTTCTTAGGCCGCGGGCGCGACCTGGGCGATGATGACCGTCGGGCCGATCATCGTGTTGATGACGATGTCGTTCATGTCGCCAAACATCTGCACGATCGCGCTGAATAGATAGGCGCCGTGGCTGTTCAGCGTGTCGTTGTTCCCCGCGGCGGAGCCATCAAGCACGCTGTAGTCCTTGGCTCGTTTGTCGCCCACGGGCGGATCCTTCATCAGGTCGAGGTAGGCCGTCATGTCCGAGGTGAACGCGTCGGCTCGCTCGCTTGTCCCTGGCTTCTTCGAATACGGCGCGGCCAGACCAAAGATCGTGTCCTGGATCTCGTCGGCGAAGCTGCGGCGGTTGTCCTGCACCCGGTTGGCCGCGGTCAACTGGTTGGCCATCGTCACCGAGCTGTAGAACCACCACCCAGCCGTGCGATCTCGCACGAGCCATGCGATGCCGGCGGCCCGCATCGCTACGTAGTCGGACTCGCCAAGCGGATTGGCCGCGAAGCATGCCTCCTGCGCATCGATGTTCTGGATGCTGTCATTCTCCGGGTTTCCGACTCCGGTCTGGTACTCGGACTTCCCGTCGTTGAAGAGGTTCACCTTCATCGCCGCGCGGAAACCGCACGAGCTGATCGTGATGTCGGCATTCAGCTCGCTACTGAACACCTGCACGAACGGGCCCGATGCCCAGAACCGATCCGCGTCGTCGCCCGTGATGCCGTCCGCGCTGCGCAGGCCGGTATAGACGGCCTTGGCCGTGGTAGCAGCCGAGCTCGTCAGGCCGAGGGACGGCGCCGTTGTCACGCAGGCTACTCGGCCGCGCCCGGTCTTGCTGGAATCCTTGGCATTGGTCCAGAGGGCCGCACGTAACGTCTTGAAACCATCCGTGGTGCTGGCCAAGTAGTTGCGCGCTGACCAGATCGCGATGATGTCGTTGGTCGCATCGACGCCCGGGAGGGTCTTGAGGATCGCCTCGGCGTAGCAGGCGAGAATTCGGTTGGCCAGCGTGTCGCTGGTCGGAGCTGCACCGCCACCCGCTGCCGCGTACGCATCGGCCGCAGACCCATTCGACCCAACGGTCGACACGGTTCCTCCCACCACCGAGGACACGCCCTGGATCGCAGTGTCCACCGCAGTGTCGATCAGATCGCTTCCCGCCGTGGTAGCCTTCGTGCCCTTCACGAAAAAGGCCGTCACGCCGGTTGTGGCTCCGCTGGTGACGTAGTTCAGCTGGCCGCTCGCGTCCTGGGTGAAATTCACCCCGCAGGTCACCGCTCCACCGGTAACCGTGGTCCCGGCCGGTATCCTGACCTGCTGGCTGGTGGCGATGACCTTGGTCGCCGTGCTGATGGCCTGGTCGGCAAAGCGCTGGCCACTCGGGATGATGATGTCCTTGTTGGTCACGCCTGAGCTGACGTCGGAGGAGTCCACGACGACGTCGAACTTGACAAACACCTTCGTCTTGCTCGAATCGGCCGCCACCATGTCGCAGTCGACACGCTGGATGACCAATCCGGTGAAGCTCTTGCCCTTGAGCTCGGCCAAGAGGTTCCCGTCGTAGGCCACGCCAGATCCGTCCTGAATTGCCGTGGACGGGTCGAATCCGCTCTGGCTGAGCAGAGAAAACCGCGAGGTCACCGCGCTGGTGTAGTAGCCAGAGATGTCGCTCGGGCTGTTCACGATCGTCGGGACGAACGGTCCTTGCGTCGTCTCCCCCACCACGCAGGCATAGCCCCGTCCTGGACCTACCGGCTGGTTTGGACCCGCGTTGTCGACCGCGATGATGCGCTCGAGCTCCATCAGCTTCGCCAGGGTCGGCATGGTCGTTGTGCGCAGAATGAACATGGGCTAGCTCCTCTGTGGGGTTGGAAGGGTTATCGTCAAGGCGCTGATGGTCTCGCCCGCCTGGGTCTGTACTTCCTTGCGGATCGTCAGAGCCTGCGGATAGACAGCGCCAAGCTGAACTTTGGTCGCCTGCATGGACACCACGAAGCGGGCATCCCTGCGATTGCGCATGGCCTGATCTTCGTCATCGATGTTCATCCCGCTGAGCAACGAGGCCCTCGCCTGCAAGCCCCAATACTCGGGCAGGTCGAGCAACAGGCCGTAGCGCTGTTCATTGGGATTCATCGTGAGATTCAAGGCCTGGAATGCGTCCTCGACCGCCAGCTTGAACATGGAGCGCAGCTCCGGCGTGGCCACTCTCAGCTGCACCATGAACTGGTCCACCATCTCGGCGGTCTTCCACAAACCGAAGCTTGGCGGCTCGCCTTCGACTGCATCCTCGGCCGTCTCGATGGTTTGCTCCATCAGTTTCGGTGTGCACCCGCTGTCGTCGTAGGTCCACTCCGACGGAGGCACCACGCAAGCTGTCGGCGTGTCCTGGTAATCGTCGAAGGTAGGCCACTCGTCGAACACCCGGACGAACTTGATCTGCTGCCCGCCAATCATCTTGTCGATGCCTTCGAGCACCCGGCGCAGGGCGAGCGCGCACGCATCGCGCACGTCCATGACCGCCGTCTGCGAATACTGCTCCGCCCGCATCAGCCAGCCGCCCTATCTTCGGCCTTGGCCCAGGCCGCGTTAACCGCCTGCTTACAAGCAGCAATGATCCGCTTCGCCGCTCGGGCGAAGACGTTCTTGGGGGGGAGACCGCGCTTCTTAATGGCTGCGGCAATGGCAAAGGCAATCGAGCGCGCGTTCGACTCCAGGTTGGCCTTGCCCTTCACCCTGCCCCGCATGCCAGGGTTGTTGTCCCACCGGTTAAGGCCCTTGCGCTTCACCCATCCGATCAGGGGCCCGATCGGGGTCCACGTGCCCGGCCGGCGCCCTCGGTCGATGACCGACGCGTAACTGCTCGTCGAAAAGAATCGCCCGCCGTCGTCGATGTCGAGCTCTCTCCACGACCGCAGGTACTCGCCCCTGTCGAAAGGAGGGTGCGGCTGCGTGGCGTTGATCTCCTCGCGCACGATCCGTGGCCCCTGCCCGCGCATCGTGACCCGGATTGCTCGCACTGCAGCTGCGTGGCTCCCCTTCGCACGGCGGCGCACGTATCCGGCCACGTCCCTCACATGGACCGTGCGGATCACGAGACTACCTCCGGCGTAATTCCGCTGGCCGTCTTGTCCTGCTTGGTGAGCGTGACCGTCCAACTCATCCCGGCGCGCGACAGATGGGGGACGGCGCTCGGGGCGAATCGGCGCGGCTTCGGGGAAGGGTCGGTGTCGCGACTCTCAACCACCTCGTAGAAAAACTCCACGTTGTTTGCGTTGGTGTTCGGGTTGACCGGATCTCGCAGGTCCGGCGTCCTCCCCATGAGGTCGTCCTCACTGAACCGGCCACTGATCCGGTCGAGCTTGATGCCACCGCCCTCCACGTTCCCGAAGGCGGCCACGGACAGCAGCGTGCCGTCCATGCTCATCACTCGCGGCGCTGGCCTGATCTCGCGTCTCGAGATCTCCACCGGCTTTCCGATCCCCCTCTGCCTGGGCCAACGCCAGTGGATGAGGAACACCCGATAGGGCCGCAAGCCAAGGTCAACGACGAGCTGCCTTGCCTTGTCCAGCGTGGGCAGCAACGACAGACAGAGGTTTTTCTTCCTCGGTGGCTCCGGACGAAGAGCGCCGCCGGCCGCCTGCACTTCGGCGTCAACGTCGCTCGGTTTTGTCCGGTCCTGCTCCATCAGCTGAGATCCCCCGCAATGAGGTAGCTCACGGTGGCGCCGCTGCCTACCACCTTGATCGCGGTAAACGGGTCGTCGAGCCCCGGGGCATGGATCAGGATGAGCCCCCCGCTGCTCGCCGGGATGGCCTGATCGGTCCCAGAGACGCTCGTGAGGAGCAGCTTGACCGTGTTGCCAATCACGCGCAGGGCTAGCACTCGCACCTTGGCCACGTTCTCGAGCGGAATGACCAGCGGAGCTTCATCCGTGGCGCCCGAGACGTCGAGCTCGCTGCTCTTGTGCGCGGCGTACGTCGCGGCAATGGTCGTGTCGAATGGCTCTCCGCCAAACGGCATGCCAGCGCTCGACCTTGCCACCAGGACGCCCGTGTGATTGATGACCGACGGAATGCTCATGACACCCTCACTGGAATCATGCCGGTGTGGCCGCGCTTCGACGGCATCGCCTGAAAACGCTCGGAAAACGGATAGATTGGAGCGTGCAGTGCATCGGATAGCCGCGCCACCCAGCGCATGTACTCGCGCTCCCTGGCGTCCGTCTCGTCTACTCGCATCTCCACGCCCTCTGCCTTTGCCACCGACAGCCGGTCGCTGGCCTCGCTCACTTCAAGATCCTTCTGGTCGCAGATGACGATCAGCCGTCGAATCATCGGCTCGGCCTGCGGCAGGATGATGTCGAACGCCCGCTGCAGCAACGTCATCAGCGGCGTGTCGATGGGGACGCCCAACGACAGCGACGGATTCGCCGACAACATCGGGTAGCCCAGATGGTATCGCACGCGAACCTTTTCATCCTCGCTCAGCGGCATCGCCTTACTTCTCTTCGTCCTCCACTGGATCGGTGTGGAGATGGGCCAGAATCGCTCGCCAGGTGTTGTCGTCGTACAGATTGGAGTCGAGCACGGTGCCAGCCACGATCTTGCAACGGCTGCTACCGATCATCACTCTCCCTGTCTCGCGCACCATCACCTTGACCGCACGTGGTGACTTGACCGGCGGTTCAGGCTGCGGCGGTGGGCAAAAGGGAGGGGGGGGCGGCGCTGCCGCCGCAGCCTGTTCCGCAAGAAACTGTTCCTCGGAAACCACCGAAGCCTGCACGTTGTCAGCAGCGGGCGTGGCCTGCTCGGTCACCGTCTCGGCCGGAGATACCTGCTCTACTGTAGGCAGCACTGCCGCATCGGCCGGCGCGGGCTGCTTCTGCTTCTTCGGACGATCGCTGAAGGCTGACATGGTTTCCTTTCAAGAGAAAAGCGGTGGGACGTCGCACTCCAGCGACGGAAGTAACGCCCTGTAACCCTGGGCGAGGGGACTTTCCTGGCGAGAGTGCGACGTCATGGCAAAAGCCACCGACCGACGACTAGCATCGGGGCCACCAAAGGGGCACGCGGTTCCATAGCCAAAAAAGGCTAGGGTTTGCGTTCCCCGAATGCCACACAACAACACGGACAAAGCCGAAGCTCGTCCAAGTCCGCCATCCAAAAGCGGATGCGCAAAACCGGAGACCATACCAGTTGCACGCAGAGCCGCTACCATCAGGCGGTAAGTGTGGCTACCCGGCATGTTCGTATAGGCCAGCGCCGAAACGCAGCCACCACGCCGGTGGGCCCGAGTCCAGCGACACGACCGCTGAGACATACGACCGTAGAACGGTCCAGGCCACTTAATTGCCCCGAAGGGCAAACCAAACGCAGAGCAGCCCTCCGGGCTCGTCGCCCGGTTCGTGATGTGGCTGCTCTGCGTGAGTTTCACGTGAAACTAGCTCCGAAATGCCGGCTATGCATGCTCAACAACGACGACTCTCTTGTAGCGGGCCTTCCCGCCAACGGCTCCGTCGGTCCTGCACGGCCAGTCTGCGATCATCTTCCAGACGGCCGTCACGATGTCGCCCATCACGTTCACCGGCGCGCGGATGTAGCACTGCACGCGTTCCACGTTGACGTCGACGCCGCTGTTCGTGAGGTTCGAGAAGTCTCCGATGGCTCCGACAACGCCGGCCTCGGTGATCATCCCGCTGAGGTCGTTGTAGTATTCGTACACGGCCTCGGCCCCCAAGAAGATGGGCCGCTGGATCTCGACGCTGGTGGCGTTGTAGGACTCGCCGCCGAACAGGTCGCCCCGACGCAGATTCCCGGTGTAGGTGTTCGTCTGGCCACCGATCAAGGTGTCCTTCCTCGGCGTCTCGGTGTCCTCGAACACCAGCGTGCCGAGCACGTCGCCGATCGTGAACTCCTTGTACCAGTAGTAATCCGGCAAGCTCGTCTGGAGCCGCTGGGCCTCGTCGCTCGAGTACAGCTGGTTCTTGCTGTAGTTGCTGAAGTGCGAATGGTAGAAGCCATCCGGGCACTTCGGCACGTTGTTGTCGCTCAGCTGCGCGATGGCCTGGCGGAACAGGTCGAACGTGAACGCGTAGGTGGTCGATGCCGCCATGGTGTCGATCGACAGCAGCGACGTAGGACGCAGCACGGCGCTGTGGTCATCGGTCCAGATCGGATCGCGTGACACGAACTGGCCGGTGACCGTCTCGGACACGGTCAGCGTGCCGGGCCCGCACTCGTCTCCGGAATTATCCGGCGTGAACGAGGTCACGGTGGCGTCGTAGACCGTCCCGCTGTGCTTGTAGTGCACGATCAGCGGGTTGTTCGACGACACCGCGGCGTACTTCACCGGCTCGCCGTTGGCGAGGTCGGGCCGTCGCGCGGTGGTGAATCCGTTCAGGCGAGCGACGGGCAGTGTATGCGTGCCAGCGTTGCCGGTGCCCACAGTGTTGCCGGACAGGCCGGCGTTGTACAGGCGGTTGCGGACGGCGCGGTTCAGCGACTGCGCCGCGTGCAGACCGAGCGTGCGAACGTTGTTCACCAGCAAGCTTGCGATGGCGAGGATGCTGGTCGGCATGTGCGTGTCGGGCGCCCGATCGCCGTACTGGTGGAACTGCATCGTCCACTGTTCCTTCTGGAAATCCTGCGGCTCGGGATCTTCGCCTGGCTTCATGGGGCCCGAGGTCGGGGTCATGAGGCCGTTTCCGGTGAAGACAAACGAGTCGCCGGCTTCGCCGGGCTGGTGAATCGCCTGTGCTTCACCGCGGAACAAGATCCGGGGGAAGAGCGCATCCCTGAACTCGCGGATGAGCGCGTTCTCTTGCACGAGGGCTCGAATTTGCGGGTCTTGAGAAATGACTGACCAATCCATGGTTTCCTTCCTTTACTTCTGCTGCTGTTGTGGTTCTCGACCCCCGTGCCCCCTCACTACGACATTCGGGTTCCGGCCGCTGCCCCGCGGATGCCCAACTTGGCCTTGTACCGTTGGTACTCCTCCTTGGACATCTTCATGGTATCGACCTTGCCCTGATCGCCTGCCTTGACCGACGTGGCCGAAGGCTGTGGCGGTCTCGCTCCACTCGACCCTGGTACCGTTCCTGTCGTGCCAGTCGTAGCGGGTACCACGACTTCACCGAACAGGTACGCATGTCCTTGACGAAGCCCTTCGAAGAATTTTGCCTCGTCGACCTTCCCGAGATCGTCCTCGCTCAAATTGGCGTGGGCTCGCTCGAACAAGGTGATTGCGTAGTCGGTGTCCTTGATCCCAACGTGGGACGCGATCCGCTCGAGCTCCATGCGAGCCTGCATGGCTTGCACTTGTCGCTCGGCTCGTCGCTGCTTTTTGCGCGCATCGGCTGCCGCTTGCTCGGCCCGCTCTTTCGCCTTTTGCGTTTCTTGCCACCTACGGTGGTCTCGCTCGTACTCCCGCATGGCCTGGCGGTTGTTGCGATCCCTGGGTGGCGTCGGTTCGGAATTGGGTGTCTGTCCTGGTTGGGGCTGGGCTTGCGCCGGCTTCGGTCCCGCGCCGGTTGGCTTCCTGGCTTGCAGGTGCTGCATCATGGCCGCGTGATTCGCGTACCCAAGTGCTTGGGCTTGTGTATCAAGCTCGGCCAACATGGCACTGCGTCCTCGCTTCTCTGCTTTGTCCAAGCGCTCTTTGAGCGCCCGGCTCGGCAGATGCACGAGGCTGCCTTCGGATCGCACGGTCTGGGACTGCGCCGGTTGCGCGTTCGGATCTGGCGGAGTGATTGGCTGTGGCTGTGGGACTGGGAGTTGGTTTTCTGCGGGCTGTGGGATGATGGGGTCTGGCATGACTCGCTCCTCGTGAGCTACTCGTCTCTGTCGCGGTCTACCGGCTGTATCGTCGCCGTCGTCACGAGTGACGACTTCGACAAGCGGGCTTGCGCGAGTCTACGAGTCACGTGGCGCGGGACAGAGGCGCCCCCGGTGAATCCGAGGTTGGCGTATGTCCCGCGGGTGATGAACATTTGGTGGCCGACGGTTACGTCGGTACGGACGGCAACAGGCAGGAGACCTTCTGCGAGAGGTCGCCCTTCGCGTAGATGACATCCACCGCGCTGACGGCATCGATCGCGGCGAACGTGAGCTTCGTCTTTCCGTTCCAGTACACCTCACCGGTGGCGAGGGTGTGGTCGGGATCTCGAACGAGCTTGAACACGCCCGTCGTCGTACCAGCGGTGACGTGCACGGTGATGAGGCCATGCTCGGTCGGCGCGGCCGACAGGGTGACCACGTTGGACGTCGGGGTCAGCCCGGTCTCGGTCGCTCCACCGATCACGCCGTTCCCAACGACCGCGGCCAGCTCGGCACGCAAGGCAAGGATGTCGACGCGAGCTTGGTTCAGCCGCGTGGCCAGCGTTCCCACGTCAGTAACCGCGGCGCCCAGCGTGGTGAGGATCGCGCCCACGTCGGTGATCGTCTTGTTGTAGTCGGTCTTCAGCGCGTTCGCCAAAGTCGCGATCGTCTGGACGTCGGCCTGGACGTAGCTCCCGGTCTGCGTCGCCGCGCTGGTCGTACTCACCGTCGCGCCGGTCTGCGCCGACGGTGCACTCGACGTCGGAGTCACCGCAGCGCCCACTGTGGTGGCCGCAACGACCGTGGTCGGGTTGGTCGTGTCGAGGAGGATCGACAGGATGTCACCGAGCGGGGCTCGGCTGTGTACGTCGGTCTCCTTGCCGAGAATGTTGCTGTTCAGCTTGTCGCGAACCGTTTGAACAACCGTTGTTGTCGTCATCAAAAAATCGTCTTTCTGCCTGTGGCGGTGAAAAGGGTTAGACGGTGCCGCCCGTCTTCTTGAACGGCAACGGGCCCTGCCGCTTTGGCATCGCGGTCGATGCGGTGTCGATCTCCTTCGGATCCCATCCCTTGGGCGTCCCGTGGGAAGCGTCGTACTCTTTCTTGGTGTCTTTGATCTCGGCCATGAAAATTCTCCTTCAGCCGCTCACTTACCGGCCTGGCGCTTGAGCGGCAGCGGGCGGCGCCCGGCTGCGGGCGGCGAAACGCTCGCAGTGTTGAGCAAAGGTTCACTCGGCTTCGCTCCACCGAGCACGTCAGCGCCTGCTCCGACAGGTTTCCCATCAGGAGCCATGTGCTGTTGTGGCGATCGAATCTTCGCACCGGACAACTGCAGGGCCCGGCGGCGCCCGGGTGATAGAGCTTCTGTGCTCATCGAGTCCCCCTTGGATTGGTGCGCACGAATGCGCTGCGGTTGACGGGATAGCCGGGCAGGTCACTCGACTTGCTCCGCGGCCTCGCCGAAATCTTTCCTCCCGACACCTTGAGGCCGTCGTCCGTATCCGTGTCGACGTGGCTGACGTCGGGCTCGTAGAACTGAGGATCGGCCGCTCGCTCGCCTTCCACGCGGCTCAAGTCGCGATTGACCAGACCGTTGCCGGACGGCATCCGCATTCTGTTCTTGAGGTTGCCCGGCATGAGTTAGTCCTCGTCGCCTTCGTCTTCGGTCTCTTCCTCGCCCATGGCCTCATCATCTCCGGCGCCCTCGTCGTCCTGCTCCTCTTTCCCATCCTCACCGCCACCCTCGCCCTCTCCATCTTCCTCCATCTTGCGAACGGCACGGCACCAGCCGACGAACCCGTCGACGTCTTCCAGGTCGAGCGCCTCGCCGAGCTTCCGGAAGTCCTTCTTACCGGCGTCGACGGTCCATGCACAAAACTCGTGCACCGTCTCGGCGTCTACGTCCTCTTCCAGCTGCTCGACGCCGGCCTTCGGCTGGGCATCGCCGCCACCCCGAAACTCGTCGATGATCTCGTTGATGGAGGCTACGGCAGGGGCGAAGGACTCGGCCAATGAATCGACCGTTACTTCCTCCTCGTCACCATCGTCGCCATCGGCTTCGTCTTCGGTCTCATCATCCCCAGCGCCTTCGTCTCCCTCGTCTGTATCCTCGCTTTCCTCTTCATCTTCCGTATCGGGAAGCTCGGTTTGAGAGTTTTTGACGAGTGACTTCAGCTTGCCAGGGTCGACGCTGCTCATGGTCTCTAGATCAATAGAGTCCACGCCTTGCGTGGCAGGTCAAGCTTTTTCTTCAGTCATTACAATACGTTAGCGACATCGCTTCACTGTGTCTAGCAACAGTTATCCATAGTTACGTTCGCTAGACCTGGACAGGTGTCTAGCAGTGACGGTGTCGTTTTTCTTGCATGGTCATGTGTGCTCGCGTACAGCGCACGCAACAACCACACGTGAAACCAGCGTCGGCACAAACCCGAGGCGTGCACGACCAATTCCTGTGAATCGAAACAGGTGCAAACCCTGCGACCAGATGGTGTTCTCATCACCCAGCCGCAGGTGCTGCAGGCCTTCAGCATGGGATGTTGGGGCGCCTCCAGCGAAACACCAGCTCTGCCAGGTCGATGACCGTGGCTATACGCGTGCCCTTGCTCACCGAGCATCCCTCCACCCGGTGAGCCGGTCGGACGGAATCGGCACCTCGACGCATTCTCCGCTAACGCCGGCCTTGCCCTTGGCCTCAGCATTCCCACACCAAGCGAGCGAGCCCATTACGAACAGGGTCAGAGCGATCTTGAGCATTGGTCCTCCGGAGCAGGGCTGCCTTTAGTCCTGGCCGGCTGGGGCCGATGGCTGGATCTAATTGTCAGCACTGCTGACGTAATGGTGGACACTATTTCTGGAGCGTGCAACAGCTAATTCGAAGAAGGCCGTGGCGACTGAAGAAGTGGACAGGAGATGCTGTTGAGTGACCCCATAGAATCGGGGATAGAGAGCACCGGAAGCCCTGCGAACTACGCCAATCCGAACAACTGCTGCCAGCCGATCCACGCTTGGCTTACATAGTGCTGAAGAGCCCTCCGCCCGTTGGCCATCGCGTGCGGGTCACGCAGGAGACGGTCGGCTACCGCCGCGACATCCATTGGATCGTCCGGGTCGGCTTGCCAGTGTGTAGGCGCCCAATCGATGGCGGAGCCGACAACCACGGGCACGCCCTCGGCGATGGCGTCAGCCGTCACCACGTTGAAGCTTTCGGTGAATGAGGTCTGCAACATCAGGTTCGTTGACCTGATCAGGGCCCGGAAACTAGGCCAGTCGAGCCACCCTGTCTTGGTCACCTTCAAGTTGGGAATGCGAGCTGTGATTTCGTCGATGGCCTGCTGGGATGATCCCTCGTTACGGCCCGACGACATCAACAACTCGACGGGTGATCCGTAGCGCGTGGCGAGCTCCACGACAGCGGCAGCCGCGGTGATGTGGTTCTTGAGCGGACGGTTGGCACCGAACAGGCCTATCCGCAGCGGAGCGCCCGGCGTCCACGTTCTCGGGTGCTGTTCCATGACCTCGGCCATGTTGTACATGTTCGGGGCCCACATCACGGGCACGCGCCACGCGGCGGTTGCCCATTCGACGAACGTCTTGCAGTTCCCCCCGACGTACAGGTTCGGCATCTGCATCTGGTAGCTCGTCAGGTCGCGCATGATCTTGATCGCGTGTGGGTCTGCCTGGAGAAAGCCGACGTTCGAATGGCTGATGACATACCACTGCATCTCGTGGTACTTGCGCGCCAGCTTGACCACGTCATCAGCCTCGAGCCACGGGGCAGAGATGATGACGTGCGATGGCCGCACTTCCCCGTTTGCTAATGCCGTCTTTACTGCGGCATCCAATTGAGCGGCAAGCGAGCCGGCGTCCTTTACAGCCATTGCTTCCGCCCAAATTCCATGTGACTGTAGAGACTTAGCTGTGTAGTCCGCGCTTATTGAGAGACCGATGTGCGAGACTCCAGTTCCTAGGAAATCGCGACAAACAAACCAAGCTCGAATTGATTCCTGTTGCGGGTCCAGACGATGCGGACGAAATTGAGCCATAGTGGTACCTCCAAGCTCGCCATGGTAACAGACTGCAGATCGAAACTGCTACTTGATCCACACCCTTCGTCCATTGACGTACTTCCAGCCGGGCCCCCACTCCTTCTTCCACGCCTGCACTGTCTCTCTACCGTTGGGCCGACATGGCGGAACTGACCAGGATTGCCCCACAAGCGCGTCGGGAACGTCCGTTCTCCCCTTCGCGTCTGGGTACGGCGCTGTCTTCGGCATGACGAAGAGCCCTCCTGGCTCCACCACCTGCCCATGGATTGCGATGCTGTCGACCGCCACTCGGTCGTCGAGGGGCTTGCCGTCAGGATCGCAGAACTCGATCCATTGCTGCATGAGACCATGGTCGTCCTTCGCAATCTCAGCAATGCCGTCGCTGTGGGTGACATTTGCTGCGTAGCAGGACTCGGTCCTCGCGACCCTCTCGGCCCTCCACCATTCGTCCTGCATCACCCCGTGCACCCGACCGACCGCCCCATCGAGCGTTTCCCCCGATGCGAGGCTGATAGCCATCGCGTCCTGCATTGACCCGATCATCTGCATGCCGTAGCGCTTGATGCTGGTCTTGTGCTGGCGCAAGAGAGAGCTTCTCCCCTTGTCGACCACCTTGGCGAATCGCGCCGATTCCTCGATCGGCAAGACAGGTGCCTGCCCGCTGAAGTGTTTCTCCAGCTTCTTGTAGTCCCGGGCCAGCCCTCGGAGGGATTCCACCTGCGCTTCCCTGGTGGCCGCGTCCAGCTCTCCAAGCAGCTGCTCGTCGATGTACATCTGACCGCTCTTCAACTGCGCCATGACCAGCTGCAGGTGGTGGGCGGTGAAGTCGACCGATCCTTTCCCAAGCCGCTGCTCGAGCTTGCGCGCAACATCGGCCGTTGCTCTGTCGTAGACGTACTTCAGCCTCTCCACGCTCCCGCGGTCGATCAGCCGATCAAGGGTACGCCGGTGCGCTGAGACTACCTGGTCGTAGAGGCTGGCCATTGGGGCCTGCTGGCTCCGTAGGAGATCTCGCGACCGAGCCACGGCCGTCGCCCTCGGTTCCTCGCCTTCTCCACCACATAGTCGGACCACTTCTCAAGCTGGTCGAGGGTCGGCATGATGATCCGCTCGCCGTCATGGGCATGGGCTCCCACTTCGGAGCGATACAAAGCGGCGCAATCACGCGTTGAAAACATGGTGGATCATCCGCGTTCTCGGTCTTCCTCGTGGATGTCGTCGTGACAGTCCTTGCAGATGGTGGCAATCAGCTCGGGGTCGTTGCGGTCGGGCCCCTTGATCTTGGACTTCTTCTTCAGCCACTTCGATCCAGGGTGATCCAAGTGGGCTTTGTGGTGCAGCGACAGGTCCTTCTGCTCGCCGCACTTCTTGCAGTGGAACTTGTCCCGTCTCATCACCCCGAGAACGAGGGACGGTGGAAGCCCGCCCTCGCCATCGGTGGCGAGCGTCGCCCCGGCTGCCCTCGCCTCCCTGCGCAGCTTCTTCAGAGCCCTGCGTTCCTCGCCGGACAGCTTGGGCTGATCGTGTTGCTCGTGCTGCTTCTGGCGTGACTTCGCGTACGCGACGCTTGCTGTTCCCATGGTGCTATCTAGTCTGCCACTTGTCGAAGGCCAGCGGGATGGTATTCGCGCTGGCGCACGACACGGTAGAAGCCCGTAGGCAGGTCGATACGCGCGTGCTCTTCGTGGTCAAGCGTAACCGGAGCTCGCACGTCGAGGTAGCGGTTGACGGTCGCCTCGTCCATGAACAGCGTGGCGTCCATGGATGCGATGGCGTGGGCGTGTCCAGTGACCTCGCCGTGGGCCAGGACGATGCGGCCGTTCTCGCGCTCGACCTCCTTGCCGGGATTGCTCGGCCGATTGCAGGCAATCAGCATAACGTCGCCCTGACGGAATTGGTCCATCTTCTTCTTTGTGCTCATGGTCGGTCTTCCTCCTAGGTCTCGATCATTGGTGCATATTCTTTTCCGCGCAGGCCATGCACCGATGCCACCGCGTTTCGAGCTGTCAGCTTCTGTGGCTCTCCCATCGTGCCATCTTCGAGCAACGGCCGGCATTCCGGGTTTACCCGCAGGAAGTAGGTTTTCGTGCTGCCGTCCGGTTCGGGAGTGCTGTTCTCCACCCGCACCATGACGAGCGGCTCGTCGTCGGGTATTTCCTTGAGATAGAGCACACCGTATTTGTCGCGATGGATCGGTTTCGCTCCGCTGTCCTGCAGGTATCGAGCTTCTCCGTATCGCTCCATCAGCACCCGACGAACCTCGGCGTTGCTTTCGCTGTCGATGCGGGAAACGATGATCTGTTCAGGATGCAGGATCACATCCTCGGGCACAGTGACGCCGTGCCAGCGCCAGAGCGAATACCCGTCGGCGAAGGCGAGCGCTGGACCGTCCGAGCAATGCAGCCGTCCCTCTTGCTCGGTCATTCGGCAGACAGTTGGTCTGTCGCTGATGACGACGTAGTTTTCGTAACACCACCACCAGCAGCACGACTGCGCGATGTCTCGCCACATATTCAGTCGTCGATCCGCGACCTCATCGTATTTCGCTCCGACGATCTCGCGACAAAATGTGTAGAACGAAATCCAGTAAGCTTCGTGTTGGCCCCACCATTCGATCCCCAATTCTGACCAGAGCTGGTCCCTGAGCTGGCCCCCGAGCTGGCCCCTGAGCTGGCCCCTGAGCTGGCCCCTGAGCTGGTCCCAGAGCTGGCCCCTGAGCTGGTCCCCGAGCTGGCCCCTGAGCTGGTCCCAGAGCTGGTCCCCGAGCTGGCCCCCGAGCTGGCCCCCGAGCTGGTCCCAGAGCTGGCCCCTGAGCTGGTCCCCGAGCTGGCCCCCGAGCTGGCCCCCGAGCTGGCCCCCGAGCTGGCCCCTGAGCTGGCCCCAGAGCTGGCCCCTGAGCTGGTCCCAGAGCTGGTCCCAGAGCTGGCCCCTGAGCTGGTCCCCGAG
>Ga0335071_10000160_pt1 | contig 79919 bp, 68 predicted proteins | sample Lox_Sample_15_FD_206724 | JGI IMG/M metagenome (GOLD analysis project Ga0335071, IMG submission 206724) | Soil microbial communities from Loxahatchee National Wildlife Refuge, Florida, United States - Lox_Sample_1.5 | ecosystem: Environmental > Terrestrial > Soil > Wetlands | place: USA... | reverse complement strand
CGAGAACGCGCAGGTCGAGTTCTTCGGCTTGCCGCTAGCCTATCTGCCATACTTCTCGACGCCCGATCCGACCGCAAAACGCAAGAGCGGGTTTTTGATGCCCGGCTTCACCGAAACGGCACAAATTGGCTATGCCGTCGACATCCCCTATTACTGGGCGATCGCACCGGACATGGACGCGACCTTCACGCCGCGCATCACGTCGCGGCAGGGCGTGCTGCTCCAAGGCGAGTTCCGCCAGCAACTCCAGAACGGCGCCTACCAGGTTCGCGCCTATGGCATCGACCAGCTCGATCCCGACGCGTTTGCAGGCGGCCCTGGCCAGCGCCAGTTGCGCGGCGGCGTCGAAACGCGTGGCCAGTTCGCACTGAACGACAAATGGGTCACCGGCTGGGACGGTGTCCTGCTGACGGACTATCTGTTCTTCAGCGACTACCGCCTGGCGCAGTACCGCGACAGCTACAACTCGTTCCTGAACCTGCCGACCGAGGCGGTCTCGCAGCTCTATCTGACCGGCGTCGGCAATCGCAGCTTCTTCGACGTCCGCACGATGTACTTCCTTTCCTTCTCGGGCAACCAGCAGCAGGTTCCCGTGGTGCATCCGGTGCTCGACTATTCGAACGTGCTGAACTATCCGATCTTCGGCGGCGAGGTCAGCTACAAGACCAACTTCACCAGCCTGACCCGCAACGATGCGGTGTTCGACCCGATCACGACGCAGGCCAACACCAACGCGCTGTGCACGATGGCGTCCGCCGACCCGATGGCGCGGATCCCGACGCAGTGCCTGCTGCGCGGCGCGCCGGGCACCTACACGCGCCTGTCCGGCGAGGTGCAGTGGCGGCGTTCCTACACCGACCCGTTCGGCCAGATCTGGACGCCGTTCGCGATCCTGCGCGCGGATGCGATCGATTCCCACATCTCCAACCAGCCGGGCGTCGCCAACTTCCTGCCCGTGGGCGACACCACGGCGCTGCGCGTGATGCCGACCATCGGCCTCGAATATCGCTATCCCTTCATCAACGTTCAGTCGTGGGGCACCACCACGGTCGAGCCGATCGTGCAGGTGATCGCCCGCCCGAACGAGACCTATGCCGGCAAACTGCCGAACGAGGATGCGCAGAGCCTGGTGTTCGATGCCAGTAACCTGTTCAGCGTCGACAAGTTCTCCGGTTACGACCGTGTCGAGGGCGGCGGCCGCGCCAATGTCGGCGTGCAGACCACGACGCAGTTCGACCGCGGCGGCACGATCAAGACGCTGCTCGGCGAATCCTACCAGCTGTTCGGGCTGAACTCGTTCGCGGTGCGCGATGCCATCAACACCGGCGTCGACTCCGGCCTTGCCAAGCCGGCCTCCGACTATGTCGCCAGCGTCAACTATGCGCCGAACAGCACCTATACGTTCAGCGTCCGCTCGCGCTTCGACCAGCAGACCTGGAACGTGCAGCGCTTCGAGGCCGAGGCGCGGGCCAACTTCAATCGCTGGTCGGTCAGCGCGATCTACGGCAATTATGCGCCGCAGCCCGATCTCGGCTACCTGATCCGGCGCGAGGGCGTTCTGGGCAGCGCCTCGCTCAAGGTCGCCGCCAACTGGGTGGTGACGGGCGCTGCGCGCTACGACCTGCAGGCCAACAAGATCAACCAGTACACGGTCGGCGCCGGCTACGTGGACGACTGCTTCGTGCTGGCGGCCAACTACGTGACGTCCTATACCTACAGCGTCAATGGCACCCCGCCGGTGCTCAGCCACACTTACATGCTGCAGCTCGGCCTGCGCACGATCGGAAATTTTACCATTCCGATTCCCTGATCTGCCGCGATCAGAGCGGTCTGCCTTCGAGCCACGCCGCGCCGCGGGCATAGAGCGCTTCGACCTCCACGCCTTTCAGGCCGGGCATGTCGCGCTTCACATTGTAGCCGATGCGGGTCTGCAGATAAGCGAGATGGCGGTAGCCGACCGGAAACTGTTCGAGCAGCGCGCGATCGAGCGCCGGCACCGCGCCCGGAGTCACCGGGTCCATACGGTCCTTCTCGTAGATCGGCTGGCGCAACACGATGCCCCAGCCGCCCTGCCGCTTCTCCAGGAAATCGTAGAAGCGCCCGGTGCACAGCACGTCGCACAACACCCCTTCGACCTCGGCGCGCTGCGAGATCGTCATCTTGGTCTGCGCGACCGCGCGGTCACCTACGAGGTCGACCGAGATGCCGCCGAGAAAATGCAGGATGTTGACGCCCTTGGCCCAGGCCTGCTTGGAAATTTCGATGAACTCGTCGCCGGTGCCCTGCGTCCAGGTCGCCATCATGCGCCCGTCCGGATGCCACACGGTGCGAAAACGCTCCCAGTCGCCGGCGTCGCGCCAGATCGCCCAGTTCTGCAGCAGTTCGCGAATCCGGCGATCGTCCTCGATTTCAGCTGGAGTTTTGGGCATGGATTTCCTCGTGACACGTGACGGCCATAGCGAGACATAGCCGCTGTCGACATCACCTGCCAAGCGGCATCGATCACGGCGCCAGCTTTGCCAGCCTTCCCTGCCTTGCCGCCGCGATGGAACGCTCCGCATCCTCCGGCAGCAGCAACCGCTCGGCGACCTGTCGCGCCGCCTCGCGGCGCACGGCGGCCACATAGGCATCGTCATCGGCATAGCGTTCCGCAATCGATGGCCGCGGATCGCTTGCCTCCTTGCGCGCGGCTTCGGTCGGCGCGAAGGTAACCACCGCCCCTTGCAGCGGATACAGCGCGGCCGGTCCAAACCCCAGCGCGCGCGGATTCCAGCCGGTGTAGGTTGCGCGCGGCACCGCCAGCGCAAGCATGTGGACACCTGCGATCGCCATGCCGTCGGCATCGGCCTTGGGCACGAACACCGGATAGCGTCCGACCTGCTTCGGCGGCAGCACGCTCTGGTCGGAGAACACGGCGGGCGTATGTTTCGCCGCATAAGGCAGGCCGGGAATGTCGGTTCTGACAGCGCCGTCGACCGCGACCAGCGTGCCATGCGCGCGCATCGGCACACGGCTTGCCGGAGGCAGGGTGCCATCGCGGATCCAGGCGTCGAGATCGGTCAGCAACGCGCGCATCGGCGCGCCCGCATGCATCGGGTTCTGCGGCAGCGCCATCGCCGGCACGCCTGCGCGCATGTGATCGTTGGCTTCGGCGAAATGCGGCGTGCCCGCGATCATGTAGGCGCGCACATTGTCCGGCAGGTCGAGATGATTGCCGCCAAGATCGGTGACCAACAGCGAGGCGTGGGAGGCCCACCATTCATGCTCGCTGTCGGTCTGCATCACTTTTGGACAGGTCGCGGTGAGCGAACAGCGCCGGAGCAGTCCGTCGGTGCGGCCCGAAATCGGATCGGTCAATGTCGCGTAGGTGAAGGGGAAGAGATCGGCCTGCCACGCCGGGTCTTGCGGATGCCGCGGGTTGCGCCCGGGCTGTCCGAACCGCACATTGGTCGCCATCCGCCGCGTACCGCCGACATGCGGCATCAACCCGTCGAACACCATGCGGCCCCGCATGTCCTGGTTGAAGCCGAGATAGAGGAAGTCGCGCAGAAAACGGCCGGATTGCGAGACGCCAAAACCGATGGCGCGGCTGACCTGGGGATGCAGCCCGCTCAGAAGCGGATTGCCGGGGCTGGTATCGTAACGCAGGAAGCTGACGACATCGCGCACGGCCGCAAAACCCATCCCGAGCGGCACCGGATCGCGCGCGGTATAGGTGATCTCGTAGAGCGCGCCGGCGTCAAAGCCGTCGGGGCGCGTGATTTCGACAGTGGTCGGATCGACGAGACGCGCCGTCAGGCCGGAAGGCGTCTGCCGCGCGTCAGGCCAGGCTGCGCGCACGGTGACCGCGAGATTGGCTGGCTCAGCCGCCGGCCAGGTGAGTGGCGCGCGCGCCGGGTTGGTCGTCTTGTCAAAAATGGCTTCTTCGCGGACCGGACCGGTCACGCCTTTGATGACGGGTGCGCTCAGCGCAAGCTGGCCCGGCTTCGATGGAATGTCGGCCTGCCATCCGACCCACACCATCGTGTAGCCACCGCGGTGCAGGAAGCCGATGCCGGCATCGTCGGGCGCCTGTGCCTGGTTGGCACCCGGCTGCGATGAATCGTCGAACAGCTGCGGCGCAAGCTTGCGTCCGCGATTGGGCACATCGAGCAGCAGCGTGCCATTGCCGCGCGCGGGATCGGCGGGGCGGAGGATCACGACGTCGGCCGTGGCCTCCACCTTTCCGTCCGCGTTGCGCGGCGCCAGCGCAAGATCGGCGATAATTGCATTGCGGTCGTCTGCCGGGTCGAGCGCGATGGTCGCGCGCGCCGTGATCCGTTCGTAAGCGCCGACATCGCCAAAACTGCGGCCGGCAAAAGCCGGCACGCGCTCGAGACTATCGAAGCGGATAACCTCGGCCCACAGCGTGGTCGGAAGAAGACAGATGGCCGCGGCTGCCGCCACGATGAGCTTGCGCATGATCCTGCTTCCTCCCGATAAATGACGCGTCGAGGGTTGGTCTCCTCTTCTTCGCGTCCGCGAGCCTTACACGATCCGGATCGACATGTCCGGCAGCCCGTCGAGCTTGCACAGCAGCACGTCGCCCTTCACGACCGGGCCGACATTTTCCGGCGTTCCGGAATAGATGATGTCGCCGGCCTTCAGCTCGAAGGCTTCTGACAGCTTTGCGATCTGCTCGGCGACGCTCCAGATCATCTTGTCGAGGTCGGAATTCTGGCGCACCACGCCGTTCACCGCGAGCGAGATCGCACCCTTGCTGAAATGACCGACCTTCGCGACCGGATGGATCGGGCCGAGCACCGCGGCATGATCAAAACTCTTGCCGATTTCCCACGGCTTCTTCTCCGCTGCCATGCCGTTCTGCAGGTCGCGCCGGGTCATGTCGAGGCCGAGCGCATAACCGTAGACATGGTCGAGCGCCTGTTCGGCCAAAATGTTGTTGCCGCCGGATTTCAGCGCCGCCACCAGCTCGACCTCGTGATGATAGTTTTTGGTCAGCGACGGATAGGGATGATCGGCGACCACGCCGATCGCAACGTTCTGGATCGCATCAGTCGGCTTCTGGAAGAAGAACGGCGGCTCGCGGTTCGGATCGGAGCCACGCTCGATCGCGTGCGCGGCATAGTTGCGCCCGATGCAATAGATGCGGCGAACCGGAAACACGTCGCTCTCGCCGACGATCGGAATCGTGGTGGCGGGAACGCTGAAGATCGGCCTGGGACCGGCTTGCGCGGCAGCCGGCCCGGCGTCAGCGATCGCGCCGACCGCCACTGCGCCTGCCGCTGTCGCAAGCAACCCGCGCCGGGAAGTCTCTCTCATGGTGATGCTCCCTAAACGACTGCTCCGCGCGTGCATGGTGCGCGGAGCTTGATTGACATTCAGTGCGCCAGCGGATCGGGCCGCAGTTGCACCTTGTTGACCTTCGGATAAGCGTCCTTGCCGCCCTCGCCATGGAAGTTAGCGCGCGTACCTGAGGTGGTCCACAGGCCGCGTCCCGTCCGGCCGCCCGAAGGATCCTCGATCCTGCCGTCGACATCTTTTGTGAAGAAGCCCAGCGGATAGGGCACGCGCATGGTGACGAACGCGCCATCGACCAGCGCCAGCAGCGACTCGCCGCCATTGGCGCAGGGGCGCGGGTTTCGGCAGCGGTGGCGCGGCATCCGTGCCTTGCGCAAATGCCTTGGCACCGAACGTGGTCAGCGGCAGCGCCGCCGCGGTCCGAATCAGGGTCCTGCGGTCAGTTGACGGCATAGGAGTCCTCCCGAAGCCTGATGTGCGACAGTTGCGCGGCAAGCCGGATCGCGCTTTCCAGTGCTCCCGTCTTGGCAATGCCCTTGCCGACGATATCGAAGGCCGTGCCATGCGACGGCGTCGTGAATACGGTTTTCAGTCCCGCCGTCACCGTGACGCCGCGATTAAACCCCTTCAGCTTGGTCGCGATCTGTCCCTGATCGTGATACATCGCCACCACGCTGTCGAACTCGCCAGCGAACGCGCGGATGTAGATGGTGTCGGCCGGATACGGCCCGCTGCAGGCGATGCCGCGTTGCGCTGCGGCCTCCACCGTCGGCCTGATCATCTCGATCTCGTCGTACCCGAACAGGCCGCCTTCGCCGGCATGCGGATTGAGCGCCGCGACCGCGATGCGCGGGCGGGCGACGCCGGCCTTGCGCATCATCCGGTCGACCAACTCGATGGCATCGGTGATGGTTCCAGGATTGATGCAGTCCAGCGCGTCCCGCAGCGACACGTGTCCCGTCACACGCGACATCCACTGGCCGTCCAGGACATTCATCTCGGAGAAGTAGCCCTGATGGCCGAGCAGGCTTGCGAACATCTTGTGCTCGTCGGGAAACTTCCAGCCGCCATCGAACATCGCGCGCTTGTTGAGGGGTGCAAAGGTGATGGCATCGACCTCGCCCGATTTCGCGAAATCGATCGCGCGCGCGAGCGTCTCGCCGGTGAGCCGGCCGGACTCCGCGTTGGATTTTCCGAGCGGCAGCCGCGCCGGGTCGGTGTTGCCGAGATCGACGAGCTGAACGGCATCGCCATCCCACGAGGCCTCGGCCGGCGAGGCGATCCGCGCGATGTCGAGCGCGACGCCGGCATGCGTCATGCCCATCTCGAGCACGCGCGCGTCCCCGATCACGACGAGGCGGGCGACCGCGGCGAGGTGACCCTGGCTGAGGATCCGGGCGGTCTGCTCGGGGCCGATGCCGGTGCAATCGCCGGGCACCAGGGCTATGACCGGCAAATCATGCGCGTTGATATCCATTGATCCTGCTTTACGGTTGGAGTTTTGCGGACGCGTCCGCCCAGGCTTTCTGGTCGAAGGCACCGTCCCACTTCGCGACAACGACAGCTGCGACGGCATTGCCGATCGTGTTGGTGATGGCCCTGGCGAGCGACATGAAACGATCGACGCCAAGCAGGAGCGCGAGGCCCTCGGCCGGCAATCCTGCCGCGATCACGGTGGCGGCCAGCGCCGCGAACGCGCCGCCGGTCACGCCGGCTGCACCCTTGCTGGTGAACAGCATGACCGCAAAAATGCCGAGCTGCTGCGCCGATGTCAGCTCGATGCCGTAGACCTGGGCCACGAACAGCGTGCTGAGCGGCAGCGTCAGCGCGACGCCGTCAAGGTTGAACGAATAGCCGGAGGGAATGACGAGGCCGGCCACCGCCCGTTCAACGCCGGCCGCCGGCAGCTTCTCCATCATGCCGGGGATCGCAGTCTCCGAGGACGAGGTGCCGAGCACGACCAGGAGCTCGGTGCGGAGCAGGCGAAGCAGGTCGATCAGGCGGATGCCGGCGAGCCGGCAGATGATCCCTAGCCCTGCGAAGATGAAGAGCGCCATCATGGCCCAGGCGGTCGCGACCAGCAAAGCCAGCGCGGCAAGCGTCGCGAGACCGAATTTTGCGACCGTGAAGGCCATCGCGCCGAACGCACCGATCGGTGCCAGCGCGACCACCACATGCACCACGCTGAACACCAGCTCTGTGATGCGCTCGAGCGCGCCGCGGATGGCGAGGCCGCGCTCGCCCAGCAGCAGGAGGCCGATCCCACAAAACAGCGCCAGCACGAGGATCTGCAGCACGTCGCCGCTGGCAAAGGCGCCGACAAAGCTGTCGGAGATCATGTGCTGCAGATAGGCGGCGACGGAGCCGACATGCGCCTGCGTGTAGCGCGCGACACCTTCCGCCTGCTGAGCCGTAGCACGCGCGACCCCGGTGCCAGGCTGGACCCAGCGCACGACGACGAAGCTGAACAGCAGGCAAAGCGTGGTCACGGCCTCGAAATAGATCAGCGCCTTGAGGCCGATCCGCCCGACCGTGCGCATGTCGCCGACCTGCGCAATTCCGCTGACCACCACCAGAAAGATCAGCGGCGCGATGGTCATCTTGATCAGCGAAATGAAGGCGTCGCCGAGCGGCTTCAGCTCAGCCGCAATATCCGGAACCAATGCACCCGCCAAAACTCCGAGCGCCGCGCCGGCGACGACGAGCACATAGGGCTCGCGCCACAATGGCCGGGGTCGTCGCTGCTCGATAGCCCCGGCCGGCGCAGTTGGAGAGAGCGAACCTGTCACGATCTGCAATTTTGTCCCTCTCCCACGCACTCACGGCCATGCATATGGCTCTTTGTGGTGGCGCGGCGCGCACAGGGATTTACATTGGACCGGCCGCGGCCGCCGCGCTAATGCCGTATCGGCATCATTTCAGGACAAAACATCATAATGGACCTGGTCTGGCTGGAGGATTTCCTCGCCATCGCCGAAGACGGCGGGTTTTCGCGCGCAGCAGAACGCCGGCATGTCACACAGCCCGCACTGAGCCGGCGGATCCGGTCGCTCGAGGAATGGCTCGGGACGCCGCTGTTCGAGCGCTCGACGCACACGCTGAAACTGACGCCGGCCGGCGAAATTTTTCGGCCCGTCGCGGCGGACGTGCTGCGCCGCGTCCAGCTCGGCCGCGAGGAAGCGCTCGAGGTCACGCGGCTGAAGGCCGAAACCGTCCATTTCGCGGCAACGCATGCGCTGTCGCAGATGTTCTTTCCCGACTGGATTCGCAAGATCGAAAGCGCAAAAGCCGGCGCCGCGGTTCAGCTCGTCGCCGTCAATTTTGCCGGCTGCGAAAAGCTGCTGCTCGACGCCCAGGTCCAGTTCCTGTTGACGCACTACCACCCCTCGCTGGTCAGCCGGCTCGACAGCGAGCGCTATCAGCGCATCGAGCTGGACACCGACGTGCTGGTGCCGATCAGCGCACCCGCACCGAGCGGCACGCGCAGGCGAACCGGGCGTCAGGACAGGCCGGGCGGGAAACCGCGCTTTGCCTTGCCGGGCGCGGCCGGTCAGCCCCTGCCCTATCTCTCCTATCATCCCGGCTCGGGCGTCGGACGCATCGTCTCCGCGTTCCTCGCGGCCAGGCATCCTGCTGCCGCGCTCACTCCGACCTTCTCGGCGCCGGTCATGCTGCTGATCGACATGGCGCGGCAGGGACGCGGCGTGACCTGGGCGCCGCGCAACCTCGTCGCCGACGATCTTTTGAGCGGCCGGCTGCTCCGCGCTGGCAGCGAGGAATGGGACATCGAGATCGGCATCTGCCTGTTCCGCTCCCGCGCCCGCATGACGAGCGCCGCGGAACGGTTTTGGAGAGCCGCACAGCAATGGACGGCAGATCACCGGCCGCGATCGGCCTGATTGCGGCTTCCTTCTTCGCGCCGTCTATGCCGCGCGCACCGCGCCCAGAAATTTGCTGACCTCGAGTTTCAGGCGGTTGCTTTCGCTGGACAGCGACCGCGCGGCTGTCAGCACTTGCGAGGATTCCGATCCGGTCCTGGAGGCGCCGCGCTGCACATCGGCGATGTTCGAGGAGACCTGCTGGGTGCCCTGCGCGGCGCGCTGCACGTTGCGCGCAATCTCCTGCGTCGCGGCGCCCTGTTCCTCGACGGCGGCTGCGATCGCGGAGGCGATCTCCGACATGCGTCCGATGGTGTTGCCGATCTCCCTGATCGCACCGACCGATTCCTGCGTCGCCGACTGGATGCCGTGGATCTGCTGACTGATCTCGTCGGTCGCCTTCGAGGTCTGTTCGGCGAGCGCCTTCACCTCGGAGGCGACGACGGCAAAGCCGCGCCCTGCCTCGCCGGCGCGCGCCGCTTCGATGGTCGCGTTGAGCGCCAAGAGGTTGGTCTGGCCGGCAATCTGGTTGATCAGCTCCACGACATCGCCGATGCGCGCGGCCGCCTTGGCGAGCTCCGCGACACGTTCGTTGGTGCCCTGGGCCTGGCTGACGGCCTCGCTCGCGATCCGCGCCGAATCCTGGACCTGACGGCTGATCTCGTTCACCGAGGAGGCCATTTCCTCCGTGGCCGAGGCGACCGATTGCACATTGGTGGACGCCTCGTCCGAGGCGGCCGCAACCACCGATGTCAGCTCTTCCGAGCGCGCCGCGGTCGATGTCAGCGTATCGGCGGAGGCCTCCAGCGCCGATGATGCCGAAGACACGATCTCGACAATGCCGCCGATCACAGTCTCGAAATCGCCGGTGATGCGGTCGACGCGCTGGCCGCGCTTGATCTTGGCATCGGCCTCGACGCCGGCGTCCCTGTCGGCGGCTTCCTTGGCGACCAGCGCCTCCTTGAAGACCTGCAGCGATGTCCCCATCGTGCCGATCTCGTCGTCGCGGCCGACCGCCGGAATCATCACGTCATGCTTGCCGGCGGCCAGTTCGCTGACCACGCCGGTGAGAGTTGCGAGCGGTGCGATCACCCGACGGCGCAGCATCAGCGTGACGCCGCCGAGCACGCCGAGCAGCGCCAGCACCGCAATGGCGGTCAGCGCCAGCACCATCAGCGCGCCGCCCTCCGCCGCCAGCGCGCGATCGGCCGACTCGGCGAGCGCCGCATCGCGGACCACGACAAAACGCTGGATCGCCGGCACGATCGCGGCAGCCAGATCGTCGTTGCTCATCTTGTACTTGCCGTCGCTGCGCGCGGCTGGCAGCTCCTGGTCGATCGCGGGCGCGACCTCGGCAAAATAGCCCTGCACCGCCTCCTTGAGCGGCCTGACGATGCGTTCCGGCCTGCCGATCTGGTCGAGGCTCGCATCGATCCGTTCGCGGTCGACGTCGACACGCCCCTGCGCGCGGTCCATTGCCGAGAGCTCGGCGACCGTCGCCGGACGCCGCGTGGTCAGCGCGGGCGTGAAGGTCGCAGCGCGGCTGCCGGCGGTCACGCGCAGGTCCTGCGCCGTGCGGGCGATGTTGAGCAGTGCGGTCAACGAGGCATCCGCTTCGGCCACCTGGTTTTCCAGCCGGTTCAGCAACGGCTCGATGAGGCCGAGGGTCTTGCCCACACCAGGCAGAAAGCCCTTCACGGCTGCGCTGTCGCGTCCGCTCATCGGAACGGTCAGAGCCCGGTCGGCCGCGGAGGAGACCTCGGCAAGCACTGAAGCCGCCTGGTTCAATCCCTCGGTCAGGGCCGCCGCATCACTCAGCACGCCGACCGCCTGTCGCGCGCTGTTGAATGCCGCATCGGTGGCCTGCTTTGCTTTGGTCACCGCATCGAGCTGCGCCGGCATCGCCGCGCTCTCCTGAAACAGCGGACTGAGATAGGGCGCGCGCTGGCCGGCGATCAGCTGGCTGACGACGAGAACGGTGCGGAACGCTTCGACGGCCTTGATCGCCTCGCCCTTGCCGACGACGGTGCGATATTGCGGGATGAGGACTTCTGCGCCGAGAACCACCGCCAGCGCCGTCACCGACAGCATCGAAACTGCAAATAGCCGACCAATGCGCATGAAGCGTGTCCGTTGTGTTTGTTCGAACACAACTTCTATTTAGCACTCGCTAAGGTTGGCTTAACGATTGTGAATCGCATGGGAAAATGCTCGTCACGATAGGCACCTCAATACCACGCCTGTCGATTATGGCTCCCCGCTTTCGCGGGGACCCCGATCGAAGGAGAACACGCGACTTGCAAGTACATCGGCGGCTTCGAGCGACATGATGTCGTCGATCTGAAGCGTGCGGCCGGAATCGGCCATCAATCGGCTGGCCTGCCGCAGCCGCATGCGGTCGATCGCATTGCGGATCGAGCGCGCGTTGGAGAACAGCGGCTGCGTCCGGCGCAGGCTGATGTAGCGGACGAACGCCTCGCGCGCCGCCGGCGTGAACTTGTAGTTCATCCGGTGCAGCATGATGTCGGAGATCGCGAGCAGCTCGTCCTCGCCGTAATCGGGGAAATCGATGTGATGCGCGATGCGGGAACGGAAGCCGGGATTGCTGGAGAAGAAGCGCTCCATCCGGTCGCCATAGCCGGCCAGGATGACGACGAGATCCTCGCGCTGGGTTTCCATGATCTGCAACAGGATCTCGATCGCCTCCTGCCCGTAGTCGCGCTCGTTCTCCGGCCGATAGAGATAATAGGCTTCGTCGATGAACAGCACGCCGCCCATCGCCTTCTTCAAGATCTCCTTGGTTTTTGGCGCGGTGTGCCCGATATACTGCCCGACCAGATCGTCGCGCGTCACCGAGATGACCTGACCGCGCCGCACGAAGCCGAGCTTGTGCAGGATCGAGGCGACCTTGAGCGCGACCGTGGTCTTGCCGGTGCCCGGATTGCCGGTGAACGACATATGCAGGGTCGGCGCTTCCGCGGTCAGCGCCAGGCGCTTGCGCAGCCGCTCGATCAGGAGCAATGCCGCGATCTCGCGAATTCGCGTCTTGACCGGCTTTAGCCCGACAAGCTCGCGATCGAGTTCGTCGAGCACCTCGGCGATGCCGACATCGGCATATTCCTGCTGCAGATCGATCGACGCCGGCCGCTGATCTCCGGAAGGTTCAGTCAGAATCGCGTTCGCCATATCCTGCATGGGCTTTTTCCATCTTCGAAAGAGCTCCGCCGTCGCCGCGAACGACGACGGAGCAAGTATCCGGCGGACGGGAGAATGCCACGACCCCCATCAAGGACGGTTCACCGGATCGGGGAGCTAGCCGCTCTGATAGCGCTCGCCTTCCGGCTTTTGCGCCGCGTAGGACCGTGTCGCATAGCGCAGATTGCGGCCGACGGACTCCTGGCGGTCGAGCCGGAAGCCTGGCTCGCTCGCCGGGCGATTGACGATGAAGGAAATCCGCACCGACTCCCAGCCATGGCTCGCATCGAAGCCGGAGATGCGGATATAGCGGTCGCCATAAACGCGGCGGCAGTCGGCGAGCTCGCGCATCACGCCGGCGGCATCGGCGAGATCGAACATCGGCAGGCCCCACATCTCCCAATAGGTGTTGCGCGGATGCGGATCGTCCGTGAATTCGATGTTCACGGCCCAACCTTTCTCCAGACAGTACTGGACCTGCCGCGTGATCTGCTCGTCGGTGAGATCGGGAAGAAACGAGAAACAGCCTTGGGTGACGCGCATCGTCATTTCCTTTCAGGTCGAGAGGCTTGGCGTGGGAACGAAATCGGGCGCATCGGTCGAAGTGTAGTTGAACGACACGTCCTTCCAGACCTCGAGCGCCTCGCGCAGCGGCGTACAGGTCTGCGCGGCCTTCGCGAGGATCTCCGGACCCTCGTGGACGTAGTCGCGGCCTTCGTTGCGAGCCAGAATCATCGCCTCCAGCGCGACCCGGTTCGCGGTCGCTCCAGCCTGGATGCCCTGGGGATGGCCGATGGTGCCACCGCCGAACTGCAACACGACGTCCTCGCCGAGCAGGTTGAGCAATTGGTGCATCTGGCCGGCATGGATGCCGCCGGAGGCGACCGGCATCAGCTTGTTCAGGCTCGCCCAATGCTGGTCGAAGAAGATGCCGTGCTCGAGCTGCGTCGGATTATAGTCCTCGCGGCAGACATCGTAATAGCCGCGCGTGGTGTTCGGATCGCCTTCGAGCTTGCCGACCACGGTGCCCGCGTGGATGTGGTCGACGCCGGCGAGCCGCATCCACTTGGCGATGACGCGGAACGAGACGCCGTGATTGCGCTGCCGCGTGTAGGTCGAATGTCCCGCCCGGTGCAGATGCAGGATCATGTCGTGATTCCGCGCCCATTTCGCCATCGACTGGATCGCGGTGTAGCCAATCACCAGATCGATCATGATGATGGTCGATCCCAGTTCGTGGGCAAAGGCGGCACGCTCGTACATGTCCTCCATGGTCGCCGCGGTCACGTTGAGATAGGTGCCCTTGATCTCGCCGGTTGCGGCCTGCGCGCGGTTCACCCCCTCCATGCAGTAGAGATAGCGGTCGCGCCAGTGCATGAACGGCTGCGAGTTGATGTTCTCGTCGTCCTTCGTGAAGTCGAGCCCGCCCTTGAGCGCCTCATAGACCACGCGTCCGTAGTTGCGGCCCGACAGGCCGAGCTTCGGTTTCATGGTCGCGCCGAGCAGCGGACGGCCGAACTTGTCCAGCCGCTCGCGCTCGACCACGATGCCGGTCGCGGGGCCCTGGAACGTCTTCACATAGGCGACGGGGAGGCGCATGTCTTCCAGCCGCAGCGCCTTGAGCGGCTTGAAGCCGAACACATTGCCGATGATCGACGCCGTCAGGTTCGCGATCGAGCCGGGCTCGAACAGGTCGATGTCATAGGCGATATAGGCGAAATAGCTGCCGGGCGAATTCGGCACGGGATCGACGCGATAGCACTTTGCGCGGTATTTCTCGGCTGCGGTCAGGCGGTCAGTCCACACCACGGTCCAGGTCGCGGTCGACGATTCGCCGGCCACCGCCGCGCTCGCCTCGATCGGATCGACGCCCTCCTGCGGCGTCACGCGGAACAGCGCGATGACGTCGGTGTCCTTGGGCTGGTAGTCCGGCTCCCAATAGCCCATGCGCCTGTATTCCATCACGCCGGACTTGTATCGCTCCTTGCCGCGCAACGTCATGGTCTGGATGTTCATCATGGTCTCCTTGAGTCTTTGTGGGTTCCTGCCGGTCTCGCCAGACCGGATTGCTCCGTCTTCCTTCCGGTCGTTACGCTGCCGCGGCGCGGCCGAGCGCGGGATCGAGCGCGCCCGAACGATACCGCTTCGCCATATCGGCCAGCGGGATCACCTTGATCTTTGCGGCGTTGCCCGCGGTGCCGAACTGCTCGAACCGCTCCCGGCACAGCGCGCGCAGCGCATCCATCGCGGGTTTCAAAAATTTTCGCGGATCGAACTCGCTCTTCGTTTGCGTCGCGACCTTGCGAAACGCCGCGGTCATCGCCAGGCGGCAGTCGGTATCGATGTTCACCTTGCGCACGCCGTGACGGATGCCGCGCACGATCTCCTCGACCGGGACACCAAAGGTCTGCGGCATCTCGCCGCCGAACGCGTTGAAGGCATCCTGCAGGTCCTGCGGCACCGACGACGAGCCATGCATGACGAGATGGGTGTTGGGGAGACGTCGATGAATCTCCTCGACCACGTTCATGGCCAGAATGTCGCCATCCGGCTTGCGTGAAAACTTGTAGGCGCCGTGCGATGTCCCCATCGCAATCGCGAGCGCGTCGACCTTTGTCGCCTGCACGAAGCTGACCGCCTGGTCCGGATCGGTCAGCAGCTGGTCGTGGCTGACCTCGCCCTCGACACCGTGTCCGTCTTCCTGCTCGCCGCCGCCATGCTCCAGCGAGCCGAGCACCCCAAGCTCGCCCTCGACCGAGGCGCCGATCCAGTGCGCCATGTCGACCACGCGCCGGGTGATCGCGACATTGTAGTCGTAGTCGGCCGGCGTCTTGGCGTCGGCCTTCAGCGAGCCGTCCATCATGACCGACGTAAAACCATGCTGGAGCGCGGTCGCACAGGTCGACTCCTCGTTGCCGTGGTCCTGGTGCAGGCAGAGCGGAATCTGCGGATAGGTCTCCTCCAGGGCGTCGATCATTTTTGCCAACATGATGTCGCCTGCGTAAGCGCGCGCGCCGCGCGAGGCCTGGATGATGACGGGCGCGTCGGTTGCGGCCGCCGCCTCCATGATGGCAAGCCCCTGCTCCATGTTGTTGATGTTGAATGCGGGCACGCCGTAGCCGCGCTCGGCCGCATGATCCAAAAGCTGTCTCAATGTGATTCTCGCCATTGTTGCCTCCGCTCAAGCCATCGGCCGGTTGGTCTGTTGCGCGCGTGCGATTGCCCGCCGCGCTGCGGCAACGATCGCATCTGACGTAATGTTGAACTCTCGATAGAGCACGCCTGCCGGCGCGGACGCGCCAAAGCCGGTCATGCCGACAAACTCGCCGCCCTCGCCGATCCAGCGCGGCCAATCGCCCAGGACGGCGGCCTCAATGCCGACACGCGGTGCCATCCCGAGCACGGAGGCGCGATACTCGGCCGGCTGTTCGGCAAAGAGATCGAGGCACGGCGCGGACACCACAGCCGCGGAAAGGTTTTCGGCCGCCAGGCGCCGCGCTGCCTCGAGCGCGAGGGAGACCTCGGAGCCCGTCGCAATCAGTGTGACGTCGCGCCGCTCGTCTGGCTCCGCGACGACATAGGCGCCGCGCGCCACCTGATTGGCCAACGCCGCAGTGCGGATTGCCGGCACGGCCTGCCGCGAGAGGCACAGCACCGAAGGCGAAGTCTCGGCGCGCAAGGCGCAGTCCCAGGCCTCTGCCGTCTCGACCGCGTCGGCCGGCCGAAACACAAGCAGATTGGGAATCGCGCGCAGCGCCGCGAGATGCTCGACCGGCTGGTGCGTCGGTCCGTCTTCGCCGAGACCGATGGAATCATGCGTCATGACATGGACGACGCGGATCCCCATCAGTGCGGCGAGGCGGATCGCCGGACGGCTGTAGTCGGCAAACGCCAAAAACGCTCCGCCGTAAGGAATGAAGCCGCCGTGCAGCGCGATGCCGTTCATCGCCGCCGCCATCGCGTGCTCGCGGACGCCGTAGTGGATGTAGCTGCCCGCAAACTGTCCAGGGGTCAGCGAGCCCTGGATCTTTGCTTTCGTCAGATTCGAATGCGTCAGGTCGGCCGAACCGCCCAGCAGGTTGGGCAGCGCTTGGGCGATCGTGTCGATGACCTGCTGCGAGGCCTGGCGCGTCGCGAGTGCCGGCCGCTCCGCGACCAGGCGCGTCAAAAATTGCGACATCGCCTCGTCATACGCAGCAGGCAGCTTTCTGTTGAGCGCGTCATGAAACGCCGATCGGCCGCCGGCGCACAGATGCCTTGCGCGATCCTTCCAGGCCTGACGCGCGGCGCGCCCGCGGCTGCCTGCCTCGCGCCAGCGCGCCAGCACCGCGGGCGGAATCTCGAACGGCGGATACGGCCAGTTGAGCGCAGCGCGGGTCTTCACCACCTCCTCTGTGCCGAGCGGCGCGCCATGGGCCTTTTCCGAACCCTGCCGCCCCGGCGAGCCGTATCCGATTTTGGTGCTGCAGGCGATCAGCGACGGCCGCTCGCTGCTGCGCGCCCGTTCGATTGCCGCGGCGATCGCCTGCGGGTCGTGGCCGTCGATGCGCGAAACCGACCAGCCCGACGCCGCAAAACGCGCGAGCTGATTGTCGGAGCAGGCGAGCGAGGTTGCGCCATCGATGGAGATGGAATTGTCGTCGAACAGCACGATGAGCCGGTTGAGGCGCAGATGGCCGGCCAGTGAAATCGCCTCGTGGCTGATGCCTTCCATCAGGCAGCCATCGCCTGCGATCACATAAGTGAAGTGATCGACGAGCTCGTCGCCATGGCGCGCATTCATCATGCGCTCCGACATCGCCATGCCGACCGCGGTCGCGAGCCCCTGGCCGAGCGGGCCGGTCGTGGTCTCGACCCCCGGCGTATGGCCATATTCGGGATGACCCGGCGTCTTCGAACCCCATTGCCGGAACTGCTTTAGCTGCTCCAGCGTGACGTCCTCATAGCCGGTGAGATACAGCAGCGCGTAAAGCAGCATCGAGCCATGCCCGGCCGACAGCACAAAACGGTCGCGGTCGGGCCATTGCGGGTCGGCCGGATCGAACTTCAGGAAGCGGCTGAACAGCACAGTCGCAACATCGGCCATGCCCATGGGCATGCCGGGATGACCCGATCCGGCCTTCTCCACCGCATCGATGGCGAGGAAGCGTACGGCGTTGGCGAGATCCGCATGGGACACGGTCCGCTGCACGGACGCCGTCTGGATCGAAATGTTCACATGTCTCTCCGATCGGTTAGCTGCGCCTGATGCGGCTTCATTTCGCGCCTCGCTTGCGCTCGATCAGCTGCATGATCAGCGGCGTCAGGATGAGCTGCATGGCGAGGTCGAGCTTCGAGCCGTGCGCAACGATCGAGTTCGCACGCGACATGAAACTGTTGGGCAGCATCGACAGCAGATAGGGAAAGTCGATGCCGCGGGGATTCTTGAAGCGGATCACGACCATCGATTCGTCAGGGGTCGGGATCCAGCGCGCGATGAACGGATTGGACGTGTCGACGGTCGGCACGCGCTGGAAGTTGATGTCGGTCTCGGTGAACTGCGGACAGATGTAGTGGATGTAGTCCGGCATCCGCCGCAGGATCGTGTCGGTCACGGCTTCCGTGGAATAGCCGCGCGCGCTGCGATCGCGATGCAGCTTCTGGATCCATTCGAGATTGATCACCGGGACGACGCCGATCTTGAGGTCGGCGTATTTGGCGACATTGACCCTGTCGGTCACGACCGCGCCGTGCAGCCCCTCGTAGAACAGGAGTTCGGAGTCTTCGGGCAGTGCGCGCCAGGACGTGAACGTTCCCGGGGCCGCGCCGTGCCGCGCGGCCTCCTCCTCGTCGTGGATGTAGTGGCGCGTGGTCGCCGTGCCGCACTCGCCATAATCGCGAAAGGCCTTTTCGAGCTCCTCGAACAGATTGGTCTCTGGGCTGAAATGGCTGAAATGACGGTTGCCGCGCTCGGCCTCGCGCGCCATCTGCACGCGCATCTCGGCGCGGTCGTAGCGATGGAAGGCATCGCCTTCGATGTAGGCAGCCTTGACCTTCTCGCGAAAGAAGATCTGCTCAAAGGTGCGCTTGACCGACGTGGTGCCGGCGCCGGACGAGCCGGTGATCGAGATGATCGGGTGCTTTCGCGACATGACGTTTCCTAGACCCGGAAGAAGCCGCGATGCGCGAACAACGGTGCGCTCGAGCAGGCGTCGAGTTCGGGACCCGCATAAAGCTGCTCGATACGCCTGACCTGCTCCGCCGATCCCAGGATCAGCGGCACCCGCTCGTGCAGCGTCTCCGGCACGAGATCGAGAACGCGCGCGCGCCCGGTCGATGCGGTGCCGCCGGCCTGCTCGACGATGAACGCCATCGGATGCGCCTCGTAGACCAGCCGCAGGCGCCCGTTGCCGTAGCCCGCGCGGTTATCGGCCGGATAGAGAAAGACGCCGCCCCGGCTCAGGATGCGATAGACCTCGGCGACCAGCGAGCCGATCCAGCGCATGTTGAAATCCCGTTCGGCCGGCCCTTCGCTGCCTGCGAGGCACTCGTCGACAAAGGCGCGGACCGGCGGATCCCAGTGGCGCCGGTTCGACGCGTTGATCGCGAACTCGCTGGCGTCCGAGGAGATCCGCACCCGCTCCCGGCTGAGCTTGAAGGTCGCATCCGCCGGGTCGAGCGCAAAAATGTCGACGCCGTCGCCGAGCGTCAGGACGAGCGAGGTCTGCGGTCCGTAGACGGCAAAGCCCGCCGCGATCTGCTCGCTGCCGCCGCGGCGAAAAGCCAGCGACATGTCGCGCGGCGCAGGCGTGATCGAAAAGATCGTCCCGACACTCATGTTCAGATCGAGATTGGAGGAGCCATCCAGCGGATCGACCGCCACGCAGAGCCGCGAGGCCGGGTCATAGAACTCCGGCTTGGCCATCTCCTCGGAAGCAAACGCCGCGATGGAGGCGGATGCCAGCGCACGGCGGATCAGCCAGTCGGCGCGGAGATCGAGATCCTTCTGCACGTCGCCATCGACGTTGGTGCCGAGGATGATGTCGGCCGTGGCGGGCGACCCGCCGCCACGGGCCAGATGGCTGATCTCGATGCAGGCCGTCGCGATGGCATCGACCGCGGTCGCGACCGCGCAGCCCAGAGGACCGCTCTCGGAATGCCGCTCAAGGTATTCTCCCAGGGTCGTCAGACCCGAAGACTGCCTCGCCATGTCCATTTCCCCACCTCGGCACCGCTGCCGTTCGCGGGCGGCGTCCACACACGGAGATTGACCCAGGTCTTAAAATAAGAGAATTTTAAAAATCTAATAGGTTAGGAAGATTTTACTTATATGGCCTCACCCCTGCGGAATGTGACCATCCGGCAGCTGCGCGCCCTGGCCGCGGTCGCCGAGTGCGGCACCGTCACGGCTGCCTCCAACCGGCTTGGACTGACCCAGCCGGCGGTGACCCAGCAGTTGCATCAGCTGCAGCAGCAGGTCGGGCTGCCGGTCGTGCAGCGGACCGGCGAGGGCATGCTGCTGACCGATGCGGGGCGCGAGGTGCTGCAGCTCAGCCAAAGAATCGAAGCGGCGATCAAGAGCTGCCAGCAGTCGATCGACATGATGGCGGGACGCGCCGGCGGCTCGGTCTCGATCGGCGCCGTCAGTACCGCAAAGTACATCGTGCCGCATGCGATTGCCGCGTTCTCGCGGCTGCATCCAAAGATCGATCTAAAACTGTCGATCGGCAATCGCGGCGAGATCCGCCAGGCCATGCACGGCTATGATCTGGATTTTGCCGTCATGGGCCGGCCGCCCGAGGACGTCGAGGTGGAGGCGCATCTGATCGGTGACCATCCGCATGTGATCGTCGCCGCCAAGAACCACTGGCTCGCAAAAGACTCCGGCCTTGCGGTCGCCGACCTCTCGCACGAGACGTTTCTGACTCGCGAGCAGGGCTCCGGGACGCGGATCCTGATGGAAGGCTTTTTCAACAAGGCGGAATTTCAGCCCCATATCGGAATGGAGATGAGCAGCAACGAGACGATCAAGCAGGCCGTCATCGCAGGTCTCGGCATCGCCTTCATTTCCGCCCACACCATCGCGGCCGAGCTCGATGACGGTCGGCTGGTCATGCTCGACGTCGCCGGCGTTCCCGTCGTCCGGCAATGGTTCGTCGTGAAGCGGCGCGACAAGATTCTGCTGCCACCGGCGCAGGCGCTGCTGGATTTTCTGCGCTCCGACGGCGCGAAATTCCTTCCCGTGGTGCAAAAGCATTTCTAGGCGACGCGATGCGAACGCATTTGCGGGAGACATCAACCAAGACGTGACTGGCAAGCGCTCCGGCGCTGCCCTATCGTGCGGTCAAAGCGTGCCATCAATGGCGCGCGCGGCGACGAAAGACATCGCCGGCAGAACAGGAGGAAGCCTTGAAACTTTTCACCCCGTCAGCCCCCTCATCCTTCCGCGCCGAAGAGATCCCGTCCGGCATCGCGGCCAGCCGGCGCGCTTTCCTCAAGCTGGGCTGCCTCTGCTGTGCGACGCTCGCCGCGCCCTTCGCCTTTGCAGGGACGCCCTCGCCCGATGTGGCGCGTCATCTCGCAGCGGCCAGGGAGGCGGCCGGGTCCGATCTGCAGGCCTATCTCGTGCTCGCAAAATCCGCCGATCCGAACTTCTCCGCGCCGACGCCGGACCTGGAAGCGCTGATGAAGATTCCGGCGCCGCCGCCGGGCAAGGCGTTTGACAATCTCTATTTCGTCGGCAGCAAATGGGTCAGCGCCTGGGCGATCACGACGTCCGACGGCATCATCCTGATCGACGCGATGGACAATGAGGAAGAGGCCGAACGCATCACCGAAGGCGGAATGAAGGCGCTCGGGCTCGATCCGGCCAGGGTGAAGACCATCATCGTCACCCATGGACATGGCGATCATTACGGCGGCGTGAACTATTTCGTGCAGAAATACGGCTCGCAGGTCGTCGCCAGCGACATCGACTGGACCATGATGGAGACCAAGCTCGAGTTCGACACGCCGCTGTGGGGCCGGCCGCCGAAGCGCGACGTTGCCGTGGTCGACGGCGACAAGGTGCGGCTCGGCGACACAAGCGTCGACATCCTGATCACGCCGGGTCACACGATGGGAACGATCTCGCCGATCTTCGACGTGTCGTCGGGATCGCAAAAACACCGTGTCATGCTGTGGGGCGGCACCGGGTTCAATTTCGGCCAGAAGCCGGAGCGCATGCAGGCCTATATCGACGCCTCCGCCCGTGCCCGCGACGTCGCGAGGCAACAGGGCGTCGATGTCTTCATTTCCAACCACAACCAGTTCGACCGTGCCGTCGACAAGCTCGCCGCCAAGACGGCGGACGGGCCCAACCCGTTCGTGCTCGGCGCGCCTACCGTGCAGCGCGCGCTGACCGTGATGAACGAGTGCGCGCAGGCGACGCTCGCGTTGTGGCGGTCGTGAGCGCATTCCCTCAAGACAATGTGAGTTAACTGGGCGTTGCTCGACTCACTCGTCATGGCCGGGCTTGTCCCGGCCATCCACGTCCTTGGTGCGCCAAAGAGTAAGACGTGGATGCCCGCGACAAGCGCGGGCATGACGAGGTAGCGGCGCGATAAGTCACCGCGTCACCTCGCCGATCGACCATGGCAGGGTCTGTCCGCCCTGGAACACCACGACCTCGCTGTCCTCGACGGCGACGGCCGCCAGCACCGGCGACTCGCGCCGCTCCAGCGTGATCGTGCCGCCGTTGAGTTCGAGGCCGTAGAAGCGCGCGCCGTTCTCGGAGGCAAACGCCTCGAAGCGGTCGAGCGCGCCCTCTTCGTCGAAAACCTGCACATAGGTCTGCAGCGCGGTGGCGCCGCCAAAGATGCCGGCCGAGCAGCACTCCGCCTCTTTCGCGCTCCGGCGATGCGGCGCGGTGTCGGTGCCGATGAAGAAGCAGGCCTCGCCCGAAGTCGCGGCCTTGCGCAAGGCGAGGCGATGACGCTCGCGCTTGGCAACGGGTAGACAATAAAGATGCGGCCGCAAGCCGCCCTGGAAGATCGAGGTGCGGTTGATGACGAGATGATGCGGCGTGATGGTGCCGGCGGCGCGCGCGGCATGGGCGCGCACGATGTCGACGGTCTCCGCGGTCGTGACATGCTCGACCACGACCTTGAGCCCGGGATGCCGTTTCAGGAGCGGCAGCAGGCTCTGTTCCATGAACGCCGCTTCACGGTCAAAGATGTCGACATCGGGATCGGTCGATTCGCCATGGATCAGGACCGGCATGCCGATGTTCTCCATGCGTTCGAATACCGGCGCAAGTCGCAAAATGTCGGTGACGCCGTAATGGGCGTTGGTGGTGGCGCCCGCGGGATAGAGTTTTGCGGCGACCCAGACGCCGTCGCGAAAACCGGTTTCGATCTCGTCCGGCGCGGCCATATCGGTCAGATAGCAGGTCATCAGCGGCTGGAAATCCGAGCCTTCGGGGCGCGCCTTCAGGATGCGCTCACGATAGCCGCGCGCCATGGCGACGCTGGTCACCGGCGGCACCAGGTTCGGCATGATGATGCCGCGGGCGAACTGCGCCGCCGTGAACGGCAGCACCGCCCCGAGCATCGCACCGTCGCGCAAATGGACATGGAAATCGTCGGGGCGGCGGATCGTGATCCGTTCCACGCGGCTGGTGGCCCTGGCATGGTCGAACAGGTCGGTAACGCTCATTCTGCAGCCTCTTTGGACAGGCTCGCATTAGCGCGATTCCGGCGGGAAAATCATCCAAAATTCATCAGCCCCGAGGCGAGCGGCAGCCGCAACCGCATGGGCCCGCTTGCCGCGGGCTGTTTTGCCCGGTGTGTACGACCTGATCCGGTCATGCAGGAGAGCCCGGGGGAAAAGCCCTGGACGGACGCAGATTTGCCTTGAGCCGCAGGCTGTTCCATAGCATTGGCGGCAAGAGCAATTTTTGTGCTGAAACGCATGCCGGCGACTGCGAAGCGCACCAACGATCCCGAGCGGACCAAGCGTGACATCATCGCGGTGGCGACCGAGGAGTTCGCCTCGCAGGGCTATTCCGGCGCGCGCGTCGATGCGATCGCGGCGCGCACCCGCACCTCGAAGCGGATGATCTATTACTATTTCGGCGGAAAGGAGCAGCTCTATCTCGCGGTGCTCATGGAAGCCTATCGCAGCATCCGCACGCTGGAGAGCCAGCTCGACATCGACAGCTGCGATGCGCGCGAGGCGCTACGCCGCCTGATCGAGGCGACCTTCGATCATGACGAGCAAAACCCGAGCTTCATCCGCCTGGTCAGCATCGAGAACATCCATCATGGCAAGCACCTCAAGCAGCACGCGGAACTGCGCCGGCTCAATGCCAGCGTGATCGCAACGCTCGACAGGATCCTGCAACGCGGCCGCAGCGAAGGCGTGTTTCGCGCCGACGTCGACCCGATCGACCTGCACCTTGCGATCAGCTCGTACTGCTTCTTCCGCGTCGCCAACCGGCACAGTTTCGGCGCGCTGTTCGACCGCGACCTCAGCGAGCCAAAAGCACGCGCCCGCAGCCGGGCGCAGATCGTCGACATGATCCTGGCCTGGCTGTCGGTTACGAAGGCTTGACCTTGCCGATTTCATACCGCTCTCGCCCCTCATCCTGAGGAGCGCGCTCTTGCGCGCGTCTCGAAGGATGAGGCCCGGACATCAGCAGCGGGGCCTCATGGTTCGAGACGCCGCGCAAGAGCGCGGCTCCTCAGCATGAGGGTTTCAGTCCGGAAATAACGTCATCGAGGCGCATCGCGGAAGCGATGCGCCTCGATGTGTCCAGAAGTCGCTCCGTCAGCGTATCGCCCGCGCGACTACTCCGAGCGGTCCGAGGTCCAGCCCTTGTAGTCCTTGACGTTGTCGCGCGTGACGAGCTTTGACGGCAGCAGTTCGACGGTCGATGCGGGCTTCTGTCCGTTCAGGATGCCGACGCCGACCTGCACGGCGCGGCGCGCCATGAAGAACGGGTCCTGCGAGGCGGAAGCCTGGATCTGCGGCGACTGCGGATCCTTGAGCGCGGCCTCGATGTCGGGCGCACCGTCGACCGCGGTGATCACGATGCCGCTGCGCTGCTGCTGGCGCGCCGCAAGATCGGTGCCGATCGCCTGCGGATCGTTGATGGCGAAGATGGCATCGATCTTCGGGTAGCGGGTCAGATAGCCCTGCGCCACGGTCAGGCCGCCCTCGCGCGAGCCCTTGCCGTCCTGGTCGCTGGACAAGACCTTGATGTCGGGATGCTTGGCGAACACGCTCTTGCAGCCGGTCACGCGGTCGATCACGGCCGAGACCTGCGGCCCGTTCTCGATGATGACGTCACCTTTGCCACCGATCTTGTCGACGATGTACTGGCAGGAGATCTCGCCGGCCTGGACGTTGTTGGTGGTAACCGTGGCGTCGGCGCCTTCGGCGGCGGTGTCCACGGCAACGACGATGATGCCGGCGGCCTGCGCCTTCTTGATCGCAGGTCCGATCGCCTTCGGATCACCGGGGTTGAGCAGGATCATGTCGACGCCGGCGGCAATGAAGTTGTCGATCTGGGTCACCTGCTTGCCGAGGTCGTATTCAAAACCGACGGCGGTGATCTTCACATTCGGATTGGTCTTCTTGGCCTCGAATTCGGCGCCCTTGGCGAGCGCGACGAAGAACGGGTTACCCATCGAGCCGAGCGAGACACCGATCGATTTGAGTTCTTTGGCGTTGGATGCCGTGGAGCTTAGGGCGAGCGCCATGGCGGCGCCGGCGAGCAAAGTCGTCTTCAACATTGGTTTCCTCCGTGGTCCGTTGTTCACTCCCGACACGGCGGACCAGCAGCCGTAACGGATCGACGGCGACATCAAACCTTGCGCCTTTGACTTTTTCAAGTGCGCGCCGAACCCTGCAGCCGATAGCGGTCGAGCGCCACGGCGCCGATGATGACCAGACCCTTGATCACGTACTGCCAGATGTCGGACACGCCGACGAGGATGAGGCCGTTCGACAGCACCGCGATGATCAGGGCACCGACCAGCGTGCCCCAGATCGAGCCGATACCGCCGACGAAGGAGGTGCCGCCGAGGATCACGGCGGTAATCGCGTCGAGCTCGTAGGACTGGCCGAGCTGCAAGCCGTTCGCGGCATAGAGGCGCGCCGCCTGCATGGCGCCGCCAAGCCCGGCCAGCAGTCCCGACACGCCGTAGACGAAGATCAGCACCGCCCACACTTTGATGCCGGCGAGCCGCGCCGCGCTCTCATTGCCGCCGACGGCGTAGATATGCACGCCGAGCACGGTCCGACGCAGCACCAGCCAGGAGACGAGAATGACGAGCAGCGCGATCACCGAGAGCCACGGGATCGAGGCGACGCCGGGAATCAGCGTCAGCGACGCATTGCCGATGAAGGCAAAGGGGATCGACGGATTGAACACGGTGGTGTCGGCGCCGAGCAGGCGCGCCAGCCCGCGCACGGCGGTCAGCGAACCCAGCGTGACGATGAAGGGCGGCAGCCGCAGCAGCGCAATCAGCGCGCCGTTGATGATGCCAAAACCGAGCCCGGTGAGCACCGCGACCGGCAACCAGAGCATGCCGAGGTCGGGAAGTTTTGAGACGGTCAGCCCCGCCATCGCGGACGCGGCCAGGATCGACCCCACCGAGAGGTCGATGCCGCCGGTCAGGATGACGAAGGTCATGCCCGCCGCCAGCACGGTGTTGACGGCGGCCTGCTGCAGCACGATGCCGAGATTCTGGCCGGTGAAGAAACGGCCCTCCGACATCAAGTGAAAGCCGATGCACAGCAAGAGCAGCACCGGCAGCATGCCGGCGGCGCGGATCAGGAGCTGGACGCGCTGGCGCTTGGTCTCCTGCGCAGCCGCGACGGCGGCGGCTGCGGCGGGCGCTGTCTTCGCCTGTGGACTGTCATGCATCGATCTGCTCCGTCCCGGTGGCGAGGGCCATGATGTCTTCCTGGTTCAGCGGCGCGTCCGCGCCGCGCCTGATCTCGCCGGCAATGCGCCCGACACGCATCACGACCACGCGGTCGCAGATGCCGATGATCTCGGGCAGATCGGACGAGATGACGAGGATCGCGGTGCCGGCCTTGGCGAGATTGTCGATGATCGAATAGATCTCCGACTTGGCGCCGACATCGACGCCGCGCGTCGGCTCGTCGAGAATCAGCACTTTCGGTGTCGTTGCCAGGAGCCGCGACAGCAGCACCTTCTGCTGGTTGCCGCCCGACAGGCTGCCGGCGGTGATGCCGGTATTGGCGGCGCGGATGCCGAGCGACGAAAACGCCTGGTTGGCGCGGTCGCGGGCCTTGTCGCGATCCAGAATGCCGCCGAATTTTGCATCCCTGCCGATGACGCCGAGGTTGATGTTGTCGAGGCAGGACATGTCCAGAAACAGGCCGAGCGCCTTCCGGTCTTCGGTCAGATAGGCGATGCCGGCGTCGAGCGCCTCGCCGGGGGTGCGGATCTCGATCGGCCGGCCTTCGAGCTCAATATGCCCCGACGTCTTTGGCGCGGCGCCGATGATGAGGTGCGCAAGCTCGGTGCGGCCGGCACCGACGAGACCTGCGAGCCCGACCACCTCGCCGGCCAGCACGGTCAGCGAGCAGTTTTTGACGCGCTGCCCGTCACCCATGTCGACGGCCGTCAGCACCGGGTGGCCCCGCCCGGCGTCCGGGTCATGGTCCTTCTTGTAGAAAGAGGAGACGTCGCGCCCCACCATCATCCGCACGATGGTGTCGGCCCGGATCTCGCCCTTGTCCAGCGAGCCCACCAGGCGACCGTCGCGCAGCACGGTGACACGGTCGCCCAGCGCATACACTTCATCCATGCGATGCGAGATGTAGATGATGGCGAGCCCCTCGGCCCGCAGCTGGCGGATCAGCGCGAACAGCCGCTCACTCTCGCCGGCCGACAGCGCCGTGGTCGGCTCGTCCATGATCAGGATCTTTGATTTTGCGTGCAGCGCACGCGCAATTTCGACGAGCTGGCGCTGGCCCATGGAGAGATGGGCCACCAGCGTCGAGGGGGCAAAATCGGCCCCCAACCGTTCAAGGATCGGTCCGACGGCTTCGCGCATCTCGCCGCGGGCCAGCACGCCGGCCTGCGAGACTTCGCGGCCGAGATAAATATTCTCCGCAACCGTCAGATTGGGGGCGAGTGACAGCTCCTGGTAGATGATCGCGATGCCCGCCGCGCGGCCGCCCTGCGGCCCATGGATGTGCACCGGCTTGCCCTCGATGCGGATCTCCCCGCCGGGATCGGGCCGGTAGGCGCCCGACAGGATCTTCATCAGCGTCGACTTGCCGGCGCCGTTCTCGCCCATCAGGGCATGGATTTCGCCGGCATAGACGGTGAGGTCGACCCCACGCAACGCCACGATGCTGAAGAAGGATTTCGAGACCCCGCGCATCTCGAGGATCGGATCGGTCATCGTGCCTCCCGGTGCACGCTGTTTTTTTCCGCGGCTCGTTTGCTGGGCAGCGCGGCTCAGCCATTAAACAAAACGCCGCGGGAGAGGGCAATACCGAAGACGCGTAGATGCGCTGGTATACGTTGCGCTGCGTCGCCAGACCCATCCTATGCATCAGCGATCCGGAACGACCCAATCCAGCCACAGGTCCGGCGCGATGCTGGAGGCGTCGACCATCTCGCCATTCGGCAGATCGTTGCCCTCGACCTTCCTGGCGATCTCCTCACCAGGCAATTCGAACGACGTCCAGCGATCCACCAGGCGCCGGCGCAGCAGCTCTTGCGGGGTTCTTATTCTGACCGAGATGTCAAAAAGCCCGGCAAGCGCCGTCCAGGGCGCCGAATCCAGCAGCAGATAATTGCCTTCCACGATCACGATTCGGGTCAGCCGCGTGATGATCAATGCCCCCGCGCGCGACACTTCCAGCGCGCGATCAAACACCGGTCCGGCGATCTCATCTTCCGTGTCGGCCCGGATCCGTCGGAGCAGCGCGACGAGGCCGCCGACGTCAAACGTATTCTCCGAGCCTTTTCGCGCCAGCAGGCCCCGCGTCCGCAGCACGGAATCGTCCAGGTGAAAGCCGTCCATCGGCACGATTTCGGTCGGCGCACCGAGCTCGCCGACACAACGATCGCGCAGGATGGAAGCAATGGTCGACTTGCCGGCGCCGGGCGGTCCGGCAAGCGCGACGATCAGCCTGTGCGCGTTGAGCCGGGCCCCGATCAGGGCGACCAGTTGATCCAATCCCTCGAGCTTTTCGTCAGACAAGGCTCCGATCCTCATTCCGGCTTGGGTCGGTGAGATACATGTTTATCCCTGGCACGCGATTGATCTAAAAGACGCCGCTGATGAATAGCCCGGAGCAAATGATGCAGCAATCGGATCGTGCCACACACTTTCCATCCCGCCTGACCGGGCGCTATGCGCTCGTCACCGGCGCCTCCCAGGGCATCGGGCGCGCGGTCGCCGTCCGGTTCGCCGGGGAAGGTGCGCATGTTGCAATCAATTTCATAGGCCCGCGCGCCATTGCCGAAGAAACGCTGGCGCGCGTGCAGGCCGCGTCGGCCGAGCGGGGGCACGGGGACCGCGACCATTTTGTGATCCAGGCCGACATCGGCAGCGAGGCCGAGATCGCAAAAATGTTCGAAACGGTGCTGGCGCGCTGGCCGCGGCTCGACTGCCTGGTCAACAACGCCGCCTTCCAGAAGGAGTCGCCGAGCGAGGCGCTCGATGTCGAAGCCTATCGCGGCATGCTCGACGTCAACCTGACCGGCGCAGTGCTTTGCGCACGCGCCGCGCTCGCGCATTTCGTCGCGCGCGGCGGTGGCGGCAATATCGTCAACTGTTCCAGCGTCCACCAGATCATCCCAAAACCGGGCTATCTCGCCTATTCGATCAGCAAGAGCGCCATGGCCGGCCTGACGCGGACACTGGCGCTGGAATTTGCCGGCCGCGGCATCCGCGTCAATGCGGTCGGCCCCGGCGCGATCGACACGCCGATCAACGCGGCCTGGACCGGCGACCCGCAAAAGCGCGCGGCGGTCGAGTCGCACATTCCGCTCGGGCGCCCCGGCTCGGCCGACGAGATCGCCGCCGTGTTCGCCTTCCTCGCCTCCGACGATGCGAGCTACATCACCGGGCAGACCATTTTTGCCTGCGGCGGTCTCACCCTGTTCGGCGAATTCCGCGACAACTGGGCGAGCTAATACGACCGGGCTGTATCCTCTTATCCCCGGGGAGAGCTTGCGACCCCAGCCGTCACGGAGCCCTGGAAACGGCATATTGAGCCTCATCGTTCTCCGACGACGCAAAGCCCCGTTGACGGTGCAAATCCGTCGCAGCAAAAAGTATTTGCATCTTTACGTTGCGCCGTTCCAATTCCACTGCAATAACCGTTTCAACGGTGACTTTTTCGGAACGGCGATTGCGCGATGTTGAACCGAACAAATCCAGACATCCTAATCGGGATAGCGATAGCCTCCCTTTTTTGGATGGGCGTAGTAGTTTATTCCACGGCCTCATCTCCAAATGCAAATCAAGCCAACAAAGGCTGCGAAGGCTCCAAAACAGAATGCGCCAAAGCTGCTGTTGACGAACGACTCGCGAACTATACGGGGTGGCTGGCTGTTCTGACGGCCGCTCTGGTCCTGACCGCCCTCGGTCAAGGTTACTTTTTGTTGCGCGCTGACAAGACTACCCGCACAGCAGCCAATGCAGCGGTTCAAAGCGCGGACTCGCAAATTGCCGTCGAGGGAGCTCGACTGCTATTCTACCCCACCGGACACAACTATTGGGATGCTGTCGGACAATGGGCGAATCGTTGGCCAAATTCGCCCCAAATGGGACTTCTCCAAACGACCGTGTTTTGTACTTTCATTTTCAAGAACTACGGGAAAACGCCAGCCACCATAAAGGAGGTCAACGTTGTCCTTAAGAAAACGATGGAGATGCCTGACGATATTTTTGTAGACCACCCCATGCTAAGTCTTCCAACTGAAATAGTGATCGAGTCCGGACAGCCATCGTCTGAATTCAAGGCAGAGATCAGCCAATATTTCTCGATGGCAGAAGCCATCCAAATGAGAGAGGGAAAGGGTGACGTTTGGATATATGGCCGCGTCGTTTATGACGACGTTTTCGGTCGAGAGGGGACGCAGCGCTTTCTCTACAAGATCATCCCTACCGGCGGCTTTAGCCGGATTCTCGACCAAACCAAATATCGAAAGATATAGAATGCCAGTCCTGAGGAGGGCGCTTTACTGTCGTCCCGGTAACTTTGCTTGCGCGTTGAAATTTTATCGCAGCCAATGTCGGTCCGGCCCCGGTTCCTTCGTTCTTGAATGAGCAGGCGAGCGAAGCGGAACTGATGTCGGCGTGACGCGGAACCGCTTGGCGCAGAACACTCGTTTACGGAGCAACTTGCATGACTGACACCCTTGTTCCTGCCCGAGACCTGGCTGCCGGACGGCATCCTCCGTTTCCCGGCGAAAGCGCTGACTATGCAAACGCGCGGCAAGCGCTGCTGGCCGAGGAGATCGAGCTCCGTCGCCATATCAGCCGGGTTGCCGAACGGCGCCGGGCGCTTCCGCCGGGTCCCGTGCTCAAGAAGGACTACCGGTTCATCGATGCAAACGGCACCGAGCTTGGCCTGCCCGAGCTGTTCGGGACGCACGACACACTGGTGACCTACTTCTGGATGTTTGGTCCGCAGCGGGAACGGCCGTGTCCGATGTGCACCAATTTGCTTGGACCGTTGAACGGCAATGCGGCCGATATCAAGCAGCGGACGGCGCTGAAGGTGCTCGGCCGCTCCCCCGTCAGCCGCCAGATTGCTTTCGCACGTGAGCGCGGCTGGACGGAGCTGGATTTCGTCCAGACGGTTGGCGATGATTATGCCAGGGATCTCGGCGTGCTCACGCCGGATGGTTCGGAATGGCCCGCGCTCGTGGTCTACCGGCGGGATGGCAACGACGTTCGCCTGTTCTGGGCCGGCGAGATGAGCGGGGCGATGGCCGATCCCGGGCAGGATCCGAGGGGCGCTCCGGACCTCGCGCCATTGTGGAACATTCTCGATCTCACGCCGGCCGGCCGCGACCCCATGTGGTATCCAAAGTTGAATTATTGACGCGCGCAAGCGGCAAGAGGTGACCCGACGTGAAGATCGACTGGATCAAGTCGCGCCAGCGTTCTTCAGCGCATCGGCTCGCGTGATCCGCGCAGGCGGCAGCATCGCGCTCGAACAAATGCCTTGCCAAATCGGGGCGCAAGAGTCGGGGGCCCCTTGGCCACATCAGCGACGGGAAGGCTGTCGTACCTCATCGCAGACACGAGAATCCCCGGCGCGGTCCGCCGGGTTTACTTGCGTGCAGATTGCATCGCTGCCATCCTTGGCTTGTCGGCAGGACTGCCGGCAATGATGACCGGCCGCACCAAAGCTTGCCGGAAAAAAACAGGCCGGTCATGCCGGCCGACATAAAAGTGGGGAGGAAGCCAATGAAAGTGCAGCTGCGGCATTTCCGGCTTGGCGTCATCGGCGCGATGAGCCTCGCCTGCATCCTGGCAACCACGCTGGCGGCGAACGCGGTCCAGTTGACGGCCCCTGTCGCAACCACGACCGGCACCTATCAGGGGCTGATGAACTTCCAGGAACTGCCGGGAGATCCGGCGAGCGGCGTCAACGTCTTCTTCGGGATCCGCTACGGCCAGCCGCCGGTCGGCACATTGCGCTGGAAGCCGCCCCAGGCGCCCAATCCCGGCCAGGGATCGATCGTGGCCGCAACCCCCGGCCACACCTGCACGCAGGGACGGTCAACCGATGCCGAGGATTGCCTGTTCCTCAATGTCTATGTTCCGTCCGCCGCCACGGCGCGTTCGAGGCTGCCGGTTTTCATCTGGATTCACGGCGGCGCGCTGGTCAGCGGCGCCGGGTCCGACTACGACCCCTCGGTGATGGTGGCCGACAACGACATCATCGTCGTCACGATCAACTACCGCCTCGGGAGCCTCGGCTTCCTCGCAGCCAGCGTGCTGTCGGCGACTGCGCCCAACGCCTTTCAGAACGTCGGCGACGCCGGCAATTACGGCTTCATGGACCAGCAATTCGCGATGGCCTGGGTCCAGGACAACATCCGGGCGTTCGGCGGCGATCCGGAGACGGTGACGATCGGCGGCGAATCAGCCGGCGGTCTCAGCGTCTCGGCGCATCTTGCCTCCACCAACACCTTCCGCGGCCTCACCGGCCGGGATCTGTTCGGCGGCGCGATCATCGAGAGCGGCGCGTACATGTATCACGACGTGCCATCGCTCGCCACTTACCAGACCCTCAGCAACACGTTCGCTCAGCAGGACGCCAACGCATTCTGCGGCGGCAGCTTGACCCTTGCCTGCCTCCAGGGACTGTCGCCGGCGCAAGTCTTCGCCAATGAAAAGGATTTTGGCGGTTTCGGCATCGCGCCCAATTTCGGCACCAAAGTCCTGCCGCTCGACCTCCATACGGCGTTCGCGACCGGCCGGTTCAACAAGGTCCCGGTGCTGCAGGGGACCAACCTCAACGAGGGCCGACTGTTCGAGCCGAGCTTCTTTCCGAGTGCAGTCACCGCTCCCGGCGGCACCGCTCCGACCATCTTCGCCGCCGGCGGCCCGGCGAGCTTCGACCTTCAGGTCCCGAACATTCTCTGTGCAACGCCGCAGTTCACCGGCACGCCGGCGACCTGCTCCTATTTGCAGGAGATCGGGTTCTTTCTTGAAACCCTCGTGACCGCCACACCGTCCACCCAGGGCCCGACCGCTCCCTTCACCGAGGCCGTCGTCGCCACCGCGCCGAAGGCGGCCAGCGAATACCCGATCGCCAATTTCCACAACTTCGTTCCGCAGACGACCTCCACGATCCCCGGGCTCAACAACGATTTTGGCGGCGGCAACGTGGACGAGGCGCTCTCGCAGATCTTCACCGATTTCGTGTTCGCCTGTAACGGTCTTGATTCGAACAGCGACCTGTCCAGGCGCGTCCCGGTCTTTGCCTACGAGTTCAACGATCCGAATGCCCCGAGCAAGGCCGGCGTCCCGGGTCCGGGGACGAATGCCTCGGGCTTCACGACGGCCTCGCAGCACGCAGCCGAACTCCAGTACATCTTCAACTTCGGCTCGGCGTTCACGTCAGCGCAAGCGACGCTGGCGACCGACATGAAGACCTACTGGGCCAACTTCGTCAGGACCGGAAATCCGAACCGCAGCAGCCGGGATGATCTTGCGACCCTGGTCAGCCTGAGACCGCCGCGCACCCAGCTGCCGCACTGGCCGCACTTCGATGCACGGGGTGATGATGACGATCACGCGCGTGGCGACCAGCAGGTCCAGTCGCTCACACCGCCAGCGCTTCTCACACCGCAAGGGCCGCATCCGTTCGACAGCTTCAGTAGCGAGCATTTCTGCGCGACCTGGCAGCCGCTGCTGACCTTCAACAACGGCAACGAGCCGCAGCAGCCCTGATGTCGCTGAGGCTCGATTGTAGCCGCATCGGTGATGCGCTCCCTCCCTCGCTTGCGGGGGAGGGCTGCGGTGGGGGCGCCACACGACGAGCTGCGTCCGGAGACCCCGCCCCGACACTGCTGCGCGTCCTTCCACGGTGAGCGTTGACCCGGCTCATCGCAGGCCAGCCAGCCCGCGCGCTAAAGGGCTCTGAGAAGATCGTCTATGAACGTGTCGATCTCCTTCATCAACTTGACGACTGCCTTGATCTCTTCGGGCATGTGGGCCCAATCATACCGATACGCCTTGTCGAGTCGCGCCACGGCCTCATCGAAGAGATCGAGATTGTATTTGATATTCACAATCATCTCGACGGCACGAGGCCCAAATACGCCGAGATTCTCCCACGCCTCCTGAAACTCTGGAGGCCATCGGATCCAAATGTCCTTGACGGTAACGTCGTTCGAAGTCCCGAACACGGCAGCCGGCTGAAGCCGATTGCGGGTGGCGGCAATGTTGGCACGGAGGATCACTGCGGCATACCGAACCCTGATAAGGATATTTTGGCTTCGTCGGCTGCTCTCGCCTTCGTGCAGGGAGCGCTCGAGATTGACCTTTGCCGCGAGATAGGCGATCGCCGCAGCGCCGATCGCGATGCATGCGGCAAGAAGGGATTGCCACTCCTTGATTGTCGCCACATCGAACGAACTCCCGACTCCCAGCGCTGCAGCAATCATTGCTGCCAGCATCAAGGCAGACATTGTGGGGAGGCCGGGCAGGCGTGGCGTCATGAAGTCGGAGCATGCCGAGGCCCGCGACGATTGTCGAGAGGACCGCATCACCGCCGCCCTCAAGCCGCGTTCTCTCCTCCGTGCTGCCATAGGCGCGACGCCGCTCGGCCGCAATGCAGAGTTCTTCACCGACGACCAGAACGAAATCTCTTGCGCACGACCATCCAGGCAACCGCTCATCCTTGACCAGGATTGGCGTGCTCGCGCTCGAAGGCGGCAAGTGGCTCGCCATGCCGCTGGGCTTTCATGCCAACGTCACACCCTTCAATTCACGGGTGACCGTCCTTGAAGCCTCAGGCGTCGAGGGGCTCTAGAGCTAACTTCGAGTCTGGCGAAGCATGAAGGCCAAAATTTCCAAGCGGCCTGGCAAACGATAATCTGACAGCGTTTTCCTGCCAGCAATAGGGACGCGACAATGCGTCATCGCGATCAAACTCCAACCTTTGTATCGCGCATCGTGAGAAAGAAGTCCGCCTTGGGTCACAGGTGACATTGACCGGGGACGAGTAAGCCTCGTGAACGGCCGCAGGGAAAGTCCAGCCTTGAGGTCGATGCGGCAACTACTCGGGATAGATCTGGACATCCTCCGGTCCCGGCTTGTTGAAAAGGATGAATACCAAGGGATTGCCCGGCTCGGACATTGCATCGCTGCGCTGGCCCGTTATCTCTCCGGCCACGCCGCTTGTATACTCCGCAACCACCTTTCCGAAACTATCGCGCTGGATGGCAACCTTCTGTCCGGCTTTGACCTTCTCGTTGAGCTTGACCAGATGCTCAACGAGACCGCCCGCGGTGGCCAGGATCGGGTACGCGCCGTTGCCGACAAAGACAGTCATGTCCTTGCCTGTACGTCCCATTGGCCCGGCAAGGATGCCGTGATGCTTGAGGACGTTCATTGTGCCTTCAACGAAGAGCGAAATCATCTCGAGGTCCAGGACGCGCGCAGCGCCGATTTCCGGCGTGAAGGACGGGATGCCCACGTCCAGAAACGCGTTGTGCAGGACACCGGGATATACGTGATTGTCGAAGATCTGGCCGACCGGATACAGTTCCACCATAGCCTTGACCTCGGGCACATCCATGCCACCAATATTGAATGCGGTGACTTCGAATCCGGTTGTCCCTGTGTGGAAGTCGATCGCGAAGTCGGCATTTGGCCGCAGCAGCCGATTAAACAGAAGTCCAGCGTGTCGGCTGGGTGCGGTGGCGCCGTTCTCGTTCCCGGGCCACTCCCGGTTCATGTCAATCAGATCGATGCCTCTGCCCTGGTTGGGCCATCTGCGCTGCATGCTTTCCAAGGCCGGGCGGGACACATCCGTGACCGCCATCACCGTGCCCGACATCTGCGCCGGATCGAGTTGGCTCATCACGGTCTGGACGGTGTGCACGGAACTCATCTCGTCGCCATGCACGCCACTGGTCAGGACGCCGCGCTTGCCCGGCTTTGCTCCCTTGGCGACCGTCACCGACACATACCAGTACTGTCCGGTTGGCGTCTCAACGCCCTGAAAATACAGACGGTGCTTCTTGCCGGGCTCCAGGTCGTTGACGTCGAGCGCGCTGACGACCTTCTTGTCTTCGATAATATCGCCTGAATAGACCGTTCCCGATGCCGGATTGGCGGCGGGCGTCGCTGCGTGCTGGGCATTCGCAGCACCCGCGTTGACGGCGGCGGCCGCGGCGCCGACCGTGGCAATGGACCCCATTATCATATTGCGGCGATCTACGCCTTTTGCAGACTTGTCCGGCATGATGGGGTCCTTTCGTGATTGTGAAAGGCCACTGTCGTTGCGGAGGCAAGGTTCGTACACGACACGGCATGCACATTGGTCGCAAAATCCCACGGGACTTCAATGCCGGCATGCCGCTGAAGTCGCAAGATTGCGTGATTTCTACCCGACTAATGCATGAGTTCGCGCTGAGGATACGCTCCGCTCCTCGGGCGTTTTCGCACAACCAGGGTCATAAGCCGCAATGCGGAGCGGGTGCGGCTTATGTCCGGTGGTCTCCGAGCAACCGACGCTTACGACGGTCGTTGCGCGGCTCAGCCCAAAAACGAACAACTGCAATCGAAGAGAACGTTCTTTGGTCTTTCAGAACGACAATGCCTTTTCATGCAGTTCAGCAACAAAGGACACTCCTGCGTCGGGCCATTCGGCATCACCCGATCGGTCACTCGCAGTTCACCATCCAGGGCGTGCCGAACTCGGCTGTCACCATGCCGAAGCGCCTGGCCCAAAATGTCTCCCCGATCGGCATGACGATCGCTCCGCCTTCCGAGAGTTCGGCGAAAATCCGCTCGGCTTCGGCCGGATCATCGATCTGGACGCTGACGCAGAAACCCTGAGGTTTCGACGCGTCATGCACTGGCGCGTCTCCGCCCATCAGCAGGCGTCCGCCGACCTCGAGCCTTGCATGCATGATGCGAGCGGCGGTTTCGGGATTCTGCGGAACACCGGAACCGGGAGGCGCGTCAGAATGGCGCATCATCGTCAGGATTTTGCCTCTGAACACCTTCTCGTAGCGCTTGAATGCTTCCTCGCATCGGCCATCGAAGCTCAGATATGTCACGAAATCGGTCACGATTGGTCTTCCCCTGTTCTCGCGCGTAGCGGCCTGAATGGTCGCAAAACCGGCTCGCCAATCAATTGACGATCGAGGCGCGGCTGAACCGACAACTGCCAAGAAAGATCTGCCTTGGCTATCGGCGCTGGTGAACCGGGACCAAGCCTCTCTTCCACGCCGCCAATTCCGATTTTCAAAAAATCGACTTGACGCTTCCAGGAATCAGAAGTATGGTTGGCGCCATCCCGCGCTCGTCTGAGGGGCGTTTCGGCCGATCGTCACGATACGTGGAGCGCGGGATGCGGTGGACGCCTTGGTGACGCGCGCGACTTGATCGTGCGGACGAACGGCACTGAAGCGGACGCAAAAGCGTGTGGTCCTGGCCTCCCGACGCTGAGGTCAAGTTGCGCGGTTAAATGCCGCGCGATGACGGGGGCAAGAAAGCCCGGTCCCCGAGGAGAGCACGCCATAAGCGTTAAAACCATCGCGCAGGGAATGCCGGATGATCCGGCTGATCCTGTGGTAACTGCCGCCTGCGTTTTTTGTTTGCAGGCGGGCCATGGGTGAGGCCTTCACCCGGCATTCCCTGCGCCCTCTGTTTCCAGAGGGTGAGCACGACGCACAACTCGGTCGCAATCGCGCCGCGAGAAGGTGCTCCCATGTCCCAAGGTCGTCATTGCGAGACGCAACGCGCCGAAGCAATCCAGACCGTCGCCGCGCGGATAGTCTGGATTGCTTCGCTGTGCTCGCAATGACGTGGCCAATGTCGCCGTCCCGCTCCGGGCAGCCAAGCTTGAGGTGAACACCTCATCCGCAAATTCACGCGCCGACCTGCATTGTCAGACAATCTGATTATGCTAGCGTGCGCACCGGCTCGACGCACAATGATCGGCCGCGCCGCTATCGGCGATTGCTTGAAAAAGATGCACATGGGAGGAGGCATAATGAAGAAGGCACTTTTGGGCTTTGTTTCCATCGGCGCACTCCTTGTCGCCGGCGCGGCCTACGCCGATACCAAGGACAAGAAGATCGCGCTCTCCAACAATTATGCCGGCAATTCCTGGCGCCAGGCGATGCTGAAAAGCTGGGACAAGGTGACCAAGCCCGCGGTCGCCTCCGGCGTCGTCGCGGCGGCGGACGCCTATACCACCTCCGAAAACCAGGTGACCGAGCAGGCGGCGCAGATCCAGAACCTGATCCTGCAAGGCTACCACGCCATCGTCATCAATGCGGCCTCCCCCGACGCGCTGAACGGCGTCGTCAAGCAGGCCTGCGATGCTGGCATCACCGTGGTCTCCTTCGACGGCATCGTGAGCGAGCCCTGCGCCTGGCGTGTCGCCGTCGACTTCAAGAAGATGGGCCGGGTCGAGGTCGACTACCTGACCAAGAAGATGCCGGCCGGCGGCAACCTTTTGGAGATCCGCGGCCTTGCCGGCGTGTTCGTCGACGACGCGATCCATTCCGGCATCGACGAGGGCGTGAAGGCCAATTCGCAATACAAGATCGTCGGCTCGGTGCATGGCAACTGGGCGCAGGAGGTGGCGCAGAAGGAAGTCGCCGGCATCCTGCCCTCGCTGCCCGAGATCAAGGCCGTGGTGACGCAGGGCGGTGACGGCTATGGTGCGGCGCAGGCTTTTGCCGCGGCCGGGCGCCCGACCCCGCTGATCATCATGGGCAACCGCCAGGACGAGCTGCAATGGTGGAAGGAGCAGAAGGACAAGAACGGCTATGAGACCATGTCGGTGTCGATCGCACCGGGCGTCTCGACGCTCGCCTTCTGGGTCGCGCAGATGATCCTCGACGGCAAGAAGGTGCCGAAGGATCTGACCGTGCCGTTCCTGCAGATCGACCAGGCCGATCTCGAAAAATCGCTCGCCACCACCGAAAAGGGCGGCGTCGCCAATGTCGAATATACGGCCGACGACGCCGCCAAGGTGGTTGCCGGAGCCGGCAAGTAAGATCAAGAACCTTGAGTGCTGAAGCGATCAGACTGGACGGCGTCGAAAAATCCTTCGGCGCCGTCCGTGCATTGGCAGGCGTCGATCTCGTGGTCGGCGTCGGCGAATGCCTGGGCCTCGTCGGGCACAATGGTGCCGGCAAATCGACCTTGATGCATGTGCTGGCCGGCGCGCTCGCGCCCGACACTGGGCGGCTCACGGTCGGCGGCATCGAGCCGAAGACGGCGTGGTCGTCCGCATCATCGCAGGCGGCCGGGATTCGCTGCGTGTTCCAGGAGCTGTCGCTCTGCCCCAATCTCAGCGTCGCCGAAAATGCCCGCATCGTTCACGGCGCGCTCCGCGGCTTTGGCTGGAAGGCGCGGGCCCGAGCGCTGATCCGCACAAAACTCGACGAGATTTTTCCCGGCCACGGCATCAGTCCGGACGACGAAGTCGGCGATTTACCGATCGGCAAGCGGCAGATGGCGGAAATTGCCCGCGCCTTCACCGTCACCACTGCCCCGCTCCGTCTCGTCATTCTGGACGAGCCGACCTCTTCGCTCGATGCGGTGACCGCCGAACAGCTTTTGGCCTACATCGGCAAGGAAACCGCGCGCGGCACGGCGGTCATCCTGATCTCGCATCTGCTTGGCGAAATTCTTTCCGTTTCCGACCGCATCGTCGTAATGAAGGACGGCAAGGCGGTGGCCGCGCGTCCCGCCAAGGCGTTCGACCGAGCCTCGCTGATGGCCGCGATGGGCTCCGATCTCAATGAGGTCGCCGTGTCAGAACGGTTGCGGCCGGCGCCGAAGCCGGATGCGCCGGTCGTGGTGCGCGCTCGGCCCGATGGCCGGGCTGCCGGTACCGAGCTGATCGTCCACAAGGGCGAGATCGTGGGCCTTGCCGGCCTCGCCGGACATGGCCAGACCAAAACCCTTTTGCAGATCTTTGCGCGCCAGGCCGCCGAGATCGACGGCCCCATGGCCTTCATCGCCGGCGACCGCCAGAGCGACGGCATTTTCAATCTGTGGTCGATCGCGCAGAATGTGACGGTCCGCTCGCTGCGTTCGCTGGCGCGCCGCGGTTTCGTCGATCCCGCGGCCGAGGCAAAACTGGCGCGCACCTGGCGCGACCGCATCGCGATCCGCACCCCGGATATGGACAACAATATTCTCACCCTTTCGGGCGGCAATCAGCAAAAGACACTGTTTGCCCGTGCCCTCGGCTCTGATGCGAGCGTCGTTCTGATGGACGACCCGATGCGCGGCGTCGATATCGGCACCAAGCTCGAGGTTTATGCGATGATCCGCGCCGAGGCCACGGGCGGTCGCAGCTTTCTCTGGTACACCACCGAGCTCGACGAGCTGACCCATTGCGACCGCGTCTACGTCTTCCGCAACGGCCGGATCTCCGAGACGATCGACGCCGCCGATCTGTCCGAACAGCGGGTGCTGCAGGCCTCGTTTGCGGAGAGCGCGACATGACCAACCCGCGCCTGCTCCGCGCCGCCCTGCCCTTCCTGACGCTGGCGATCGTGCTTGCCGCGACCTTCTATGTGCAGCCGCGAACTATGAGTTATTTCGGCCTCAACCTGATGCTGCAATATGCCGTGCCGATCGCGCTCGCGACGACAGCGCAGATGTTCATCATCACGGTGAACGATCTCGACCTGTCGATCGGCCCCTTTGTCGGCCTGGTCGGCGTGATTGCCGCGACCGCGCTCAATGCAAGCCCAGCGCTCGGCGTTGCCGCGCTGCTCGCCTGCGTCCTTGCTTACGGCCTGGTCGGCGCGCTGATCCATGCGCGGGGCCTGCCCTCGATCGTGGTCACGCTCGGGCTTTCCTTCGTCTGGCTCGGCATCGCGGTGATGATCCTGCCATCGCCGGGTGGCAAGGCGCCGGCCGCCCTCAAAGCGTTCATGACCGTCCAGACGCCCTATGTGCCGTTCCCGATCCTGGCCGCGGTCGCGATCGGCGTGATCGTCCATCTCGCGCTGATGACGACCAGCCTTGGCGTGATCGCGCGCGGCGCCGGCGGCAACCCAAAAGCGCTGGCGCGCGCCGGCTGGTCGATGCTGCGGACCAAAATCGTCATGTACATGCTGGCCGGCGTGTTCGGGCTTTTGTCGGGGCTGGCGTTGCTCGGGCTCACGACCTCGGCCGATGCCCATGTCGCGGACCGCTACACGCTCTATTCGATCGCGGGCGTGATCCTCGGCGGCGGCGAGTTCATCGGCGGACGGGTCAATCCGATGGGCGCGGTGGTCGGCGCGCTGACGCTGGCGCTGGCGGGCGCGTTTTTGATCTTTCTAAGAATCTCGCCGGACTGGCAGATCGGCGCCCAGGGCGCCATCCTCATCGTCGTACTGGCGATGCGGGCGCTCGTGACCTACGGGGAGAAGCGGTCATGAACGGGCTTTCGACTCGTCTGTCCGAAAAGCCCTGGCTGTGGTCCTTTGTTGCGGCCACGCTGGTCTGGGGCCTCGCGGTCGCCTTCGCGGGCGGACATGGCGGTGGCGAAATCCTGACCTCGGCGCTCGCCTTCGGCACCTTCACGGTCATTGTCGGCCTCGGCCAGATGATGGTGATCACCACGGGGCCGGGCAACGTGGACCTCTCCATCCCCGCGACCATGACGCTGTCCGGCGTCATCGCGATGAAGGTGATGGACACCGATTCCGCGCACATGCTGAGCGGGATTTTGGCGGCAATGGGCGCGAGCTTCGTCGTCGGCATCGTCAACTACGCGCTGATCCGCCTGCTGCGCATTCCGCCGATCATCGCCACGCTGTCGTCGAGCTTTCTGGTGCTGTCGACGGCCATTTCCTATGGCCGCGGCCTTCGCATCAAGCCGCCGCCGCCACTCGCCGAGTTCGCGACCGAGCGGGTTGCGGGGATTCCGCTTACGGCAGTCGCGATTCTTTTCCTGAGCCTCGCCATCGCGATCGTCCTCAAGCACACGGTCTATGGCCGGACCGTCGCCGCGATCGGGCAGAACGAACGCGCGGCCTGGCTCGCCGGCCTCAATGTCCGCGGCACGCGCTTTGCGACCTATGTGCTGAGCGCGCTGCTCGCCGGCCTGTGCGGCATCCTGCAATCGGGATTTTCCGGCGGCGCGGCGCTCAACATGGGTGACGATTTCCTGCTGGCCTCGATCGCGGTGGTCGTGATCGGCGGCACCTCGGTCGCCGGCGGGCGCGGCAATGTCCCGGGTATCTGGGGCGCCGCACTGTTCATGTATCTGCTGGTGACGATGCTGAACATTTTTGGCGCGAGCCCCGGCATACGCCTGGTGATGACCGGTCTGATCATCATCGGCGTGATCACAATTGCCGGCGGCGAGAGGCATGCGCGATGAATTCAGCCGCGGGTCTCGCGCATCGCGCTGTCATAGGCGGCGACCGATGCGCGCGCCGCCTCCTGCACCTCAGCCACCGTCATGCCCGGTCGATAGAGGCTGGAGCCGAGCCCGAAGGCGCGCACGCCCGCCGCCACATAAGAGGCGAGGTTCTTGTCGGACACCCCGCCGACCGCGCCGACGACAACATCCTTAGGCAGCACGGCGAGCTGCGCGGCGATGCCGGATGGCCCGAGAACCGACGCGGGAAAGAACTTCAGCGCCGAGGCGCCGGAGCGCAGCGCCAAAAATGCTTCGGTCGGCGAGAACACGCCGGGCATGGTCACCATCCGCCGCGCCCGCGCCGCCTTGAGCACGTCGGGGTCGACATTGGGGCTGACCATCAATCGTCCGCCGACTTCGGCAACGCGCGCGCAGTCGGCGACCGTCAGCACCGTGCCCGCGCCGATCAGGCAATGCCTGCCGAAACGCCGGCTCAGGCGCTCGATCGAGACGAAGGGATCGGGCGAGTTGAGCGGCACCTCGATCAGTTCAAAGCCGCTGTCGATCAGGCCTTCGACGACGATCTCCGCCTCGTCCGGGCGGATACCGCGCAGGATCGCCACGAGCGAGCGTTTCACCTCGGGCCAGGGCACCGTTTGTACCGCGTGCGTCATGTCAGACCTTTGCTCCCCAGATGCTGATGGCAGCCTTGGCGAGGCCGCGACGCGAGGCACCTTCGGCATCGACAACGCTGACGTCGAAACCCGCCTCACGCAGCGCGGCTTCATACAATCCGCCGAGACCGCCGGCACCGATCAACCGCAGCGGCTGTCGCGCGCCGTGCCGCTCGGCGGCATCGGCAATCTCGGCACCGATCAGGAGGCCGGAGAGCCGTGCCGCGCCGTCCGCACGCTGCTCAAACCCGAGGAGTTGCGCGGCGCGCAACCGGAACAGCGATGCGGTCAGGCCTGCAGAAGCGGCTCGCGCCGTCGCGACGCCGTCGCGAAACGGCTGGCTATCCACCGGCGGCGGGCTGCCCGCCTCGACCGCATGGGCCAAAATGCTGTGCTGGGAGATGACGGAAAACAGCTCACCGGTCATGTAGGTCGAGAACTCGATGACGGCCCCCGCCTCGATCCGGATCCATTTGCTGTGCGTGCCAGGGATGCAGACGAGGCCAGTGAAATCCGGTTGGGTCACGCCCAGCAGCTGCGTCTCTTCCCCGCGCATCACGTCGGGCCGCTCGGCGCGGGCCTGCGCGAGGCCGGGCAGGATGCGGATGTCGCCGGCCGTGTCGACCCGGATTGCGCCCTCATGCAGCGCATCGAGCCGCGTCGGCGTCTTCAGATAGGGCGCCTCGACCCAGCCCTGCCGCGCACCGGCCATGCCGCAGATCAAGACCGGGATTTCTTCCGGTGCGCCGAGCCGCGCGAGATGGTCGCGCAGCACCGGCGCAAAACCCGCGCCGCTACAATGCAGCATGCCTTCGCTGCCGCGGCTTTCGGACAGCACCTCGCCGCCAGCCGACATCAGCCAGCCGCGAAAACTGCTGGTGCCCCAATCCACGGCCACGAAAGCCGCCGGCGCGCCGCGCGTGGCAGCCGCCTGCCCCGCGCCATTGTCCTCGTTGGTCCTCATGACGCAGTTCGCTAGACTACTCGCACGCCCCAGTCTAGTGCAGATGAGCCGCGCTGAGTATGTGAGCCTGCAGTTGCTCGGCGGTGGCGTTCACCAACAGACCGTCCTGATGACCGGCCTCGGCCCACTGCTCGGCATGCTCCTGCATCAGCGACGCGAGGACCTGCGGAAGCTGACCGGCCGAGAACACAGCCGGAGACGGATCGAAATGGATGCCGGCGCCCGGGCTTTCATTGACCTCCGAGATCCATTTGAAATTGTCGTTCCCCGCAACGCCCGTGGTCGCGGACGTTCCGCCAGCCGCCGGCGGATCGAAGATGAACGTGCCGTGATTGCCGTCGGAGGCGAGTTTCAGCGTGCCGCCAAAATAGTCGAAAATGAGGGTTTCGGTATGGGTGCCGTCGCTAACGGCCAGCGTGTGGGTGTTGGCATCATAGCTCTGGGTGAAATTCGGCGACGTGTAGTCGATGCCGACGAGATCGATCACGTCCGAATGCGCAGCGTCCGGCGCGGTGCCGTTGAAGCCCAGGATATGACCGTTGAAGTCGGCGGCACTGTCGATCGTGAGGAGACCGGTGGAATCAGTGAACGTCACCGTCCCGACCGTCAATTTGCTGATCTCCAGCGAACCGCCGGATCCGATGGTCGAAAGCTGCGTGGTGATCTCGGTGCCGCTCTGGCCGTCGCTTGCGAAATTCAACAGGTTGTTGAAGTAGTCGAAGGTGAGACTCGCGCTGTGCACGCCATCGGTCACGGTCACCTTGCCGGTCGTGGCATCATAGGTCTCCGCAAAACCGGGCGCGGTGAAATTGACATCGCCGATATCGATGCTGTCGCTGGTCGACGTCGTCGCAGTGAAGTTGTGGATATGGCCGCTGAAGTCGGCCGCATCGTCGATCTTGAGAACGCCGGTGGTGCCGCCAAAGTTGACCGTGCCGACGGTCAACTTGCTGATCTCCAGCGATCCGCCGGGCGCAATGGTCGCCGATTGCGTCGTGATGACAGTTCCACCCAGGCCATCACTCGCGAAGTTCAGCAGATCGCCGAAGTAGTCGAAGGTGAGGCTGGCGTTGTTGGCGCCATCGCTCAACGTGACCTTACCGGTTACGGCGTCATAGGTCTCTACAAACCCAGGCGAGTTGAAGTTGACCCCGCCGACCTCGACGCTATCACCGCCCAGGAAATTTTGGATGTGGCCGCTGAACAAAGTGGGACTGTCGATCAGCAGACTGCCGGTGAGGCCTCCGAAGTTGACCGTGCCAATGGTGAATTTTCCGATCTCCAGCGATCCGCCATCGGCGATCGTCGACGGCTGATTGCCGACCAGCGTGCCACCGTGGCCGTCGCTAGTGAAGTTGAGCAAGTTGTTGAAGTAGTCGAGGGAGAAACTCGCGCTTTGCGTGCCATCGTTCACCGTGAGCACGCCGCTGGAAAAGCTCGCGGTAAAGGTCGGCGGATCGAAGTCGATCCCGACGAGGTCGATGACGTCGCTGTTCGGCGACGTCGCCGAAAAGCCGACGATGTGGCCGAAGAAGTCCCCGGGATCGTCTAGATTGAGCTCCCCGGTGAGTCCTGCGAACGTCACCGTCTGGTTCGACGGCAACGCAATCTCGAGACTGCCGCCATCCGCGACGGTTGCCGTACCGGTCACAACCACCTCGAGGTCGGTGCCGCCGGCGCCGTCAGACTTGTAGGCAAAGGTGTCGCCGGCCGGCAGGCCGCCGGAGATCGCGAACGCGGCCGGTGCGCCGTTCAGGAGCAGCGACGAACCATCCCAGATTTCAGACGTCACCACGAGGTCTCTGAGATCGATCACAGCGCCGACCGCGAGGCCGGCCAGCGTCACGTCAAACTTCGCGCTGTCCTGGACATTGACCGTGCCGCTGCCGACGAATGTCAGCACGTCACCCGGCGACAGCGTGTCCCCGGCGCCAAAATTCACGACGCCGGCGTCGAAGATCGCGACGTTGGTCAGCGTCGAGCCGTCGACATCGAGCGTGCCGCCCGGTCCGACCGTCAGGTTGCCGCCGGTGATGACGGCGCCGTTCTCGACTTCGAGCGTGGCGGTGCCGGGATCGACAACGATGTCACCGTGGTTGACGACGTTGACGCCGTTGAGGATCGCGAGCGACGGCTCGACATGCAGCGTGCCGTCGATGGTCAGCAGCCCGCCGTTCATCGTCGTGCCTTGATCGAGCGTGAGCGTGGTGCCCGTCTCGACCGTCACGTCGCTGCCGCAGGCGATCGTCACGTCGCTGAGATCGGAATTGCCGCCGACCGTGTGGATGAGACCGCCCCAGGCCGAGGCGAGTTCGCCTCCGGCGATGTGGGCATGGTCGAGATCGATGGTCGAGCCACAACCGACGGCAGCGATCAGGCCATTCGCATTGTCGACGTGGGTATGATCGAAAACGACGGCGCCACCCTGCCGCGCATCGATGACACCATCGTTGTCGACATGCGACCTGTCGAAGGTCACCTCACCATTTCGCTCGGCCGCGATGCGGCCGGAATTATCGACACTGTCGTGGTCGAACCTGACCTCGGAGCCGCGGCCGTCCGCCTCGACGACGCCATGCCGGTCGTTCAGGACAAGCGAACGGTCGAGCACGACCGTGCCGCGGTGGTCCGCCTCGATACGCCCGGAATTGTCGACGTCATCGCGGTCGACCCAGATCTCCGAGCCGCGTCCATCCGCCACGATGATGGCGCCACGCGCATTGGCGATGGACGACTGATCCACCACCAGCAGGCCGCCCAATGTGACAGAGATCGCACCCCAGTTGTCGATGCTGTCGCGCTCGAAGGCGATCGTCGCGCCGTTGCCATCGGCGTTGATCACCCCATGACGTTCATTCGCAACCAAAGAGCGGTCGAGTTCGACCGTGCCGCGCTGCGCGGCCTCGATCCTGCCGGAATTGCGCACCAGGTCGTTGTCAAAGCCGACCAGCGAACCGCGTCCGACCGATGCGATCGTGCCGTGACGACCGTTGTCGACACGCGAATCGGCGAACTCTACCGCACCGCGGTGCTCCGCCACGATGACCCCGGCATTGTCAACACCGTCGCCGTCGAACCCGACCACTGAACCCGATCCATCCGCCACGATGAGACCATGACGGTCGTTGTCGATGCGCGAACCGTCGAACTCGACCATGCCGCGGTTCTCGGCCACGATCGCTCCGGAATTGTCGATCCTGTCGTCTGTGAAACCGATCTGCGAGCCGCCGCCGACCGCTGCGATCAGGCCGGTGTTGTCGATAGCCGACGATGTAAAGCTGATCTGGCCGTGCCGCACGGCTGCGATCTCGCCGTCATTGGTGACACGGCTGCGATCGAAGCTGATGCTGGAGTCGCGCCCCCTGGCGCGGATCAGGCCGGCGTCTTCGTTCGTGACGGCATCGAGATCGAATGCGATCGTCCCGCCGTGCCGCGCCACGATGACGCCGGCATTGTCGACCGAGCTGTTGTCGACATCGATCCGCGAATCCTGGCCGGCGATAATCCGGCCAGCCGGATCGGCTCCATTGGCCGCTTCGTTGGTGATCTGGCTGAACTCGAACGATACGCTGCCGCCATTGCGTGCCGCGACGTCGCCGAAATTGTCGACGGCGACAGGATGGCCGGCAGTGCCCGTGATGTCGATCCTGGCAAACGTCCCGTCGGCGACGCTCGCGCCACCGCTTTCGTTGTCGACATCGGCCGTGATGAGAACCTCGCTGCCCGTGCGGGCAATCACATGGCCAAAGTTGTCGAGAGCGCTCGCGATGTCGAGGATTCCGCGGTTGCTTGCTTCGAACAAGCCGGCGTTGACGATGGTGTTGCTGCCGGTGGCAATGAGAAGCGTCTGGCCGAAGAGGTCGGCGTCGACCGTTCCCAGCGCGTCGTTGCGGAAAGCCAGCGCGCCGTCGCCCTGGCCGATCGCGCCGGCGCCGGAAATGGTGTTGTCGCGGTTCTCCAGGCTGACCGTCGCAAAACCCGGACCGGCCACGCCGTCGATGATGTCCTCAGCGCCTTTGCCGACCGGAGCACCCATCCTCTCTTGCGGGACGCCGATCCTGCCGTCCAGAATGACGTTGCCGCCACCCGAAAGGATCGCGAAAGGCTGGTTGAACGCGAGCAACGTCTCGCCGCTGGTCGAGGCGAGTTCGATCGTGCCGGCATTGTCGATGTCGAACGGGCTGGCAAGCGTCAGCGAGCTGTCGTCGCTCACGAGCACCTTGCCATCGTTGACGATGCTCGGGACGGTCGTGTTGTGCGTCGGACCGTTGGCGGTGTCTATCCTGTTGCTGCTGCCGACGGCGGTCGACATTTCGCCGCCGCCGAGAACGGACACGAAACCGTGCAGGATGGTGGCGTTATCGAGCAGAATCTTGGAGGACGCGCCCACCTCGATGAGGCCGTCGACGATCCGGCCCTGGCCGTCGATGCCGGAATTGACGATCGTGCTGTTCTCGATGCTCACGAGACCGCCGCCGGTCGCCTCGATCAACCCGGTGTTGACGTTCGCATTCGCAGGTACATGGCCGCCGACGGTCGGACTGTTGTTGGCAATGACAACGGACGATTTTGCGCCGTCGGCCCTGACCAGATTGGCGTTGATCAACTGGTCCTGGATCAGAAGCTCACCGGTCAGCGTCGCCTCGAGCACGCCGAGATTGCCGACCGCATGCCCGGTGTTGACGACCAGAAGCCCGCTATCGCCGTGGAAAATTGGCGTCGCGTCGACGGTCGCCTCGTTGATGAAGGTGAGATTGCCGTCGCCCTTGCCGATGTTGCCGCTGCCGGTGATGAGGTTGTCGGCGTTAGTGAGCGTCGCACCGGTTCCCGGGGCACCCTCGATGAAGTTGAGGGCGGTTTGCCCCAGCATCTCGATGGTGCCGCCGCCGGACAGCGTGATCGCGCCATCGATCACCAGCGACGGGTCCGCGCCCGACGAATTGAGCGCGACCGCGCCCGAATTGGTGATGCTCGTCGCCGTGAGCGAGCCGCCTGTGATGTTGAGGGTCGCGCCCTGGCTGACGGTCAGGCTGCCGATCGTGTAGCCGTTATTGTAGCTCGCCTTGCCGCTCTGGATGATGACCGTGTCGATCGCCGACGTGGGCGCAAAGCCCTGGTTCCAGTCGAGCGGATTCTTGTCCCAGTCGCCGAGGCCGTTCCAGATGAAGATATTCGAGGGCGACGCGGCAGGCGGCGATGGCGGTTGAGGCAGGCTCGGACCAATGAACTCGGTCGGCGGCACGCTGCCGCCGGGATTGAAACTGCTCCCGGTGCTGATCGACAGCGAGGTGAGGCTTGGACTGAGGCCGACGGGATTCGGAAAAGACGGTGCGTCGATCGGACCGCCGCTGCCGTGAACGCCGAGCGCGCCCGGCACCGTGTTGCCGGCCTGCAGAAACTGCGCGAGGTCGCCGCCCACGTTCGACGAGTCGAGCGGCAAGGAGACCAGATTGCCGTTCTGATCGAGATAGGAGATCAGATGCGGGTCGTTGATGCTGCCGACGACGCTGCCGTCCGCGATCAGATCGTAGAGTCCGTGGCTGTCGCCGCCGCGGTCGGTCACAGCAAACGAATAGGCGACGCCGCCGAGCTTGGTCGAAATGCTGGCGGTCTCGCTGTCGGTCAGTTCGTGGGCCCAGCCGACCGCGCCCTCGTGCACGCTCATGGTGGCGACCGGCGTCGTGATCTTCATGTCGCCGAGACCGGCGAGCTTGCCGGCGACGAATCCGAACGTGCCGTCGATCAGACTGAAGGCGGCCGCATTCGCCCCGGCGCCCGTGTCGTAGGAATAGGCGTTGAGCGCCATCCGCGTGTTGGCGGCAAGGTGGACCGCGGAGCCGTCGGCAAAAAAGATGCCGATCGACGAACCGCCGCCGGTCTGGATCACGTCGCCCTTGAAGACCGTGTCGCCGGAATGCAGCACGACGGCGACGCCGCCCCGCATGACGGTGACGTTGCCGACGATCTTGTCGACGCGGCCAATCGCATTGTGGTCGATATGGGTGGTGTCATGCGCACTGCTCGGCGGCTGCGCCTGCGCATACTCGTTCCGCGCGGCAGCACCGGCACGCCATGCCGCGACATCGGCGGTCAGATGATCGTGGCCGCGCTGATTCAGATCAGCCACATGAAACGCGTCGCGATGGAGGCGGCCGGCGCCAGCGATGTCGATCGTTTCGGAGGACGACGTGTTCGCATGGGCGGCCGACGCCGTCGCGCCAGCTTTCCCCTCCCCAGTCTCGTTGGCCATTCGGCGCTTCCCGCTATGCGTTCAAGGTTTGAACCTCTTCGGCTCCGAGACGCGTCTGCCATTCCCGCTTAGGGTGAATCGCGCAGGTCGCGGAACCGCGGACACGATGCGGTATTTTAAAATTCGGAACAAGTTTATCGTAAATGAATGGTGAATGCCGTGCACCGCGAGAGAGCGAAAGGCCTTGCCGAAGGGCTTCAGTCCCGATCTAAGCCGTTCAATTATCGATGGAATGCCGCGAACATCGAGCTCAGAGGCTGGATGGGTGCAGCTCAAGATCCTGCAACTTGCGGAAGCAATCCCGGGCATCCCGAATATGGCCACTTTACGGCTGGTATCCCGGGACCAACCCCATCGCGCTTTCGCTTCCGATGGCGCTGAGATCGCAGTCGTCCAGCAGCCCGCCCGAAAGGTAATATTGGAAGCGGCACGTGCTTCAGCAATGCGGCCATCGTGCGCGCCGTGGCATCGGCGGTGTCTTGGTACAGGCACGTCAAATTCGACTCGCGTGACATGGCTTCGCGTTCTCGCGGTGGGTTTCACCCGAGTTGATGCTTGAAGCGTGCCCCCTTTCGAAACAGAGGGCGCAGGGAAGGCCGGGCGCTGGCCGCGCCCGTGGCCCGCGTGCATCAAAAAAAGCACGCGGCGGTTACCACAGGTCTGGCCGAGGCATCCCGGCCTTCCCTGCGCGATGGTTTTAACGCTTATATCGTGCTCTTCCTGGGGACCGGGCTTTCTTGCCCCCATCGCCGTGCGGATCGTTCCGCACGACTTGACCTCAGCGTCGGGAGGCCAGAACCACACGACTTCGCGTCCGCATCAACGCCGTTCGTCCGCACGAACAAAGTCGCGCGCGTCGCCAACGCGTCCATCGCATCCCGCGCTCAACGTTCGTGACGATCGCGAAGCGCCCCTCAGACGAGTGCGGGACGGCGCGGATCATACTTCTGATTCCAGGAAACGTCAAGCCATATTCCGAAAATCGGAATATGTCCGTGGTCGCCCTCGGCCGACCCGTCGTCGGCATCGGCCCTGAGCGCCCCGGGGCCAATTCCGCTCCATCGGATCGGAGCGGAGGCTCTTGATTCCTGTTTGACGCGCTTTTCATGCGAACCGGCGCCCACTTCGCTCGAAAACGCTCCGATGGGCTCAACTGAATCGATCCGATCACGGGATCACGGGACAGGACCGGCTTCGAGCAGCCCACCGCTCATAGCGCCGGCGTTGCGGCCATCGTGCCGCGGCAAATCGAGGTCGGCCAGCCGCGCCAGATGTCGAACTCCTCGTCGTCTTCCAGACGCAGGCTCTCGTCGGGCCATGCTCGCTTTTCTTCAAGCAACCGCAGCATCCGCTCGAATCTCGCCATCGCAGAGACGAGATCGGGAACGTTCTCGTCGCCGACCTTTCCGTCCGCGCCATGCGCAGAGCTGGCGAAATCGTTGAAGTCCAACACGGCGCCTTCGAGCCGGCATTGGATGTCCCGTCCGACATCTCTGAGAAAATGACCGACATGCCAAAGCCACAACATCCAACTTCTCCAGATCAAGCCACAAACACGTACGACGTCATTGGCGCGGACAACCGGTCCGCGTGCAATCTCATCCGGCCTTGCGCGAAGCCGTGCGGGACTGGGTTTGCGCCAGCGCCTTCAATTTCGAGACCGGGCTGAAGGCCTGCCGCAGCAGCGCGGTGCGATGACGCAAGTGCCGGCTTGCCAGCAGCGCCCACAGATCACCGTCCCTGACCTGCAGGGCGCGCAGCATCTGCTCCTGCTCCTCGGCGGCCTTGCCCCATTCCGGCGGCGCGCGATCGGCAACATGCGACCAGCGAAGTTGCCTCAGCAGCATCGCGTGAATTTTCGACAGGCTGTCATTGGCGGCGGCCGCAAACACCACGCTGGTGATCGCGTCCGCGGTCTCCATATAGGCCTTTTCCTCGCCATGCCGGAAATGATGCGCGAGGCGTTCGTGCAGCGCCTCCAGGCGGCTGAGCATCAGCGGATTGATCTGGGCGCAGGCGAGCTGGCCTGCCAGGATTTCGAACGCACCGATGATCGGCATGATCTCGTCGATCTTCGCCAGCGTGATCGGCTCGACCACGGCGCTGCAGTTCGGAATCAGCCGCACCAGTCCCTCCGCTGCGAGCACCTTGAGCGCCTCGCGGACCGGGGTACGTGACACGCCGAAACGCGCGCAGAGTCGTTGCATCGTGATGCGGCCCCCCGGGCGGAGTTCGCCGGCGACGATCATGTCGCGCATGCGCTTTGCGAGTTCCTCGGGCAGCATGCGGCGAACGATCGGATTTCTGCTCGGCCCCGGCGGCAGCGATGCCTGAATCGGTACTGACAGCGCGATCTCAGTGGTGCTCACGACTTACATCTCCCTGCTGGATCGCGGTTTGATGCGCGATCAAAAGCCCCCGAAACACAGCCCTGCTCCGGTTCACCCCGGCGCATCGCATGCCGTATTCATGCACGGTGAGCCCGGCGCATCCCTGTGACCGCGGTCACAGCAGCCCGAAATTAAGCGGACGACATCGCGCGGCGTGAATATTCCCGCACCGCTTCGGCCTCACGGGCCGGGGGATCCAACTGAGTGTGACGAAATGCGAGACGAAAGCTGGCTCGAACGCGGCGCCAATGAGGCGGATGTTCAACACCGTTCGGTGGTCTTCGGATTGGTCGGCGTTGCAAGAAGGCGGCACTCCGCAAATTTGGCTGCCTCGCCCCACAGTGGCCGCTTTGATGTGGCCCGGTGACCCAAATCATAATCTCATCCGAGCGAAAAAATGTTGAAGAGGCTCACGATCCGCCTGCGCATCATGTTGCTCGCCGGTCTCTTGATGTTGCTGGCGTCTGCGATTGCGGCCGTCGGCTGGTACGCGATCTCGGACATCTCGGCGAGCCTGTCGGAGAGCGTTCGGGTGGCCAAGCAGGCGCAGTTCGTCATCATCGCGATCCGGGAATTTGCCGGCGCGGATCGCAGCCTCGTCAGCTATGTGCAGGCCGCGAGCGACGAGGACGAACGGGTCTACGAGACGCGCAAGGCTGCTTCGGACGCGGCCTTCGTCGGCGCGCTGGAGCTCGTCCGCGACCCGGCCCGTCGCCAGGCGATGCTGGAAGGCCATCAGAGCGTAAAGGATTTCATGGCGACGGCCGACGCGGTCATGCGTGACCGCAAGGCGTTGCGCCAACGGGTCGGCATCATCAGGGATGCGCTCGCGGCGCTGGCCGTGCCGAGCGGCAAGGAGCGCGACCGCACGTCAAGTCTGGGCCAGCGCGTCGCGGTCGCGGACACCTCGCGGAGCCCGTCGCAGCTCGCTGTCAGGCCGGCCGGCGCGACGCGACCACTGCACAATGCTGGCGCCGTGCGCGATACGCGCCTGGGCACGACGGGGCTTGCGGCTGAAGGGGCGGCCGGCGCGATGGCCGAGGCCGACAGCCTTCCCGATCCGCCAAAGCCGGAGGTCGATCTCGGCAACGCCGCCGGACGCCAGGCCGCAGCGCTGCAACGGATCGCCGACGCCGCGGAACTGGTCGCGCTCAATCCGTCCGCGGCGACCCTTGGCCAATACGCGGCCGCGGTGCAGGCGATGGGCGACACGCCGCCTGGAAGCGACCTCGCCAGCCGCCTTCTGCTCGCCGCCAAGGACACCGCGGCGGCAGCGCGTGCGATCATCGCCAACAAGGAAAAGCTTGATCAGGTCGAGGTGCCGCTGACGGACAAGCTGCGGCATCTGAGGGACCAGCTCACCGAATTCAGCGACGAGATCGCCGGTGGCGCCAAGGTGACGGCCGCCTCGCTGTCACGGACCGTTCTCGTCATCAGCGCCCTGGTCCTGATCGTCGGCAGCTTGCTGTCATGGCTGATCTCGCGCGGCATCATCGTTCCGCTGAACGGCATGACGGTTGCGATGACCCGTCTGGCGGGCGGCGACGGCAGCGTCGAGATTCCCGAAATGCAGAGCCGCAGCGAGCTCGGCGCGATGGCGCGCGCCATCGACTTATTCAAGCAGAATGCCGACAAGATCGCCGCGATGCTCGTGGCCGAGACGACGACGCGCGAGATCGGCGACGTGATCTCGAAGGCTGCCGGCGGCGATCTCACGGTGCGCGTCGGCCTGGCAAACAAGGTCGGTTTCCTCAAGGACATCGGCGCCGAGGTCAACCGCCTGTTCGAGAGCTCCCATGTCGCCTTCAAGGATTTTGGCGACAAGGCGCGGCGAACCGCGATATCGGTCGGCGAGGCGACGGCCGCGGTGAGCCAGGTCTCCGACGGTGCCCGCTCGCAGAACACGGCGCTGTCACAGGTGGCGACCGCCCTGAAGGAATCGACGGACGCGCTGCGCAGCGTCTCGGACAACACCAGGGCGGCCAGCGACAAGGCGACCAATGCGGCCCAGCTCGTGCAGAAGGGCCTCGGCTCCGTGGAGCGCCTGTCCGGGATCGTCGAGGCGATCGCCGAGAGCAGCCGCAAGGTCAACCAGATCACCGAGGTCATCGCGCAGATCGCGAACCGCACCCACATCCTGTCGCTCAACGCGGCGATCGAGGCGGCGCGCGCCGGGGAGCATGGCAAGGGTTTTGTCGTGGTCGCCCAGGAAGTCGGCAAGCTCGCCGAGAGCGCCGGCCAGAACGCCAAGCAGATCGCCGACATCGTCGAACAGGCAACGGTCGAGGCCAATGACGGCAAGTCGGCGACCGAGGTGGTGCGATCGGCGATGCAGGGCATCGCCACCGAAACCCAGCAAACGACGCTGATGATCCACTCCTCTGCCGCAGCAATCGAAGAGCAGCAGGCGAGCATCACCCAGCTCGATGCCAGCATGTCGCAGCTCCGTTCGATCGCGTCCTCGAACTCGGCAGCCGCCGAGGAAATCGCCGCCACCATGGTCCAGCTGTCGCAGCTCGCCGACGAGACGCGCGGCCGTATTGCACAATTCAAGACCGGCTAGCGGGAGTTAAGGCGACGTGTCGCTCGTGGAGTACGCGGCAGACGAGATGGTCGAGCGTCTCGCCGAAGCGACGGCGCGTCGCCTCGGCTTCAGGCGGATCGATGTCGTTCCAAAGGTGGCCGCCTGCCTGGCCCAGCTCGACCAGACCGAACGCTTCGGCTTTGCCGGGCAGTTGATCGCGGCAGCCCCGAACGATCCCGCCTGGCTCGATTTCGTCGAACGGCTCCTGGTTCACGAAACCTATTTCTTCCGGCATCCGGCGCAGCTCGAGCTGTTGCGCGACCAGGTTCTGCCGGAACTTGACACGCAGCGCCGCAACGCCGGACGTACCGCCCTCGTCGTCTGGAATGCGGGCTGCTCGACCGGCGAAGAGAGCTGGACGCTGGCGCTGCTCGCGGGCGACAGCGACGACGCTGCGGCCATTCCGCTGTCGATCCTCGCGACCGATCTCAGCGAGGTAGCACTGGCGAAAGCGCGTAGCGGCACTTACGACCGGCTGCACGGCCTCGACAGTTTTCGCGCCATTCCGCCCTGGGCGATCGGGCATTTCCTCAGGCGCGACGGCTCGGCGTGGTGTGTGCCTGACGGCGTGCGGCGCGGCGTGAGTTTTCTGCGCCACAATCTGCTCGATCCGCCACCGCTTGCGAGCGCCGATCTCATCGTCTGCCGAAACACGCTGATCTATTTCGATGCGCCGGCCAATCGTCGCGTCCAGGACAATCTGGCCGCGGCCCTGCGGCCGGGCGGCGTGCTCGTGCTGGGCGCCGCCGATACGCTGCGCACCTCCTGCGAATTCGAAGTCATCGCAAGCCGCGGGGCCACCGCCTATCGCAAGACGACGGGGCTGTGACCATGGGCGCCGTCCTCATCGCGTCCGCATCGGCCTTCTTGCGCATGAGTCTGGTCCGACAATTGAAGCAGCGCGGCGAGCGAACACTGGAGGCCGCAAGCACCACGGAAGCGATGCGCATTCTCGGTGAAGGCACGATCGAGATCGCCATCGTCGACGAGGCCCTGCTTGCGGCATGGACCGAGGACAGTTTTGCCGCTGCGCCCGGCCTCGATGTCAAGCGCACGGTGTTGATCGCGACCGGCGCGGCGCCGCCGCTCGCGCCGCAGATCCGCGAGTCCTTTCTGGTGATCGACGGCGAAATCGAGGGCGTTTTGAACATGGGCGCAATCGCATCCGCCCTGCCGCGGGCGCTCGATCATCTCGCGGCCCAGCCAAGGCGGCGCCGCGTGCCGTTTGCCGCGCCACCCGTGCAGCCTGCTGCATCGTTGCGGCGTCCGGAAATCATTCTGGTCGCGGCGTCGACCGGCGGCCCGACCGCGCTCACCTGCCTGCTCAAGCGCACAGGACGATCCGGCCTGCCGATCGTGGTGGCCCAGCACATGCCGGCCGACCAGACGGCAGGCTTTGCACGCCATCTCGCTGCCGAGACCGGGCTGGAGGTCGCCGAACGCGCGGGCGGAGAGATCCCGCCACTTCCCGTCGTGAGCGTGCTGCGCGGCGGCAGCGACTATCGCCTGGACCGCGGCGGGTCAGGACGATTGCGTCTGCTCAAGGCAAGCTGCGAGGGGAACGTGTTTCATCCGAGCGCCGACCTCTTGTTCGCATCAGCCGCGGAGAGCGGCATCGCCGCGCTCGCCGTGGTGCTCAGCGGCATGGGCGAGGACGGCGCGCGCGGCGCGACGGTGCTCGCATCGCGCGGCGGACGGGTGCTGGTCCAGGATTTTGCGAGCTGCGTGGTCGCCGGAATGCCGACCGCCACATTCGCCGCCTGTCCGTCGGCAACCGTTGCCAGCCTGAGAGAGATTGCCGAGCAGGTTTCGCGATGGAGCGGCGTCAGCCGATCCGCCCCGGATAATTGCGCGGGGGGCTAGATGATCGAGATGGTGCTGATCACGGAGGACGACGCCTTTGCAACCGCCGCCGATGCGCTTGCGAGCGACGCGCTCACGATCCGGCGGGTCAATCCCGAAGACGCGGTCGTCATCGGCCGCCGCGACCGGCCCGGCATTCTCGCCATCGATGTCGATTCGGTTCGCTACGCCAGATCGCTGATCGGCGCGGTCTCGCTCACCACGACCTCGATCATCGTCGCCGTCTCCAGCGAGGCCTGGCCCGGATCGGATGCAGCGTTCGCCTGGCATCGCACCGGGGCCGATGCGGTTCTGCCAAAGCCATCCGGACCGGCCTCGCCGACGCTCACAGGAGCCGACCGCGACGCCTATGCGCGCTGGCTTGTCGACCTCGTCACTCCCTCACAGGACGGCGCAGCGTGACCGGTCGGCTCGATCTGGACCTGCGCTCCGAGTTCAAGGTCGAGGTCGGCCAGCACCTCGCCGCGATCGAGCCCTTGCTGCTGGCGGCGGATTTCAACGCGCTGGAGCGTCCGGACATCGATCTCTTGTTCCGCGGCTTTCATTCCATCAAGGGCCTCGCCCGCGTCGTCGACGCGAAGGGCATGGAAGCGCTCGCCCACGAGGCCGAGAACCTGTTGTCGCAGGTGCGACGCGGCGCCCGCGGCTTTGACGCGAGCTGCCAGGAACCGCTGATCGCCGTCACCGACTGGCTCAAGGATGCGCTGGGCGCGGCGTCGTTCTCCTCGCAGGCGCCGGACAAGATCATCGAGGCGCTGCGGCACGCGAGCGACGGGGCGGAGCACGATCGCGCGGGCGCACCGGCGGCCGTCGAAGGTGGTGAGCCGTGGCGGCAACTCGGCGACGATCTGGACCTGCTCCGCGCGTTCGCCGAGCTGCTCCGCGAAATCCTTACCGAGGCCGCCCGGGCGATGCGCGGCGACGACGACCCCGAATGGGATGCGCTGCTCGGAACCATCGCACATGCCTGCGCGCGCCTCGGCCTCGACCGCATGGAAGCGGTCGCTCGCCGCCTTACGGGACAGCGCGGCGCCGCGCGCCTGTGGGATGCGGGCGAACTTTTGCGCCAGGCGGTGCGGTTCGGTCATTTGGTCGGCGAGGAATGTGGCGTGGCGGAAACGGTCGAAATCCTGCTTCCGCAGTTCACATCTGTCCTGACACAATCGATCGACGCGTGTCTCGCGGCAGCACCGCGCCAGCGCGCGGCGCTGGCAGGGCGCTGCGCAAAACTGTCTGAACTGGTTCTGCCGCAGGCAGGCGCGGCCGAACTGATCGCAAGTATGGTTGCGGCATTGCCGGCGACGGTCGCGAGCGACCGCGATCTCGACCCGCTGCTCGCCGAGGCACTCGCGACGCTGAAACGCGCGCTCGATCGCAGCACTGAGGCCGACGCGCCGCTTGCGGCGCTGCGCGAGACGTTGCGCGCGCCCTATCAGGCCAGCGACGACATCGCCGCACAACTGCGCAAACTCGGCTTCGATACCAGGCTGTTCACGCCCGGGCCGCCCAGTCGAATGCAACGCCTGGCGATGCTGACCGCGGGCGATGGCACGACCATCAAGGAGCTGATCATCGAGATGCCGAAGCCGGAATGCCTGATCGGGCTGGCGCAGCAGCAGCCGCTGCTCGCGCAGGTCACGAGGTCAGGCGGACGGCCGCTGCTTGCGGTGCTGCTGATCGGCGAAGAGGACGCGGATAGCCTCGCGGAGCGACTGCGCGCCGTCGCGGGAGACAGCATCCATGAACTGCGCAGGGTCGATCCTGGCCAGGGCACCGGCGCGTTCTCGCCCGCGCGTCCGCCGGCGAGCGGCACCCAGCCCGAAGCCGAAACCCAGGTGCGGGTGCCGATCGAGGTCTTGGACAAGCTGTTCGGCCGCATCGGCGAATTCTTCTCGCTCAGCAGCCGACTCAATGCGCTCGCAACCGAATCGGACGTGCCGGACGCCTTGCGGCGCCTGCAGGACTTTGCGGTCACGCGGGCGCCCGAGCTGCACGAGGACGTCGAAACCCTGCTCCGCCAGCACCGCGATTTCTCCTCCGTCGAGGTGGATGTCGGCCGCCTCATCAGCCTGATCCACGAGAGCACGCTGGGTCTGCGCGTGCTCCCGCTCGACACCCTGGTCGGCCGCTTTCCGCGAATGGTGCGCGAGACGGCACGCAGCCAGGGCAAGCAGGTCAGGTTCATCACCGAGACCGGCGGCATCCGCATCGACAAGGGCATGTCGGACATGCTCGCCGATCCGCTGACGCACATGCTGCGCAACGCGATCGACCACGGCATCGAAACCGAGCCCGAACGCCTGATCGCGGGAAAACCGCGCTCCGCGAGCTTGCGCCTCTCCGCGCATCAGCAGGCCAATCGCATCGTGGTGGAGATCAGCGACGATGGCCGCGGCATCGACATCGAACGCGTCAAGCGACGTGCGATCGTCTCCCGCCTCGCGTCGGAGCAGGAAGTCCAGCGCATGAGCGACGAGCAGGTGACGCGCTTCATTTTTACGCCGGGCTTTTCCACCGCTGCCGAAGTCAGCGACGTCTCCGGACGCGGCGTCGGCCTCGACGTGGCGCTGATCAATGTCACCAAGCTCGGAGGCAAGATCGACATTACGACCGTGCGGGGCGCAGGCACCACGTTTCGGCTCGATTTGCCGCTGTCCGCCGCGATCCAGCCGATGCTGCTCGCCGACACCGGCGTGCAGCCGATCGGATTTCCGGAAGCCATGGTCAGCGAGGCCCTCGTGTTCCCGGCCGCCGCGCTTCAGCATGTCAACGGCCAGCGCTCCATCCTGCTGCGCGACCGCTTCTTGCCGCTGTTCAAGGTCACCGAGCTGCTGCGCCTGCCGGAGCCGCGGGCGCAGCGACGCGAGGATCTTCCGATCGTGCTGTGCGAATGGTCGGGCCAGCGCATGGGCATCGAGGTTCACCGCATCCTGCGCCGCGGCGAGATGCTGATCCGCGAAACCCACCCGCGCATCGCCGCGCTTCCCGGGATCGGCGGCATCTCGACGATGGGGTTCGACCGCATTGTCCTCGTGCTCGATCCCGACGAGATCTTCGATCTCGCCCGAAAAGCCTCCGTGTTCGGACTTCGCGTTCCGGACCAGCGTCTCGCATTCGAGCAGGCCAGGGAGCAGCAGGGATGACCGAATTCCTCGAGATCCGCTGCGGCCGCAACCGCTTCCTGGTCGTGAGCACGGAGATCGATGCGATCGAGGTGATCGATGGCGATCTGACGCCGTTCGCCGGCCGCCGCGCGCCGCGCGCGACAATGTGGCTCGACGGTCAGGCGCTGGCCACCGGCAGCCGCGCAAAAACCCTCGCGCACGGCGTTGCGCTGCGCCCCTCGCCGCATGAGGGGATCGCGACCTGCATCGTCGTCGACCAGGTCGGTGCCCTGATACGCTGCGATCCGGAGGAGATCGAGCCGTTGCCGCGCGCGGTGGCGGGCCTGCGGCCGCTGTTCTCCGGGGTCTGGCGCGACGCCGCGGCATCGGAATATCTGTTCTGCGTGCGGCCGCATGCGGAGCTGCCGACCGGCAGCCGCAGCTGGCGGCGCCGCGTGCGGGACGCGGCACTCACGCCGCCCTCGACATCGCGCGGTGGGAGCGTCCAATGACCGCACGCGCAGCCAAGATGATCGACCCCCGCAAGCGCATTCTCGTCGTCGACGACAGCCTGATCATGCGCCAGCTGGTCAGCGAGATCGTCGACAGCGATCCCGATCTTGCCGTTGTCGGCACCGCCGAGAACGGGCGCGTCGCGATCCAGAAACTGCGGCAGCTCGCGCCCGACGCGGTCCTGCTCGACATCGACATGCCGGAGATGACCGGCCTCGAAACCTTGCGGCGGCTCGGCCTTCGCTCGCCCTGCAAGGTCGTCATCCTCTCGTCGCTTGTGACGAACCAGGATGCATCCGAGCGCGTCGAGGCGCTGCGACTGGGCGCCGCGGCCGTGATCGGAAAACCCTCCGGCGGCGTCAGCCTCGACCTCAAGCAGCGACGCGCCTCGGAGATCGTCGGCACGCTGCGCCAGGTGCTCGCCCTGCCCGCGATCGCCGATCCCGCAGCGGCGCCCGCCATCGGCGCCGCGGCCGATCTGACGGCCGGCCCGGTCGCAGAGCTGCTGTTCGCCGGGCTCGACATCGCCGTGCTGCTGTTCGACCACACCGGCCATCTGCTGCGTGCCTCCGATGCAGCGCGGCGCGTGCTGCACGGCTGCGACCTGGAGCCGGGGCGTGCCACGATCGCAAGCATCTGCGACACTTTCAACCACACGCTCGCCAGCGAGCTCTGGGACGTCCTCGGCGGCGGCGCTGCGCCTGCGCCGGACGAGATCGATTTTGCAATGCCGGACTACAGCTGGATCCCGCTCGGCCGCACCATCCTCCCGGTCGAACTGCCCGGGCAGGCCCGCGGCGCGCTGCTCGTGCTTGACGACATCAGCGAGAAGCGGCGGCTGCAGGCGCTGCTCAACAAGACCATGTCGTCCGCCGTCGCGCAGGCGGTCATGACCGACGCCTCGCCCGCGCCCGGCGGTGAACTGCGCGATGTTTCGGTGCTGTTCGCCGATATTCGCGGCTTCACTGCGCTTGCGACCGCGCTCGGCGCGCACGCGGTGGTCGATCTGCTCAACGAGTATTTTTCCTACATGACCGACGTTATCGTCGCCGAAGGCGGCATGGTCGACAAGTTCATGGGCGACGGGCTGATGGCGCTGTTCGGGCTGCCGAGCGGGCACGGCGACGACGCCGACCGCGCAGTGGCCGCCGCGCGCAAGATGCAGCGGGCGCTCACCTTCCTGAGCGAGCGGCAGGCCGGTCCGCCGCTGCGCATCGGGATCGGGGTCTGCACCGGGCCTGTCGTGGCGGGCCAGATCGGCTCGCCCGCGCGGCTCAACTACACGGTGATCGGCGAAGCCGTGAACCTCGCCTCCCGTCTCGAGACGGCCACAAAACTGTATGGCAGCCAGATCCTGATCTGCGGCGAAACGCGGTCACGGCTCAGGCGGCCGGTCCCGGCCCGCCAGATCGATCTGGTGACGGTGGCCGGCATGGACACGCCGACCGAGGTGCACGAGGTTTTCGTGCATGAGCCCGGCCCGACGGCTGCGGGTTGGCTCGACGCCTTCGAGGGCGGACTGAAGGCCTATTTGGGCGGCGAGATCAGGGCAGCGCTCGATCACCTCATGCGCGCCGCCGCTGCCAATCCCGAGGACACCGCGACGCGCGTGCTCGCGCAGCGCTGCCGCCGCCTTGCTCTGCTCGAGCCCGGCGAATGGACAGGACATTGGAGCCTCGACGAGAGATAGGGGTTTTGCGATGGAGCGGCTCGACTTCCTCTGCGTGATCGCGGGCTCGTTGCGGATCGCCGTTCCGCTCAACCTCGTGCTGTCGGTCGAGGAGGCCGGTCCACTGACCCCGCTGCCGTTCAGCCCGGAGCTGGTCGAAGGCCTGGTCATGGCGCTCGGCCGCGTGCTGCCGCAGATGCCACTCGCCGCAGCCCTCAACGAGACCAGCCGCGACGGCGGCGTGCTGGTCGTAGTGGCCGGCAGCGACGACGTGCGCGCGCTGCGGGTCGATCAGGTCGCCGGCATGGTGCAGGTCGACATCCAGTCGATCGACCGGCTCGACGACGAGGAGCATGCGCGCCAGCCGCTGTTGACCGCGCGTTTTGCGGCACTCGGCGCAGAATGGCGCGTGCTCGATTATGCAAAACTGACCGACGATCGGCCGATGGCGCCGGCCGGCATCGAGAGCGGCGCCGCGTTTCTCGGCGCTGCCGGCGACAGCACCGAACAGGTGGCCCTGCCGGCCGAGATCGCCGACACGCGGCAGCCGCTCCTGCTGGTCGATGTCGGCCGCGAGAGCTACGCGGTTGCGACCTCGGACATCATCGAGATCCTCGTCCCCGGCACTGTCAGGTCGATGCCGGGAGCCCCGAACTGGGTCGCGGGCCTGGTCGATCGGCGCGGCAGCCCGCTGCTCGTCGTGTCGACGGCGTCCCTGCTGGGGCGGCCGGGCAGCGATGCTGCTGCGATCGTCCTCGTCGTCGATGTGCCCGGTAGCGGCGAGGTCGGAATCCTGATCGACCGTGCCGTCGGCATCGAGCGCATCGATCACGCCGACATCCACGACGTGGCACAGGACATGGCCGGCGTCGCCAGCTACTTCGTCATCGGCCACGAGCAGATCGTCGGCATCATCGATCCCGCCGCCCTGATCGGCCAGGTCGGCGCCGCGCTTGCGGCGCTCGTTCCGCGCGTCGCCAAAGCCGCGGAGGAAACGGAGGTCGTCAGCACGCCAAGACTGTCGCGCAAGCTGCTGGCCGTGCGCGTCGGCCGCGAGTTCCTCGCACTGCCGCTCGATCGCGTCGAGCGCATCCAGGCCGCGGTGGCGCTGACTCCGCTGCCCGAGCCCGGCAACGGCTTTCATGCCATGGCCGACGTCGGCGATGCCACCGTGCCCGTGCTCGATCTTCGCCTGCGCATTCCCGAAGCAGGCACGGTGCCCAATCCGCCCTGCACGCTGGTCAAGATCGAAGGCGCGCTGGCGGGGCTCGCCGTCGACCAGGTGCTGCGCATCGAGGACGTCCCCGACGACGACATCGACGACATCACCGCCCATCCGCTGCTGCCGATCTCGCATGTGGCGCGCTCGGGCGACCGGCTGATGTCGGTGCTGGTCATCGACCGCGTGCTGCCGCCGCTCGATGCGGAAGTTGTCGCGCAGACCGAGGCGGCGTAACGGCCGCAACGGTCAATCCTGATGGGCGAGGTCTTCGAGCGTGGTGCGGTCGAGGATCGTGATGATGTTGCCGTCGACCCGGACGAGCCCGGAGCGCTGCCATTCGCGCAGGCAGCGGTTGACGCTCTCGCGCGCCGCACCGACCAGCGCGCCGAGCTCGCGCTGCGACAGCGGGACCGCGACCGGGCGATCGGTGCTGCCGCTCTTGGCGGCGCGGAGCAGCGCCTTGGCGAGGCGGGTCGGCAGTTTGAGCAAGGCAATCTCGGCGACATGCCGGTCGGTCGCGCGCAATCGCTCGCAGAGCACCTCGACCATGCGCGCCCAGGCGCCCGGCTGGCGCTCGAACAGCGCCAGCACGTCGCGCCGCTCCAGGATCGCGAGCACGCACGAGGTCATCGCGCGCGCATCGGCGGTGCGCTCCTTGCCGTCGAGCATCGCGATCTCGCCAAAATATTCGTTCTCGTGCAGGATCGCGAGCACGATCTCGCGCCCGTCCGCCGATGGCACGCTGATGCGGACGTCGCCGCTCAGCACCGCCATCATGCTGTTGCCGAGCGAGCCCATCAGAAAGATGGTCTCGCCGGCCTCGAAGCGGCGCAGCCGCGCACGCGCCGCCAGCGCATCCTTCTCGTCGTCGGACAGGCCGCGAAACAGCATGCACTCCGCCAGGGAGCGGCGAGCCATGTCCAGCGATGTGCGATCAGTAACCGGTACTGCCCTCGTCATTCTGCCCGCCCAAAGAGATCCCCACCACCGTAATGATGGCCTTTCACGTGGACCGGAAAATGCCTAGGCTCCCGAATATCCGGATGAGAATGACGGTTTGCGGCGCCACCGTGGCCGAAACAAAGCCCGGTGATGACCGCTGTGGATGCACGATGGCAAGCCTCGGACGCATCGTCGGCAGCTCGCTCGCAGGGCACGCGAGCAGGCGCCCGTCGCAGGCGTTGGTGCCGCGTGGCGCCGAATGCCGAGCGCTCCTAGGTCACGCGTGGACGATTGAGCGCGCGAGAGCTCTGTCTCATCGCCGCGTTTTCGAGATACGCAACCCCGCTTGGGGCCGGATTGCCGACGAAGTCGGCGACGAAGGCGCGCCCGATATCGTCCTGCTCGATCGTGCCGAAAGGTCCGGGAATCAGACGCCCCAACCAGGCTAGATAGCGCGGCGTGTGAGCATTGCCTGCGATAATTCCCGGACGAAAAATCGTGAGGCGCTGGAAGCCTGTTCCTTGAACCGTTTCTTCCTTCAACCCCATGATCCGCGCATAGCGAATTCTGCTTTTCGGGCTGCTTCCCGCTGCCGAGAGCATGGAAAACCGTGTGATGCCCCCGGTCCGACAACCGCTGGCAAAGCCGCCAACCACGCCGATTTCGAGAGCCTTCAATTGCTCCTCGCTCCAGTTCATGCTGCCTTTGCCGACGCCGACACAGGATGCCGCATAGACGGGATCGCCTTGCGCAACCATACTCTGCGCAAGCCTGGTCACTTCTGCCGGAAACTGCGCAGCTGCGGTATCGAGGATCACTCCCCGCACGCGGGGATCGGCAGTCCGGGACATCGCTTTCCGATTGACCATCACGACTTCGGCGCAGGATGGCTCTGCAGCCAGCGCGCGCACGACAGCCGCTCCCACCTGCCCGGTGCCACCCATGATCAAGACACGAAATGCCATTTTGAGCCTCTTTCCGAGCACCGCAGCCGCCCGCTGCTTCTCTTTTTTCGTAGCGGCATAGTCGGCTTGCGCCCCCTTTTCAACAGCGTCCGACTTGATGCGCTGATGGCCGGCTACGGTCAGGACGGTCCTGCGGTCGAGTCATGCCCGGAGCTCCGCGGGGCAAACGTTCGTCACCGACGACAACATGGGAACCGAGTGGCGTTACTTCCCACATAGAGTGACGTCCGCCGCTGTCGCTCCCGGCGTCCATCTGTCAGAATGAGCGCCATGAGCGAGCCTGTCGATATCAATCTCCTGAACTGGGATGAGCGCGCGGCCGTTCACGCCCGGGATGCGACCGGCGGTTATAGGCTCGAGCGGTTTCGCGCCGGCGAGGATACGCTTCACGCGATCGAGGCCGCCGAACTCGGCGATGTCGCTGGCAAGCGCGTGCTGCATCTGCAGTGCCATATCGGTCAGGATTCCCTTTGTCTCGTGCGGCGCGGCGCTGCTGTCACAGGGCTCGACTTCTCAAAAACCGCGCTGGACGTCGCACGGCGTTTGTCCGAAGAGACCGGCCTCAAGGCCGCGTTCGTGCTGGGGACGGTCGATCTGGCTCCGGCGTTGACGCCGGGCCCGTTCGACCTGGTGTTCACGACCTGGGGCACGATTTGCTGGCTGCCCGACATGTCGGTCTGGGCCAAGGTGATCGCTTCCGTGCTGGCACCGGGGGGCGAGCTTTACTTTGCCGACGCTCATCCGGCGTTCAATGTGCTGGAGCACTGCAACGGAAGGCTGGTGCCGACATACGATTACCAGACGCCCGCCGACAGGCCGCTGCAGTTCGTCAATGCGACGACGTACACCGGCGACCCGACCATCCTGTCGCATCAATCGACCCGCGAATGGATTCATTCGCTGTCGGCGGTGCTCGGCGGGCTGATCGATGCCGGATTGACGATCACGATGTTCCGCGAGCACGACGTTCTGCCCTGGCGCGGTTTGCCGATCCTGGTGCCTGCGTCCGACAGGCTCTGGCGGCTTCCCGACGGATACCCTCGCATTCCCCTGTCATATTCGTTGCGGGCGAAAAAGGCCGCATAGGCGCCGGCGTCACGCCGGCGCGCGGCCCATTGCCAGCATCCGGCCGCAGCACGATCGGCCGACGGATTGATCTATCTCAAGACCTTGTCCGAAACGCGGGCTCAGCCTGCATTTCGGAAGGCAGCCATACGTCCAGACAATCCTCAGGTGAAGCATGTACCGGCATATTCTCATTCCGACAGACGGATCGGAGCTTGCGGAGCGTGGGGTCGCGCATGGGTTGGCGCTGGCGAAATCCGTTGGAGCCAAGGTGTCCGTCATCTTCGTCGTTGAACCGTTTTCGGAAATGTCAGGGCGGTTTCTCGAGGCAGTGGCAAGATATGCCGAGTTGCGCAAGGAACAGGCCACGAGCGTACTGGATCGTGCAGCAGATGCGGCCAAGGAGGCCGGTGTTTCCTGTGCGACGCTTCAAGTGGAGAGCGGGCATCCCGATCAAGCCATCATCGCAGCAGCGGCGGACAAGGGCTGCGATCTCATCGTGATGTCGTCGCATGGACGCAGCGGACTTTCCATGCTTCTGATCGGCAGTGTGACAAACAAGGTGCTGGCGCAGGCGAAAACCCCCGTACTGGTCTGTCAGTGAAGGTGCCCGCGCCGGTCAAATAAACGCGCCGGAGAGGGAGATACGGCTAGGGGCCGACAACCGACAGCATCACGGCCGCTTGTCCCTTTTTCGGCGAGAGGCTGTTGCACTTGGCCAATGGTGAAACGCGACGTCGGCGACCCCTTGCAACTCCTTGCGCGTGGCGCCGCCGGCCGCAAGCACGGCCATGCCGTAGATCAGGGCCGACAGATAGCGCGCGAGGTCTGCGGGGTCTTCGTCCGATGTCAGGTCGCCCTCCTTCGCTGCGCGCTGAAGCCGGCGCCGTATTGCAGCTTCACCGCGATCGCGGCGCGCCGCAAGATCGCTGCGGACGGCTTCCGATTCCACTCCGCAGGCCAGTGCGCCCTGAACACCGAGGCAACCCGGCGGATTTTGCTTGTCGCCGTGCAACTTGACCGGGCCGTTCAACAACAGCCGCACCGCTTCGAGGGCGGTCGGCGCCCGATCGGCCGCGATCCTGTAGGCGCCGGCCCTGGCCTCGTAGCGCTCCATCACGCGCCGGAACAGGCCTTCCTTGCTGCCGAAGGCCGCGTAAAGGCTCGCGCGCGTGATCCCGAGTGCCTCGGTCAGGTCGGACATCGAGGTTCCCTCATAGCCCCGGCGCCAGAAGAGTCCGAGCGCACGTTCGACAGCTTGGTCGATGTTGAATTCGCGAGGCCGTCCAGCGTTCATGATCCACCCTCGTCGCGTCGTCAGGTCCGTCTTGCCTATTATGGACCGATCGGTCTATAATAAACTGAATCGTTGGTTTCGATAGGAAATGACAGGGGATGCCCGTGCGCGCAAGATGGTTGGTCAGTATGTTGCTCCTGCTCATTCCCGCCGCCGCGCAGGCCCAGCTCGAACCATTCTCATCCCGCTTCCAGACCAAAACCGTCGCGGCCAATGGCACGCAAATTCATGTGCGTGTCGGCGGCAGCGGACCGGCCGTGATCCTGATACACGGCTTTGGCGACACCGGCGACATGTGGGCAAAACTCGCCGACGATCTGGTGCGCGATCATGCCGTCGTGGTGCCGGATCTGCGCGGCATGGGCCTGTCGGCCAAGCCCGACGATGGCTACGACAAGTGGACCCAGGCCGCCGACATGCGGGCCGTCCTGGAGGCGCTCGGGATCGACAAGGCGGTCGTCATCGGACATGACATCGGGACCATGGTGGCCTACGCCTATGCCGCACGGTACCGCGACAAGATCGAAAAGCTGGTGGTCATGGATGCTCCGGTGCCCGGCGTCCCGCCGTGGGATGAGATCGTCCGCGACCCGCGGCTCTGGCATTTCGATTTCGGCGGTCCCGACATGGAGCGACTGGTCAAGGGCCGCGAGCGCATCTATCTCGACCGCTTCTGGAATGAATTCGCGGGCACCCCCTCAAGGATCGGCGAAGCCACCCGTCGCCACTATGCGGCGCTCTACGCGCGGCCGGGCGCCATGCGCGCAGCGTTCGCCCAGTTCAGGTCGATACGCCGGGATGCCGAGGACAACAAGAAGGCCGTCGCGACCAAGTTGAGCATGCCTGTCCTTGCGGTCGGCGGAGCAAAGTCCTTCGGCGCAATGGAAGCCGTCGTGATGCGAAATGCCGCCACTGACGTGACAGAGGTGGTCATTCCCGATGCCGGACATTGGCTGATGGAAGAGCAACCGGCGGCAACCATGAAGGCCATCCGCCAGTTTCTCGATAAGAAGCCATAGCGGGACCGCTCGCCTGGCGCCACAGCCGCAGGACTCACAGATAGCTGCCGACTTGCTGCACCACCGAGTTTCGGCAGCCTTGCGCCTGAAGACGTGGACATTGGGCTCCGCCAACCCTATGTTTCCTTATGCACGAGCCCCACGAGATCATCCGAGACTTGATTGCGGAACGAGCAAGCTGGTCCGACGCCGATGTATTGGCCGAACTTGGGCAGTTGCCCGCGCTCGTCGATGAAAGCGATCCAGTCTGGACAGATGAAACCTACTGGATCGATTTTGCATACCGCTATGTGGCCTTGAGTTTCGTAGCGGCGGAGAGGCGATTGCGGCCAGCGGCGCGCCTGCTCCTGGAGCGCGCCTGCAATGGCGATCCCGGGGAGATGATGCGGGGGCTTCGTCATCCCTGCGAACGCATGTTTAATCCCGACTGGGCGGCGCTCGCCGACGTCTGCATTGAGTTGTCCGCATCCGAACGTCCCGGCACTCGGTGGTGGGCCATCCATCAGCTCATGATCCTGGACGACCCCCGAGCTCGGCACATCTTTGACCGCGCCTTGCATGACAAAGTCGAGGAGATTCGCGAGGAAGCCGCCATCGGCCTGCAAAGGCTCGACGACCTGTCGCAGTGACGGCCTTGGGTCACTTCTCGCATCTGAAATGCGTTCGCGCCATGGCCGGTCTGTCCCTGGATGGCAGCCCTGGGCCATGGCCCGGCGTCATCGGGCGGCGCAATGTGTTTCCTCAATCGGCCAACAAATCGCGGCACCGAAGATCATCAGCGGCGAGGTGGATACGCTCCAAATTGTTCCACCAGATCAAGGGCGGAATCCCGACAGCGCGATGCCAGATCGGCGTGGTTGTCTGCCACAGCACCGACAGACGATAATCGTCCTGCAATGCGCGCCGGTCGTAATCCTGCACGCCACGGGCAATCAGTTCTTCATGATAGCAATCCAGCAAGTGCTGTTCGAACCGGACACGCAGGTCGGGATACCAGTGCAGAGCCATCATGTAGGCAAGGTCATCGGAGCCGACGTCGATGCGCCAGGCATCCCAGTCGAAGATCCTGGTATCGGCACTGGCGCCAGTCGGCAGAAAACAGTTCCAGACGTGGGCATCGCCCTGAATGATGGTCATGTGACGGCGCGAATGATAACGCTCCATCAGGCGCGGCGCTGCATCGAATAATCGCGCGTACTGCTCGCGCCGCTCGGTCGAAAGCCGGTCGCCGAGCTCGTCGGCAAAACTGCCATATTGTTGCGCCAGATCCTTGAACGATTGCTCAGTCGCGCCGGCATCCTGCCAGCTACCGACCGTCGTTCCCAGGCGAGCATCGTCCCACCAGAATGCGTGGAACCGCGCCCGTGTCCGGATGATGCTTTCGCATTGTGCCAGCGTCGGCGGCAACGGCCATTGCGTCGCGACGAAATGGGACTTCGACAAATCCTCAAACAGCAGGTGCCATTCGCCCGTGTCTTGATCCCAGTGAGCCTCGTAGCAGTGCGGGACATAGCCCGCGGGCATCGCTGACGCGACCTCGTTGTAGAACGAGACCTCATGCCGGCCACCTATCCACGGGCCGCCGGCGCGGTCGGGCAAACCTGCCTTGAGCATGAGGGATGCCGGAGCACCGACAGCGTTGGTGTCGTAAGTCAAACGCAACTGGAAGAAATGCGAGAGCACGGTTGCGAACGATTTCTCTACCGCAGCATGCGTGACCCTGCCGTCTGCCAGAACACCGGATTTGCGAAGCGCATCCGTCAGGTGCGCAGCAGTCGCCGCTTCCGGCAATGAGCCCGTTGTCATCGAAAATCGTCCCCAAGGTCACGACCAATATTGCACCAATCAGCGGCTTCGCAAACGTTCTGGTCCGGGTCAAAAGCGCGGGCCGTCGCGACCAAGTTGAGCATACCTGTCCTTGCGGTCGGCGGAGCAAAGTCGTTCGACGCAATGGAAGCCGTCGTGATGCGAAATGCCGCCACTGACGTGACAGAGGTGGTCATTCCCGATGCCGGACATTGGCTGATGGAAGAGCAACCGGCGGCAACCATGAAGGCCATCCGCCAGTTTCTCGATCGCAAGACATAGGACGCGTCGGACCAGGACCGGCTTCGAACCGCGGTAGCGCCAGACGATACCTGATGCATTTGGCCATCGGTAAGGCTACCATGCGGTCGATGACCGAGGACAAAGTGAAACGGCGGCTGACCACCGTCCTGTGCGCTGACGTGCACGGCTATTCCCGCCTCATGGGAGCAGACGAAGCGGGAACGCTGGAGACGCTGCGCCGCTACCGCACCGCCATTGCAGCACTGGTGGATCGCCATGACGGGCGGATCGTGAATACCTGGGGCGATGCCGTGATCGCCGAGTTCGCCAGCGTTGTCGAGGCCGTGCAGTGTGCGGTCGAGATTCAGCAGGAAATTTCCGGTCAGAATTCGAACCCGCCTGACGCGCACCAGATGCGGTTTCGCATCGGCATCAATCTCGGCGATGTGATGGTGGACGGTTCCGACATCTTTGGCGACGGGGTCAACATCGCCGCACGGCTGCAAGAACTCGCCGAGCCTGGCGGCGTCGTGGTCTCCGCCCCCGTCTACGATCAGGTGCACAACAAACTATCCGTTGGCTTTGACTGTCTCGGCCAGCAACAGATGAAGAACGTTGCTCCCGTAACCAGCTATCGAGTGACGATGGGCGGCCGGGCCGGCGGGCGACATGGCTTCCGCGTTGACGAAGGCCCTGCTCCCCGAGCCGGAGCCGTTGCAGGCTCGGAAGCCGGCGCTCAACGGCGCCGCGACCGATACGAGCCATCCACGTGGATGAGCTCGGTCTCGGATCGGTTGGCGAGCCTGCCTCCCCCTATTGCGACAGTCCTCACGGTTTCGGGCTTTCTGATTCTGATCAATGTTTTCACCGGCCTGCACAAGATCTGGTTTCATTGGCCGGTCGCGGCATTGCTCTTCGTTGGCGTCCTCCGGGCAGTCCGCCGGCACGAACCTCCTTCGGACGGAAATCAGCGGCGCCGGGACTGAGCGGCTCGGCGGTTGCAAACGCCTTCTTGGTGCCGGACCGAATATTTCATAAGGCTTGGCGCGACGGTGACGCCGGACCCCTCAGGCGTCCGCCTCGCTGCTGCCTGAAAAGCATCCCTCGTTGACTTGACATATAAGAGCACATGCTCCTATATTCTTGACTATGTAAGAGCATATGCTCTCAAAACGAAGGATCGTCGTCATGAGTGAGGCTGAAATTCTGGTGAGCGGCGCGACCGGACGCACCGGCGGTGCTGCGATCGACGAACTGCTCAAGATGGGCAAGCGCGTGCGGGCCTATGTGCGATCCGACGGCGACAAGGCTGCGCGCTTGCGGGCGCGCGGGGTCGATATCGCGGTCGGTGATTTCACCGACATCGATGCCATCCGCAGCGCGATGGAAGGCATCCGATCCGCCTATTTCCTGCATCCGATCGCGCCGGGAATCATCGGTGCCGCCGCCTTTTTCGCGCAGGCCGCGAAGGAAGCGGGGGTCACCGCGATCGTCAACATGTCGCAGATTTCAGCGCGCCGGGAGTCGGCGAGCCATGCGGCACAGGACCACTGGGTGTCCGAGCGGGTGTTTGATTGGTCTGGCATTCCGACGACGCATCTCCGCCCGACCTTCTTCGCCGACTGGCTGGTCTATCCGCATTTCGGGAAGCAGATCTGGGCCAGGAAGACGATCGAATTCCCGTTCGCGAACGGGCGTCACGCGCCGATCGCCAGCTGCGACCAGGGCCGCGTCATCGCCCATATCCTGGCCGATCCAAAAGGCCACGAAGGCAAGATCTACACGCTCCATGGTCCGGTCGAGATGAACCATGCCGAGATCGCCGCCGCCATGAGCGAGGTGCTCGGCGCCAAAATCGACTACGCGCCGACATCGATCGACGAGTTCAGGCAGAAGATGGAAAATCTCTACAAATTCCCACCGTTCCTGGTGCAGCACCTGGTCGAAGTCGCCCAGAATTATCGTGACGGCATTTTCGCGGGCACCAACGATGTCGTAGAGAAGATCACCGGGACGCCGCCGCTTTCGGTGCCGGCCTTCATCGAGAAATACCGCAGCGCTTTCGCCTGAGGCGCGCAGCGCGCGGGCTATCGTGAGAGGAAGCGTATGATGCCGCCAGTCAACGAGCCGCTTGGGATCGATGCGTGCAACTGCTTTGCGATGAGGAGAGCGAGCCGGCAGATCTCGCGCTTCTACGATGCCCATCTCGAACCGGCCGGCCTGCGCATCACGCAATTCCTCACTCTGGCGGCCCTGAACGAAGTGGGCAGCGCTGCGGTCAACGCGCTTGCCGAGCGGCTCGACATCGAACGGACGGCGATGGGGAAAATGGCCGGCTTTCTGGAGCGCGACGGCCTGATCAGGATCCGCCCGTCGCCCACGGACGGGCGAAGCCGCCTCGTCGAACTCACCGAGAAAGGGCGGCGGCGTCACGCCGAGGCTGCCCCGCTCTGGCGCGAAGCCCAACGGCAATTCGAGCAACTGAACGGGGCGAGGCATGTCACCGAGCTCCGGCAGCGGCTGAGAAAGATGATCGTCGGCAACATGGCGACGGGCTCCTCCGAAGACTGAGCTTCCCCTGCGCCTCGACCATCCGCGCATTCGACAAAACGGAGAAGATCAATGAAATATGCTCTCGCCGCCGGCCTGATGCTGATCCTCAGCCTCCTTGGTCCAGACTCCGGACACGCGCAGTCGGCGACGGCATCGACGCCGACCACGAAAATCCTCGCCATCGGGACCGTGAATCCCGGTGTCGATCCGGCCAAGGTGCTTGCCATTCTGCCGGATGAAGTTCGTAGCACCGTCGACCTCTATCTGGATGGCAAGATCGATCAATGGTACTCGCTCAGGGAACGCCGGGGCGTGGTGTTCATATTGAATGTCACGGATTCCGCGGCCGCCCGCGACATGCTCGAAAAGCTGCCGCTGGGCCAGGCCCATCTCATGAGCTTTGACCTGATCCCGCTTGGTCCGCTCAATCCGCTTCGCTCGTTGCAGGGAATGAAAGCGAACCCGTAGCGCGCCGACAGCCGAAACGTCGTTCACGGGCGCCTCGAGTGCAGACAGATCACATCCGCACCGGCATCGCCAACCGCTGGCAGCAGCTCTTCCGCGATTTTGACGTGGTGCTGTGTCCGGTGACGCCGACGCCGGCATTCGTGCATGACCATACCGATATGCCTGCGCGCCGCATCGCGGTCGACGGCACCGAGATCCCCTATGGCGAACAGGCGATGTGGAACGGCAACGCGACGCTGGCGGGGCTGCCGTCGACCGCGATGCCGATCGGCCTCTCCAGCGAAGGCCTGCCGATCGGCATGCAGATCATCGGCCCCGCGATGGAGGACCGCACCACGATCGCTTTTGCCGAACTGGTCGAGCGCGAATTCGGCGGCTTCGTCGCCCCGCCCGCGTTCAAGAGCTGATCTAGCCAACATCGTCTGCCTTGGCCGGCTGTCGTCCGAGCATGAACAGCCCGGCGAAAATCGCGGCGATGCCGGCGATGTGATACCAGGCGATGCGCTCGCCGAGCCAGGCGATGGCGAGGCCCGCGGAAAACAGCGGGCTGAGATAGAGGAACGCCGCGGCGCGCGCCGGCCCGAGCGCGGTGACGCCGAACAGATAGAACAGATTGCCGAGCATGGTCGGCAGGAAGGCGATGTAGGCGATCGAGGCCAGCGCGGCCATCGCGTCGGCCGGATCGAAGGCAAGCCAGGCTCCGCCGTAAAACATCCAGCCGAGATAGACCGGCAGCATTACCAGCAAAACGCCGGACCAGCCGGTCACCACCATCAGCGGCAGCGCCGGGATCGTGCGGCCCCAGTCGCGCACCCGGAGCGAGAACCAGGCAAACGAGATCGCCGCGAGCAGCGACAAGAAATTGCCGAGGCTGAAACGCAGCGATGTCAGCGTCCCGATCTCGCCCTTGCAGATGATCAGCAGCGTCCCGGCGAAGGCGAGTGTGATGGCGCCGATCATCAGCGGCGTCACCGCGTCGTCGCCGGCCTGATGGCGCCGCAGGCCGAGGCCGATCAGCAGGACCCAGACCGGCGTGGTCGCATTGATGAAGCTGACCTCGATGGCGAGGCTCTGATAGGCGCCGCCGAGCAGGAAATAGGAAAACACGCCGACGCCGACCGCGCCGCCGAACATCAGGTCAGGCAGTTTTGGACGGATCGCCGGCCAGGCCTGCCGCAGCGATGGCAGCGCGATGAAGGTGAGCGCCAGCACGGCAAGCCCCCAGCGCCAGAACACCAGCGACGGCAACGGCACGATATCGCGCGCGGCGCGGGCGACCACGTGATTGGAGCCCCAGAGCGCCGCGGTGACAACGAGTGCGGCGGTCCCTTGTGCGCGCGAAGCCATGCGTGGCCGCTATTACGGTCACGCCGCGTGCCTTGCAAGTCATCTCTTGCGGCCGCGCCGGCCTTTGGCAGTCGGCGCCGGCCGGCTCGGCTGCTGCGCCCTCGCCTGCTTCGCCCGGCGCGCCTGATGCCGCTGCAGATGCTGGCGCCAGGCCGCTGTGCGCGTCTGAATGTAGTCGCCGACCGCCGAACTGGTCGGCAGATCGGGCATGACATGCTCGTCATAGCTGCCCTGCTGGTTCCGCAGCGGCAGGGTCGCGACTTTCTCCGCATGGATCTGCTGGATCAGCGACGGCTCCGACACGTCGGGATGGACGTCGCCGGAGACCGGGATCTCGACGCCGGCCAGCGGATCGTCCGTGCGCGGCGAGGCCAGCGTCAGGACGTCGCCGAGATCGGGGGCTGCCTTGTCGCGGGCGGTCAAGGGGGGCAGATTCCAGCGGCGCTCGATGGTCTTCAGCACGGACGTATGGTCGATGGTTCCGCGCTGGGCGCGAAACACGGTGCCCCTGGCAATGCGCGGCGAGATCAACAGCGCCGGCACGCGGACCCCGAAACGGTCGAACTGGAAGCCGAACTCGCCGTTCGAATTGTCGGGAGCCACGGCCCCCCAGGGCGGCGCGACGTGATCATAATTGCCGCCGTGTTCGTCATAGGTGATGACCAGCAGCGTATCGTTCCAGGCCGGCCCGTTGCGCAGCGTATAGTAGACGTCGTGGATCAGCTTCTCGCCGAGCGAGACGTCGTAGTTCGGATGCTGGCTGTTGCCGGAGGCGCCCCAATCGGGCTCGAGGAATGAATAGGCGGGCAACGTGCCGGCGGCGGCGCGCTCCTGGAAATCGCGAAAATGACCATAATGGCTGTCGTCCGCCGCCCGCGTGTCGGGAAAATCCATCCGCGTCATCGGCTCGGCGTTGTAGCCATAAATCCCCCAATCGACATTGTGCTTCGACATCAGCCCATAGATGCTCTGGGTAGTGAAGAATTTTGCGTGCGCGTTCGCGAGAAATCCGAGCGACGTGGCGGCGGCGGCGAATGCCCGGTTGGGCAGGGTCTGGGTCGGCGCCGACGAGAACCAGTGGTCGCAGACCGCAAAACCCTTCGCGAGCGCCGACATGATCGGCAGCATTTCAGGGCTGTACATGCCCATGATCTCCGAAGGATCGGTATTGACCAGGGTGTCCTTGAAACCCCGTGCGAGGTCCGAGGCGATGGCCGCCTTGAAGTCGATCACAAATCCCTTGTTGGTCGGAACCGCGTTGGGCAGCGGATCGTCCGTCGAGAACAGCTGATAATTGGTGTGCTGAAAACCCTCGCCAGGGTCGGCACCCGGCATCAGATAGGGATGCGGCGAGGATCGGGTGATCCGAAACACCCTGCAATCGCGGCCCGTGTCGTCGGGATTGGATTCGTTGCCGGTCAAACCTTCGAACGGCTGCCCGGTCGCCGGCGATTTGTTGCCCTCGTAGAGGAAACCGAGCATCTGGTCGAATGAGCGGTTTTCCAGCATCAGCTGGACGATGTGTTTGATGCTACCGAGTTGATTGGCCATGGGCTCCGTCCGTTGGCTGGTGACCTCTGTCGTGCTGCAAAATCGCGCTACGAACGCCAGATCCGAGGCTCAACCGGCATCAATCAGCCGAACTGGCGGCAGCACGCAGGTGCGGCTCGCCCATGATCTGACGGTGACGGGCATGTTGTTCTCCCCCTCGTCACGGCAACTCTTGACTGCAAATTTGGATTCGAAAGCGTGAGGTAGATGCAATCGCGTGCCGTGGTTCGCAAAACGCGCCGCAAGCCTCGCTCAACTTCTTGCCGCGGATTGTGAACCAGACCACACGGCAATCCCGGAATTTCAGTATCCTCCCAGCGATTTCGGGGGAGAGAGGCCATGAGACACCGCGGCCGCGGTCTTCACGCGAGGCGGATTTTGACGCTTGCCGTGCTGGTTCTCGGCGTGCTCGCGATGGCGAGCGCGCCTGCCGCCGCCGACGACTGCCCGGCCATGCCGCCCAACCACATTCCGGATGCGCCGCCTCCGCCGCTCAACATCGACCTCGTCAAGCGGGCGCTGCTCGATTATCATGGGCAGTTCTACAATCTCGACGTCGCCGCGGTATTCGAGGCCGCGCGCAATTATGTCGAGAGCTATGCAGGCGATGCCAAACTGCCCGCGATCGTCCTCGATATCGACGAGACGTCGCTGACCAACTGGCCAAATCTGGTTGCCGACAATTTCGGCTTCATTTCAGGCGGTTCATGTGACGCGTTGCCCGCCGGCCCCTGCGGCTTCAACGCGTGGATCGCACTGGCCAAGGCCGAAGCGCTGCGGCCGGCGCTCAAACTGTTCAAGGCCGCGAAGGCCAGAAGGATCGCAGTGATCTTCATCACCGGCCGCCACGATCGCCTGCGCGATGCGACCCTCATCAATCTCGATCATGCCGGGTTCGACGGCTGGACCGAGTTGCACACCCGGCCCGACAGCGACGAGTTTGCGACCGTGCAGGCCTACAAGACGGCCGAACGCATCAAGGTCGAGGCCGAGGGCTACACGATCATCGCCAATGTCGGCGACCAGATGAGCGACATCAACGGCGAGCACGCCCGCTGCACCTTCAAGGTGCCCAATCCGTTCTATTTCATCCCGTAATCCGACGGCCTCAAAAGTCTGTCCCCTCATCCCGCCGAGCCTGGAGGCTCACGAGACAACAAGATCAGCCCGCCTCTTTGCGTTGCTTGATCGCGCGCTCCACTTCCGAGGCCAGCATTTTCAGGTGTTCGGACAGGCGTGCGAACAGCTCGCGCTTGGCCATGTCGGTCGCAAGCTTGCTGATCAGCGCGCACTCCTCGGCGTCGTTGAGGAGCTTTTCCAGATGCACCTCCATGTCCTTCATGGCGCGGTCCCCGAGCGGTCATCGAACACCTTTATCATGGACCGCGACGCGGTGCGAAATTCAACAGGATTTTCCGGCGATACCACAATCGCCGTCCGCTCCGCGCGCGTTCGAACGGTTGAGCACCCGGCCGTGCGCGCGTGGAAGATGCCGAAAACCGGCCTGCCGTGCGAAGCGGCCGCCCCACCGATGTGCTACAACCGAAATATCAGCGTGACCGCGCTTTCATCGCCCATACCGCTATTTTCGGAGACTGAACCAACATGCCATTCGACTTGATCCTGCGCGGCGGCCGCCTGATCGATCCCTCGCAAAAACTCGATGCCGTGACCGATATCGCCTTCGCCGCGGGCAAGGTGGCGATGGTCGGACACGCGCTCAATGCGGACAGCGGGACCGAGGTGCGCGACGTCACGGGGCATATCGTCACGCCGGGACTGATCGACATGCACACCCATGTCTATTGGGGCGGGACCTCGCTCGGCATCGACGCCGAGGAGTTCTGCCGCACCTCCGGCGTCACCACCGCCATCGACACCGGCAGCGCCGGTCCCGGAAATTTTGCGGGTTTTCGCAAGCATGTGATCGAGCCGAGCGAGGTTCGCATCCTCGCCTATCTGCACATCTCGCACGCCGGCATTTTTGGTTTTTCGAACCGTGTCATGGTCGGCGAGAGCGAGGAACTGCGCCTGATGAACCCGGTCGAGGCGGTCGAGGTGGCCGACCAGAACCGCGACCTGATCGTCGGCATCAAGGTCCGCGTCGGCCGCCACTCCTCGGGCACGTCGGGCATCGTGCCGCTGGAGATGGCGCTCGAAGTCGCGGACGAGGTCGGCATGCCGCTGATGGCGCATATCGACCATCCGCCGCCGAGCTATGAGGAGGTGATTGCGCGGCTGCGCCCGGGTGACATTCTCACCCACGCGTTCCGGCCGTTCCCCAATTCACCCGCGACCGCCCAGGGCACCGTCAAACGCGCGGTCAGGGAGGCGCGCGAACGCGGCGTGCTGTTCGACATCGGTCACGGCCAGGGCTCGTTCGCGTTCAAGACCGCGCGCGCAATGCTCGCCAACGGCTTCTTGCCGGACACCATTTCCTCCGACGTCCATGCGCTGTGCATCAACGGCCCGGCTTTCGACCAGGTCACGACGATGTCCAAATTTCTGTGCATGGGCATGCCGCTCGCCGAGGTGATTGCGGCCTCGACGGTCAACGCGGCGATGGCGCTCAAACGCCCCGAGCTCGGCAGCCTCAAGGCGGGCAGCGTCGGCGACGCCACCATCATCTCGGTGCGGGAGGGCCAGTTCGACTATGTCGACGTGGTCGGCGAGCACCTGACGGGCAATCGCAAGATCGCCTCCGACGGCGTGGTCATCGCCGGCCGCTGGTGGCACCCGAAGTAGCTAGGTGATGAGGTGTGGTTCGATCAGAGCCGCGCCGAAGCTGCGCCCCCTCTCCCCGTTCTTTACGGGGAGAGGGCTGGGGTGAGGGCACCCCCACGGACGGTGTTCCTGGAGAGTCCCCCTCACCCGGATCGCGCAAGCGCGATCCGACCTCTCCCCGCAAGCGCAGGGCTGTCCCGGGAATGATTCACTTTGCCGCAGCGCATGCCCGGCGAATCCAGCGTGAACCGGATACTTTCTGGTTGTCGAGACACAGAAAAGGGCCG
>Ga0335071_10000159_pt1 | contig 79984 bp, 79 predicted proteins | sample Lox_Sample_15_FD_206724 | JGI IMG/M metagenome (GOLD analysis project Ga0335071, IMG submission 206724) | Soil microbial communities from Loxahatchee National Wildlife Refuge, Florida, United States - Lox_Sample_1.5 | ecosystem: Environmental > Terrestrial > Soil > Wetlands | place: USA... | reverse complement strand
ACAGGCAGATGATGGGCCGCTCGCCGATCAACTGTCAATCAGTGTTTTGTTACGTATAGCAGGAAGAAGTTCATTTCTTCCCGTTCTCCCCCCGCGACATGGCGCTGCGATCTTTGATGTGAGCGTGAGTGACAGAAGAAGGAGGAATTTTCGCGTTGGATAGCTGGCATTCATCTGAAATGAATGCAAGCGTGGCATCCCGGGGCAAGAAGAAAAACAAACCGGGGGGAGATCTCTCCCCCCGGTGCTTTTTTCAGGATCAGAAAATGAAAACGACCGCTAATTCATCTTGACTTCCTTCATGGGCTTGCCGCAGGAACAGTTGCCCGGCTTCTGACTGATGGTGTTGCAGTCACACCCCGCCCCGCAGGCGCAGGCGTATTTCCCCATCCTCTTGAGGCCCCTTTTGTACGCTTCCACATAAATGAAGTTATCGTCCACCTTGGTGACCTTTGTCTTGATCATGTCTTTTCCGCAGGAGCACTGGCCGGGCTTCATGGACATGGTGTCGCAATCGCACATCTCCCCGCAGGCGCAGACATAAATCATATCACCGGGCTTCACGTTCATTTTCCCCGTCGTATCTGCGAATGAAACCGCATGGAAAGCAAACAGAGCCACCGCGGCCATCACTCCGATCAAAAGCATCCTTTTTCCTGTCATTTCACACCTCCTAAAATTGTTTGGTCTTGTGTCCTTTCGATCATTCGTTGTCGGACGTTTCTAACAAATGTTACGAATTCTCTCAGCTTTGGTGACATTGCTGTATCGGGAAAAAGAAGAATTGCTTCGTCGAATCCCCTGATTCGTTCTCAGTCGTTGGATGAGGGAGCGGCCGATGCCGGTTGCATCCGGCTTCGAGTGGCGCTCATGTTTTTCGAAGGCACAAATTCGTAATTGACTGATCGACGCATCCGCCTGACCTGTGGAAACATACATACAGAATCACGCTGACTGGGCAAAGGCAATCGACTCTCCCCGTGGCCGCAACACGTAGTCGCGACGTGACCCTCTACACGAGTGCGGGAGCGCTTTTATCATTTTAGAAAGGAGACTGGAGATGTACAAGAAAAGCATTATCAGCATTTTGGCAGGCCTTTTGTTTGGACTGGCCATCCTGTCCGCAGCTCTGGCAGCCGATTCGGTCACGATGGCCGGTGAAGTTGTGGACACTTACTGCTACGGCCTCATGGGAGCCAAGGGCGAGAGCCATCGGCCCTGCGGGATATCCTGTGCAAAGGCAGGCATCCCCATGGGACTTCTCCAGGACGGCACGAACAAACTCTATGTGCTCCTTCCCAATAAGGACAACAGCCCGCTGCCTCCGGAAGTGATGGACAGAATGGGGCGAAAGGCAACGATCACGGGCAAGATCTATTCGACGGGAGGAAGCCAGTTCCTCACCGTTGAATCCATCCGCTAGACCCATGATGGAAACGCTCTTTCCCGGAATCAGCCATCTGCAGAATATTCATCCGCTGGTGGTCCATTTTCCGATCGCCTTCCTGACCGGTTCTGTATTTTTTTACCTGCTAGCGCTGGTGAGTCGAAAAGAGGCGCTTGCAAATACGGCCCTTGCGCTGCTCATCACGGGGGCCCTGGCTGCTGCCGCGGCGGTAGGTACAGGGCTCTACGCGGAGCCCGGTGTCATGGTCTCTCACAGTGTACGGGAGCGGCTGCTGTCGGTTCATAAGCAACTGATGATTGCGACGCTGGTCCTGAGCATGGCCCTGGCCCTTTGGGCGACGGCAAAAAGACCCTTTCCGCAGAAAGGCCGGGCCATCTTCTTCCTTCTGCTCATAATACTGATGGCGGTTCTTTCCGTTGGAGCCGACTACGGAGCCCGTATGGTCTATGACTACAATGCCGGTGGAAACGCTTGTTCTCAGCCTATTGACTTCACAAAATAAAACCTCCAGTCAGGCTACCCTTTCCTGGAGGTGATGATCCTTTTTCAGCAAAGGACCTTTCGAGACTGAAATGTGCCCCTGTGACGTCTCCGGCACATCTCGGGCTCCCCGTGTAAGCAGATTTGCCGCTGATAACGGGTCAGCACCTGAGATTCCCCTCTGTTCAGACATTTTGAGAATATGCTTGCCTGTTGAGATTGTGGTGCAAACCCGGGCCGGATCGAATCCGTTAGCCGCTGATCCTTCCGGTCCAATCGGGAGCGAGGAAAACGTGTTCCCGAACCTGGCTATGTCCGTCTTCCCCGGACAATCATGTAGATCGCGCCGAGAATAATGACAACAAATGCGATGTAAAGAACGAAATCCATGGCTACCTCCCTACTCCCTGTTCCCGTTTTCCGATGAGCACCCTGCCTGGCTGCAGCATCGAGGATGCCGGATGCTGCCGGGATCGGCGGATCAAATCCATACGGACCCCGCCTCAGCCCGACATCTCAACGAATCGCACGTGGGATGCCGTAAATCCATTCTGGCTCTCCAGGACCTCCACATTCACTCTGGCACCCTCCCGGATCAGACTCGGGTCGGACGCCTCGATGGAGCTATGGAGAAAGAGGACGTTCTCGCCGTCATCGGTCCGGATGAAGCCGGCCCCGATCGTCCGGTTGAACCACCGTATCGTCCCTTTCGACATCGCACCGTACCCCCTTTCATGGATTGCGGGTCTCTGCCCTGTCGGCATTGAGAGGGAATCCCTCTTCCTCTATTTTTAATCACGTTTTTCGGCCTTTCCGCAATCGGGGCCACGGTGAAAGTTCTGCTTCCAATCCCTTACCGAGACTCATGAAATGGATGAGATCCATGCCTTCATACCTCACAGCAAGTCCTCAGCGCCAGGACGTCATCTTTTTTCTGATCGGCGAGTAAGGCTTTTCTCCGCCCCGGGACAGTCTTCCCCTGATGGTAATCTTTAGGGAACGTTACAGAATAAGAAGTGAATCAATCCGGCAGAATCAAATCACAAGCCGCGGCTTCGAATGGCATGACGATCGATGGACCCGAAAGGAAGATATGATCCTGCGTGCTGGAGGTGCATTATGGCAAAGGCAGAGGAAAGAAAAGACATGAAAGAAACCAAGCAGGCGGCCCCCCCGATCCCCTTCATCGAGGAGCAATGGTACGAAGATCTCTTCAAGAGGCCCCTGGCCCTATTTAACCACCCCCCGGGCTGGCCCAACTGGAAAAGCTCTGAGTTGGCGGAGATGTCTTTCACGGCGGATATCTTCGAAGACGGCAATGACGTTGTGGTGAAAGCGGACATGCCCGGTGTGAAGAAGGAAGATATCGATGTGAGCCTCAGTGAGGATGTCATCACGATCAAGGGGGAGCGCAAGAAGGAAGAGAAGGTCGACCGCAAGGATTACTACCATCTCGAGCGCTCCTACGGGTCCTTCAGCCGGAGCTTCCGCCTGCCTGCGGAGGTCCAGGCGGACAAGGCCGAAGCGAAGTTCGACCAGGGCGTTCTCGAGCTCCGGATCCCCAGAGTGGAGCAAGCCCAGGCAAAGACAAAGAAGGTGACCATCAAATAGACTTCGGGGACGCCCCGGCCGCGATGGGGCTCGTCCTGGACGGACGTCCTCACTGCGGGTACCGCAGTGCAATCCATCCTGACCCGTATGCAAACGGGAGGACATCAACCATGCATCAGAAGAAATACGACATCGGAATGATCGGCCTGGGGGTCATGGGACAGAACCTCCTTTTGAACATGGCCGATCACGGCTATGCGGTGTCAGGCTACGACCGGGACACAGAGAGGGTAAAATCGCTCCTCCATCCTTCCCTGGGGAGAGTGATCCGGGGAACGGAAACCCTGCAGGAGTGCATGACCGTGCTGAAAGCCCCCCGCGTTGTCATGATCCTCGTGCCGGCGGGCCCCCCTGTGGACGCAGTGATCCGGGAACTTCTCCCCTTCTGCCTGCCGGGGGACATCCTCATCGACTGCGGCAATTCCCACTTCACCGATACGAACCTGCGTCAGAAGACGCTGGCCCGGAGAGGAATCCATCTGCTGGGGGTGGGCATCTCGGGCGGCGAGCAGGGCGCCCGTCACGGCCCGAGTATCATGCCCGGCGGCCCCCGGGAGGCCTTCATATGGGTGAAGAGCATCTTCGAGGCCGTCGCCGCCGACGTCCGCGGTGAGCCTTGTGTCGCATATCTGGGGTCCGGATCAGTGGGGCACTTCGTCAAGATGGTCCACAACGGCATCGAGTACGCCATGATGCAACTCATCGCCGAGGCCTATGACCTGATGAAGCGCGGCCTGGGCCTCGATGACGATGAGCTCGCCGACGTCTTCGGACAGTGGGACGGTCGCACCTTTCACGCCTACCTGCTGGAAATTACCGCTCACATCTTCCGCCAGATCGACGGGAAGACGGGAAAGAGGGTGATCGACGTCATCCTCGATGAGGCCGGGCAGAAGGGAACCGGCAAATGGGCCTCTCAGGCGGCCATGGACCTGCACGTCCCGGTCCCGGTTATCGATGCCGCCGTGGCCATGCGGGACCTCTCGGCCTTCAAGGCGGAGCGCGAAACGGCCAGCCGGATCCTCGCCGGACCTGCCGCGATGCTGCAGGAACACAAAAGGCGCATCATCGATCAGGTTGAAAAGGCGCTCTATGCCGCGATCTTCATCGCCTACACGCAGGGCATGGCCCTGCTGGAGGCCGCCTCTTCGGCTTACAGCTACGGACTCAACCTCTCGGAAGTGGCTCGCATCTGGCGCGGGGGCTGCATCATCCGTTCGGCCCTGCTGGAGGAGATCTGGATCGGTCTGAAAGGCAGGCCTGACGTGCCGAACCTCCTGTTACAGCCCCGGCTCTACAGCGAGGCAGCCTCACGCCGCGACGATCTGCAGACCGTGGTCTGCACGGCGGCCACGCTCGGAATCCCGGTCCCCGCCATGATGGCCGCACTGGCCTACTATGACGGTTACCGCAGCACCCGGCTGCCGGCGAACCTGATCCAGGCCCAGAGAGATTATTTCGGCGCCCACACCTACGAGCGTGTCGACCAGAAGGGAGTCTTCCACACCCGGTGGAATGACAGCGAGCCCCGCGCATCGAACACAGCATCCAGGGGGAGCAACCCATGGAAACCCTGACCCAACCCAATCCCGTCATCTTCGTCATCTTCGGCGGAGCAGGGGACCTCACCTGGCGCAAGCTCGTGCCGGCCCTGTACACCCTTTTCATGGCCGATTGGCTCCCGGAGTACTTTGCCATCATCGGTCTGGACCTCAAGCCGATGAGCGACGAGGCATTCCGGACCCACCTTCGGACTGGAGTCAATGAATTCTCCCGCTGCGACCGGCCCGACGATGCTTCCTGGCGCCTCTTCTCGGCCCACCTCACATACCGGCCTGCGGACTTCAGCTCGCCGGATGCCTACCGTGCGCTCGCCGGGGAGCTCGAGGAGTTATGCAGCCGGTGGGACAGGGATGCATTTATCATTTACTACCTCGCCACGCCGCCTGTCCTCTTCGAGGTTATCCCCGGCCAGCTGGCAGCGGCGGGGCTCGCCCGAGACCGTTCGGGATCGCGCATCGTCGTGGAAAAGCCGTTCGGGCGGGACCTCGAGTCCGCACGGTCCCTCAACAAGATTCTCACCGGCGTCTTCGACGAGTCCCAGATCTACCGGATCGACCACTATCTCGGCAAGGAGACGGTGCAGAACATCCTGGCGTTCCGCTTTGCCAACGCGCTGTTCGAGCCGATCTGGGACCGGCGCTACATCGACCACGTGCAGATCACCGTCGCCGAGCAGATCGGGATTGAGCATCGGGGCCCCTACTACGAGCACACCGGGGCCCTTCGGGACATGATCCAGAACCACCTGATCCAGATCCTGTGCCTGATTGCCATGGAGCCGCCCGTCTCCTTCGGGGCGGATGAAATCCGGAGCAAGATGACCGACGTCCTCCACGCCATCCGCCCGATTCACCCCGATCATGTCCACGAAAGCGCCGTCCGCGGGCAATACGGCGATGGCTGGATCGCCGGCGAGCGCGTGCCGGCCTACCATTCAGAGCCCGGTGTAGCGCCTGATTCCACGATCGAGACGTTTGCCGCCATCCGGTTTTTCGTCGACAACTGGCGCTGGCAGGACATCCCCTTCTACATGCGGACCGGTAAGCGCCTGCCGGCCCGGATCTCTGAGGTGGTGATCCAGTTCAGGCCCGTGCCCCACCAGTCCTTCCCGGCCACGGCGATCCGGGACTGGCAGCCCAATCGGCTGGTGCTCCGCATTCAGCCCGACGAGGGGATTCTCCTGCGCTTCCAGGCCAAGCGGCCCGGCCTGAGGGTGAACCTGAGCCCCGTAGACATGCACTTCCTCTACCGGGAGGCCTTCCGGGCCAACCCGCCCGAGGCGTATGAGACGCTGCTGGTCGATGTCATGCTGGGAGACCCGACCCTCTTCAAGCGCACCGATCAGATCGAAGCGGCCTGGTCCATCATGACTCCGATCCTGGAGGCCTGGGAGATGTCGGCCCCTCCCGACTTTCCCAACTACGCCGCCGGCACCTGGATCGTCGAACCCGCGGAGGTGCTCATCGCCCGAGACGGGCGGAATTGGGTGATGCCCGCCACCATCCCGCAGGAGCAGGATAAGCAGCCTTAAACGCACACATACCGAAAGAAGTATTCCATGGATTCGAAACCGACGGCATTTCAGCAGATGCCATCCCGGATCGCGGGGCTTGTGGAGATTGCCTCCAACCTCTGGTGGAGCTGGCACCCCGCGGCAAGGATGCTCTTCAAGAATCTCAATCGCCGGGTCTGGAAGGAAAGCACGCACAATCCGGTGAGGGTGATCCGGGAGCTCCTGCCGGATGCCCTGGCGCCCTTTGCCAACGATCATCAGTACCTCGGCGAATACGACGCGGTAATCGAGCAGTTCCGAAACGAGCTCGCCGAGAAAGACTGCTGGTGCGACGAAAAAATCGCTGCCCATGAGGAGCACACCGTGGCTTACTTCTCGGCGGAGTACGGCCTGCACCATTCGCTGCCCTTTTACGCAGGCGGGCTGGGGTTTTTGGCAGGGGATCACATCAAGGAGTGCAGCGATCTCAAGATCCCGCTCGTGGCCGTGGGGTTCATGTACCCCGAGGGCTACGTCCTGCAGCATATTCGCGATGATGGCTGGCAGGAGAGCATCGACCAGCCCCTTTACCGCGACGCAGCTTCGATCAACCGCGTCCTGGACGACAAGGGCAACCAGCTCGTTGTGAAGGTCCCTTTCATCGAGCCTCCCATCCATGTCGCCGTCTGGAAGATCGACGTGGGCCGTATCCCCCTGTACCTCATGGACACCGATATTGAACAGAACGACCCCTGGAACCGCGGCATCTCGGCGCGGCTCTACATCGGCGACAGGGAGTTGCGGCTGCGGCAGGAGATCGTCCTTGGCATCGGCGGTGACGAGGTCCTGGACACCCTGGGGATTCACCGATCCATCCTCCATCTCAACGAGGGGCACCCCGCCTTTGCGCTCCTGGAGCGGATTCGCGAGAAGGTATCGGAGGAGAAGCTTCCCTTCGAGGAGGCTGCCCGACAGGTGCGCAACACGTCCATCTTTACCACACACACACCCGTTGCGGCCGGTCACGATGTTTTCCCGTTCGCCCTCATGGAAAAGTATTTCAGCTCCTACTGGCCGTCGCTCGGGCTTACGCACGATGAGTTCCTCCAATTGGGGGTCAACCCGTCACAACCCCGGGCGGGGTTCAACATGACGGTCATGGCCCTGAAGCTTGCAACCTTCCGCAATGGAGTGAGCCTCCGGCACGGCGAGGTGACCCGAAAGATGTGGCAGTGCCTGTGGCCCGACAGGACGCCGGAAAAGGTCCCCATCGAGTCCGTCACCAACGGGATCCATGTTCCCACCTGGGTCGAACCGAAGATGGAGCTGCTGTACAACCGCTACCTCGGTGAAGACTGGATCGCTCGTCATGACGACCCGGCCACCTGGGAAAGAATCGACGAGATTCCCGATGAGGATCTCTGGAAGACGCACTATTGGCTCAAGATCAAGCTCATCGACGCCGTGCGCGAGCGCGTCCGTCAGCGATGGGCCAAAGACCGTATCAGCGCCTCGAAAGTGCTGGCGGGTGGGACGCTCCTGGATCCCTCGGTGCTCACCCTCGGCTTTGCGCGCCGATTTGCGACCTACAAGCGGGCCGACCTGATCCTGCGCGACCTGGAGCGCCTCAAGAGGATGCTCAATGACCGCTGGCGGCCTATTCAGATCATCTTTGCCGGCAAGGCACACCCCGCCGACGACGAGGGAAAGCGGCTCCTCCAGCAGGTTTTCAGGGCAGCTTCCAACCAGGATTTGGGTGGCCGCATTGCCTTTGTCGAGGACTACGGCGAGCAGTTTGCCCAGTACCTGGTGCACGGGGTGGACGTCTGGCTCAACAACCCCCTGCCCCCCCTCGAGGCCTGCGGCACCAGCGGAATGAAAGCCGCCCTGAACGGCGTCCCCCAGCTGAGCATCCTGGATGGCTGGTGGGTGGAGGGATACAACGGGAAGAACGGCTGGGCGATTACCGGTGCGGAAGACGTCGAGAACCGCGACGATGTCGACGCCGCGGCGATCTATGACCTCCTGGAAAAGGAGATCATCCCCCTTTACTACACGACTTCTGAGGACGGCATCCCCCACGGCTGGGTCCGGGTGATGAGGGAGACCATCCGCAGCAATGCCCCCCGATATTCCACGCGGCGCATGGTCAAGGAATACCGGGACCGCTTCTACGCCCCCGCCCTGCAGGCGATCAAAGAGTGGAAATAAACCGGGGGGCAATATTGCTGACCCCCCAGAGGAGGCAAAAAAGATGAAAAGCCAGATCCGATCCGCAGGAAGAATCGTTACGGCGTTGCTGGTCGGTGCCGTCTGGATCGGCGCCATGGCGTCGTACGCAACGGCGGCCGCCCCGATCGCCGTCGGAGGGGCAGAGAAATCACGTCCCGCCGTCGACCTGAGTACCGCCATCATCCAAGTCGCCGAGAAGGCGATTCCCGCTGTCGTCCACATCGAGGTGTCGCTCCAGCGTGAGGTCGCAAATCCCATGCTGCCCTTCGAGAATGATCCCTTCTTCCGGCGCTTTTTCGGCAACCCGAAGATTCCGCCCAAACTCAAACAGCAAATGATGGCCCTTGGATCGGGCATGATCGTCGATGCCGATGGGCATATCCTGACCAACTATCACGTGGTGGGAACCGCCTCCAAGATCGAGGTCGTCATGGCAGATGGCAGCCGCCACACGGCCAAACTGATCGGGTCGGACCCGAAGACCGATTTGGCCGTCATTCGGATATCGGCGTCCGGGTCGCTCCCCACGGTGACGTTCGGGGACTCGGACCGGCTGAAAGTCGGCGAATGGGTCGTCGCCATCGGCGCACCCCGGGGACTCGACAAGACCGTGACCCAGGGGATCATCAGCGCCATGCACCGCCGCGGCATCATGGATCCCATGAGCTATGAGGACTTCCTTCAGACCGACGCCCCGATTAACCCCGGCAACAGCGGCGGTCCCCTGCTCAACCTCTATGGGGAAGTGATCGGGGTCAACGCCGTCATTGCTTCCCAGTCGGGCGGCTTCGAGGGCATCGGATTCACGATTCCCGGCAACATGGCCCTCTACGTCACCCGCGCGCTGATCACCCACGGCAAGGTGGAGCGGGGCTGGCTGGGCGTCAGCATCAGCAATGTGACCCCCGCAACGGGCGGAGAGAGACCCGCGAAGGGAGCCCAGGTCATGGATGTCGTCAAGGGAGGTCCGGCGGACCGCGCCGGCCTGAAAAAAAATGACATCATCACCCGCTACGGGGACAAGGAGATCGCGGACTCGGGCACGCTGCAGAACAGCGTGGCCGCCACCCCTGCGGGGCGCGACGTGAAGCTGACGATCCTTCGGGACGGCAGGGAGCAGGAATTGACGGCCCGGATCGGCCGGCTCGAAGAGTCGACCAAGCTCCTGGGGGCAGCCATTAAACAGCGCATCGGCGCCGAGGTCCGGGACATGACAGCCAAGGAAGCCGAGAAGTACGGCATGGACAAGCCGCAGGGTGCGGTGATCAGCCGGATCGACCCGAAAGGCGCCTTCGCGAAGGCCGGGCTCGAGATCTCTGACGTGGTGCTCGCCATCGGGGACGAAACCATCGACGGGGTCGATGCCTTTGTCCGGCTTGTCACGGCCTTGCCGGCAGAAAAAGAAATCCCCTTCACCGTCCTGGATCACCGGACCGGCGAGGTTGGCATCGCCGGGGTAACGATCCGGTAATCTGGAGGTTCATCATGAGTACACAGCAAGCAACGGCCGGTGACCGCATCGTCAAACAGACGCTGTCGCTTGTCGAGCAGATCTTCGGCCTCTATCGACCCCGGAATTTCGCCGTGAGGCTCTGGGATGGGACGACATGGGGCCCCGAGCCCGGGCAGCCCGCGAGGTTCACGATGGTTCTCCGCCACAGTGATTCCCTGAGGAACATGTTCTGGCCCCCGGGCGAACTTACCCTGGCGGAGGCCTTCGTCCACGGCGACTTCGACATCGAGGGCGATCTCGAGGCGGCTTTTTCCCTCGGGGACTATCTCGACCGGCGGGACAGCCGCATCAAGGATATCCGCCTGCTGACGGGTGTGCTCCGGTTGCCCTCGGCCCCTGCATGCCGCGCCGCACGCGCCGCAGCGCTGTTGAGAGGAACCCCTCATTCGAAGGAACGGGACCGCCGGGCGGTCACCTACCACTACGACGTGTCCAACGACTTCTATCGCCTCTGGCTCGACAGGAACATGGTCTACTCCTGCGCCTACTTCACCTCGCCCGACGACGACATCGACACGGCGCAGGAGCGCAAGCTGGACTATACCTGCCGCAAGATGCGTCTTCGCCCCGGCGATTGTCTGCTGGACATCGGGTGCGGCTGGGGCGCACTGATCCTTCATGCCGCAAAGCGCTACGGCGTACAGGCCAGGGGGATCACGCTGAGCGCTCCGCAGGCAGAGCTCGCCGGTGAGCACATACGGGATGCCGGGATGACCGGGTCGTGCAGGGCCGATGTTGCCGATTACCGCGACCTCGACGAGCGCGAAACCTACGACAGGGTTGTCAGCGTGGGAATGGTCGAGCACGTCGGCGCATCGAAGCTGCCCGAATACTTCCAGCGCGCATGGCGGCTCCTGAAACCGGGCGGTATCTTTCTCAACCACGGGATCGCCTACGGCCCGAACGTGCAGGAGCAGAACCAGTGCCTGTTTCTTCAGAAGTACGTCTTCCCCGACGGCGAGCTTGTCCCGGTCACGGCGACGCTGAAGATCGCTGAAGAAGCGGGATTCGAGATCCGAGACGTGGAGAGCCTGCGCGAGCACTACGCCCTGACCCTGCGGCAGTGGGTCGGGCGCCTGGAGAAAAATTATGACCGCGCCCTTCGCACGGTCGGCGAGTTCACAGCCCGCGTTTGGCGTCTCTACATGTCAGGGGCTGCCCACTACTTCACGACGGGAAGGCTCAACGTGTACCAGGCTCTCCTGGTTAAACCCTCCGGGGATGTCAGCGGCCTGCCCCTGACGCGGTGCGATCTGTATTGATGATCGGCCGACTTTGGAAGTCGCAGCGATGCCGGGACATGATTCCGAGGTCTCGTCCATCCATTCCCCTAGCCCCATCTCAGGGATTTGCCCATGGGGATTCGGTATTTGCCCGATAGGAAACTCGGGTCTGATCGGAGAACATGGCACAAATGAAAAAAGGTGTGGAGATTCGATGAACGAAGCGCACACGACAGGGCATGCCGGACTGGAGACCACGCGGCGCGGGTTCATGAAAGGGTTTACGGCAATGCTCATTGCCTTTTGCTCCCTGCTCGTCGGAGTGCCTCTGGTCGGTTCACTTGTCGGCCCGATATTCCGTAAGGTGAGCCCGAGCTGGATGATGCTGGGCGACATCAATACGCTGCCGATGGGGCAGCCGGCCCACCTGACGAGCGTGGATATCCAGAATGATGCCTATATCCGCGAGTCGGTGACTCGCCATATCTGGGCCATCCGCAACAGCGGCTCGGAAGTGACCGTCTATTCCCCCATCTGCCCTCACCTCGGTTGTCATTTCGACTGGAACCCTTCCACGAAGCACTTCGAGTGCCCCTGCCATGGCAGCGTCTACTCCCTTGACGGGAAGGTCCTGGGCGGCCCGGCACCGCGCCCTCTCGACACGTTGCCGACAAAGGTCGAGAACGGGAAACTCTACGTCGAGTGGATGCAATTCAAAAGCGGCACAGCCGAAAAAATCCCCGTGTAGGAGGCGCCCGTGTTCCCCCGGCTTTTGAAGTGGATCGACGAGCGATGGCCCCTGACCCCCTTCATTCGCCTTGCGCTGGATGAAGAGATGGCCGGGGGATCGAGCTATGCCTACGTTTTCGGCAGCTCGGCGCTGATTCTCTTTCTGCTCCAGGTCGTGACAGGAATCTGGCAGCTCTTCTACTACGTGCCGACCCTCGAGCAGGGGTACAACAGCCTCAATTACCTGCGCACGGAAGTCCCCTTCGGCTGGCTCGTCCACGGCCTGCACTACTGGGGCGCCAATGCCATGGTCGTCCTCGTGATGCTGCACCTCTCCCAGGTCTTCATCTGGGGGGCCTACAAGCGGCCCCATGAGCTGCAGTGGATCACCGGAGTCCTGCTGTTCTTTCTCACGATGGCCATGAGCCTCACCGGCGGAGCCCTGCCCTGGGACAAGCGCAGCTACTGGCTCGTCGAGGTGGCTTCCAGCACGGCCGGAACCGTCCCCTTCGTGGGTGAGCTCTCCAAACGCCTGATGCTGGGCGGCGGCGTGATCGGACAGCTGACGCTGTCTCGCTTCTTCATCCTTCACGCAGCCCTTGCATCGGGAATCCTGCTGACCGTCGCCGCCATCCATCTCGTCGCCCTCCGGAAGGCCGGCAATGCAGGGCCCTGGGATGAGACGAAACGCCGGATCAAAGGGCCTTTCTGGCCGGATCAGGTTTTCAAGGATGGTTTCGTCGCGTCTCTGATCATCCTGGCCCTTGTCGGGCTCTCCGTCGCAATCCCCCCTCCCTACGCCGGCATGGCCGACCCGCTCGATGCGACCTACGTTCCCAAACCGGAGTGGAACTTCCTCTTCTTCTACCAGGCCCTCAAGTATTTCCCCGGCCCATGGGAAGTGCTCGCCACCGTCGGCATTCCCCTTGGAGGGTTTGTGGTCCTCGTGCTCGTTCCTTTCGTCGATCACAGTGCAGAGCGCAACCCCACCGAGCGCCCACTGGCCATGGAAGCCTGGGCCATCGTTGTCGTTGTCTTCGTCTCGCTGACCGTTGCCGGCGCCTACAGCAGGCCTGAGGGACTTGAGACCCCCGCTCCAGCCGTTCAGCAGGCGCAGCCGGCACCGGCCTTCGCACCGGCGGCGCCGCTCACAGCCGGTGCTCAAACGGGAAAAGAGCTTTTTCTGACGCAGGGATGCACCGCCTGCCACCGTATTGGTGCTTCGGGTGGAACCATCGGCCCTGATCTCTCCGGTGAAGGCATGAAGGGACACCCGCCGGATTGGCTGATCAGCCAGTTGAAGGACCCCAGACAGCACAACCCGACATCCGTGATGCCGTCCTTCGCAGCCCTCGGCGATGCGAAGATCGCAAATCTCGTGGAGTACCTGCAAAGTCTCAAGGCCGAGACGCAAGCTGCCTCGAAGGGCGCCACCGGCGCGGCCATGACCGCCGCACAGGGACAGGCGGCTCTGCCGGCCGAATCGGGCCCCCGCGGGGACAACGGGTTTGCCGTGACCATCATCGGCAGCAGCGATCACGGCGAGCTTCTTTTCGGTGAGACCTGCACGGCCTGCCACGGCCCGCAGGGAAAGGGCGGGGTTCCCAACCCCGGCTCGAAAGACGGCACGGTACCGCCGCTCAACCCGATCGACCGCGACGAGTTCAGCCCCGATGCGAAAACCTTCGCGGCGATCATCGATCGCTTCCTCCAGCACGGTTCGCGGCCGGAGGGGCCCGGGCCGGCCCTTTCCATGCTTCCCTTCGGGGAAACCCGGGCCCTGACGCAGCAGCAGCTCGCCGATGTCGAGGCCTACGTCATGGGGCTCAACGGCGTCGACCGTGCCAGGATCTACCACCCGGGGATCCCTCCGGGGGTTTTCCTCCTCATCGTCGTCGTCACGTTCGTTGTGGCGGGTCTTGCGCTCGCGGGCCTTTGGAGCCGCAGGGCCGATCAGGAGACGGAAAAAACGGAGGACAAATGAGAACCATCGCATTCATGATGTGCCTGTGGATGATTCTGGCGCCGACGGGCCTTGCCGCGCACGAAGAGCTGCTGTCGGAGGAACAGGCGGCGGCAGCCGGAATCGGCATTGACGACAAGACGGGTCAGATAATCCCCCCGGACATTACGCTCTTCGATGAAAACGGCGCCGAGGTGCGTCTCGGCGACCTCACGGGCAAGCCGGTGATTCTCAACCTCGTCTACTACACCTGCGACCGCATCTGCCCGCAGATGCTCGCCGGCCTTGCGCAGGTGCTTCCGCAGTTATCCCTGGTACCGGGAAAACAGTTCCGTATTCTTACGGTCAGCTTCGACGAGACAGACACTCCCGAGATCGCCCGCTCCAAAAAGAACAATTACATGATGGCGATCGACAGACCCTTCCCGGAAAACGCGTGGAGATTCCTGACGGGACGCAAGGCAGGCATCGACCGGCTGACGGAGGCAACAGGGTTTCAATATCGCAGGGATTCCCACGGTTTCATCCATCCCGTGGTCTTGGTCATGCTGTCTCCCGAAGGGAAAATCGTGAAATACATGCAGGTGACAAAATACGAGTACGGCCAGGCCTACCCGATCACCTTTGCTCCCTTCGACCTGGATGTGGCGCTCACGGAAGCAGCACAGGGAAGGGCCGTCACGGGCGTCCAGAAGGCGGTCCTTTACTGCTTTGCCCACGAGCCGAAAGGGCTGGGAAAATTTTTCGGTATCCTGAGCATTGTGGGGGTTATCACCCTCGTCATCATGGTTGCGTTCTTCCTTTATCTCAAGGTGACGGAAAAGCGATATCGCAGGAGCGAATGAGATGGCGCAGACGAGTGAATCGCCCGGCGAGGCCAGCTTCTATACGAGGACAGGCCGGTATCGCTGGGCCATCATCGAGTGGATGATGTCCACCGATCACAAGCGCATCGGCGTCATGTACCTGTGTGCGATTCTTTCCTTTTTCTCCGTCGGTGTCGTTCTCGGATTTCTCATCCGACTGAGCCTCCTGGATCCGGGATGGCTCATGGATGCCCAGACCTACAATGAGTTCTTCACCGTTCACGGCGTCATCCAGATCTTTCTCTTCATCATCCCGGGGATCCCCGTTGCCTTCGGGAACATCTTTCTCCCCATCCTGATCGGGGCACAGGACGTGGCCTTCCCGAGGATCAACCGCCTGTCCTGGTGGCTCTATGTCACAGGGGCCCTCATTGTTCTCCTCTCCCTTTTCCTCAAAGGAAGCCCACCCGACACGGGATGGACTTTCTATGCTCCGTACAGCATCCGAACTCCGGCAAACATCTCGACCGCCGTCCTGGGGGTCTTTGTCCTCGGGTTCTCGTCGATCCTCACGGGCCTCAATTTCGTCACGACAATCCACCGGATGCGTGCCCCCGGGATGGGGTGGTTCCGCATGCCGGCCTTCCCCTGGACGCTCTACGCCACGGGCTGGGTGCAGATGCTCGCGACGCCGGTCCTGGCGATCACGCTTCTCTTTATTGTCCTGGGGCGGTTTTTCGGCGTCGGTTTCTTCGACCCCAACAAGGGGGGCGACCCGATCCTGTATGAGCACCTCTTCTGGATGTATTCCCATCCCGCCGTCTACATTATGGTGCTGCCAGCCATGGGGATCATCAGCGAGATCGTCCCCGTCTTCTCCCGGCGGGCCCTTTTCGGTTACGTCGCAGTATGTATGTCGGCCCTGGGGATCGCCATCGTCGGGTATGCCGTTTGGGGGCACCACATGTTCACCAGCGGGATGAGCGACACGGCGCGCGTCATTTTTTCCTTCATCACCTTCCTGGTGGCCGTGCCCAGCGGGGTCAAGATCTTCAACTGGGTGGCAACCCTTTACAAGGGCTCCATTTCGCTGGATGCGCCGCTTCTTTTTGCCTGTTCGTTCATCTTCACCTTCTCGATAGGCGGCCTGACGGGACTCATCATCGGTTCGCTGGCGCCGAACCTGCACCTGCATGGCACCTATTTCATCGTCGGCCACTTTCACTATGTCATGTTCGGCGGGGCGGGAATCTCGATCCTGGCAGGGCTCCACTACTGGTTTCCCAAAATCACCGGCCGCATGTACAGCGAGCGCTATGCCCGGATCGGCTGGCTGAATTTTTTCGTTGGATTCCACATCCTCTATTTCAGCATGTTTGTCCTCGGCTTCCAGGGGATGCCGAGACGCTACTTCGATTATCCTCCCCAATATCACACCGGTCATGTCGTCTCGACGATGGGATCCTGGTTCCTGGCACTGGGGCTGGTCATTATCTTCGGCAACCTTCTTTACGGAATCTTCAAGGGGCAACGGGCCCCGGCGGATCCCTGGGGCGGCAAGACGCTGGAGTGGACCATTTCGTCCCCCCCGCCTCCCGAGAACTTCCGGGAGATCCCTGTCATCACCCGGGGAGCCTACCCCTATGACGACGAAGAAGTGAGGGAGGCCCCGTGAGCACGCCGACCGGTCATATCGACGCCGCCGGGAAAAAGATGGGGATGTGGTTCTTCCTCTTCACGGAGATCCTCTTCTTCGGGGGGATGTTCCTCCTTTACTCGATCTACCGGTACAAGTATGCCCAGGATTTCCACAATGCCGCCGCCGAGGAAAACATTGTCCTTGGTACGGTCAACACGGCCATCCTGCTCACGAGCAGCTTCTGCATCGCCCTGTCCATCTCGGCCGTCCGGCGGGGGGAGCGGTTCTTTTCCTCGTGGCTGCAGCTCGTGACGATCGTCATGGGCATTGCCTTCCTCGTGATCAAGTATTTCGAGTGGATGGCCAAGATCGACATCGGCATCTACCCCGATTCGCCGGTCCTGCTGAAGATGGCCGGCGGCGAGATCATCTTTTTCGGGCTCTACTATGTCATGACGGGTCTGCACGGGCTTCATGTCCTGGTGGGCTGCGTCGTTATCGCGTTCATGATGCGTTTCACGCTGAAGCAAACCATCCATCGGGGCAATGTGGCGCGCCTCGAGAACACGGGTCTGTACTGGCACTTCGTCGACATCGTGTGGATATACCTGTATCCTCTGTTTTACCTGATCACGTAAAGGAGCCAAAGTGAACGATCAACCCCGGGAAATGCACATCGTCCCGACCCGGACCTACGCGGCCGTCTGGCTCGTCCTCTTGATCCTGCTGGCCGCCACCCTGGCTGTCGCCAGGCTGCAGCTGCTCGCCCGGTACAGCGTCCTGGGGTCGCTGCTGATCGCCACGGTGAAGGCCGGGCTCGTGCTCGCCTTCTTCATGCACCTCATGTACGAGGGGAGGTTTCTGAAAAGCTTGCTGCTTCTCACGCTGTCCGCTTTGATGCTTTTCATCGGGCTGACCTTTGTCGACGTCTGGTACCGGTGAGGTGGCTCATGATGCTGGGACCTTCCAATACGGCAGGCAGGATCGACAGCGCTTTCATGGTCATTGTCGCCGCCTGTGTGGTCCTGCTGACCCTTGTCACGGTCTGCATGGTGCTCTTTCTCATCCGGTACAACCGGAAGAGACACCCCCGGCCGGAACGGGTTCAGGAAAGCCTCCTGCTGGAGGTCGTCTGGACCGTTGTCCCCACGATCCTCGTCATCCTCATGTTCTATTTCGGCTGGGTGGACTTCGACTATATCCGCAATCCCCCGAAAGATGCCGCGACCGTCCACGTTACCGCCCGCCAGTGGTCGTGGCTTTTCACTTACGACAATGGCAAACAGAGCGATCTTCTGCGAGTCCCCCTCGGCAAACCGGTCCGGCTTGTCATGACGTCCCTTGATGTCCTTCACTCCCTCTACATCCCCGCCTTCCGGATCAAGGAGGACTGTGTCCCCGGGATGAAGACCCACCTGTGGTTTACCGCAAAAAAAACGGGTTCCTACGACCTCTTCTGTACCGAGTACTGCGGTGCCGGTCATTCCCACATGCGTTCGAAGGTGATTGCCCTGACACCCGAGGATTTTCAGACCTGGCTTAACACCGCGGAAAGCACAGCCCTGGCCGATGTGGGGCCGAGACTGCTCCAGAACAAGGGCTGTATCGGCTGCCACACCCTCGATGGGACAGCAAAGATCGGTCCCACGTTCAAGGGGCTTGTCGGCCGCAGGGAAATCGTCGTCGCGGGAGGGCAGGAAAAAGAGATCACCGTCGATGAAGTCTTCATCAGGGCGCACATCCTCGATCCCCGGGCGACCGCCGTCAAGGGGTATCCCCCCGTGATGCCACAGGTGCCTATGACGGAGGATGAGCTGAAAACAATCGTTGCCTACCTGGAGAGCCTCAGATGACCCTCCGTAAGACCCTTCGATGCAGTCTGTGCCTGTGCAAGGCGAAAATCTCGCTTTTCGCCTCGCTGTCCGCGGCTATGGGCTTTGTCCTGGCGGCCGGTGATGCGGCGGGATTCTTTTGCGCCCTTTGCGCCGGAGTTTTCCTGCTATCCTGTGGGGCCTGCGCCCTCAACCAGTACCAGGAACGCGATCTCGATGCCCGCATGGCCCGGACAGCGAAAAGGCCGATCCCGTCCGGAAGGATTCGCCCGGAGAATGCTCTGGCGATTGCCCTTCTGCTGCTCCTGGCAGGTGAAGGGCTGCTACTTTTCACGGGCACCGCCATCGTGCCGCTTCTCGGCGTTGCGGCGGTCCTCTGGTACAACGTGCTCTATACCGGCCTCAAGAAGAAGAGCGCGTTTGCCGTGGTGCCCGGTGCTCTCGTCGGCGCTATCCCGCCTGCGATGGGGTGGGCTGCCGGAGGCGGCAGCATGGCGGATCCTGCCCTTGCCTCCCTCGCTTTTTTCTTTTTCATATGGCAAGTGCCCCATTTCTGGCTGCACCTTCTGAGCTACGGGGAGGACTACCGGGCTGCGGGGCTTCCCGCGTTGAGTGATGTTTTCGTTGACGCACAGCTGAAACGCCTGACCTTCCAATGGGTGGCGGCAACCGCCGTAAGCGCCCTTCTGCTGGGTCTTTGCGGCCTGATGCAGTCGCCTCTCGCGAAGATCTTTCTTTTCGTCGTCTCGTTGTGGCCGGTTTCCGAAGGGATCACACTCCTCATCCGGGGCGAGGCAAGCCACTCGAAGATTTTTCGTCATATCAATTATTACATGCTCCTCGTCATGACCCTTGCCTTCCTGGACCGATTGCCGGATGCCATTGTCCGCACGCTGTCCTTTTTATGAGGGGGTGCAACACCCGCTTCCCGAGTCCCTTCCCGGCTCACTGCCCCCGGGTCCCGTCTCGAGCAGCGTGAGAACAGCTTCGGGGTGCCGGATTCCTGCCGAGGCGACTGTCCCTTATTGAGAATCTCATGGAATGCCTGATCTCCTCTCAGTCCAATCGCACCCTCTTTCCCTCCATTTCCCGAGAGGGACCTGGGGTATTTTCACGCTGGAGATCATGTTCTCACAGATGGATTTCGTTCACTCTCTCTTTCAAAATGGGCAGCAGGAGATGGCCGATCGCGTTGATTGCATCGGACCCATCGTCCGAAAAAGACCTGTTTGGAAGGAGATCAGGGTGATGAGGAACATACAGGCACAGATGGATGAGTGGCTGGCCAATAACCGGCGGGATCTGGTTCACTGCGACCGTCAACCCGGCAACCTGCTGATCACGAAGAACAGCTGCAACAAAAGGCAGCTGCGGGCCCGTGAGGAAAACCTGGAGGACATCATGACGGGAGATGTCATGGATTACATGTACCGCAAAGGGCTCGCGATCTGTCTCGACTGCAATCGCCCCCGTGCACGAGGGTGAGCGTCCATTCAGGGGTTCCACCCCGTCATGCTGATGGGTTGCCATCCATCGTCAAGATGGGCCAAACGGTCCGCAACGGCCTGTCGTACGCGCAGGCGGAAAGCGATCGCCCGATCGAATGGGTATGTCCCGGCGAAAGAAACTCCTAATCCTCTGCGCTGCCGTTGTCGTGGTGATCGTGGCGGCGCTGGCTATTCTCGTCGGCCTCGGCAACCGGATCATCAAGGCGAGGCTCGAACAGGCTCTGGGTGATGGCTTTTCCGTCGAGGCTATCTCCATCGGCTGGGGCCATGTTGAGGTCGTCGAACCGAGATTGCTGCGCGACGGCGAGCCGGTGGCGTCCGCCCATCGGATCTTTCTGAGGTCCGATGTCCTCGACCTGTTCAAACCGGGGTTATCCATTTCCCGTGTGCTCCTCGTCGAACCGTTCCTGACCGCTGAAATCGGTCCCGACGGGGCCTGGATGCTTCCCTTTCCGGCTGATCGAAAGCAGGAGCCGACGCCCGGATCCGGGGCCGGTCCTGTGACCATCAAAGAGGTTGTCGTCCGGGACGGCACATTCGTCTTCCGGGATCGGCGCCTGCCGGCGCCCAACAGCATCCAGTTCCGAAAGATGAGCCTGAGCCTGGGCCGTGTCGCCTACCCTCCGAAGGGTGAACCCTCGCGATTTGAGTTTTCCCTGCATGCCGAGGGCAAGCTGCTCTCCGGTTCGATCAGCGGCAGCGGGACGATCCATGCCGGGACGTGGGCGCTGAACGGCTGGATTCAGGGGGAGAACCTCGTCCTGAGGGATACCGGTCCGGCCGGGCCCGTATCGCACGTTCAGACCGTCACGGCCTCTGTTTCCTCGGAGGGGTTGCCGTTGAAGCCCCTCGTTCTGACGGATCTGACGTTAAAAAAGCCCTTCCTGCGTCTGGAAAGCGACCGGAAAGGAAAGATCATCGACCCCCTGCCCGGCCTGAAGGGGGGGAAAAAGAATAAGGGTGCGGCCATCACGGTCGAGGTGAAAAACCTCGCAATAGAGGGAGGAAAACTCGTCTACTACGATGGTCAAATTACGCGGCCGCCCTATGCGATACCCTTCACGGACATCTCCCTCTCCGCCGACACCCTGTCTGTTCCCTACGACACGAGGAAGACAGATTACCGCCTCTCCGCCCGCATCCCCGGGAAACAGGGCACGGGTATCCTGACCTCATCGGGCAACACGATGCTGAAGACACACGACACCCGCGCAAAGGTGACGCTTCGAGGCCTCGATCTGACGAGTGTGAGACCGTACCTTGTGAAGAAGGGCGACGTGGATGTTTCCCGGGGATTTTTCGACCTGGATGTGGACCTCACGATCCGCAACCGCCAGTTGCACGCCCCCGCCCATTCCGTGCTTCGCGATCTGCGATTCGAGACAGCGCCAGGCGCGAAGGACGAATTCCTGGGACTGCCGAGAAGCATGGTCGTGAAGGCGCTGGAAACAGGCGACGACCGCATCGAGGTGGACTTCACTGTGGAGGGAAGCCTGGACAACCCGAAGTTCGATCTGCAGGAGGACATGGTGACCCGCTTCACGATTGGCCTGGCCAGACACCTGGGGCTCTCCGTCGTCGAGACGGGCGAGTCGGTCATCATCCAAAGCGGCGAAATGTTGAAGGGGGTCGGGAACGTGATCAAGCAACTCTTCAAGTAAGCGTTCGGAAGGAGGAACGATCATGAAACGGATTCTGCTCATCCTGATCCTGTCGACAGGCGTCGTGCTCATGGCCCTGCCCGCCTGGGGCCAGGAACGACAGGGAATGATGGGGCGCGGCATGATGGGCGACGCGTACGGCATGGGCCCCGGAATGATGTCCAGCCCCTACTGGCTCACCGTGCCGGAAAAAATTCTGCCCCCGAAAAATACCGAGTGGGTAACGAAGCTGCAGGAGGACGGAAGCAAAGATGATGAGCTCGGCCTACTAATCTCCTTGACCTGGCGATCAGAAATAATCACCCATTCCTCCCTCTGCCCCTCGGCATCATTCCGGATGTAGCATCCGGGCTGGTGGTCTATGGCTTCGCCCTCAGGTACTGCGGCGGCCATGGAGCATCCGCATGGAGCAGCCCTGCTGCGTGAAGAGGCCAGTAGGGATTGCGGAGCATCTCGCGGGCGAGAATCACCACGTCAGCCTGGCCCGTCGCCACAATCTGCTCGGCCTGCACCGCCTGCGTGATCAGTCCGACCGCACCGGTGGCAATACCCACGCGGGATCGGATCTCGGCCGCAAAGGGGGTTTGATACCCGGGTCCGGCGGGAATCCGGGCATAGGGCATGAGCCCCCCGCTGGAGCAGTCGATCAGATCAACGCCGATTTCCTTGAGCCGGCGCGAAAGCTCGATGGACTGAGGCAGATCCCATCCTCCATCCGCCCAATCCGTGCAGGAAAGCCTTACGAAGAGCGGTAGATCGGCTGGCCAGAGATCCCGTACAGCACGCCCCACCTGGAGCGGGAATCGCATCCGGTTTACCAGGCTGCCGCCGTACTCGTCGGTTCTCCGGTTGGAAAGGGGAGAGAGGAACTCATGGAGAAGGTATCCATGAGCCATGTGGATCTCAAGGACCTTGAACCCGGCCTGCAGACAGCGGCGGGCGGCCGCCTCGTATTGGGAGACCAGGTCTTGCAGATCGCCGGTTGTGAGTTCGCGGGGCACCGTAGACGCTTCGTCGAAGGCAATCGGGCTTGGCCCCAGAGGCTGCCAACTGCCCCCATCCGGTCGCAGGGGGGCGCCGCCCATCCAGGGAATGTCCGTAGAGGCCTTGCGGCCGGCATGGGCGATCTGTATGGCCGGAACGGCGCCGTGGGCCTCGACAAAAGCCGTTATCCGCCTGAAAGCCTCCGTGTGTCTGTCCGACCAGATGCCAAGGTCTCCGTGCGTGATCCGGCCTTCCGACGTGATCGCCGTCGCTTCGACCATGACCTGCCCTGCGCCTCCCACAGCGCGGCTGCCCAGGTGGACCAGGTGCCAGTCATCGGGAACTCCTTCGCGGGCGCTGTACTGACACATGGGTGACAGAAATACCCGATTCCTGAAATCGACATTTCGCAGCCTGAAAGGCTCAAACAGCTTGCTCATGGTCGATCCCTTCTGATCCGTCTGTGAGGTTCCATCATCGACCAGCCTGTACGCACCGCACCGCCATCTCCTCGCCCGTGCACGGCGATTTCCTGAACAGGAATCCCCAACCGGATGCGAAAGCATAACCGCAGGCGGATAATCGCTACAGCACGCGGTAGCCCGCCTTTTTCCAGCCTTCGACGCCTCCCAGCAGCGCCTTGGTGTTGGGATAGCCCAGCTTTCTGTACTCCACTGCCCGACCGGCAGAGGTGTGCTCATGCTCTCAGGCGCAGTAGAAGATGAGCTCCCGATCTTTGGGGATTGTGGGAAGGATCTTCTTGAATTCGTCTAAGGAAATGGCCATCTCGAGTCGCATCTTTCGGAACGTCTCCTCGTCCTCGTAACCGCAAACAAGGATCGCCTCGCCTGATTTCACGTCCCGGTAAGCTTCTTCGGGACTGATTCGTACAGCCGGCATGCCACAACCTCCTTCATGAACTCATGATACAAGATAACACACCTGACCGGAGCATGGAAAGCAGGAGACGAGCTTCTTATTCCTGATGCCTTCTAAGGAAATGATTCGTCACAAGTCAGGGATTTGCTGATTTTAGGATGAGCCATTCAATGGGAAAATTTAATAAATGGAGGAACCGGATCGAAAGAGGAGTACCAGGGCGTGCACGTGAAAAGCTCTGCCGTGTCCATCATCGTTTGTCTTACGCTCGCGGCATGTGCCGTCGGGCCCGATTTCAAGCGACCGGATCCGCCTGCGGTGAGTTCCTACACACCCGAGGCCCTGCCTTCCGAAACCGTATCGGCGCCGGGTACCGGCGGCTCGACACAACGCTTCATCCAGGGGGGAGACATCCCCGCGCAGTGGTGGACGCTTTTTCGTTCCGAAACAATCAACGCGCTGATCGTCCGGGGCCTCGAGCACAGCCCGACGCTGGAAGCCGCGAAGGCGACCCTCCGGCTGGCTCAGGAAAACTGGAGCGCCCAGTACGGCTCGCGCTTTCCCGCCGTGGACGGGAGCTTCTCGGTCTACCGGCAGAAGATATCGGGCGCGTCCTTCGGGTCGTCCAACGATATCAGCCCCTTCGATCTCTACAATGCCTCGGTGAATGTCACCTACACGATCGACCTGTTCGGGGGTCTGACCCGCCAACTGGAATCGCTTCAATCACAAGTCGATTATCAGCGATACCAGCTGGAGGCGGCCCATCTTGCCTTGACATCGAATATCGTCACCACGGCACTGCAGGAGGCCTCCCTGCGGGCCCAGATTCGGGCATCGCAGGAGATCCTGGCAGCCCAGGAGAGGCAGCTCGGCATCACCGAGGGGCAGTTCCGCCTGGGCGGTGTTTCGGGTACGGAAGTTCTTGCCCAGAAGACCCTGGTCGCACAGACCCGGGCCACGATACCGCCCCTGGAAAAACAGCTCGCACAGACCCGGCACCTTCTGGCGGTCCTGGTCGGCAGCTTTCCCGGTGATGCAACGTTTCCCGAGATCGAACTCGACACGATGAAGCTGCCCGAGGAGTTGCCCGTGAGCCTGCCGTCCAGCCTCGTGCGCCAGCGGCCCGACATCCTTGCTTCGGAGGCCATTCTTCATGCGGCTTCTGCACAGATCGGCGTGGCAACAGCGAACCTCTACCCGCAGATCACCCTGTCGGCCGGCATCGGCGTGGAGGCGTCCACGTTCGGGGAGCTGTTCAACACGACCGCGGGCATCTGGAACGTCGGGGGGGGATTGTTACAGCCATTATTTCACGGCGGACAGCTCATGGCGAGGCGCAGGGCTGCCATTGCGGCGTTCGACCAGGCACGCGCACAGTATCGCGAAACGGTGTTGTTTGCGTTTCAGAATGTTGCCGATGTTCTTCGTGCACTGGAAGCCGATGCCCGCACCCTCGGCGCCCAGAAGGAGGCCGAATCGGCCGCACGCGGCACCCTCGAACTCGTCCGGGGGCAATACCAGGTGGGCGCCGTCAGTTACCTTGCCCTGCTGATCGCCGAGCGGCAATACCAGACGGCCTGGATCGGTCTCGTACGGGCGCAGGCGACGCGTTTTGCCGACACTGCCGCTCTGTTCCAGGCCCTGGGCGGCGGCTGGTGGGAAAGCCGCCCCGAGACAGAACCCCTTGCCACAAAGGATGAACGATAAAATGAAACTGCCCCGGATGGAAGGCAAACAGCTCCGAATCATGATCGTCATGCTGGTGGTCGTCGGCGTGATCTTCGGCATCGTCTTCGGCTGGAAGGCCTGGCAGGAGCAGAGAATGAAGAAATCCATGGCGGGCCAGATCCCCCCGGTGACGGTCTCCGCCATGAAGGCCGAGCCCCAGCCCTGGCAGCCGCGGATCAGGGCGGTGGGAAGCCTCCGGGCCGTTCGCGGTGTCGATGTCACGAGCGAGATCAGCGGCCTCGTGAGGACCCTGCACTTCCAGTCCGGCGACGTTGTCGAGACCGGACGGCTGCTCGTTCAGCTCAATGCCGATGCGGATATCGCCCAGCTGCACGCGCTCGAGGCGGCGGCGGAGCTGGCGCAGACCGTCTTTGAGCGGGACAAGAAGCAGCTGGCCATCCAGGCTGTCAGCCAGGCGACGGTCGATGCCGACAGCGCGGATCTGAAAAGCAAGAAAGCCCTGGCCGCCCAGCAGGCGGCCCTCATTGAGAAAAAATCCATCCGGGCGCCCTTTGCGGGCAAACTGGGCATCACGACGGTCAATCCGGGCCAGTACATCAACCCCGGCGACAAGATCGTCACCCTGCAGACACTCGACCCGATCTACATCGATTTCTACCTTCCCCAGCAGGAGCTTTCACGCATCGCGATCAACCAGAAACTGAGCGTCTCCGCGGACGGATATCCCGGACAGACTTTCAGCGGCCGGATCACGGCCATCAACCCCCGGGTGAATGCCGATTCGCGCAACATCCAGGTCGAGGGCATGCTCTCGAACCCCAGGCAGCTGCTGCTGCCCGGCATGTACGCATCGGTCGAGATCGCCGCCGGCCAGAAAAGCGACTATATCACGCTGCCGCAGACGGCCATTTCCTTCAACCCTTACGGCAACACGGTCTTTGTCGTGGAACAGGGCGAAACGGGGCCGGACGGCAAGGCCCGGCTCACGGCAAAGCAGAAGTTCGTCACGACCGGGGCGAAACGCGGCGACCAGATCGCCGTCCTGGAAGGAATCAAGGAGGGGGAACTCGTGGTCACCGGCGGACAACTCAAGCTCCGCAGCGGCAGCCCGGTGATCATCGACAACCGGATCTCGCCGACGAACGAGCCCGCTCCCAAGCCGACAGACGATTAGCCCTGGAGACTCCTCATGCACTTTACAGACCTCTTCATCCGCCGCCCGGTCCTGGCCGTCGTGGTCAGCCTGTTCATCCTCGTGCTGGGGCTTCGCTCGATTGGCGTTCTCAACGTGCGCGAATACCCCTATACACAGAATGCAGTCGTAACGGTCTCGACAGTCTATTTCGGCGCCGACCCGGCGCTGATCGCCGGGTTTATCACCTCGCCGCTCGAAAACTCCATCGCCCAGGCCAACGGGATCGACTACCTCAGCTCGTCAAGCCTGCAGGGTGTGAGCACGATCCAGGCAACCCTGCGGCTCAACTACGACCCGGCGAAGGCCATGACGGAGATCAACACCCGCGTCAACGCCGTGCTGAACCAGCTCCCGAAGGAATCGCAGCAGCCGGTTATCACCCTGACGGTGGGCGAGCCCATCGACTCCATGTACATCGGCTTCTTCAGCAAGGAGCTGCCGACCAACAAGATCACCGACTACCTGTTCCGGGTCGTGCAGCCGAAGCTGCAGGCAGTGGAAGGGGTGCAAACGGCCGAAATCCTCGGAAAGCGCCTGTTCGCCATGCGGGCCTGGCTCGACCCCTGGAAAATGGCCGCTTACGGCCTGACTGCCACAGACGTGAGCAACGCCCTGGCCGCAAACGATTTCATCTCCGCCGTAGGACGCACGAAAGGACAGATGGTCACTGTGGAGCTCACCGCCGCCACGGGCCTTCACACTGTCGAGGAATTCAGCGACCTGGTGATCCGGCAGGTCAACGGGGCCGTCATCCGGCTGGGCGATGTGGCGATGGTTTCCCTCGGCTCGGAAGACTACGACACGGCCGTGGCCTTTGACGGGCAAAGCGCCGTCTACATCGGGATCCAGGTGGCGCCCAGCGCCAACCTGCTGACAGTGATCCGGAACGTGCGCAATGCGTTCCCGCCGATCGAGGCCCAGCTTCCCGAGGGCCTGGACGCGCGGATCGTCTACGACGCGACACGGTACGTGAACAGCTCAATCCACGAGGTTGTATCCACCCTCGTCCAGGCCCTGCTGATCGTGACGGCTGTGATTTTCCTCTTCCTCGCCTCCGTGCGATCCGTGAGCATCCCGGTCATTGCCATGCCCCTGTCCCTGATCGGGACGTTTTTCATCATGCTGATTCTCGGCTACACGATCAACCTGTTGACCCTGCTCGCCCTGGTGCTCGCCATCGGACTCGTCGTTGACGATGCCATCATCGTCGTGGAAAACGTGGACCGCCACATGGAGGAAGGGGCTTCACCCACGCAGGCGGCCCTGGCGGGCGCTCGGGAACTTGCCGGGCCCATCATCGCCATGTCGGTCGTGCTCGTCGCCGTCTATATCCCGATCGGCTTCATGGGCGGCCTCACCGGGGCGTTGTTCACGGAATTTGCCTACTCCCTTGCCGGGGCCGTGGCCGTCTCAGCCGTCGTCGCGCTGACACTCTCTCCGATGATGTGCTCGCGCATGCTGCGGCCCGTCGTCGAAAATGAAAAACACCGTTTCCTGACTCTCTTCAACCGGTTCTTCCGGCAACTGCGACGTCGCTACGAGACCCTGCTTCACGCCACTCTCGATCACCTGCCTGTCGTCGCCGTGTTCGCCGTGATCATCCTTGTCAGCAACTACTTTCTCTACACGACATCAAAAAGCGAGCTGGCTCCCCAGGAAGACCAGGGACTCCTGATCACGCTCGTCACGGCAGCGCCCGACGCCACGCTGCAGCAGACCCAACTCTATACCCGCGAGGTCTATCAGATCATGGCCGGTTACCGGGAAACCGACCACGTGTTCCAGCTCGACGGGCTGGGAGGCCTCAACACGGGCATCGCCGGAATGGTGCTGAAACCGTGGGACGAGCGAAAGCGCACGCAGATGCAGCTCCAGATGCCGCTCCAGATGCAGCTCGGCGGCATCTCCGGTGCACGGGCCGTTGCATTCCAGCGCGCGTCGCTGCCCGGCGGCGGCAGGGGCCTGCCTGTGCAGTTCGTGATCGGAACGACCGATCCATACGATCAGCTCAACGAGGTCCAACAGAAACTGATGGGACAGGCCATGGCGACAGGGATGTTCGCCTTCCTGGATTCGGATCTCAAAATCGACAAACCGCAGGCCACCGTGGAGATCGACCGCGACAAGGCGGCGCTGCTGGGCCTGACCATGAGGGACATCGGGTCCTCGCTGGGTTCCATGCTCGGGGGCGGTTACATCAACTACTTCGACATTTCCGGTCGCTCCTACAAGGTCATCCCGCAGGTGATACAGCGCGACCGGCTCAACGCCCCGCGCCTCCTGGACTACTACATCACCACGGCAAGCGGGGCCTCCGTCCCTATTTCGACCGTCGTGAGCCTCAAGTCAAAGGTCGCACCGGAATCGCTCAACCACTTCCAGCAGCTCAACGCAGCGACGATCTCCGCGGTGACCGCCTCCGGCGTCACGCTCGGCGAGGCCCTGGAAACGCTGAAAACGCTCGCCGCCGACATCCTGCCCGCGGGCTACAGCATCGACTACGCGGGCCAATCCCGCCAGTACGTACAGGAAACAAAAGCCTTCCTCGTGACGTTCTTCTTTGCCCTGATCATCATCTTCCTGTCCCTGGCGGCGCTGTTCGAAAGCTTCCGGGACCCGGTCATCGTGCTCATCAGCGTGCCCATGTCGATCTGCGGGGCCATGATCTTCATCAGCCTGGGCATCGGCAATGCCAGCCTGAACATTTACACGGAGGTGGGCCTGGTGACCCTGATCGGCCTGATCAGCAAGCACGGAATTCTCATTGTGCAGTTCGCCAACGACCTGCAGCGTGAAGGAAAGGCCAAGCGGGAGTCGATCGAGGCCGCCGCGGCCATCCGCCTTCGCCCGATCCTCATGACCACGGCGGCGATGGTTCTCGGGGTTGTGCCTCTCGTCCTGGCAACGGGCGCCGGCGCGGAAGGCCGCTTTAATATGGGACTGGTCATCATGAGCGGGATTTCCATCGGCACCCTGTTCACTCTCTTTGTCGTCCCCGCCATGTACATGTTCCTGGCAAAGGACCACTCGCGGCAAACAGCGCAGGGGTAGATGCAGCACCTGAAGGCTTTGAAATCCCGAGAAGCGGCCCGATCCGGGAATTCAACGGCTTCCTTCTCCCGCTTGCTCCTCGTATCTTCTTCTCATACGCTCCAGACCCTTTCGATAGCTCTCGGCATCCCCGTATTCGAAGAAGCGCGGGTACCGATCGTGGGCGGCGCGGATGCGGCGGGCATGCTTGATCGGGCACCAGTACTGCTCCGTCCGTGCCGCGATCTCGCGCGTATAGGCGGCCAACCCATTGGCGTAGGCGCAGTAAAAGCAGTTGAACCGCTCGATGGCATTCAAATAGGGAAGATCGGTGCGGTCGAAAAAGAGGTACTCTGAGCGTTTGACCCTGGGGATTCCGTAAATCGGGAAGCAGGCGGTCTGGTAGACCCAGAGGAACAAATCGAGAAGCGCGAAGGGGACAAAGCCGGAGTAAATGACCGGGGCAGTCAGGATGTTGAGCGGGTGCGCCCGGGTGAGGTAACGGAACAGGCCCGTCTTGAGTTGCTGCTGCAGGCGCCTCACCTCTTCGGCGAAGCGGACCCGTCTTTGCTCGACGATGAAGTGGAATTCTTCGCGTTTCCTTTTGAACTCGGCTTCGAGCTCTTCCTCGAGCTTCCTGATTTCCTCTATGAGTTCGTCGATCCGGTTCGTCATCGCCATCCTCCCTGGTCCGTGAAAAAAATCCACCTTCGATAGGGTGGGGCCTGTCGAGCCGTGCCCCTGCGCAACCTTTCGGTTCACTCAGGGCGTGAAAAAACCTGCTCGGGATTCATATAAAAAAACAGGGCCCGATCCGGCCCTGCATCTTCATCCCGTTCGGTTGATGCCGCCATCACTTTCCCTCCGGACCGAACGTAAACTGATACCCGACGTAACAGGAAAAGCGATTCGGCCCCGAGATATCGGATCCCGCTGAGAACAGGAGATGATGATTTTCGTTGATATTGATCACGGCACCGATGTTGTACCCGAAGCTGTTATCGCCGTTGTCGACGTCTGCCGTCCTGTAGATCAGCTCGGCGCCTACAGCCAGAGCTTTGGAGATCTCTCTCTGTACCTGCCAGCCCCAGAACCACCAGTCCTTGTTGCCGTCGCCGGGGTTGATCCAGTACCCCCCTCCCCCGTAACTCGTCCAGGGTCCCCAGCTTTTCTGGAGCCACAGAGGAATGAAGTACTGCGCCTTGCCGTTTCCCAGCCCTTCATTCTGGTTGCCCGTCGGGATCTCGATGAATGGGAACGTACCCACCATGGGGATCCACTCCGACTCCTGGATGAAGCGGAATTTCACGCCGAGCTCAACGTCTCCCAGTCCATAGTGTGAGGCTTCGCCCGACGGACTGTTGTAGACAAGCGGGACGATCAGATGGAGCTGCACGTTGGGGATGACACCGTAGTTGATCTCGACATGCGGCAGCGTGGCCGTGTCGCCGTCCTTGTCGTGCCTGTATTGGGAAGCGATGTAAAATTCCCAGTGCTGGTACTCGACCGTTTCCGGGTCGTCGGTCTGGTAGGGCGGACCGGCAAAGGCGGGTACTGGGGCCAGCACAACCAGCGCGGTAATCAGCGATGGTGTAAAAATGAAGTGCCAAGACTTGAGCGTCATGATGCTCCTCTTGCCTCAAGAGATCAGAAGGCTGCAAAGAGCACCTCGCCGTCCTGATCTTTCGGGCTGGATGTCACGTTTCTTCAGACCGCTCGGTTGCCGGCTTGATCCCTTTCGCGCGCATCGTCTCCTCAAGCCACAGGTCGCTGTGCTGCCGGGCCCAGCCCTCATCGACATATCCCGTCCACATGCCCACGAAGGCCCCTTCGACTCCGATTGTGCCCATGTAGATGTGGCCGAACGAGACCGTGACGAACAGTACCGCCACGGTGGCGTGGATCAAGTGGGAGACCTGCATGGTAAAGCGGCTCTGTCCCCAGACGGGGAAATCCAGGATGATGCCCGTCAGTCCCACGATGATACCGAAGAGAAACACGATCCAGAACCAGCCCTTCTCGCCCGCGTTGACCCGGCCAATGTGAGGCCGCGGTCCCCGGAGCAGGCCGCCCATTCCCTTGAACCAGTCCAGGTCATACTTGCGGGGGATGTTGTAGCGCACCCACACCACGAAAATGAGCGCAAATCCCACGAGCAGCAGCGGCCCGCAGTAATTGTGGAGCGCCTTGGATGCCTGCAGGGCCCCGGAGACGACAGGGTGCCCCACGATGGGCATGAGCACCACCCGCCCCAATAGAAGCAGCAGACCCGTGACGGCCATAATGACGAACAGCCCTGCCGTGTACCAGTGCATGACCCTTTCCCACGTCGCGTAGCGCCGCACCTTCACGCCTGTGTGCTCTTCCAGTCGGTCCGGGCCGACACGCCAGTAGAAAACACCCATGACGGCCAGTGTCGCGATCAGCAGCCAGGGGGAGAACCGGATGAGAATGCCGTTCCGGATTTCGCGCCAGTTCTCCCCGCTGTTGACGATCAGGGTGTGATGGCCGGGCGTCGTCACCGAGGTATAGCCAGGGACCCCGTCCCTTACCACGCGCCAGAAATTGGCCCGCGGATTCTCGACATCGGCGCTGCCGGCCTGCCAGGTGAGGATGCCGCTCGACAGGATGACAAGCAGCGTGCCCGCAACGAGAAAGCCGACGGCCCGTTTTGCGGTTCGCGTTGACATGACGGCCTCCTTTTTCATCGGTCAGTCTGCACGAGCTTGAAGCGATCCACAAGGACCTGGTCCTGCTGCTGTCTGGCAAGCAGGGGGTCTTTCATGCCCTTGTACGCTCCGGGCTCGTGAATGGTTACGGTGCGGGGTTCCGTGGAACACCCGGCGAGCCCCGCAAGGACAACAGATACCATCATGAGCCAAATCATGCGTTTCATGGCTTCTTCTCCTTGCCGAAATCGTAGGCCGTGGCCCACCCCCACGTCTGGGGCCGGCCGCCGCGATGGGTAATGCGCTGGATGTAGATCTCGGAGACAACGTTGCCGTCGCCGCCCAGCAGGGCCTTGGTCGCGCACATCTCGGCGCACAGGGGCAGCTTGCCCTCGGCAATCCGGTTGCGCCCGTAGAGTTGATACTCCTCGACCGAGCCGTCCGGCGGGGGCCCGCCGGCGCAAAAGGTGCACTTGTCCATCTTGCCCCGGGCGGCGAAGGCGTTCATCTCGGGGAACTGCGGGGCCCCGAAGGGACAGGCGTAGAAGCAGTAGCCGCAGCCGATGCAGAGGTCCTTGTCGTGCAGCACGATGCCGTCCTGTGTGAAGTAGAAACAGTCCACGGGGCAGACGGCCGCGCAGGGTGCATCGGTGCAGTGCATGCAGGCGACCGATATCGATTTTTCGCCCGCAATCCCGTCGTTCAAGGTGATCACGTGCCGCCGGTTGATGCCCCAGGGCACGTCGTGCTCGTTGTTGCACGCCGTCACGCAGCCGTTGCACTCGATGCAGCGCTCGGCGTCACAGAGAAATTTCATCCTGGCCATGTTCGCCTCCTTTTATGCCGGCGTGATGCGGCACAGCGTCGCTTTCGTTTCCTGCATCTGGGTCACCGAATCGTAGCCGTAGGTGGTGGCCGTATTGCACGCCTCGCCGCGTACATAGGGAGCCGTGCCTTCCGGGTACTTGTCATAGAGATCCTTGCCCTCGAACCACCCGCCGAAATGGAAGGGCGTCCAGACCGTCCCGGGGCCCACCCGCTCGGTGACCATGGCCTTCACCTTGATCTTTCCGCCTTCGGCGCCCTCGAGCCACATCCACTGGCCGTCGCGGATGCCGGCGCCGGCGGCGTCTTTCGGGTTGACCTCGGCGAACATCTCCGGCTGAAGCTTGGCGAGCCACGCATCGGAGCGTTCTTCCGCACCGCCGCCCTCGTATTCGGTCAGACGGCCGCTGGTGAAGATCAGCGGGTATTTCAGGCTGTGGTTGACCGACTGGATCGACTGGTAGCGCGTGGGCAGGCGATAGAACGCCTTGCGGTCGGAATAGGTGGGGTATTTCTTCACCAGGTCGAACCGCGGCGTGTACAGCGGCTCGCGATGGACGGGGACCGGGTCGGGGTAGGTCCAGACGTTGCAGCGGGCCCTGCCGTTGCCGAAGGGCGCGCACCCGTGCTTGATGACCACTCGCTGGATGCCGCCGGAGAGGTCGGTCTTCCAGTTCTTTCCCTCGGCTTCCTTTTTCTCGTCGGGGGTCAGGTCATCCCACCAGCCGAGCTTCTTGAGAATGTCGGAGGTGAACTCGGGGTAACCGCTCTTGAGCTCCGAACCTTTTGAATAGACACTGTCGGCGGCCAGCAGGGTCACGCCGTTGTAGTCCGTTCCCCAGGCGGCACGGAAGACGAGGCCGCCTTCGGCGACGGGCTTGCTGGGGTCGTAGAGAATCGGCGTGCCCGGGTGCTTCATCTCGGGCTTGCCCCAGCAGGGCCAGGGCAGGCCGTAGTAGTCGCCTTTGCAGGGTCCGCTCTCGGCCTTGAGAGTGAGTGTGTCGAAGGTCCTGCGGTGCTGGGCATGGAGCTTGAGTCGTTCGGGGCTCTGGCCCGTGTAGCCGATCGTCCAGGCGCCGCGGTTGATCTCGCGCAGGACGTCCTCGATGTCCGGCTCGTCCTTCACGACCTTGATGTTCTTGAACATCTCGTTGGCAAACCCCAGCTTCTTGGCCAGCTTGTAGATGATCGCGTGATCCGGCAGGGACTCGTAGAGCGGCTCAAGGATCTTGTCGCGCCACTGCAGCGAGCGGTTCGATGCCGTGCACGAGCCGGAGGTCTCGTACTGGGTGGACGTGGGCAACAGGTAGGTGTCGTTCTTGCGATCGCTCATCACGGCCATGTGGGTCGGGTAGGGGTCGGAGATGACCAGGAGGTCGAGCTTCTCCAGGGCCTTCTTCATCTGCGTCCCGCGCGTCTGGCTGTTGCAGGCATGTCCCTGGAAGATGACGGCGCGCAGGTTTGTGCCCTGCGACAGGTTGGCCTTGTCCTCCATGACGCCGTCGATCCAGCGGGACACGGGGATGCCCGGCATGTTCATGGTGTAGGCCATCTTGCCGCCTCCGGCGTCGTACTGCTGGCGCATGTCGAAGCGGGCCTTGATCCACTCGTAATCGACGCCCCAGACGCGGCACCAGTGTTTCCAGGACCCTTCGGCCAGGCCGTAGTAGCAGGAAAGGGTGTGGGAGTTGGGTCCCACGTCGGTTGCCCCCTGAACGTTGTCGTGACCGCGGAAGATGTTGGCGCCGCCGCCCGCCACCCCGATGTTTCCCAGGGCCAGTTGCAAAATACAGAACAGCCGGACGGTGTGGCTGGCGACGTGATGCTGGGTGACACCCATGCACCAGACGATGGTGCTGGGCCGGTTCATTGCCATGGTCTGGGCAATCTGGAAGACCTTGTCCTTCGGGATGCCTGTGACGTTCTCGACCTCCTCGGGGGGCCACTTCTCTGCGGCCTTGCGGATGTCGTCCATGGCGTAGACTTTTTTGGCAATGTAATCCTTGTCGTCCCATCCGTTCTTGAAGATGTGCCAGAGCAGCCCGTAGATGAAGGGGATGTCGGTGCCGGACCGGATCCGGGCATAGATGTCGGCATGGGCCGCCGTTCGGGTGAAGCGCGGGTCCACGACAATCATTTTGGAGCCCCCCTCCTTGGCACGCAGGATGTGCTGCATGGCCACGGGGTGGGCCTCGGCCGCATTGCTGCCCAGGAACAGCATGGCCTTGCTGTTCCGCATGTCGTTGTAGGAATTCGTCATGGCGCCGTAGCCCCAGGTGTTCGCCACGCCGTCCACCGTGGTGGAATGGCAGATCCGCGCCTGGTTGTCCACGTTGTTGGTGCCCCAGAAAGCGGCGAATTTCCCCTGCAGGTAGGCCCCCTCGTTGCTTGCCTTCGAGGAACCGCAGTAGAAGAGCGAGTCCGGTCCCGCTTCCTGCCTGATCTTGAGAAGCTTGTCGCCGATTTCGTTGATGGCCTGATCCCAGGTGAGGCGAGTCCAGACGCCGTTGGCCAGCTTCATGGGGAACTTCACGCGTTTGTCGCCGAAGCCATGGCTCCGGGCTGCTGCCCCCTTGCAGCAGTGGGCGCCGAGGTTAAGGGGCGAATCGTAGTCCGGCTCCTGTCCGACCCAGACGCCGTTCTGCAGCTCCGCGATGATCCCGCAGCCGACCGAGCAATGGGTGCAGATCGTCCGCCTGTATTCCGATTTCAGATCCGGTCTCGGGAAATTCTTCTTTTCCTCTACGGTCTCGCGCCTGACACAGGCTGTCGGCAAAAGCCCGAGCAGGGCGCCGCTTCCCAGCGCCACCCCTCCCCGGATGAGGAATGTCCTTCGGTCGATGCCCCTCTCAGGAGCCGGTTCCGAGGAGATCCGCTTCAGCCATTTTTTTTGGAACGGTTTCATGTGCGCAATCCTCCCATCGTGTTCGGGCGGCCCCTTAGAGTCGCGCGGTCTCGTAATATCGTTTCACGTGCTCCGTCAGACGGTACCCCGCGGAGGTCGGCTCCGTCGGTGGCGCCGGTGCAGCCTGGGCCGGGCCGGCCTCGGCGGGCCTGCGCAAACCGGTGAGCGCTGCGATTCCGCCGATGACCGCGGCACGCTTAATGAATGTCCGCCGGTTGCAGGGAAATTCCGTTTTCATCGTGCAATCCTCCTTCTGGTTTGATGCGTGGAGCCGTTGCGGCGTACTTGAGGTATTCGCCCTCCGCTTCCAGGAACCGGGCGCCGAATGATCCGACGGCCCGGTAAAAATCAGCGTTTTTCGCGGCCTGAAGGTCCCAGAAGAAGTTCTTCATCCACGGCGAGATGTGCTGATGGAAGAACCGCGCCTGATCGTCATAGGGCACGCTCCCCTGGCAGAGGAGCGACATGATCTCGCAGAGCGCACAGACATGATCTTCGGGTTCCGGGTTTCCCTCCTGTTTCACGATCCCCAGGCGGATCAGGTCGGAGCGAAGGACGGCCAGGGTCCTGGCCTGGATCTTCTTCTCCCGGTACCAGGACGCGTAGGGCATCATGGAGCTTCTTCCCGGGGCAACAAAGAGCCGGCTGAACTCGACTTCCATGGCGGCCTGCGTGTAGTCCCTTCCGGCCTGGCGAAGCGCGCGAAGCGCGCAATTGAGTCTTTCTGGGATCACTTCATCCCACTCCAGGTTCTGCAGAAGCTCCCGGATCCCCTCCGAGGGCTGCTGCCCCAGCAGCGAGGCAATCAACAGATAGCTTTCGGCCCGGATGTCCCCGTACGGGGAAAGCCATACGGGAGCGTGCTTGTGGTCTATCTCAACCATGTCTTCCTGTCCTCCGATTGAAACGCGTCGCGTGTCCGGCAGATATGGCACATCTGCAGGCGCCGCCTTTGCCTCTCCTCGGCATACATCCAGTGGCCGGCAAGCTTTTCCAGCATGCGGCTGACCATGGGCTGCGTCGCAAAGGGCGCGCCGCACACGACGCACCGGAAAGGCTCGGCCTCCCGCACCACGGCGGGAGTATTCACGGCGGCGGGGTCGCAGAGGATCCGGGGCGCAAGCTGTATCGCGCGCTCAGGGCATGCGTCCTTGCAGAGGCCGCACTGGTGGCACAGGGATTCAATGAAGGTCAGCCGCGGCGTGTCACTGCCCGCCGTGAGCGCCCCGGCAGGACAGGCGACAGCGCAGGCCATGCACAGTGTGCACGAGGCGGAATCAACGGCCACGGCCCCGAAGGGGAAACCTTCCGGCATCGGCAGCGCCGGCTGCTTCGCGCCGGATCGCTCGTAGAGGTGCTGAACGGCAAGCCGGACGCCTGTTCGTCCGTCCGGTGCGCAGGAGAGTGTATCCTTCGTCTGCTTAAGGACGGGAAGGTGCAGCGGTAAGGGTTCATCTTTCGCGCCGCCGTTGAGCCGAACAATATCACCGGGCATGCCGAGGCCCTGCAGGATGGCATCGGCCATCCGCACCTGCTGTTCAACGGCTTTTCGAATGCCCGCCGGATATTGCGGCCCGCAGGCCACGGCAATCCTGTCAGCCCCACAGGCCATCGCGGCAAGAAGCAATTCGAGCCCCACGTGGCCGACCTGTTCCATCTTGAGATGGATGCGCCCGTCAGCAGCGGTCTCACCCGCTGTTTCCCGGTCCGAGATGAATAGGGCCGGCGGTTGGTTGCGATTGGTCCATCCGGCTTCAACCGCCCGGTGCACCGTTTCCAGCAGATCTTGCCGTGAGGGCTCCCGCAGCTGGATGGCGTCCGTCGGGCACGCAAGTGCGCAGGCTCCGCATCCCTGGCACACATAGGAATTGACAGTAATTTTCCGATCCACAGATTGAATCGCGCCGAAGGGGCAGACTTCCAGGCAGCGGCGGCATTCCCGTTTTCGCGACAGGCTGTGGATGCAGCGGGCCTCCCGGAAGGCTGTGAACTGCGGCTTCGTGAATCGGCCCCGCATCTGCGTCATCTCCGTGAGAGTGCCCTCGAGACCGGAGGGGTCCCGTCCGGGAGCGTAGTAGCCCATGGGCAGAAGCTCTCCCGCATAGGACGGCTCCGGTTGCAGATCGAGGACGAGATCAAACGAAAGCTCTTTGTCGGCGAGCAACTCCGCCAAAGGCTTCCGATCCCCGTTCACCACGGCGGAAGCGGTAAATCCGCCGAAGGCACCCGCAACCGACAGGGAATCGGCACGAAGCGGCCCCCAGTAGCCCTGGCCGGCTATGCCGGCTTTCGTCAGCACGACGGCGCACGGAAGTCCCTGCGCATCGAGGCGGGTGGCGCACTCTTCTGCGCGCCGGGCGTCCGTGTCGATGACCAGGGTCCGCCCATGGGATACGACGGTCAGGGGAGGCGCCTTCTCCTGCGATTCCGGCAGGATTGCCGTGGCTTCATTTTCTTTATCTGCAGCCGCATCCCCGGAAGGGACGCCGCAGGGCCGATCGCGCCGGCGCTCCATCTGGTGGCGCATGTCGGCGGTAATGACTTCGCCGAGCGGTTCGTACGACAGGCAGCCCGGCGCCCAGTCGTTGAGGTCGTCGACGACGTTGAATTCCGGGGCATGAAAGTCGATGGCGGAAGGGGATTCGCTGATTTTGTTTTCTTCCTGCTTCACGGGAGGTATCCTGCAAGGGTTAGAGTTGAAAGGGGAAGCGCCTCTCTTCGCTTCGTTCCATTATCGCCCGACCCTGGAAAAGTCCCATCGGCAAAACCATGATTTTCGTTGTCGAAAAGCCTGACGCCGCCTCCTCGAACGCCTTATGAAAACGGAGGAAGTCTTTCACCTGCGGCGCCTCACGACCTTTCACCGGGAACGCCGAACCTTACCGGTACAGATACATGAACAGCAGAAGGGCAGCGCACAAAACGGCCGTGGCGTAGAAAGACCACCGATTCACCCGGCTGGGAGCTTCCCTCATCTGATGATACGCCAGCGCGAGAAACGCAAAAGTCGCGAGCGCGAAAACCCACCTGTACCTTTCCAGCCATACCGTCATCCAGACAGCCATTGCCGTGCTTCCCAAGCCCAGACCGAGCAGGATGAAGCCGAGCTGTCAGCAGAATGCCGCTAGAAAAGCGGACACCAGGGCCCCGATCCTCAATAGCAAGTGTTTCATACAGGCCTCGTATCACACTTCCACGACGCAGTTCTGGCACCCGTAACGATTCGGTCTGCGACTCACGGCGGCCGGATCATCCACCCAAATCCCATCGACGACAAATCGGTACTCGTAGATGCCGGGATCGAGATATTTGACAATCTTCCATCCATTCGCGCCTTCCTTCAGCTGATCCTTACGGGGATCCCAGTCGTTGAAGGTACCCGCGACGAAGACTTCTCTTGCGAAAGGCCATTGAAGAGAGAAGATCACTTTCCTGGCAGAAGCATTCCCGGTCTTCTTCATCTGATTCATCCTTCCGTGAATGTTCGATGAAGTTGGAAAGTTCCCGACGGAGAGCACCTCACCCGGATCGAGAAGAACGGATGAGGCGGTCTGTGCCTGAAGGAACCGGCATGACCGGCTGTCATGGTAACAAAACCGTTACGCTGGATTCCATCGGTAAAAGGTTACGATGGACCCTCAAAATACCTTAGATCGCCCTAGGGAGGTTTCCATCCTTCGATACGGGCGAGTCCTTCACGAACTGCATGCTTCATCCGTTCGGCATCGCACCGGAACATCCCGGACTCTTCTCATCCATTCCCTGACAGGGAAATCATGCTTTTCGACACCCTCCGGCGCTCCTTTCCGATTGCCCACTCTCCTTGTAATCACGTAGAATAGGAACCGGACTTCTTTCGCCTGTACCCGACTGCGTCTCGTAGACGCGGACAACGGACTGGCGGGAAAGGAAGGAAACCGATGGCGACGACGACCGACGGAGCAATGGTGCAAGACCGCCGGGAACCCGGGGAGCAGCGGTACCGGGAAGCCCGCTTCGAGCGGCACCCGTGGGAAAGGATCTCTCAGAGCCACGAGGATCGCTATCCCGTAACGCTGTGGATCGGCATCAAGGCCCTCGTCATTGCCGTGACCCTGCCGGACGTCAACCCCGATGAGTTGCTCCTTACGGTTCGGGGGGCTTCCCTGAGACTGCAGGGCCCATCCTCCAGCGGAACCTTCAGCAAGGACATCGATCTTCCCTATTCTGTCGAAATACCGCCCATCCGGGTCAAAGACGGGAAGGATACGCTCTACATCCTGCTTCAGAGAAAGTAGCCAAGGGTCCCGATGAATCCTCTACTCGACACGGTGATGCTTTCCCGGTTGCAATTTGCCTTCACGATCATGTTTCACATCCTCTGGCCCGTCGTGACGATCGGCCTGAGCCTGTTTTTGGTCGTGCTGGAAGCGACATGGCTCCGTACCGGGAATCGGATCCACTACGTCCATGCCCGGTTCTGGAGCCGGCTCTTTGTATTGTTCACGGCCCTCGGCGTTGTGACGGGCATCCCGATGGAATTCCAGTTCGGCACCAACTGGAGCGTCTTTTCGGTCGCTGGGGGCGATTTCTTCGGAAACATGCTCGGGTTCGAGGGGGCCATCGCTTTCATGCTCGAGGCCACGTTCGTGGGCATCATGCTCTTCGGCTGGGATCGTGTGCCGAAAGGAGTGCACCTCTTCTCCACCTGCATGGTGGCCCTCGGGGCGTCGCTTTCGGCCTTCTGGATCCTCGTTGCCAATTCGTGGATGCAAGTCCCGGCGGGCGGTCACTTCGAAGCGGGGCGATTTGTCGTCACGAGCCACCTCGAGGCCATCTTCAACATCGACATGCCCTGGAGCGTGACGCACATGTGGTTTGCCTGCCTGGAGATCACCGCTTTCATGGTGGGCGCCGTCAGTGCCTGGTACATCTACCGGAAGCGGCACGTGGAATTTTTCCTGCGCTCCTTCAAGATGGCCCTCCTGGCGGCTCTCGTGCTCTCACCACTCCAGATCTTCATCGGCGACGGCCTGGGCCGCTCTATCGCCGAGATCCAGCCCGTCAAGCTCGCCGCCATGGAATCTCACTGGCGGACAAACCCGCCCGGACAGGCAGCCCCCTTCCTTATCGCAGCCTGGCCCGATCCGGCAGCACGGGAAAACGCATGGGAGTGGCCGATCCCCGGTCTGCTCAGCATCCTGACCACCCATACTCTCACGGGCGAGGTGAAGGGACTCCGGGATTTCCCCCCGGAGGACCTCCCGCCAATCGCCGTCAACTTCTACGCCTTCCGCGTCATGGTGGGCCTCGGCACGCTGCTGGTCGCTCTCCCGTTCTGGACGGCGTGGAAATGGCGCAAGGGGAAGCTGAGCATCGATCGCGCGCCGGACGAGAAACGGCTCCTGCTGATATGGATGTGGGCCTGGCCCGCGAGCCTCGCGGCCATGGAAACAGGATGGATCGTACGCGAGGTCGGCCGCCAGCCCTGGATCATCTACGGCGTGCTGCGCACGAAGGATTCCGCCAGCTCCGTCCCCGTTGAGGCCGTCTGGGCGTCGTTTGTGGCATTCGTCGTCGTCTACCTCATGCTGCTGGCCTTATTCTTCGTCGTCGGACGGATGCTCGTCCGCAGGGGCCCCGATCTCGACGGGGCACCGACAGCAGAATCATCCCATCCGATCCGGTGAGTGCTTTGGAAACCATCGGCCCCTATCTGCCCGGCATCTGGCTTGCCATCATCGGCACGCTCCTGCTGTACTATGTCGTCACCGACGGGTACGATCTCGGCGTGGGGATTCTCTCCCTCTTTTCCCGGACCGAGCAGGAGCGCCTGACCCTGATCGCCAGCCTCAAGGGTGTCTGGACCAGCAACCAGACCTGGCTTGTCCTTCTCGGGGGCATGGCTTTCGGCGCTTTCCCGATCTTCTACGGACTGCTGCTCTCCTCTCTCTACGTGCCGATTGTCATCATGCTCTTCGGTCTTATCTTCCGGGGGGTCGCCATCGAAGTGTCGGGCCCCTGGCGCCCGCACCTGAGGGGCCTGGCTTTCGGCCTCGGGAGCCTTGTCACGGCGCTCGCGCAGGGATTCGCCGCCGGCGCCCTGTTCGGCGGCCTGAATCTTGCCGGTTTGCGCTTCGCCGGCAGCCCCTGGGACTGGCTCAGCCCCTTTGCGGCCCTCGCCGCCATCACCCTTCTTGCCTGTTATGTCATGCTGGGGTCGAACTACCTCATCCTGAAAACGGAGGGAGACCTGCAGCAGCGATGTTTCCGCATCGCCCGGGCGGCCGCCGCTGCCACCCTGATCCTGGGAGCGGCCATATTTCTCTGGAATGTGCTTCGATTCCCCTACATCAGCGAGCGATGGGTCCACCCGGAGACCCTGTTCCGGGTATCCATTTTCCCAGCGCTCGCCCTGCTGGCCTTTGCGGCCTGCTGGCGAAGCCTTTCGCGACGGCACACGCTGGCGCCTCTTCTCTGGAGTGCGCTGTTTGTCGTCTTGGCCTTCGTGGGCCTCTCGACGGGTATCTATCCCGTCATTATCCCGGGGCTCACGGGGCACATCACCGTTCACCAGGCTTCGGCCCACCCGACGACGCTCACCTTCATGCTCGTAGCAGTGGCGATCCTTTTTCCGGTCATTCTCGTTTACACGATTTACAGCTACAGGGTCTTCAGCGGAAAGACGCGGGAAGAGACATACAAATAGCGGCCTGCACCGAAATCAAAACTCCAGGAGGAATGGGTCATGATAACAAAAATCGCTGTCTTTGTCGGGAGTCTCCGCAGGGAATCCTTCAATCGGAAGATGGCGCGGGTGCTCGCATCTCTTGCACCGGAGGCGTTGGCCCTCGAAATCATCGAGATTGGCGGGCTGCCGCTCTACAATCAGGACCTGGATGATTCGGGCAAGCCGCCTGCCGCGTGGACAGAATTCCGGGAGCGCGTGAAACCGTTTGACGGCGTGCTGTTCGTGACTCCCGAATACAACCGCTCCGTCCCCGGAGTGCTGAAAAACGCAATCGACGTCGGTTCGCGGCCTTACGGCCAGAGCGTCTGGGCAGGCAAGTCCGGCGCTGTCATCAGCGTCTCCCCCGGCACGATCGGCGGCTTCGGCGCGAATCATCATCTCCGGCAATCGCTCGTGTTCCTGGACGTCCCCGCCATGCAACAGCCCGAAGCATACATCGGGGGCGCCGCACAACTGTTCGACGACGCCGGCAACATCACGAACGAGAAGACCCTGAAGTTTCTCCGGGGGTTCATTGACGCCTTTGCGGCCTGGATTGCAAAACAAACTCCCCGCAGCTCCTGAATGGAATGCAGCAGCCCTTATCCTCATGATCGAGGGCCGGGGCGGCTCACTCGGCGAGCCTCTTCAGGTCCTTCTCGTCGAGATGGAACTCCTTGGCCAGGTGCTCGAGGGTCGCACCGCTGTGCGTGGCGACCTCCTGCAGGTATTCTTTCAGGCTCGACTGGCTTTCGCAGCCGTCGAAATAGCCTTTCAGAATCAAGGCAAGCCCTTCGGAGGGGATCGTGTATCCCTTCTTCGTCGCCTCCTTCTCGCCCGTGCTTTCCGGGATGCCCAGCACGACCACTCTCTCGTCGATGACACTGAATCGGACGTTGTGAACCATCAGGCAGCTGCTGAAGCGGACCTCCGCCCCCGCTTTCGCGAACTGGACGCCGATCTGCAGCCGGTCCGGGAACTTCGGCAGCAGGTATCGGACGCTCACCCCCCTTTTCACCAAGCTCTCTACGGCCTCGACAATGTGCCTCGCCATCGTCACGTCATCGCCGGAAGGAGGACGGCCGGTGATGCACGCGACGATCTCCTCCCGGGCATCCTGCATAGCGCTCATCACGGAGAAAAAATATTCCTGCCGCGTCAGAACCTTGGTGACCCGTCCGACTTCCCGAAGCAGGATGTCCCTGCGCTTGCCTTCGTGAATGCCGTATACCAGCAGGATGATGGTCGCAACGAGCAGGACGGATTCGAGGATCAAAAGTCCAAATTCCAGGGTCATGAGGAATCTCCTGCCTCGAAGCCATTCTCCGCCACGAGCCCCGCGAGTTGAACCCCACCTACACGGAGTTGCTCAACCCGGGGGTTGAAGGCGAACTTACGCATCGCAATCAGCGGCTACGGCTTTGAGATAACAAAGTCGTCCCTTCGGTTTTTCGACCAGCAGGACTCCTCTTGCTCCGTGCAGAGGGGCTTCTCCTTGCCGTAGCTCACCGTGCCGATCCGATCCTTGCCGATGCCCTGCGATATGAGGAACTTCATCGCCGAGTCGGCCCTGCGCTGACCCAGGGCCATATTGTACTCGCTGGTGCCCCGCTCGTCGCAGTTGCCCTCGATCCTGACCATGTAGTCCTTATTGGCCTTGAGCCAGTCGGAATTTTTCTTGAGGACGTCCCTGAACTCGGGCTTGATGTTGTACTTGTCGAATTCGAAGTAGATCGCGTCGAGCTTCTCGGCCATCCCGGGAGGCATCATGGCGGGCGCAGGGGCAGCGGCGGCGGGCATCGCCTGAGCCGGCCCGGGACCGAGGAAGATTCTCTCCACAAACGCCGCCATGCCCTCGGGCGATTCGACATCCTTCGCATTGACAAGGGTCCCGCAGGCGCCTGCCTTCACGACCTGATCGAGCAGCGCCTTTCCCTGGGGCTCGCTTCCGATCTGCACGGCATAGATGCAAACGTTGTCCCCCAGGGCAGCTTTCATCGCCTGCGCCGAGGCCGGCGCCTTGGGCATGTCGAGGCCGTCCGAGAAGACGATGACGGCCGACTTGCCCGCCAGGGGCTTGAGGTCCATCGTCGCCGCGTCGAGGGCCTTGTCAAGAGGGCTCTCCACGCCGTAGGTGTTGATCTTCTTCGCAGCGGTGTCGAAATCCTTCTTCACCCAAGGGACCATCCCGTACCAGAGGGTTGTTTCGACAGTTCTTCCCATCCAGTGCTCGCCGGCAAAATCTCGCAGCCCGGCGGTCAGCTTCAGGTTGGGGATCGTGTCATTGAAAAGCCATACGAGAAACTGTTCGTAATCGAGTTTCGTGGTCTGCATCGAGAGCGGGAACTGGGGGCTACCCGGAAGCTGGTCGGCAACACAGGTCTGCATCCAGCTATTGGGGGCTACCATGGATGCCGAGCTATCCACGATCACTTCGAAATTGTTCACTTTTTGAACCCGCTCGCCGGAGCGCAGCATCGGGTTGAGGTCCTTCGCCGGAGCGGGAGGCAACGTTGCACAGCCCGTCATCAGGGCAAGAGTCAAAAAAGCGACCAGCCATGAAAGACATTTTCTTTTCATCTCGCTTTCTCCTTTCGCGGTCGGATCATGACGTTTGACGATGCCGAAACTAAGATCGCATGCGAACAGGATAGAGGAGAAAACCAGAAAATTCATTTAGCGATGCACTGATTTGCCCTGAGGCAATTCCTGATTCCCCCTCAGAGAAACGATGAGTCGTCCTTTATTCCTGCCTGCCCTTGCAACTCAGCCCATCTGTACTGAGCCTTCCTGTCAGGCCCCCGGTGCCGTCGTCTTGTGGATTGGGGAATCGACGCCGCCCTGTCCTTCAATGCGACCCCATCAGGTTATACAGGAGGACAACGAGTACCAGGAGCGTGACAGCCACGTAGAGGCGGTCGCGTTGCAGGGCGTAGGCCGCCACGGAGAAAACGACACGGGCGATCGGCGTCAGGATCAGCAGCAAAAGGCCCAACTGGATCACACCACGGCTCTCCGCGCGCGCAGCGGAGACTAGAATCCCTGCCGGCGTGCGCAAACAAACAGGTTCCCCCGAGAACACCCGGTAGTGCGTAGCGCCCTCGCCGTACTGATACAAATAGAGAATCCCCCCGACGAGGACAACGGCCGATGCGGCGATGACGCCGATCCGGAGCAAAAGGCTGATCAGCCATTCCATCCGCTCATCGGTCATTACAGCCTCCCTGCAAATCCGCCATGGATCATCTCCAGGCCGAGGGCCAGGATCATCAGGTTGAATACCCATCGCAGAATCTTCGTATCCGAGGAGATCAGCACTCGCGTCCCCAGCAACGCGCCGAGCAGAACGCCCAGCATGGTCGGCATGGCCAACCCCGGATCGATGTACCCCCGGTTCAGGTAGATGCCCGCGCTTGCGGCGGCCGTGACTCCGATCATGAAATTGCTCGTCGTCGTGGACACCTTGAACGGAAACCCCATGGCGCGGTCCATGGCCAGCACCTTCACGGCGCCGGAACCAATTCCCAACAGGCCGGACAGCATGCCTGCCAGAGCCATGAGGGAAAAGCCCAGCGGCACCCGCCGCACGTGGTACTCGCGGGGCCCCTCAGCCGTGGGATAACTCGAATCGAATCGAAGCCGGCTGGCCAGTGGATCCGCGTCTTTCCCCGGGGTCGACGAAGGCAACGTACGGAGAGGAACGATGGAGAACAGCAGGACGCACCCGAAGACAATGGCGATCTTTCCCGTCGCCACCGTCGTCGTGAGGAAGGCGCCCAGTGTCCCACCCAGCACGGTCGCTACTTCCAGGAACATGCCGGCGCGAATGTTCGAGTATCCTTCCCGGACATAGGCGACAGCTGCCCCGGACGATGTGGCGATCACCGAAACCAGGGAGGCGCCGATGGCATATCGCATATCCATCCCGAAACCGAGCGCGAGAAAGGGAACGAGAACAACGCCTCCTCCCAGACCGGTGAGGGAGCCGATGAAGCCCGCGAAGACGGCCCCGGCAAAGACGGCGCCGGACAATTCCCCCACGTTCATGGCAGCTCTCCCGAATCCTTCCTTCGTGATCCATGCGAAAATATTCGCAGCGGAAGCGACACGCGCCCGTTTTCGAAAATGATACAGCAGCTTTCCTCCCGAATCGACTCAGCCAATGGCTGAATACCTTCTCAGCCTTGCCCCGAGAGCGAATCAACCATTGCCCATCTTGCTTGCCCCGATGGAATGGAGGATAATGAATGTAACGTTCTATCCCAGGCACGTAGAGGAGAAAGGAGGTGACACAGATGAGGACCAAAAAGAAGGTCAGGCTGAGCGAGCAGGCCAGGCGCCGTGAGGCGAGATTCTGGGCCCTGATGAGGTCCGCGGATTCTGGCAGGCAATGCTTCAGCTGAAAGAAGTGAAAAAATCAATAATTGCCAGTTCGGCAATTCAACCCTTCGATTTTTTCATCCAGTGGCATCTGACGGAGCGCTGCAACCTGCGGTGCCTTCATTGCTACCAGGGACGCAGAAGGCCTCCGGAGATGACCGCTGGCGAGGTGATGAGCGAGATCGACGGGGCGGCCCGGATGTTCCAGGCCTGGGAGTCGGAGCAGGAAGTCCGGGTGTCCCCGTCGATTCACTTCACGGGAGGCGAACCCCTGCTGTACTCGGGATTCTGGGATGTCGTGCGTCACGCAAGGTTCTCGGGATGCCGTGTGGCCGTCATGACGAATGGCAGCCTTGTCACGGACGAGGATGCGCGGCACTTTAAGGACCTGGAAGTTTTCGACATCCAGGTGAGCCTCGAGGGGCCGCAGGATCTCCACGACTCGATCCGGGGCGAGGGAAGCTTTCAAGCCGCGCTGAGGGGGACGGATCGCCTTGCACGGTCACAAAACCGCGTAAGCGCCAATGTCACCCTGTCGCGGCTCAACGCGCCATTCATCGGCGAGACCGTGAGGATCGCCCGGGATGCCGGGTTTTCCTCTATCGGTTTTTCCCGTCTGGTCCCCTGCGGCAGCGGCGGGACTATGCTCGAGAGCATCCTTTCCCCCGACGAGGTCCGCGACGCCTACGGGAAAGCCCTGTCCCTCAATACGCAGGATTTTGCCGTTGTTTCGGGCGATCCCCTGGCAGGGACGCTCAGGGACGACGCGCCCCCGGAGGGCTGCGGGCTCACCCTCTCGGGCTGCAGCGCGGGGTTCTCCGGAGTCACCATCGCAAGCGACGGCACCGTGATGCCCTGCCGGCGCATCGGCATCTCCGTGGGGAGCCTCAAGCGCAAGAGCCTGCGCGAGATTTGGGCGACTTCGAAGACACTCTGGCGGCTGCGGGATCGCGAAAGTTACAGGGGGCAATGCGGCCGCTGCCCGTTGTGGCCTTCTTGCCGCGGCTGCCGTGCCGTCGCCTATGCCTGGAGCCTCGCCCGCGGCCGAGCAAACCTCTTCGCCGACGATCCCCAGTGCTGGCGGATCAGAGGCTGAGCGCCTTTCCTGTATCATTCCTGAACGATGATCATCCCGGTCATCCCTTCATGACCCGATCCGCAGAAATTATCGCAGTGAAAGGGATACGTGCCCGCCTTTTGCGGGACAAAGCGCAGGGGCGTGACCTTCCCCGGCGCGATGTCGGTGCGGATCCCGAGGCCCGGGCAACTGAACCCGTGCAGCCTGTCCAGGGAAGTAAATTCCAGCACAACCGGAGCTCCCTTCTTGACGGTGACCGTGTTTGGGTCGTACTCGAATTTCTTGGCCGTGATCTTGATGACCTGCTCCGCATCGGCAGCGACGCACTCAGACATGAGAACAGCCAGTAAAACGAACAGGAAGCATGCGGCGACGGCAATCGCCGCGATCCGGCTCTTCATGATTTTCACAGCTTCTCCCCTTTCACTCCGTACTCCGTCAGACCATACATCTTTTGTTTGACCTTGGCGTCCACGCTCCGCCATCCCAACCCCTTGTAGGGCTCAGAGGGATCCCAGGGGACAGGCATCTTCTTGGGCACGGAATACGGGGCGGGCAGCGGATACATAAGCCCCGTGGCGGAGTGGTGGTCGATGCTGCCGGTTGTGCGATGGTTTTCCTGGTGAATGTGGCCGTAGAACACCGGGACGTTGCCGTAGAGCTTCAGGAGCTCAAGCGCTTTTGCGCCGTCGCGAGTGTGCCAATCCCAGTCCGGGGCCAGGTCAAACAGGGGCCGGTGTGTGAAAATGGTGATCCGGGCATCTTTTCCCTGTTTGCCGAGATCTGCAGCCAGCCACCGGAGCTGTTTCTCCCCGATGCTGCCCGTCGGGTCGGAGACATTGTCGAGCACGATGAAATGCACCCCCTTGTGATCGAAGGTGTAATGCGTGTTCCCAAAGATCTCCTTGAACGCAGCACCCTCATCCAGGCCCGCGTCATGCTCCCCGGGCATATACCGCAGTGTCTTCACCTTCAGCCCTGCTGTGATCTCCCGGACCTCTGTCAACCGTTTCCTCCGCTCCTTCTCGTCATCGGTGGTGTGGGTCAGATCGCCCGTGAATATGATGAAATCGGGCTGGTGCTCAAGGGCGTTGACTGCGGCGATCGCTTTCCGGAGGGTTCCCGTCGAGTCCGGATTGACGGCGGCGTTTGAAAACCCCCAGTGCAGATCGGACATCTGAACGAATAGGAACCCGTCGCTGCCCGCGGCCGCTGCATCGGCCCACCGTGCCGAACCGGGAAGGCCGGAAAGAAAGATCGCGCTTCCGAACCCTGCCAGTTTTAAAAAATCTCGCCTGTTCATTTGCATCTGTGCCTCCTTTTGTCGGCGCCCGTCGCGAGGGCGCCCGATCCATCAGTCCTGTTTTTGCGGATACGCCTGCATCGGCCGGCTTCCATCGCTTGTGCGGTTGTCCAGGCTCAGCGGACCGGCACCGAAATAGGCGATCAGCAGCGCTGTGCCGAGCATGGATAGATTCTTCATGAACATGATCCTTTGAATCTGATGCGCCATGGGATCGGTGATGTCCCAAAAATTGTGCATCGCGAGGGTGACCGGCACCAGAAAGATGACCAGCAGCAAACTGCCGAGCCGGGCCTTGTAGCCCAGAATGATGCTCAGAGCGCCCACCAGGGCGATCACGCCGGAGGCCGGCACCAGGATCGACGAGAAGAGAACCCCCTTGCTCGCCGCGTAGGCGATGGTCGTCGATTCGAAATGGCCGGGGGCGGACATGGCGAAAATGGCCGCATAGAAAAGCCTTCCCAGCGGAACGAGGTATTTCATCGTTTTCCTCCTTTGCCAAAGACGAAATCCATGACCCTTCGACCGGGGCATCCTTCCTGCCGCGATGCATGGCCCGTGTCATGACGGCAAAAGGCAGCGTCATCGACTCTGCCTTCAGCGAGCGGAAGCGTACCCTCGAAACAAGTTTCCTACTGCACCTTCTTCCATGTATCGTCGGGGTCGAAGGAGCTCATCGATGCGGCACGGGAGGCCGTTTTCTTCCCGAGGTCCTTGCCGTAGACGACCCCGTCGTAATTGACAATGAAGGTGCGCACCCCGGAGGACCGGTAGGCCGCCGGGTAGGCAATCAGCGCATAGCCTCCGATCATCTTGCCGTTGACGACATATGAGAAGGCGCCCCCTTCGGCGTGTTTGCCCTGTGATTTGAGAAGGCGGTACAGATACCCGTGGTAGGGTTCCTTGCCGCCCACCGAGTTATGGTAGCCCTCCGCGCTCGCGCGGGCTGCCAGCACTCCCAGGGGGCTCGGCTTCCCGTCCGGGGACGTCACCCAGTACAGGCCGTCTTCTTTCCCCGGCTCGCTCACGAATTTTTGCGCATATTCGGGCTGCCCGGTTTTCTGCCTCATCCGATCCGAGTACTCCCGCTGGGCATCGGCAATGGCCAGAATAACCTGGATGGCGCCAAGCTCATTGCGCCCGATCCGCCGGCAGAGGATTTCCTTCTTTCCCGCCTCGGTGTCGAAACGCCATCGGCTGCCCGCCTTCACAATGGGGATGCTCATGGGCCAGTCGTTGTTTCCCACAAAAAGGGTGATCTTTCCGTCGGTGCCCGTCTCGAGATAATGCTTCTCCTGGTAGGACTTCACGAACTGCTCTCGGTGCTGGCGGTCTTCCACGGGGTCGCCCGATGAGACAAGGGATCGGCTTCCGGGACCGAACAGCCGGAGAAGCTCCTGCGTATTGTTCTCGCCTGCCGCCTTGACCAGGGCCTCGATGGCTGCATCGGGAGAGGCAAACACGCCCTGCTTCCCGGCAGCCGCTGCGGCATCCGCCGGGATAAGAAGGAAAGCCGCAAACAGGACAGCGGCAAGAGCGAAAACGGCCGGGGCGTATGAATACTGTCGAACCATCGGTGTTCCTCCATCGCAGAAATTCTATCGGTGACCCCCGTGAAATCCTCCGCCGCCCTGCCCCGCGCCGTGCGGGGAGAGGCTCTCCCTGCCCCAATTGCTCTGGTGCTGAACTTCCGCTCCGCCCTCGTGCATGCCCTCAAAGATGTGTCCCTGTCCTTGCGACGGCGCGGTGGCCGGCCGTTCGGGGGCTCGCTGAATTTCGGGGCGCGGGGCCGTCATCCCGGGCTGTCTTACGCCCTCAGAGGGCCGGGAGGGCGCCTGTGGGGCCGCGGCGTGCGGGACCGCCATCCCGGGCGGGAGTACCGGTTCGCCCTGCCGGGGAGCGGCCACGCCGGGTCTTGCCGTCTCCGGGAATCCCCGAAACGGACGCCGGTTTTCAATGGTCTGCTGATTCGGCCGCCCGAACCTCTCCCGGGTGACCTGATCGCGGTAGATGACCCCCCTGCGGTGGAAGGGGCTGTGTGTCCAGGTCTGCGTCCTGAAGCCCGAACCGCTGATGCCGGCCCGGTTGATGTTGATGGAGCGGTTCGCATTCACGAAGACCGCGCGATGGTGCCAGTCCCAGTGACCCCAGGCCGTGCACCAGTGCACGCCGACGTGAAAGCCGATGCCAAACCAGATGAACCCCGGGGCGACGACGAAGCCCGGATAGGGATATAGGATGAACGGCGGGTAGGCCGGCCACCACCACGGACCGTACACCCAAAGCGGGTCGTAGGCGGGCACGTAGATGACCTGCGTATCGGTAGGCTCGATGACGATCACGTCGTCCGAACGGCTCACCTTCTGCTCCGCGGTGCTCTGGAGATTGCCCTGCGCGGCGGCCTTATCCCGGAGCCGCTGGACGCTGCCCATGACATCGGCCTGCTGGGACAGAAAGGCGTCTCCCACGCGCTGCGTCCACTCCAGGTTCTGGCTCATCATGGAGAGGACGTCGGGAAACGGCGCCAGAGCCTTGACGCTTGGGTCCCAGGGCATCTTGTCGAGGGCATCGTTCAAGGCATCGCCCTGGAAATCCTTGTTTTCCCGCACCCAGCGGTCCGCCATGACGACTTCCAGCGGGTAGGTCGCCGCCATGAGCACCTGCGCAAGCAGTTCGTCCGGATAAAGGGCAACGGGCGCGAGCATCTGATCAAGCTCCGCCTGTGAGAACTTGTCGGCTGCAGCCGGTTCGTTCTGGGCGCCGGCCGCAGCGGGCAGGGCGATGGCCAGGACCGTCAGCCAGATGACTCCCCTTCGCAACGCGGTTGCCGTGAACATGCTGCAGCCTCGCTCTTTGATTTTGTAATATTTTATCTTCGGTTCCGGCTGCTTCGTAATCAGGGATTCCCTGAATCGGCTCTCGCTAATCCCTTAGATCAGGTTATCCACTGACCACAACCGTCGCAGGCAAATGCGATGGAGGAAGGGGGGGACTTCTTCGAAACCGACAGGATGACGGCAGTTAAGGATTTGTTTGTTTCAGTTTTCGCGGCAAACAACCGAATGACAACAGAGGAAGGGGTATCTGATGACTACAAGCCAACTTTCTCTTGCGTTCAGGCGGGCCCACTGGTGTTTCAAAGAGCCTGCACTGGCCTGGTTTCCTTTCCTATTATTTTTGCTTTCGGTACTCCGGCTCAATGCCTTGTCCGGTCCCGGGATCGGACTCAGGTTCTGGATCATGGAGACCGTCTGCCTCGTCCTCACGATCCTATACTGCTCGAGACTGCAAGTGGAAATGAGAACCCAATTGGCCAGTGTCGTTGCTCTGACAGGCCTTTCCTGGGCGTTTTGCTTGGGACTCTTTCTTCTCGGCTTCCTTCCGAAGGGATGGGCGGGCTTCTGAGGCCTGGAACATCTCCCGATATTTCGATCACGGTCGCTACAACATCAATTCTTCCATGGGCAGTCTCTTCCGAGCAGCGGGCGATTCCGCCGGGTATCCCACGGGCAGCAGGGCGACGACGATGATATTTTCGTCCCACCGAAAGATCTTTTTCACCGCCTGCTCATCGACCAGCCGGATCCAGCACGTCCCCAGTCCAAAATCCAGCGCCCTCAGCGCCATGTGCTCGATCGCGATGACGACGTTCGCGGCGATCCGGGGGCCGATTTCCTCGACCATGCAAGTCGCCTTCATCTGTCGCGCCCGATCGACGAGGATCTCCACAATCCTGCCTTCGACAGCGCCGATCCTGCCCAGGTCCTGGATGCCCGAGACTGTGCCGTCGAGATACCCCCGGATATCGGCGCAGCAGATGATGATCGCAGGAGCATCGGCGATGAAGCCCTGGCCGTGGGCCGCCTCGGCCAGTTGCCGCCTGACGGCCGGCTCCGTGACGACCTTGAAGCGCCAGGGCTGCGCGTTGCACCCCGAAGGCGCCAGACGCGCCGATTCCAGCAGCTCCCGGATGTATTCACCCGGGATCGGATCGGGCTTGAACTTCCGGATGCTCCGTCTTTTTTCAATGGCCTCTTTCGTCGTCAGCAGGGTCATCCCCTCAGGTGGGTTCGGCATTCAGCAACTCCGTCAAAATAAAGTTTATCCTGTTGCCAATCGGAATCCCGCGCTTCCCTCGCATGGGTCATTCGCTGCATTTCTGCTCAGCCCTGCTTCCCCGCAATTCTCACTCCGAGCTCGAAGGCATTCCTGCAATCGATCGGAAAGACCTCAACCCGTCTCTTTCTTTTCTGATCCGGGTCCCAGCAGGGCGCAAAGACTTTAGAATAGTCCTCGAACTGGTACGTATCGAAGCTGCACAGAGTCTCCGCGGAGCCGAAGATGATCTGCAGAAACAACTCATTCAGGGCGATGTGCCTGTCGAAGCCGCGCGCCTGGGCCATCTCTTCCGTGGCACCCAGGGTGCAGATGAGACCGGTCCGGATCTTCCGCGGAAAGAGGCTTCCGGGCGGATCGGTATAGGTCATGAAGGGAAAGAACAGGCGTTCCATGAAGGAGCGCATCTCTCCCGTGACCGCGCCGTAGTAGATGGGAGATGCCAGGACGAATCCGTCCGCCTCGGTCATCCTTGCCAGAAGCGCGGACAGCCCGTCCCGCTGGGCGCACCTGCCGTAGCTTTTCCCCCCGATGGTTTTGCATGCAAAGCAACTTACACAGCCCTTGTACTCCAGATCGTAAAGATGAACCGTCTCCGTTTCAGCGCCCTGCGAAACCGCCCCTTGCAGGGCTTCTCCGAGCAGTCTTGCCGTGTTCCAGGTTTTCCTCGGGCTTCCATTGACTCCGATGATCTTCATGCGCAGCACCTCACGGGGATCTCGTCACGATCGGCCTGTAGTCTATCATCCCTCCCCTGTCGGCTGCACCTGAAAATATTCATGAGGCAGGTTTAAGACAGACGAAAAGGCAGGGCCCATTCGGGTCCTGTCTTCTCGTTGAAGCAGGGGATCTCCCGCGGGCAGTGAAAGACGCAGTACGAAAAAGGTATTATTTTTCAGAAAAAAGGGGGGTCCGGATCGCTCCGGGTCCCCCTTTTGCCTGCGTTCGTTCTGCCGCTCAGATTCGCTACTTGATCACCGCCGCACCGGCACCTGCCACCTGGCCGTCCTGCACGGAAGAACCGCCGGAGCATCCGATGGCGCCGATGATCTTGCCGCCCTCGATGATGGGTACACCGCCCTCAATGGCCGTAATGCCGTCGAGGGTCAGGTAGGTGATGTTCTGCTTGACGACGTTCTCGAGGGCGAGCGTTGCACGCTTGTACTGCACCGATGCCTTGGCCTTGTGGAGGGCCACGTCGATGCTTCCCCACTGCACGACGTCGAAGCGCTCAAAGTAAACAAGCTGTCCGCCTGTGTCCACGACGGCAATGCACATGTTCACCTTCATCTCCTTCGCCTTTGCCGCTGCCGCCGCTGCAACCGCTTTCGCCTTCTCCAGGTTGATGTTGGGGCCGTAGGGGTTGGGCATCTGCTGGGCGAAGGCCGCTCCGGCTACGAACAGCAGGGCGACACACACTGCGACAATGATCTTCAGGGAACGCATAACTTCCTCCTTTGTCTTTTGTGGAATTCCCTCTCGGGGTGGATGCAAACTATAGAAAAGCGGCCGTCATATGTCAACGGATTTCATTGGCCAAAGCAGTCCAAAAGGCAGGAATGGAGCCTATTTCATTAGTGACATAACCATGGAATTCGCAGTTCGGTGCACCCGAAATGCAGGCGGACTGCAGGGTAATGACGAACTTGCCGATAGCGTTGTATCTGTGATAGGAGATCGACATGAAATCTCCGTCCTCTGGCAGCCTCAAGACATCGGGCATCGCGGGCCTTCTGGTTTTCCTGTCGGCTCTTTTCCTTACCGCCTGCACGGCCCAGTATCCGCTGAACCCCAAGGTTGAGAAGATCGACAGGGAAACGGCCTATCGGGCAAAGCTTGCGGACAGGGAACGGGACAACGAGCTGCTCCTGATCCTCGCATTCTCTGGCGGCGGAACACGGGCGGCAGCTTTGTCCTACGGGATCCTGGAGGCGCTTGACCTTGTCGAGATAACGCCTCCGGAATCGAAAAAAGGCAAGCGGCACACTCTGCTCGACGAAGTGGACCTGATCTCGAGCGTATCCGGGGGGAGCTTCACGGCCGCCTATTACGGACTCCACGGACGCGATCTCTTCAACGACTTCCCCAGGGAATTTCTGTACAAGGACTACCAGGGGGCTCTCATGTGGGGCCTGGCGAACCCCGTGAACTGGGTCCTGCTTTCATCGCCCCGGTACGGACGCAGCGACCTGGCCCAGGAGTACTATGATGACAATCTGTTCAAAGGCGCCACGATGGGGGATATCGCCAAGCGGCGCGGGCCCGTCATCCTCATCCTCGCCACGGAGGCCATCGACGGCATCAGCTTCAGCTTCACGCCAAGCCAGTTTGCCCTGATCTGCTCCGATTTTGACCGATTCCCTGTCTCCCGCGCTGTCGCGGCCTCGGCGGCATTCCCGGGCGCTTTTTCACCGGTTGTTCTGAAGAATTATTCCGGCACTTGTGGCAACAGGATGCCGCATTGGATGGAGCAGGCCCTGGCCAAACCGGATATCACAGATCGGACGTACTACAACGCGCGCAGAATGAAGACCTACCTCGACCCCAAGAGAAAACCCTACCTCCACCTGATCGACGGGGGCGTCTCGGACAACCTGGGGGTCCGCGGTTTCCTGGAGTCCCTCATCGCCCGGGGTGGCGTTCGGGAGGCCATGAAGGAGGCCAACCTCGAAAAGATCCGCCGGGCGGCCATTATCGTGGTCGATGCGCAGACGGAGCCAACCCAGCGTGAGGGCCTTGACGAGGTCCCCGGTTTTACCTCTGTGCTGGGGAGTTCCTCCACGATCATGATCAACAAGTATAACTTCGAGACGATTGAGCTCTTGAACCACGTCGCACGGGACTGGACGTACGACGACGAGACCCATGGCCGCAAATCCATCGACTTCTATATCGTTCACGTAGCCTTCGATGCCATTCCCGACCTGGAAGAGCAGGACTACTTCAACAGCATCCCCACGAGCCTCTACCTCCCTGAGGAGCAAGTGGACCGCTTGCGAGCCGTCGCGGCGACGCTACTTTACAACGACAAGGATTTCCAGAAGCTGGTAAAAGACCTGGGAGGGAAAATACCCAAGGTCAGCCCTGCCCTGCCGCGCAAAGACTCTCAGCCGCTAACAACTTCCGCAGATTCGATAGAATGGGCGGCACCTTGAATTTGCGATGCAGGACCTGACCAGACTTTTCCTGAAGGAAAGACGTCGGATCAAAAAGTGATAAGTCCATTCATTATCGACAAGTTACGGATATATCATCATCAATCGGATAAAGGCCTGATCGGGGATCAGTCCCCTTCGGGCTGACGAAAAAAAGCCCGATCATGGATCGGGCTTCGCGCGATGACAACAAATGTAGCTTCTTTCAGGCCCGATAAAGGAACTCTCCCCTCTGCCTGACCACGTTTCGTGTGTCCACGACGGGAACCCCCAGAGAGGCGAAATCGAGATCCCGGTATTCATCGTGAGGGGTAGCGATGAGAATCAGGTCGAAATCCCCGCTGATCTTCACGGACCTGCGACCGGCAAATTTCGCATACTCCCTCGTGGGGCGAATCGCCGGTATGTAGGGATCATTGTAGCTCACCTTCGCGCCCATATGTTCGAGCTTCTCCATGAGGCGGTAGGAGGGTGATTCACGCTCGTCGTCGACGTTGGCCTTGTAGGCAAGTCCCAGGAGGAGAATCTTGGAGCCCTTCACGTGCTTGCCGTGCTCGTTGAGCGCCTCCATGACCTTCGAGACCACGTAGTCCGGCATGGCCGTGTTGATCTCGCCCGCGAGCTCGATGAACCGCGTGTTGAATTCATACTCCCTCGCCTTCCAGGTGAGATAGAACGGGTCAATGGGGATGCAGTGCCCGCCCAGCCCCGGACCGGGATAGAAGGGCTGGAAGCCGAAAGGTTTCGTGGCCGCAGCCTCGATGACCTCCCAGACATCGATGCCCATTCGCTCGAAGCAGATCTTCAGTTCGTTGACCAGCGCGATGTTGACGGAGCGGTAGATGTTCTCGAGGAGCTTGGAGGCCTCGGCAACCTTCGTGGAAGACACGGGAACGGTCCTCTCGACAACACACTCGTAGAGGGCCTTCGCGGCAGCGAGGCATTCCGGCGTGAAGCCGCCGACAACCTTTGGCACGGTCCGGAGATTGAAATTCTTATTGTTCGGGTCCTCCCGCTCGGGGGAGAAGGCGAGATGAAAGTCTGCGCCCGCCGTCAGGCCGGAGGTCTCCAGGATCTGCCGGAGGTCTTCGTCGGTGGTCCCCGGGTAGGTGGTGGATTCGAGGATGACGAGCCGTCCTTTCTGTAAATACTGGGCGATAGTCCTGCCTGTGTTGAAGACGAAGCGCATGTCCGGCTCGCGGTTTCGATTCAGGGGCGTGGGGACACAGATGAGGACGCAGTCCATCCGGGCCAGCAGGGAGCAGTCGGCCGTAGCAGAGAACCTGCCATTGACCTCATTCTTCAGTATCGATGAGTCAATGTGCCGGATGTAGCTTTCGCCCTTCCGGAGCATCTCCACTTTTTTCTCATCCACATCAAAGCCCGTGACTTTGAAGCCGGCGCGGCAAAACTCGATGACGAGAGGCAACCCGACATAACCGAGTCCGATGACTCCGACGAGGGCCTGTTTGGCGGTAATCTTTTCAATGAGTGTCATGATCCGATCCAATCTGAAATAAGGGATTCTCAGCGGTGCTCCAGAAAGTGGTACCGGTGATGAAGATGACTTGCAAGTTTCATGCACCAGCACCGCCCCTTCGCCATCCCGGGGCCGGCAGGGTGAGGGGTCAAGTCTGCCCTTGACTCTTGCATATGGGCGAAGGCTTGGAAGAGCAAGCAAGAGTCAAGAGCAGACTTGACCCCTTCCGTTCGATTTGCACCTTGAAGGGTCTCAGGCGGGCCGCGGGTGACGGCAGATACGACAGCGTTTGCCCGTCGGTTGACGGGGAGCAGCGACGAAAAAGGCGCCGCAAGAGGGGCATCTGCTCAGTTTCCCGCGGTTGCCGGGGATCTTCAGGAATTCAATATACGCATAGACGAGGACGTTGTGGTGGTACTCATCGGCAAGGCCCGCACGCTCAGTGAAGTAGCTCTCGTCAAAGACCGGCTTTTCATACAGCGCTCCTTCTTCGCTGACGGCCCATTCGCGTTTGTTCACCACGTTGTAGACGAGCAGAAGGTCTTGCAGGGTGAGGTTCCGGGACAGATCTTGCGCCTCCATGACCTCCGTAACGATCATCCTCCAGCGCTCGAGCAGTTCGGCCAGCACCTCCTTCTCGGTCCGGATCTGGCTGTGCAGCGCCGCCATTTTCTGCGCACCGTGCATCTTCTCGACAGGGATTGCACGCCGGATGGCGAGGATCCGATCACCCAGTTCGACATACTCCCTCAGGCAGGCAAGGAGTCGCTCCTTCACCTCGTCCATCTCCATCGAGAGCGGTGCATGCTCGTCGAACATCTCCGCGACCTCGCCCAGCCACTCCTCTTCGGCTCCGCTGACGGGAACGCGGAAAAGATCCTCCTCGTAAGGATTCTCGTTGTCCCACTTCGGCTCCAGGGGCTGGATCTTGAAGGTCAGCGCGCGGGTGCCGTCATAGTCGTAGGACGCAAGGGAGATATTGCAGGGAAGGTTGTTGACAATCGAGAGCAGCCGTCTTTCCTCGAGCAGGAGATTGACCACCTCCCTGTCGTCCGGCAGGAGGGTCTCCCCAAAGCGCTTGAGGGTCAGATAACTCTCCAGGGCGTGCTCCAGAAACGGGGTCCCAAAACGGAAGGCCTTCGCCGCCCCCCGGATGAATGCCTCCCCTGCTTCCTCAGGCGTAGGGGAATTGACGAAATCGACGATGAGTCTTCCGAAATATTGATCCTGTTTCCTTTTCATTCCTATCTCTCCTGATAAAGGGGTCAAGTCTGCCCTTGACTCTTGCACATGGAAGAAAGCTTTGAAATAGCGTCCAAGAGTCAAGGGCAGACTTGACCCCTTCAATTCCGATCATCGAACAATGCGGACCGAACCATAAAATACTCCGCATGTCTTTTCAAGGTCAAAGAAGACCCTGAACCTTGCCCGCCGGAATAACGGGTTTACCCTGTGCCCCATTTCTTCCGCTCCGGAATCCCGAAGCCCGATGCCTGGATCCCGCCGCCATAGGCGGCTCTTTTTTGCTTGAAAGAATCCGGGATCACGGATAAGGAATGAGACCATGGCTGCCCTGAAAGACATCAAGTTCTTTGTCGCAAAGAACTGTCTCATCACGCTGGGCTACTGCGTCTGCAGGCTTCACGCGAGCACCATCCGGGTCATCCCCGAAGGCGTTGCGAGGGTGCAGGACCACATTGCAAATGGCGGGACGGTGATCTTCGCCTGCTGGCACCAGCGCTTTTTCTCCGGCTTCTGGGTCCCGAAAATCTTCGGGATGAACCCCTGCATCATGATCAGTCAGAGCCGCGACGGGGACGTCGTCTCCGACGTGGTGGCCCGCATCGGCTGGGTTCCCGTCCGGGGCTCGACCTCTCGCGGCGGGAAGAAGGCCCTGCAGGAGATGATCACCGGCGTCGAGAAATACCGGATGGGAGCGCACATCGTCGACGGCCCCCAGGGACCGCCGCAAATCATCAAGCCGGGGCTCGTTGCCCTGGCGTCGCAGACGGGCGCCGCCATCAGCCCCGGCTACATCTCCTACGAAAACCCGTGGGTCTTCAAAAGCTGGGACCGGTTCATGATCCCCAAGCCCTTCAGCCGCGTCCTCCTGCGGGCCGGAGAATTTATAACGGTCCCGAAGGACCTCGATGAGAAAACGTTCGAGGACATTCGTCTCGACGTCGAGCGCACGATGATCGAGGGCTACGCCAAGGCGGACGCGTCCTGGAAGCAGCAATAAGTTGCAGTAGCAAAGTGGCCAGGTGACAAGAGTGACAAAAAGAAAGCCCCCTTCAGCATAGGGGGCTTTTCCTTTCTACGCATATATTCGAATTATTCTTTCACTTTTGCCACTATTGTCACTTCTGCCACTTCTGTCACGGCCGCTTCGCGGCTAGACGATCGTGGCTTTGTAGAACCTGACCAGGTAATCAAACCCGGACCACAACGACATGGCGAGGGCGATGTAGATGAAGGCGTGTCCGATACTCGCAGGGTCGATCCCGTAAATAGGGTAGTGGATGATGAGGGCCGAGACGGCTATGATCTGGCAGAAGGTTTTGTACTTGCCCAGGGGGCTTGCCTCGATGACATGCCCCTCCGCCGCGGCCATGTTGCGGAGCCCCTCGACGGCGAAATCCCTCATGATCATGAGCGCCACAACCCAGGCTGGGATGCGGCCGATGGGAATCAGAAGAACCATGGCCGTGCTCATGATGATCTTGTCAGCAATGGGATCCAGCAGCTTGCCGATGCGGGTCACGATGTTGTAGCGTCTCGCCACGTACCCATCGAGAAGGTCCGTGAGAGCCGCCAGGATGAAGAGCATAGCGATGGCCAGACTCAGTGTCTCTCCCGGCTCCAGCAGGACCAGGAAAAGGATCGGGAGGATTCCGATACGCAGTACCGTGATGGCGTTGGGCAGGTTGAGGATCCGCCGGTTCTCGGCACGGATCGGCAACCGATCAAAGTATTTTTTCAAGATATCAATCAGTATCACCGCACGTTCCATCGCCATTCCGATTTATTTCGGGACCTTCTTCCAGTCCGCCAGGAATTTCTCAATCCCCGCGTCGGTCAGGGGGTGTTTCGCCAGTTGTGCGATCACGCTGAAGGGAATCGTGGCAATGTCGGCACCGAGCATGGCCGCCTTGAGGACGTGGATGGGGTGACGCACACTGGCTACGATGACTTCCGTCGAGAAACCGTAGTTGTCAAAAATGCCGAGAATCTGTTCTACCAGTTCCATGCCGTTCTGGGCGATATCGTCGAGCCGGCCCACGAAGGGGCTCACGTAGGCAGCACCGGCTTTCGCGGCCATCAGGGCCTGGATCGGCGAAAAGATGAGCGTCTGGTTGACGTCGATCCCCTCCCCGGCCAAGACCTTTGTTGCCTTGAGCCCTTCCGTCGTCATTGGAACCTTGATGACGACGTTGCCGCCGAGATCGACGAGCTTCTTGGCCTCGGCCACCATCCCGGCCTCATCCAGGCTCACCACCTCGAGACTCACGGGACCAGGAACCGCTTCGAGGATTTCTTTCACCACGTCATCGAAAGGCCTTTTCTCCTTTGCCACAAGGCTGGGGTTCGTCGTCACCCCGTCGCACATGCCCAGGCTGAGGGCTTCCTGGATCTCTTTGATGTTGGCCGAGTCGATAAAGAACTTCATGCAGCCTCCCCGTTAGCGAAAATCGTCAGAGTTTCCCGTCAGAAGCGGCGGGGTAGCAATCGGCAGGGGGATCAGCCGGGGGTGTGCCCGCCTTTTTCCCTGAATTTCCTGTAACATTCTTCGCTACAGAAATAAAGTGTTTTTCCATCGGCCTTCACCCGAAAGGCCTCGCTGACCGGGACGTAGGTATGGCAATGGGGATCCTCCACGAGATCCTCGCCCTTGATTTTTCTTTCGTCTCTGCGGCGATCGTCAATGCGTCCCGGGGGAAAGAGGAACTTCTTGAGAAGAAGGTAGACCAGGATGAGGACGATGCCGATGACAAGGATGCGAACCATTCGTTGCTCACGCCGGGAAATTTCTTCCCCGCTTCCTTTCTACCACTCTGCTTCCATCCGCTCGACGGCATGGCTGTCTTCCAGCCGATCGAGAAGCCCCTTCATCGAGATACCGAAGATCGGGTGGATGACGTAGGGGGCTACCTCGTTCATGGGTACGAGGACAAACCGTCGCTTGTGCATCTCCGGGTGGGGAATGACGAGATCCGCCGTGTCGAGAATCTCCTGCCCGTGCAGGAGCAGATCGACGTCGATTGTCCTTGGCCCCCATTTCTCGCTCTTCACGCGGCCGAGGGCCTGCTCTACCCATTGCGTTGCCTTGAAGAACTGCACAGCCGTGAATGTCGTGCGGACTTCCGCTACTCCATTGGCAAACCAGTCCTGGGCAACCGTCCCGACAGGCTGGGTCCTGTATAGTGACGATCTGCGGAGCAGCTGCACATTTTTCAGGGAAGAGATTTCCCGGAGCGCATCCCGGCACTGCTGCACCGGGTCGCCCAGGTTGCTGCCGATGCCCAAATAAGAAATGACGGGTGTGTTCACTGCTCGCCCCACGGTCCATCAGTCGACACTTTCCTGCCCCGCCCCAGTCGCTGAGAGGTGCAAGGTGACAGGTGTCAGGTGACAGGGGGTTCTGTTACCAGTTACCTGCCGAATTCTTTCTCGATTCTTGCCATGGCCTCTTTCAGCCTTGCGTCGGGTACCGTCAGGGAGATGCGGATGAACCCCTCGCCGTACTTCCCGTAAGCCGGGCCTGCGGCAACGACTACGGCTGTTTTCTCGAAGAGCCGGTCTGTGAATTCCAGCGATGTCATCCCCTTGGGAACGGGCACCCACAGGTAAAAAGTCCCCTTCGGTGCCTCGAAGTCGATGCCGATCTTTTTGAGGGTCCCGAGAACCAGCTCCCGTCGCTTTCGGTAGATCTCGAGCATCCGGGCGATGTTCTCGTTTTCTTCCTTCAGGGCCTTGATGCCCGCAAACTGCACGGCATTGAAAATGCCCGAGTCGGTGTTCTCCTTGACCTTGCTGATGGCGGCGATGATCTGGGGGTTCCCCAAGGCCATGCCGATTCGCCAGCCCGTCATGTTGTAGGGCTTCGACAGCGAGTTGAGCTCCACGGCCACTTCCTTGGCCCCTTCGACACAGAGGAAGCTCAGCCGCTCCTGGCCCTCGAAGACCACTTCGCTGTAGGGGTTGTCGTAGCAGATGGCGATGTCGTTTTTCTTTGCAAAGGCAACGGCCTTTTTGAAAAACTCCCGAGAGCCGCAGGCGCCCGTGGGATTGTTGGGGTAGTTCAGGAACATGGCCTTTGCCCGCTTGAGTATATCCGCGGGGATGTCCTCGAAGATGGGGAAGTAGTCATTGGCGGGCAGCATCGGCATGTGATAGGGCTCGCAGTTGCCCATGAGGATGCTCGCCCGGTAGGCCGGGTAGCCCGGGTCCGTCATGAGGACGATGTCGCCGGGGTTCGTGCAGGCAAAGATGAAGTGGTGGCATCCCTCTTTTGACCCGATCAGCCCCAGGACCTCGTCGCCCGGGTTCAGCGTGACCCCGTAGCGTTCCTTGTACCAGGCGGCCACGGCCTCGCGGAAGGCGAACATGCCTTTTTCCTCGTCCGTCGGGTAGCGGTGGTTCTCGGGGATCTTCGCCGTGCGGCATAACTCCTCGATGACGCCGGCCGGTGTAGGCTCAACGGGGTCCCCGATGGCGAGGCTGATGACATCGACACCTTCGGCCTTCGCCTTGTTGATCTTCTTGCGCAGTTCCATGAAGAGATAGGGGGGGATTTTCGATAACCGGTCAGCGATTTGCACGTATTTTCTCCTCCCTCGAGTGATGTGTGGCTGACAAGGAGCGAAGATCGAGGTTCGAGGCTCGAGGATTTCCATTTTGTTCCTCGGTCCTCGTTCCTCGGACCTCGTTCCTACTTTTTCAAACCGAGGACGTCCTGCATGTCGTAGAAGCCGTTGGGCTGGCCCACGATCCACTTCGCAGCCCGCACGGCGCCCTTGGCGAAATTGTCGCGACTGTGTGCCCGGTGGATAAACTCGAGCCTCTCGCCCAGCCCGCCATAGATGATCCAGTGCTCGCCGACGATGTCGCCGGCCCGAATCGTCTGAATGCCAATCTCGGACTTGGTGCGTGCCCCGATCATGCCCTTGCGCTCGTAGACGGCTTCCTTGTCGAGGTCCCGCTTGAGGGCGGCCGCAATAATCTGGGCCATTCGCATGGCCGTGCCACTGGGGGCATCCTTCTTCAGGTTGTGATGGGCTTCGATGATTTCGATGTCAAAATCCTCGCCGATGATGCCGGTGACGTACTCGAGCACCTTGAACATAACATTGACGCCCACGCTCATGTTGGGAGCCATCATACAGCGCGTCTTCGGCGCGATCTCCCTGATCTTCATCATCTGCTCCGGCGTAAATCCCGTCGTCCCGATGACAATGGCCTTCTTGTTCTCCACGGCAATCCGGAGATGCTCCACGGATGCCTCGTGATGCGTGAAGTCGATGACGACGTCACCCTTGCCGATGACGGCTTCGAGGCTCGCAGAGATCGGAACGCCTTTTTTACCGAGCCCCAGGGTCTCGCCCATGTCCTGGCCAATGATGGGGTGTCCGGCCTTTTCAACGGCAGCCACGATCTCGATGCCGTCCGTTATATTGATGATGGACGCAATCCGGCCACCCATCTTCCCGCCTGCCCCCATGACGATTGCCTTTACCATAGCGTCCCTCCCTTTTTGTCCTTTGGCCTTTATCCTTTAGCCTTTCACCTTCTTTATAAACGTGAAGCCCGCTTTTCAGACGGGCTCCACGTTCCAACCGAACGGTTCGCTACTTGATGAGCCCGTACGCCTTCATGGCCTGCTTGAGCTTCTCATAGTTGGCATCGGAAAGCTTTGCCAGGGGAAGCCTGAGCTCGTACTGGATCTTTCCCATCATGGCCAGGGCCGCCTTGACGGGCGCAGGGTTCGTCTCGATGAACAGCGACTTCACGAGGGGGGTCAGCTTGTAGTGGAGCTCTTTCGCCTTCTTCATGTTGCCTGCGTTAAAGGCATCGACGAGGGCCGCCATGTCCGCCGGTGCCACGTTGGAAACGACGGAGATGATCCCCTGGCCGCCGAGGCACAGCAGCGGGAAAGTGAAAAAGTCATCGCCCGAAACCACGAGGAAGTCGGGGCCGCATGCCGTCATGATGTCCTGCATCTGCTGCAGGGAACCCGCCGCCTCCTTCACGCCGACGATGGTCTTGCAGTCCTTGGCAAGCCGGGCCATCGTCGCGGGCTCCATGTTGACGCCCGTGCGGCTGGGGATGTTGTACATAATGATGGGAATCGGCACATTCTGGGCGATGTACTTGTAGTGCTGGTAAAGCCCTTCCTGCGTAGGCCGGTTGTAGTAGGGATTCACCATCAGCACGGCGTCGGCACCCACTTCGTGGGCATGCTTCGTCAGGCGCAGGGCCTCATCGGTGCTGTTGGAACCCGTGCCGGCAATGACCGGAACTCTCTTCTTGACAGCTTTTACCGTGATCTCGATGACGCGGTCATGCTCCTCATGGGACAACACGGGGGATTCTCCCGTCGTCCCGCAGGGAACGATACCATCGGTTCCACTGGAAATCTGGAACTCGATGAGCTCCCTCAGGGCCTTCTCATCCACCTTCCCGTTCTTGAAAGGTGTCACAATGGCGACGATGGCGCCTGTAAACGTAGCTCCCATATGACCCTCCTCACATTATCTCATGTCGCTGTATGCCTCATCCCAGAGAAAGCCCTGGTAAACGACCGTGGTGCCTCCTTCTAGGTAGATCTTTTCGAAACCCTTTTCCGTTTTGTTAAAATAAATCTTCAATGTCTCCCCGCTCTTTACCAGAACATCCACGGGGCTGTCAACGAGTCCCGTCCAGGAAGCGACAAGGGCGGTCGCCACGGCTCCTGTCCCGCAGGCCAGCGTCTCGTCCTCCACCCCGCGCTCGTAGGTCCGCAGCCGCATCCGATGCCGGCTGAGGACACAGGCAAAGTTGGCATTCGTCCCTGCCGGCTGGTACTCCCCGTGGTATCGGATGGTCCTGCCCATACGGTAGACATCGTGACTGTCGAGGTCGTTGACGAAGGTCACTACGTGGGGCACTCCCGTGTTGATGCTGTTCACCAGGGTGGGGGCCCCTTCAAGTTCGATCGTGTAGGCCTTGCGCAGGTCCTTCGGGTCCGTGAGACGCAGCTTGACATTTTCGCCCGTTACCTCGGCGTCGATGAGCCCCGCCTGCGTTTCAAAGATCATCTTTTCGGGGGCGATCCCTTTGATCAGGGCAAAGCGCGCCGCGCACCGCCCCCCGTTGCCGCACATCTCCACCTCGCTTCCGTCGGCATTGAAGAAGCGCCATCGGAAATGGGCCTTGTCGGAGCCCTCAATGAGGATGAGCCCGTCTGCCCCCACGGCGACGTGCTGCCGGCAGACGGTCTTCACAAACTCGTCGATCTTGCCGACATCCCTTACGACATTGTCGCGGTTGTCGATGAGAACGAAGTCGTTGCCGCTTCCCTGTATCTTAAAAAACTCGATCATGGGCCACTCCGTGGCAGGTTTTAGGGTACAGGGTACAGAGTTCAGGGTCCAGAAATGAAAAAAATCTTCTTCCACCCCTTTACCCTTTACCCTTGACCCTTGACCCTTGTCCCTTTACCCTTTCTTTAAAAATGCCGGTATTTTCTCCGCCTTGGTGAGGTTGGCGTACTCCTCGCGCTTGCGGACGACATGAAACTTTTTGCCCCTCACGAGGACCTCGGCGATCCGCGGCCGGGAGTTGTAGTTCGACGACATGGAGAACCCGTAGGCCCCGGCGCTCATGACGGCCATGAGGTCGCCGCGCTCGAACTTCGGGATCATCCGCCCCTTGGCGAGGAAGTCGCCCGACTCGCAGATCGGGCCCACCACGTCAGCCACGAAACTCCCCCGGTCCCGGAGGCTCACGGGCTGGATCTGGTGATAGGACCCGTAAATGCTCGGCCGGATCAGATCGTTCATCCCCGCATCGACGACGACGAAATTTTTCTCCTCGTTGCCCTTCGTATAGAGGACCTTCGTGACGAGGATGCCCGCATTGCCCACGATCACGCGCCCGGGCTCAAAAATGCAGGTCACGTCGAGGTCCCGAACCGAATCGATGACGGCCCGGGCGTACTCCTCGGGGTGGGGCGGCATCTCTTCGTTGTAGGTAATGCCGAGACCTCCGCCGAGGTCGAGGTAGCGGATCTCGATCCCGTCGGCCCGCAATCGTTCGATCAGCCTCTTCAGTCGCTCGAGGGCGTCGATGAAAGGCGAAATCTGCGTGACCTGGGAGCCGATGTGACAGTCGACGCCGACGATCTCCACGTTCGGCAGTGTCTTCGCCCGGCGGTACTCATCGAGCGATTTCTCGATATTGATCCCGAACTTGTTCGACTTGAGCCCCGTCGAGATGTGGGGATGCGTCTTGGGGTCCACGTCGGGGTTGATGCGAAGGGCGATCCGGGCCTTCTTGCCCATGAGCCCCGCGCGCTCATTGATCACTCCCAGCTCCTCAGAGGACTCCACGTTGAACATGAGGATGTCCGACCGGAGCGCATCGTCGATTTCGTCTATGCGCTTTCCCACCCCGGAGTAAACGATTTTCCCCGGATCCGCCCCGACCTTGAGGGCCCGGTACAACTCGCCGCCCGAGACAATATCGACACCGCTCCCCTCTTTCACGAAGATCCGCATGACGGCCAGGTTCGAGTTTGCCTTGGCGGCAAAACAGATGATGTGCGGGATTTCCCGCAGGGCTTTGTCGAAGACCCGGAAATGCTGCATCAGGGTCCGGTGGCTGTACAGGTAGAATGGCGTGCCTACCCTGCCGGCAATCGCCTCGACGGGCACCTCCTCACACCAGAGCTCGTTTTCGCGGTAATGAAAATAGTTCATCCCGAATATGCGCTGCGTCCTTCTTTACTTGCCCGGTGTGCCACCGGTCGGTTGATCGGCCTGCTGTGTGCTCGCGCCCGTCTTCGGCTGCTGGGGCTGCGGCGGGATGGGATCCCCTTTCTTCCCGCACGCCGACACGGTCAGCAAAAAGAGGCCCATTATAATGACGAGTAACCCTCTCGTCCAGAACGATCTTCGCCTCAGACCTTTCATTCCTGTCCTTTACCCTTTGAGCTTTTCCCTTTCGACTGCCCTTCGGCTTCCTTGATCTGCTTCAGCACTTCCCTCTTGGCCGTACCGCCCGCAGTCTGCCGCGCATTGACGGCCTTCTTCACGGGGATGACGGCATAAATGCCCTCATCAAAACCCGTGTAGAACTTCCGGAGTTCCCTGAGGCTAATCTCGGAGAGATCCTTCCCTTTGGCGATGCAATAGGCGACAAGCCTCCCGACGATCCCATGGGCCTCCCGGAAGGCAACTCCCCTTGTCACGAGGTATTCCGCCACATCGGTCGACGTCGAAAAGCCTTTTGCCGCTTCCTCGAGCATCCGCTGCCGGTTGAAGGTGAGCTTTCCCGCCATCCCGGTGAGGACCATGAGACTCATCTTCACCGTGTCGACGGTATCGAAGAGCGGCTCCTTGTCTTCCTGCAGGTCCCGGTTGTAGGTCATGGGAAGCCCTTTCAGGACCGTCAGGATCCGCACGAGATTGCCGTAGACCCGCCCTGTTTTCCCCCGGATCAGCTCGGCCACATCGGGGTTCTTCTTCTGGGGCATGATGCTGGAGCCCGTCGTGTAGGCATCGGAAATCTCCACAAAGCCGAATTCCCCCGAAGACCAGATGATGAGGTCCTCGCAGAACCGGCTCAGGTGCATCATCAGAAGGCCCGCATCGAATATGAATTCGGCTACGAAATCCCGGTCAGAAACGGCATCCATGCTGTTGACCGAGACCTCCTTGAATCCCAGCAGCCGCGCCGTGAATTTCCGGTCGAGCGGCAGGCTGGTTCCTGCAAGCGCCGCGGAACCCAGGGGCATCACGTTGACTCTCTCCAGGCACTCGGCGAGTCTCGCCGCGTCACGCTGGAGCATCTCCCGGAAGGCCATCAGGTAGTGGGCCAGCAGCACCGGCTGCGCCTTCTGCAGATGGGTGTAGCCGGGCATGATCGTGTCGATTTCCTTCTTGGCCAAGGCGACAAGCGTTTTCTGCAACTCGTCAACGAGCGTCAGGATGTCTCCGATCTCGTCCCTCAGGTACAGGCGCATGTCGAGGGACACCTGATCGTTTCGGCTCCGGCCGGTGTGCACTTTGCCGCCGACGGGTCCAATCCGATCGATGAGACCCCGCTCGACGGCCATGTGAATGTCTTCGTCGACCTGCTGGAACCGGAAGGCGCCGGATTCGATCTCCGAGCGAATCTCGGTCAGGGCCTCCACGATGCTTGCGGCGTCGGCCGGGGGGATGATCCCCTGCCGCTCCAGCATCCTGCAGTGGGCGATACTGCCCTCGATATCGTGGCTGTAGAGTCTCACGTCGAAGGGAAGCGACGTCGTGAAGGCCTCCACGAGCCGGTCCGTCTCTTCCGAGAACCGCCCGCTCCAGAGCTTTTTCCGTGTTTTTCCGCTCATGGTTCACCCCAAATACAGGGTCTAGGGTTTAGGGTATTGGGTACAGGGTTTGGGAAAACCCCCAAACCACGTTGGTCTGGGCCTTGAGGCTTGTGGTTTGTGCCTTAGCCCTTCTTCTTATTCAAGTACGCTGCTATGCGCAGTCGAAGGGCATTCAGTCGGATGAATCCCGTGGCGTCCTTCTGCTCGTAGCCGCCGCTCTTTTCGAAAGAGGCGATGTCCTCGCTGTAGAGCGAGTTGGGCGACTTGCGTCCCACGACGATGCAGTTGCCCTTGTAGAGCTTCAGGCGCGCCGTGCCCGTCACGTTCTCCTGCGAGGCGTCGATGAACTGCTGCAGGGCCTTCCTCTCCGGCGAGAACCAAAACCCGTAGTAGACGAGCTGAGCGTACTTCGGGATCAAGCCGTCGCGCATCACCATGACCTCGCGGTCCATGGTGATCGTCTCGACGGCCCGGTGGGCCGCCCAGAGCACCGTCCCGCCCGGTGTCTCGTAGACGCCCCGGGACTTCATGCCCACGAACCGGTTCTCCACCATGTCGACGCGGCCGATGCCGTTGGCGCCGGCAATCGTATTCAGATGATCGAGCAGTGTTGCCGGGCTCATCTTGACACCGTTGACCGCTGTCGGGTTTCCTCTCTCGAATTCGATCTCGACGTAGGTCGGTTTGTCCGGAGCCTTCTCGGGGGACACCGTAATCGTGAAGATGTCCTCCGTCGGCTCATTCCAGGGGTTCTCCAGGATGCCGCCCTCGTGAGAGATGTGCAAAGAGTTGCGGTCCGAGCTGTACGGCTTGTCCTTCGACACGGGAAGGGGAATGTTGTGCTTGGCCGCGAAGTTGATCATGTCCTCCCGCGACGTGAAGGTCCACTTGTCATCGCGCCAGGCGGCAATGATCCGGATGTCGGGGTCGAGCGCCATGTAGGTGAGCTCGAAGCGCACCTGGTCGTTCCCCTTGCCCGTTGCGCCGTGGCAGACGGCGTCTGCCTTCTCCCGGTGCGCGATCTCGATCTGCTTTTTGGCGATCAGCGGCCGCGCGATCGAGGTGCCCATCAGGTAAGTCCCCTCGTAGATGGCGTTGGCCCGGAGCATGGGAAACACGAAATCCCGGGCGAACTCTTCCCGGAGGTCCTCGATGTAGCACTTGCTCGCTCCCGTGTTGATGGCCTTCTGCTCGAGGCCGTCCAGTTCTTCCTTCTGGCCCACATCGGCCGCAAAGGCGATGACCTCGCAGCCGGGGTACGCTTCCAGCAGCCATTGGATGATCACTGACGTATCCAGTCCGCCCGAATAGGCGACAACCACTTTTTTCACCGGTTTCGACACTGTTTGATTCCTCCTCCAAAAGAGTCTGATTATTCGTGAAACGGTTTTGCAAGGATCAGTTAAAGCGTTTTGTCGCAACCTGCGGTTGCTCCCCGGCAAGGAAGTGAAGAACATGATCGCGCCTCCTTGCGGGATGCGCCCCCGGTGCGCGAACGGTTCTTTGCGTCCTTCGACAGGCTCAGGACGGCACTTCAATCCTAGTCATGGTGAGCTTGTCGAACCATGAGCCGGCAAAATCGTTTCATGGATCGAATCACTTTTCCATTAACCCAAGAGAATCTCAAGAATCGCCTTCTGCACGTGGAGCCGGTTTTCCGCCTGGTCCCAGACCACGGAACGGGCTCCGTCGAGGATCTCCCCCGTTATCTCCTCTCCGCGGTGAGCCGGCAGGCAGTGCATGACAATGGCATCGGGCTTCGCATGCTGCATCAGTCTGCGGTTCACCTGGTATTTTTCAAAGACTTTTGCCCTCGCCTCCTGCTCGGCCTCCTGACCCATGCTGGCCCACACGTCCGTATAGACCACGTCGGCAGCCTTCACAGCCTGGACGGGGTCCCGGAAGAGGGAGACGCCCCTGGTCGTCTTCTTCCTGCCCCTCTCCAGGATCCTGGAGTCGGGGTCATAGCCCTTTGGGCAGGCTAACGTCAGCTTGAACGGGAGTCTCGCTGCCGCATCGATCCAGGAGTTGGCCACGTTGTTGCCGTCGCCCACATAGGCAATCTTGAGCCCCTCGTAGCTGCCCTTCTTCTCGACGATGGTAAACAGGTCGCTCACGATCTGGCAGGGGTGCATGAGATCCGTCAGACCGTTGATGATCGGAATCGTCGCATGCCGGGCGAAATCCTCGACGGACTCCTGCGAGAAGGTCCGGATCATGACGGCGTCGAGGTAGCGCGAGACGATCCTCGCCGTGTCCGCTATGGTCTCCCCCCGGCCCAGCTGCGTGTCGCGGCTGTTGAGATAGATGGCCAGCCCGCCCAACTGATACATCCCGGCCTCGAACGAAAGCCTTGTTCGCGTGGAGGACTTGTCGAAGATCATGCCCAGCGTCTTGCCGGCCAGCGGCTGGTAGATGATCCCCTCCTTCAGCATGGCCTTGAGAGTCGCCGCATGGCCGAAGATCCGGTCAAAGTCCTTTCTCGTCAGATCGTAAACACTCAGGAAATCTTTTTTCAACGCTCCAACACCTCATCGAGAACTTGCACCAGCCTGTCCACGTCCTGCTTCGAGATGACCAGCGGAGGCACCATCCGCAGGATGTGGTCAAACGTACAGTTTATGAGAATCCCGCGCTCGAGGCAGGCCTTCACAGTGGAATTGCCCTCGACGGAGAGATCCATTCCGACCAGCAGGCCCTTGCCGCGGACATCCTGAACGACGGGGTGGTCCTTCCGGAGCGACCAGAGCCGCTCCTGCAGGTATTCGCCCATCGTTCGGCATCTCTCCAGGAAACCGTCCTCCAGAATCGTCTCCAGGGTGGCGATGGCCGCCGCCATGGCGAGCGGGTTTCCGCCGAAGGTCGAGGCATGCGTACCCGGACCGAAGACGGCCGACACCGTTTCCGTCGCGGCGAGCGCTCCCGCGGGAATCCCGTTGCCCAGCGCCTTGGCCAGTGTCATGATGTCGGGAGTCACCCCGTAGTGTTCGTAACCGAAAAGCTTGCCGGTCCGCCCCATGCCCGTCTGCACTTCATCGAGGATCATGAGAATACCCCTGCGGTCGCAGATCTCGCGGACGGCCTTCAGGTAATTCTCATCGGGCATCCGGACACCGCCCTCGCCCTGGATGGGCTCAAGCAGGACGGCACAGGTTTTCTCCGAAACACATTTTTCCAGCGCCTGCGCGTCGTTGAAAGGGACGTACCGGAACCCCTCGGGCAGTGGGGAGAACCCCACGTGAAACTTTTCCTGTCCCGTGGCCGTGATCGCCGCGAGGGTCCTCCCGTGGAAGGATCCCTTCATGGTGAGGATCTCGTATTTCCCGCCCAGGTTGTCGTGGCCGTATTTGCGCGCCAGCTTGATGGCGGCCTCGTTGGCCTCGGCCCCGCTGTTGCAGAAGAACACCCGGTCGGCAAAGGAGTTCTCCACGAGCATCCCGGCAAACCGGACCTGGGGCTCCGTGTAATAGAGGTTCGAGACGTGCGTCAAGGTACCGGCCTGCCTGCAGATGGCTTCCACCACCTTCGGGTGGGCGTGCCCTAGGCTGCAGACGGCAATCCCTGCTACGAAATCGATGTACTCCTTCCCCTCGATGTCCCAGAGGTGCGCACCTTCGCCCCGCACAAAGACGACGGGCTGCCGCCGATAGGTTCCGATGATATTCTTTTCCGATGCTGCGATGAGCTCTTCTTTGTTCATCTCTTCCCAACCCTAAGATGGGGGCCGGGTGTCGGGAATCGGGTGTCGGGGAAATAAAAACAACTCCCCTTCATTCCCTATACCCTTGTCCCTGTAAGGTTCCCCCTCACCCCCGCCCTCTCCCTCCGGGGGCGAGGGAGCTGACGGGTCCGTGCTTTTACAGCACGATTTCGGTACCCACGCCCTGATCCGTGAAGACCTCCAGGAGCATGGCATGCTTCTTCCGGCCGTCGATGATGTGCGCCTTGCGGACGCCTCCGCGCAGGGTCTTGAGACAGCATTTCACCTTGGGGAACATGCCGCCTGCGATGGTCCCGTCGTCGATCATCTGAAGGGCCCGGCTGTTGTCCATCGTGTTGATGAGCTGCTTGTTCTGATCCCAGACCCCTTCCACGTCTGTCAGGAGGACGAGCTTCTCGGCCTTGAGGGCCGCTGCCACCTCGCCGGCCACGATGTCGGCATTGATGTTGTAGGTCTCGCCCTGATCCCCCATGCCGGTGGGTGCGATGACCGGGATGAATCCATCCTTTACGAGCGACAGGATGAGCTCGGCGTTGATTTCCTTGACCTTGCCCACGAGCCCAACGTCGATGATCTCCGTCGGGATGTCCTTCTGCTTCTCCTCGTTGAGGTAGTACTTCTCGGCCCGCGTCAGGTTGCCGTCCTTGCCGGAGAGCCCCACGGCCTTGCCTCCGTTGCGGTTGATGAGGCCCACGATCTCCTTGTTCACGGACCCCACGAGGACCATCTCGACGATGCTCATCGTCTCTTCGTCGGTGACGCGCATGCCCTGGATAAACTGCGACTCCTTGCCGAGCTTCTTCAGAACGGCGCCGATCTGGGGCCCTCCCCCGTGAACGACGACGGGGTTGATCCCGATGTACTTCATCATGACGATGTCCATGGCAAAGAGCCGCTTCAACTCGTCATCCACCATGGCGTGGCCGCCGTACTTGACAACGATCGTCTTGTTGTAGAACCGCCGAATGTAGGGCAGCGCCTCTAGAAGGATCTCCGCCCGCTCCTGGGCACCCAACTGCTTATCGGTCATCTCACGACTCCTGGCAATTCCTTCAGTGCTCTGTTCGACTCTCATATCATCTAGGTGACAGGTGCTAGGTGCAAGGTGACAGGACCGCCTTTTACCTTTTACCTTTCACCTGATACCTTGCACCTACCTTTTGCTACAATATGTAGCGGCTTAAATCCTCGTCCTCGACGATGCCCTCGAGCTTATCCCGCACGTAAGCGGCATCGATGACGATGCCCCTGTTATCCATCTCCGGCGCATCAAAGGAGATGTCTTCCAGCAGCGTTTCCATGATCGTGTAGAGACGACGGGCGCCGATGTTCTCGGTGCGCTCGTTGACGATGGTGGCCACTTCGGCAATTTCCGCGATGGCGTCTTCGGTATACTCGATCGTCACCCCTTCCGTCGCGAGCATCTCGATGTACTGCTTCACCAGGGCATTGGACGGCTCCGTGAGGATCCGGACAAAGTCCTCCTTCGTGAGCGAGTCGAGTTCGACGCGGATCGGGAAGCGACCCTGCAACTCCGGGATCAGGTCCGAAGGCTTTGTCGTGCTGAAGGCCCCGGCCGCGATGAAGAGGATGTGGTCCGTCTTCACCATGCCGTATTTGGTATTGACCGTTGAGCCCTCCACGATGGGCAGCAGATCGCGTTGAACGCCTTCGCGGGACACGTCCGGCCCGTGCGCCGTGTTGCTGCCCACGATCTTGTCAATCTCATCCAGGAATATGATTCCCGATTGTTCGACACGGGTGAGGGCACCCCGGACCACCTTGTCCATGTCGACCAGGCGCTGCACCTCCTCTTCCTCGAGGATCGTGAGCGCCTCGGGAATCCTCACGCGACGCCTCTTTTTTTTCTGCGGGAAGATGTTCCCGAACATCTCCTTGATGTTGAGGCCCAGATCCTCGACACCGGACGACGAGAATACCTCGATCATGGGTCCCCCCGCTTTCTCCGTGATCTCGAGGTTGACGACGCGGTTGTCGAGCTTTCCCTCGCGGAGCATCAAGCGGAGCTTCTCACGGGTGTCCGCTTGGCCGGTGTCGCTCTCACCCGCTGTTGCTTCGATCGCGTCGGGGCTCCGGATGTCGGCTCGCTTCATCGGGAGCAGCAGATCCAGAACGCGGTCCTCGGCCATTTCTTTTGCCTTGGCCCGGACGTTTTCCATCTCCTCCTGCTTGATCATGCTCACGGCGATCTCCATGAGGTCGCGGATCATGGAATCCACATCGCGTCCCACGTAGCCCACTTCCGTGAACTTCGATGCCTCGATCTTGAGAAACGGCGAATTGTCCAGCTTGGCGAGCCTGCGGGCGATCTCCGTCTTGCCCACGCCCGTGGGGCCGATCATGATAATGTTCTTCGGGGCAATCTCGTCCCGGAGATCGGCCCGGACATTTTGACGCCTCCAGCGGTTTCGCAGCGCGATGGCCACGGCCCGCTTGGCATCGCTCTGGCCGACGATGTACTTGTCCAGCTCGGAGACAATTTTTTTCGGAGTCAGTTCAATAGCCGACATGGTTACTTTCTCTGCTTTCCCTTCTTTTCCGGTTCGACCGGTTCTTCCTCCGCCGTCAGATCGATCTCCTCGATCGTGATCCGGTCGTTCGTGTAGATGCACAGCTCCGAGGCAATCCGCATGGCCTCCCGGGCGATCTCCGTGGCCTCCAGATCGGAGTGCTTGACGAGGGCACGAGCGGCCGCCTGGGCATAGGGACCGCCGGAGCCGATCGCGGCCACGTTGTCATCGGACTCGATCACATCGCCGTTGCCCGAGATGATGAGGAAGTCATCCCGGCTGACGGCGATCATCAGGGCCTCCAGGTGTCTGAGCACCCGGTCCGTTCGCCAGTCCTTCGTCAGCTCCACGGCCGCCCGAAGGAGGTTGCCATTGTACTGTTCGAGCTTCTGGTCGAAGCGGTCGAAAAGCGTGAAGGCATCCGCCGTGGCGCCGGCAAAGCCGACGATGACCCGGTTGTGGAAAAGCCTGCGGACCTTTCGGGCCCCGTGCTTGATGATCGTCTGGTCAAAGGTGACCTGCCCGTCCCCCGCGACGACGACCTTGTCCTTGTGCCGGAGGGCGAGAATCGTTGTGCCGTGAAACTTCATGTTCATCTGTGCTTCTTCCTGTTTTTTAAGTGTCGTGTACTAGGTATCAGGTGCTAGGTGTCAGGTGTCAGTCAAGACAAAACCTTGCACCTCGCACCTTTCACCTCGAACCTCTATTTATGAGCCTTCGGATGCGCCTTGTCGTAAATCTCCATCAGCTTGGCGACACTCACCGAGGTGTACTTCTGTGTCGTCGAGAGGTTTGCGTGGCCAAGCAATTCCTGGATGGCCCTCAGATCGGCCCCGGCATCCAGCAGGTGCGTCGCAAAACTGTGCCGAAGCGTGTGGGGGCTTACCTTCTTGCGGATCCCGCTCTTCAGGACGTACCGATCGACAACGCGAGCGACACTCCGCGGGGTGATCCTGCTGCCGCTGCGGCTCAGGAAAAGCGGCGGATCGCCATCGGCTGCCCGCCGCTCACGCAAAAATTCATCCCTGCACGCCAGATAGCCCTGAAGGGAGCGCAGGGCTTCGCCACCCACGGGGACGATTCGCTCCTTCTTGCCTTTCCCCCGGACCTTCACGAGGCCCTGCGTCAAGTCGATGTCCCCCAGGTTGAGCCCCGTCAGCTCGCTTACCCGTATGCCCGCCGTATAGAAAAGCTCCAGCATGGCCCGGTCGCGCCTTCCCGCGGCATCGTCGTCGAACTTCAGGTTCAAAAGCGAAAACATCTCCTCCACCGGCAGAAACGTGGGGAGATATTTTTCCGCCTTCGGGGCCTGGACCATCTCAGCCGGGTTCACCCGGACGCTGCCTTCCCGCAGCAGGTAGTTGAAGAAGGTGCGAATGGCGGCGATCTTCCTCACGATCGTCACCTTCCGGACCTTCCGGCGGTACAGAGAGCTCAGGAAGGACCGCACAGCCAGGTGGTCAATGGCCGCAAGCTGCTCGCGCTCGGACGCAGCCGCGGGGATCAGACCGTTTTCCTCCAGGTACTCCCGGAATTGCCTGAGGTCCGTTGAATAACTCCTCAGGGTGTGGGAACTGAAGTTCCTCTCGGCCGAGAGGTAAGCTCCGAATTCCTCAAGGGTCTTCTCCATCGACCTGCCTTATACCAGCCTCCAATAAAAATAGCCACGAAAACGCACAAAAAAGTCCATAAAAATCACATTTATGACTACTTTATGCGCTTCAGTGGCAAACGGATCTCTTCGATCATGTGCAGCGTCGAATCCCGGCGTAGTAGCAGCACCAGGCGTTGGCAAAGTTGTTGTCGAAAACGCGGACCAGCCCGTCCTTGAAAACGATCTTCACGTAAGAGTTCCCGCCGAGAACGAGGGAGTTGCGCTCCTCTACCACTTCACCCGTTCCCCAGTGGGGGTAGCGGATGTGGATGACCTTGTCCCCCATTTTCAGATAAATGCGTCTTGTCTCTTCCACCTCGGCGCCTCTTCGGGATATGACCGCAGAGTCACATTTTGTATTTCCCGAAATCCTCTTCGGGAAGGTTCTCCAGAAACTCCTTGAGCTCTTCCGTTTTCTTTTTGTCGAGTTCGTCCACCTTCTTGGCGAAGTCGATGTTGCGCGATTTCTCGATGACCTTCTCATCGATGAAGATGGGACAGTTGACTCTCAGGGCCAGTGCAATGGCATCGCTCGGCCGGGAGTCGATGATGAGGGTTTCCCCGTTGCGCTGCAGGTGAATGCTCGCGAAAAAGGTATTGTTCCGCAGATCGACGATCTCGATCCTCTTGACCTTCGCGTCGAGGATCTTGAGAAGGTCCCGCATGAGGTCATGCGTCATCGGTCGCGAGAAGCTGATCTTCTCAAGTTCCGTGGCGATGGCGCTCGCTTCGAAGAGGCCGATCCAGATGGGCACCGCCCGCTTTCCCTCCAGATCCTTCAGGATCACAATGGGCGTGTTGGTCAGCGGGTCGATGGTGAGACCGGACACCTTCATTTCGACAAACATCTAGGAATACCTCCGTATCAATCCAGCATCTCACCACGAAGTGAATGCAAAAAAGCTTCCACAATCCAGACCCGGACGGTCTTTCCGTGGAGATGGGCACCGCCACCGAAGTTCACGATTTTGTTCGCTCGCGTCCGGCCCATCACATCCCTGGAGGTGTTGCGGCTTGTCCCTTCCACGAGAACCTCCACGGCCTTGCCGACCATGGTGTCGTTTTTCTCCTGGGTGTGTCGGTCCTGGAGGGCCTGCAGTTCGATGAGCCGTTTCCGTTTCTCGTGGGAACCGACCTGCCCGCTAAGCCCGACAGCCGCTGTTCCTCCTCTTTCGGAGTACTGGAACGAGAATAAGCTATCAAACCTAACTTTTTCCATCAGGTCAAGCGTTTTCTGGTAGTCCTGCTCTGTCTCTCCGGGGAAACCGACGATGATGTCCGAGCTGATGGCGATCTCCGGGCAGGCCTCTCTCAACTTGCACACCCGATCGAGGTAATCGGCGCTCGTGTACATGCGGTTCATCCGCGCCAGAACCTCGTCGGAACCCGACTGCACCGGCAGGTGGATGCTCTCGCACAGGGCCTTCACGTCGCGGAAACAGGCGATGATGTCGTCGGAAAGATCCCTGGGATGGGACGTCGTGAATCGAATCCGCTCGATTCCTTCGATCTCGCCGACGGCCCGCAGAAGCTCGGAGAAGCTGTGGCTGTCGCGAAGGCCCTTGCCGTAGGAATTCACATTCTGGCCGAGCAGTGTCACCTCCTTCACACCGCGAGCGGCCAGCGCCCTCACCTCGGCCAGGATGTCGTGGAATTTTCGGCTCTCCTCGCGGCCGCGCAGGTACGGAACGACGCAAAAGGCGCAGTAGTTGTCGCAGCCCTGCATGATCGTGACAAAAGCACTCACGGCTCCCTTCTGAGGCAAGGCCAGAATCCCGATGGACGGAACGGTCTCGTGAAAGCCTGTCTCCACAACGGGCCTTCCAGTCGCCTGAACGCGGGTGATCAACTCCGGGATCCGGTGGATATTGTGGGTACCAAGGACGAGATCCAGCCAGGGGACCTTCTCAAGGAGACGCTCCCCCTGCTGCTGTGCGACACACCCGCAGACCCCAACGATCAGGTGGGGTTTTGCCTTTTTGAGGTGCTTGTATCGGCCGAGCTGGCTGTAGACCTTCTGTTCCGCCTTGTCGCGGATGCTGCAGGTATTGACGACGATGAGATCGGCTTCTTTCGCGCTTGCCGTCGCGCCATACCCCGAGCTTTTGAGAAGCTCCGCCAACTGCTCGGAGTCGTGGACGTTCATCTGGCAGCCGAAGGTCCGGATGAAAAGTTTTTTTGCTGTCAAGATTCTCTTACCAATTCCAACAGGTTGCCTTTATTCCTTCTATTACAGGGGCGGCCAGGGAGTCAACTGAAAACGATTGCACGGCCCTGGAGACGCCAATACCAAGTCGCTCATACTTTCTTCGTATTTTTTCTAATACTGCCGAAATCATACTTGCCTTTCTCCTTTAAGGCTTTTAATCTGTCCTCGGGTTCGAGACTCACCCCGATTCCCCGTCTGCAAGGGAGACGATATGAAAAACATCTCTGCTCTCCGACTGTT